>Ga0210399_10000043_pt1 | contig 86610 bp, 148 predicted proteins | sample IncBWC14MmetaG_FD_150865 | JGI IMG/M metagenome (GOLD analysis project Ga0210399, IMG submission 150865) | Forest soil microbial communities from Barre Woods Harvard Forest LTER site, Petersham, Massachusetts, United States - Inc-BW-C-14-M | ecosystem: Environmental > Terrestrial > Soil >...
GCCGCCGCCGCCGCCGCCCGTATTAGCGGTTCCTGCGGTTCCCGGTGCCAATCCAGAACCCACGCCAGCGCCGCCGCCGCCCGCACCTCGCGCGCCCCCCGTGCCAGAGCCGTTGAATGTAGCACCACCGCCGCCCCCAGCGTAAGTGACGGATGAGCCCGTGATTGTATTAGCGGTTCCCGCACCTCCCGCGCCACCGGTCGAGTTGGCCGCAGCGCCGCCGGCTGAGGTTGCACCACCTCCGCCGCCGCACGGAAATAGCGTCCCGCCTCCCAAGCCAGCGCTACCGTTGCTTCCTTGATTTCCTGTTCCGCCGGCTTGAGAGCCTCCCGCACTTGCTCCGCCACCACCACCAGAGCCACCGGTCGCCCCGGCGGTATTCAATCCGCCGCCGCCGCCGCCGCCATTGCCCGTGATCGAACCAAATACCGAGTTGGACCCGGCAGTACCCGTCCCTGAATTAGTGCTAACCGCTCCCGCGCCGCCGCCACCAACGGTTACTGTGGTGTTTCCGGATGACACCGAAAAACTGGCGTTGGTTTGATATCCGCCGGCTCCACCGCCACCGCAGGCCGCACCGGCGCCGCCGCCCACTACCAGCACGTTCGCGGTGAATGGGGATGGACAATTGAGCGTTCCGCTCGCCGTGAATGTGATGATCGTGTTGCCGCCCGAGGTCGTGCGCGTCCCGCCCGTGCAAGTTCCACCCCCACTCACGGCAGGAGTGCCAAGACCGCCATGCGTTGACGGCACTTGCGCGAGGCATTGGAGCCCCGCAAGCAACAGGCCGCAAGATAACAAGTATCTGATTGCCGAATATCGCATGATCAAAGCTGCGCATACCAGATGTCGATATCCACACCACCGGTTCCGGTGCTGTTGATGCACAATCCATTAGCCGATGTGTTCTTGAGCCCACTCCAGAAGTTTCCGCCCCAAGTCTCACCCGTATTAGCAGCCTCGGTTGCAACACCTGTGATCTGGGTATTTGCCGAGGAACAGTTTGCGTTCGTCGATGCCGTGTTCTCCAGAAACCACGTCGCGACCCCAGCAGCGCGCGAACGCCACGAGCAAACATAGATGGTCTGCGATGCCACGCCCTGCACGGCAAGCGTATCGGTCGCAGTCGTGATGTGCTTAAAGACGTGGCTGTCGCACGAGATGAGACCGGCGATGTGCCCACCCGTGGCACCAGAAGCGTTAGCTCCGAGATAGACAGCATTCGCGGGCGGCGCGGCGGCCGTCGCAACCGCGCCGACAGCCGCGAGAGCCGTGGTCGGAGACGAGCCCGCGATGGTGGCAGTATCGGTGCCGACTGCAACACGTTGAGCGCCGGTCCCGACAGCACCGGTCCCCGTAAGGATCGCCACACTGTTGACCGAGGCGATGTCCTGCCGCAGCGCGCCGGTCGTCGTCAGAGACAGCGGATCGGTCTGCGCCGTGGTGTAGGACGGTGCGGCCGTGGTCACGGCGCCCATCACAAGCGAGCCGGTCTGCCCGCTCGTGGTCGAGGCTTGAGCAAGCCCAACGACTGGAGCGTTTACCTTCACGAGAAGATTCCCGGCGTTGTCCATCTGGCATGGCGAGCCGTTGCCCGGCGTGATAGTCGTGGGCGTGGTCTGAAACTGACAGCCAGCCTGTAGCCAGTTCGCAGGCGCCGCAACGTTCTGCCCGATCGCATCAAGCACGCCGCCGACATTGCCGGTGACGCGGATCGTCCCGATGTTCTTAGTGGTCTCGGCCGATAGCGTGGCGTTAACAGAAAATGCCGTGTTGTCTGACGCGATCGTGACGCGCGGCGATCCGGTGCCAGTAGTCCCGTTGCCCATCAGGGGTGTGACGCCGTTGATCTGCGAAACGTTGACGGACTGGTTCGCAGGCAGCGCCACACTATCGGGCGTGACCAGAAGTTTGGTCATTGAGGCAATGCCCTGAACGGTTATAACCCCAGAAGCTGCCGTTCCTGCTGTGCCGCTGCCAGTAACCAGCCATGGAGTTGTATTAGCAGTATTTCCTGGCTGTACCGTCCATGTTCCTGATTGGGCGGCCTGGACAGCAAAAGTCCCCGTCCCAACAACGGTCGCATTGAGATTCGCGGCGGTGCTCTGCGTGACAGTATCAGTCCAAGACCCCGATTGCGTGGCGGCGACTGTACCTGTTATGGTCGTTGAGGCAAGAGAAACAGGAATAGCCGTTCCACTCGCAATGCCCTGCACTGTGATAACATTGGCGTTTGCAGTCCCGGCCGTCCCATAGATCGCCGTTCCAGTAGTACTCCCTAGGACAACCATAGACGATTCAACGCCACTTCCAACGTCAACAGACCGCATCGTTACTCCAGATCCAGGAGTCAAGATGACAGTATTATCAGCCGCATAAGACGGCATTGTGCCCACAATGAGCAAAAATGCTGCAAAGATACGGCTAAGACGCTGGATCATAGACTTAGTCCTTCGGAGGTGGTGGCTTGTTCTGTTCGTTGAGTTGAGAAATCAGCTTTTGCAGGAGAGGATTCGCATCCTTCCATGGCATTTCGGCCAACTTGTTGAGGATGACGTTCGCCTCCTCAGTGGTCACGCTGAGCGTGTGATTCTTTGGAGTCTCTTGGGCTTGCGCAGAGGAGATGAATGCAAGAGCGATCAAGGCATATACATGCTTCATGTCTTATCCTTTCAGAAGATGACTGCTATGTATTGACTGTTGCAGGCTTGGGTGAAGTCAAGACTATTTGAACATACTGGAGGAGGACCGCTGCCGCCAGCAATCTGCCCAGCGCCTGTTTGTGTCAGTTGAGCGCTGGATTGAAGCGTGGCCATAGAAATTATCAAAGCAGCGATAGCCAGAGACTTAAAACTGAGCATACGACAGGCTGCCTGGATAACCTACGTTCGCTGAAGTGACGGCACAAAGAGAATTACCAGGAGGAATAATCCACACAGGACCAACCCCCGTTCCTTTTGTGAATCCAACCTGAGCAATAAGGGCATAGTTACCAGTCACATTTTGCTGCCCCGTACCACACGTAGCACCAGTGCCATAAACGAATTGAATGCTCCCAGTCCCCGCCGCTATAACATCAACAGCAGTAACATAGATTCTCTGACCGGAAACCCCTAGAATCAGCCTAGTTGTTGTAGCTGTTGATATCGTAATTGGAATCGAAACAGTTGCAGTCGGCTTAATCGTCGTCTGCGCAAAAGATGGGGTCGATAGAATGAGAAGTGGCGCTACAATCTTCCACATTAGCCGATCCCCGATTGCAACATACGGAACCTAACCTGACCGGTCCCGGAGTTAATCAAGAGACGGATCATGGAGATTGGCTCCATATAGGAACCGTCAATATTCGCAGACTGAGCGACCACTAGAGGATGATTGAACGCCAGCGGTGAAGTCACCCCAGCCAGAAGTTGATTCGGATCGTCGTAGGTATGCTGAACGGTGAAATTCGCCGCCCCAGAGACTAACTCAACCGCAAATCCTATATTGATATCCTGAACGTGCCAGTTCACCTGTTGCCACGAAGATGACCCAAATCCGTTAGTCCCCGCAATAACCGTCGAGGCGACTGATGCGCTTGGGGTGATACTTGTTACCGTGACGAAGTCCAAATTTGACTGCGCGGCACCACCATTCGACCCGACAAACGTGTCAGTAATCACGCTACCAGTAGAGTTGGTCCCGACCACGACCCAATTGATGCCGCTGTCATCCCCGCCAGATGTAAGAATTACCCTTCGGCCTACAGCAGTGTTGGTCGATGACTTGGTATCTATCGTAGCAACACCAGACGTAACGGCAGACCCATTAAGAGTCAGTTTCGCCGTAGCCGGGCTCTGACTCAAAGCAATGTTGTTCGAGCTAGAGGCCGCCATCGTCTTGTTGAAAACAATCGGGATACCCATTACTTCCTCGCCTTGCGGTCAGATCGTGGCTTTGATCGATCGCCTTCGATCGAAATAGACGGGTACTTACGGTGCACTTTGGCGGCGATCTTTGCTTTCAACTCAGGATGAAACTGAGAAGCCCGAGCCAACGCATTACGCGAATGACTCGGGTCATTTATGGGAAAACTGCGATAGGGTCCTGCGAACGCGCTATCCGGCAGCGCATTCCGCTGTGCCGCCGTTAGCCGCGCCATGGACGATCCTTAGTCGGACGGAATTCCCTTTTCCGGAGTCTCGCCTTTTGTGACCTGGGAAACTTTTGCAGCGGTTGAGAGCGGCATGAGGTTAGCCCCAATTCTGCCACCACGTGCACGGCCCTTCTTGCCGAAGTGCGCCTTGGGCTTCTCGCCCTCGCCTTTGACGGCACCACCGCGCTTCTTTTCTTTCGCCCGCTCCATCGCAGGAGACCCGACAGCATTGTACTCGTGCTCAGTAACGCTCCCGCCATCCTTGCGGGCCATGTGTCTTGCTCTTGACATATCAGTTCCCTTTCACCCGGATCCGTGGGCTCGGCGCAGACTACTGCGATTAGGTTACGGTGACGCCAGCGGCAAGCGGAACGTAGCGAATGAAGTGCTGCCACGTTCCAGTTGTAGAACCAACTGCAACGGTTATTGTGATCGTCCCCACTGGAACGAGAACAGACGATGGAATTCCGAAGAACCCAGGTCCGTTGGCATTATAAACAGCCGCCTGAGCAACGCCGGCCGCGCTGCTTCCAACTGCGGTAATAGTGGCACCAGCCGCCGCGTTAGCGATGGAAGCCGACGCAGTCGCGATAGCAGTGGATGTTCCGATCGTCGGAACTGAGTTGTATGCTACCGTCGAAGCAGTCGCGCCGTTTGCCGTGATACAGAGCGAGAAAAGACTCTCAACCCGAATCGGTCCGCCGGCAACCGTGAACAGAGTGTTTCCAGACACCATAACAGCAGCGGTCTTAACCGGACCAAAGGCCGGAAGGGCAGCACTCGCCGCTGGCGTAAACCCAGGGCCTACGGCTACCGCACTACCACCGCTGATCTGAGAACCAGCGGAGCCGTCAAAAACATCAAGAGACCACGTCGATCCGCCGACCGTATCAACAACGTCCTTGGAGCCGTTCGTGACTCCAGAAACGTATGTATATCCGGTAACGTTGACATCCGTGCTTGCCGTGGTGACAAACTCAACCACAGCCGTAGTAAGAATACCGTAGTACAGAATATTGATCTGTCCGTTGTCACACCCGACAAGTCGGATAGCATTGACACCGTGAGACCCAGCCGTGAACCCAAAGTATACGAGATTCACGTTCAGTCGATCCGCTGCGGCAGTTGTCAAAACGGCACGGAGAGCTTCCTTGTTAGAAGCTCCGTCGTGCCACTCAACCGGAAGACCTGGGAGACCGAAGGTGCAATCCGCCGCAGAAATCACAAACGGCGACACGATCTGGTCGATGTTGCAAACACCGACGATATTTGCCAGAGTTACGCCAGCAGAAGCGATAGCGAACGTGGCAGCAGTAGAGGTCGAAAACGTAAATGTCGGGCGAGTAGAACCTTCGCCCTGGCCGATAATATAGAGCCCCGGCTTTCCGGTCGTCGTGATTCCAGCCGCCGCAGAAACCGTCTCCGCATGGCCCGGCATGACCACGATGACATCGCCAGACGCAGAGGCTGTGATGGCCGTCTGGAGTCCAGCAAACGGCAGCGAGGCATCATTGCCAGGGTTGCCGTTCGATCCCGTGACAGAACTGACAAACCAGTAGGTCCCAGACGTGATCGGAAGCCCGTTGCCGATCTGCGGAACACCGAAGCTCGTTACCCCAGAGGGGAAATTGGTGTAGACCACTTTTTAGCTCCTCATGTCGCCGTCGCCGGCTCCGTTGTGGCCATAGACGCCACATATTGCGTAATCAGACTGACATTCCACAGAGTATGCGGTATGTCATTTTCGTCTATCAGAAGAATGCACTTGTCACAATCTTGGATATTTACTGTCCTGCCGTTAATGGCCGGTATTTTCGTATCTAATTCCTCATTGTACGAGGTCAGTTTTCCGAAGTTCTTTAACTCGCTAAGCAGCCTTGCAACCCTAGCCTCTGCTATCGTACTATACTGACCGAGATCGATAGTCTCTTTTTCTATGTGTATTCTTGCTCGGAACCATCCACCGTGTGGATATACGCCTTGATATCCGGTCCTACTTCTTCTGGTGGCGCTCCTAGAATTGTGGCTATTCTCACTCTTTGTGGCGTCTCGTAGATTCAGCCACCTATTGTCATTTCTAACCCTATTGATGTGATCTATCTCAAATTCAGGCCAATCTCCCGTCATATAAAACCAAGCCAGGATATGCTCTAGGTACTTTTTGTAGTCGATCCCTATGCTGCGATAGCCCTTGCCGTGAGTGGTGCCGGCTCTATCGCCTATATTAGCCACCGAAGAGGCCACCCTCCACGTAAACCAACCCGTGTCAGGCTCGTAGTAAAGAAGCTCCTTCAGCCGACCCAGCGTCAGGGCCGTGGACTTGATATCTTCTGGATCCTTATCATGAACCAGAATATTGGAGACCCTATTATCGGTCTTATTCCCATTCAGGTACTTTATGCGTCCTTTGGGCCACTCGCCATTGACATAAAGCAGCGCCAGTAGACCAGAGTTGTAATTGACCGCGTCTACCGAGATCATGACGTAGCCAAGTGAACTTATCCTGCCGGCACCAACCTTACCGTGCTTACGATCTTCCGAGGTCCACGTTCTGGCCTGCTGGCGTCTCGTAAAGATGCCGAGTTCGGCATCGTAGTGAAACAGTTCCTTCAACCTATCTTGTGTCGGCCTTGGCTTCGTATTCGTATCCATCTTGGTTCTCCACTGTTTGCCTATTCTGGCAATATACAGTGGAGAAAGATTTTGTCAAGTGACCTTTAGCTGGTCGGTGCGGAGCCCCAGATGCTACGGGGATCGTTGTAATTAAAGCTATATCTCTCCCATCCCTTCACCATGAGATTGTCCGTGGTAAAATCGACCTGCATGTCGATCTCGAACGGCTCGCGCTCCAGGTAGAGGAGGCCCGGCTGGTCGGTCTTGAGGTACCACGGAAATGCGGAGGTGAAGAACACGTCCTTCACGTACTCGCTGATGCCGCCGGCAACAGTTGGGAGGACGTTGATGTCGTTGTTCGCCGTACCTGGGCGAAGCTCTGTCCTGAGAAGGCGGAGGGCGGTCGGCTCGTTGTTCGGGTGAATAACGAGCGTCTTTCCCGTGGCCATCATGCGGAGGCCGGCGTTGTCGTAGAAGCCGGTCTGGATCGAGATCATCCCGTTCAGCAGGGATGCTTCGTTCAGGTCTACGTCTGTCGTAGGACGGTTTGCCCACGTAGTCGGACCGGATCCGCCAGGAGGCAGTGGGTGGGCAGTGCTCAGGAGAGCAACGCCGTCGCCGCCGACTGTCGTGTCGTAGGTCGTGCTGTTGTTGAACACGGCCGCAGCGTAGATTTCCTTGGTCTGGGCGAAAGAACGCTGGAGACCAAGGTTTGACGGGCGGAACTGCGCCTTGTAGAGGTTGTCCGCGATCGTGTTGCGGGTGATAGCGTAACCCAAACCGATTCCAGTGTGAAGCTGGTTGTAGACCCACGCCTCACCGGAGGAGTTGTCGAAGATCGTCTGACCACCGTCCGACTTAAGCTGGGCGAGTGGCAGGAACCGCATGGAAGCAGTACGCTCCTGCGCCATCTCGGACTTGCCTTGGTCGAACAGCTTTGGCCAGATCGACGGCCACTGCTTGTATTCACCTGTGACACCACGGAGACCCGGCAGCAGGAGGTCCCGAATGGCTGCGACGTTAATTGCCATGGCTTAGACCCCCGTCTGCGTCTTGTAGATTTGGTTGTTGAACGACACGATCACGTTGTTCGACGCCGTCGTGACATCCGTTCCGTTCACCCCAGGAGGGGATGTAACGAGGTTTACGACCTTGAATGGCAGAGTCGCCGCCGAGGCCGCAGAAGGCGTTGCCAGCGACATTCCAGAGAATCCAGTGGTCGTGCTTCCCACCGGGGTTGCCGTAATGTCGGCGCCAAATCCAAGGTAGGTCGCGTCGATTGGACCTGTGGTGGCTTGGACCATCCACAGAGAGTTAGGGTCATCGACGACATAGCACTCTACGTCGCCAGTGGCGTCTGAGCCCGGCCAGTAGTTGCTGTAAATCGTCTTTTTCTGACTGGTGGAGAAGTACGTGCACCCCGTAAAGATGCCGGCAAGCTGCTTCGTGGCGCTTCCGTCACCGTTGGCCCATTGAAGAACGTACCCCAAGGCGCTCAGGCCAGTATCACCACTGATCCAGAAGCGCACAGCATCACCGAAGTAGACTGCCGTGGTGTACGTGGACTTGATCTTGTACGGGGTTGGGCTGCCTGCGCGCGCAAAGTTGACCGGCCCAGAAGCCGTCCCCATCTGCACGAACCCGAAGGCTCCTGCTGTGTTCGCCATGTCGCTCCTCACGTCACCGCACGCAGCGGATCGGCCTGAAATCGGTACTGCCGAAGCAGCTATGTTTTCTGGGTGGCAAGTGTCGCGGCGCGCGACTTGCGGTCCATCCGGCTAAGCCGGGGAATCCGACCATAGTTCTCTCAGCGCGAGAGCCCTTGCGGTCCTTCAACATCGCGGCTTGCGACATTGGCTATTGTCGAATGTTAACTTTCTAATTACCCCCAAGCAACAGTTATTTTTAATACGGTATACCAGATAGTTATCGCGAGACCATAGTTCCCCCCTTTCTGCCTTCAGTCTGGACTTAACCTAGACTGAAGCCCCTAGTGAGGGGGAGACGGGAGACAACTTTCCCATCCGCATACTTGGTGCCCTTCGCCGGTAAACCGGACAAGTGCCAGTAGGATTTTTTCGGCTCCTACCCATGGCATCCCTCATCTAGCGGGACACCATGCTTCAACCGTTCCAGGGGGTTGCCCTGTCTGAAGGCCCAGGTCGCAAGGGGAGAGCGTTGCCTGGAATTGTTTTGGTTCGGGCAAATTGCCAGCGGCCCGCAACACCGTATGCACCTATTGACCTATAGGCACGGGCGGTGGGGCATAACCGGCTCAGTCGGACGGGTGTCCGGGCTAGGGGACTTTTAGGGAACTATGCACTTGACATAGTTATAAATCGGGTGCATATTGGCGGCCATAGAGAGGTTGCCCGCCATGAATGTAGATCTGACAGACCCGATTTTTCACGATGAAAACAAGGCTCGCGAGCACCTTGAGGCGCAGCGCTGGCCCGATGGCCCGTTCTGCCCGCATTGCGGCGAGGTCGATAACATTTGCCGATTACATGGCAAGTCCCACCGCCCCGGCCTGTTCCAGTGCAACTCATGCCTTCAGGCATTTACGGTTATGGTCGGCTCGGTTTTCGAGTCGTCGCATATCCCGCTGACCAAGTGGGTACTGGCCTTTCACCTGATGGCCGCGAGCAAGAAGGGTATGAGTGCCCTACAGCTACAGCGGATGCTCGGCCTTGGCTCCTACCGGTCGGCTTGGTTCATGTGCCACCGTATCCGTGAGGCCATGAAGCCGGCCAAGCCAAGCCCGTTGGGTGGCCCTAAGAAGGTTGTCGAGGCAGACGAGACCTTCATCGGCGGCAAAGCCAAGAACCGCGCCTACGCCAAGAAGCCCCCAAAGAAAGAGGCGGTCTTTGCGTTGGTCGAGCGGGACGGCGAAAGCCGCTCATTCCATGTCGCCAACGTGAAGGCAAAGACCTTGCGCGAAGCCATCGTCAAGACGGCAGACCGTAAGTCATTCCTGATGACCGACGAATCGCCGTCCTACGAAACGGTTGGCGCAGAGTTTGCCCTTCACGCCACGGTCAACCATTCGCAGAATGAATACGTGCGCGCCGACTGGCACACGAACACGGTGGAAAGCCGTTTCGCTCTGATGAAGCGCGCCGTCTATGGGACGCACCATTCAGTCAGTCAGGCCCATCTGCACCGCTATTTAGTCGAATGGGACTACAAGTGGAACACCCGCAAGATGAAGGATGGGGAACGTGCCGCGCTTGCCGTCTATGGTGCCGGTGGCAAGCGTCTCACGTACCGCAATCCTAACTGAGCCCAAGACAAATCAAGCAGAAGGCAAAGCGCTTTCTGCGGTGGAGAAAACGCAAGGGTCGGGCATGACGCTCGGCCCTTGTTTCGTTATGCTAAGTCTATAAGTTGGCTTCGGAGTTGCATAAAAATGACGATCAAGACTTATGTAGCGCTCGATGATGGGACGACAGTTTTGGTCGAAACCATCGAGCACGAAGGAGACCTCTGGCTTGTGCCAAAATGGATCGCCACGTCATTCCCAAACATGCACAAGCCAGCCCGAATGATTCGGATGCCGAAAGATCGGCTCCAGGACCTCGGCCATGATTTTCTCGCAAGCGGGATTCATGCACATAAACTAGACGGTCAAGTGTCCAAAGTTTTGTTGGACGTGGCCAACCCGTTGCAATCAGACCAGCCGTTCGACGTTCTAGAGGCTCCGGAGTTATTGATTCGTCGATGAATTGTTGATTTCGAATCACTCTGTGTACCATTTCTTCCTTCCTCAATTCCGAAAACCTCTAATTGCCCATCCCAAAGCCGAACCGAACGCCAGCACAAGCACGGGAGGGATCAGGGCAATTTTGATGGCTGTTTGAATGGCGATCTTTCTAGAGCCGAGAAGTTCAAGTTGTAAGTCAGATATAATCGTGCCCTGCGGCGGGTCAGGGGGCGGTAGGCTTAAAACCGCTACCGTACCAACCGCACCAATCCAAAGTACGGAGAGGACAATCCACCCCAATTATATCGTTGACATCACAAGCTCTATATGCTGTATTGAGGCCATCACACAGGGATCGATGGTCATGGACACGTTTTCAGCCCCGCATTTCCACAATGACGAAGCTGCCAGAGCCTATCTGGAAGCCCTGCGTTGGCCCGATGGTCCGGTCTGCCCGCATTGTGGCTCGGTCAATCACGCCTATGTGATTAATCCTGCCGGCACCTATCGCTGCGCAGAAAAGGAATGCCGGGGGAACTTCTCGGTCACAATGAATTCTCCCATGGAGCGCAGCCATATCGCTCTGCACAAGTGGGTCCAAGCATTCCATCTAATGGCGTCCAGCAAGAAAGGCGTCTCAGCCCACCAATTGCACCGGACTCTGGAAATCACGTATCGCTCGGCATGGTTCATGGCGCACCGCATTCGCGAGTGTATGCGATCGGGCGGTCTCGCCCCGATGGGTGGCGATGGCCAGATCGTTGAGGCCGATGAAACATATTATGGCCCGGTCGATAACCCGCGTACCGAAACGACCATCGGTCGGCCGTTCACGAAGCGTGGCAAAACCGGTCCAGCCAATAAGCGCCCGATCCTCGCGCTGGTCGAGCGCGGCGGCAAGGTTCGCACGTTCCATGTGCCGGTTGCCGATCAGAAAACGGTCGAGAAGATCGTCACGGAAAACATCGCTCGCGAGTCACGGCTGCACACCGATGAAAGCCGCCTCTATTTCAACGCGGCCGATCATTTTGCCGCGCACAAGACCGTGAAGCACACCGCGAAGGAATACGCGCGGCGCGAAGACGGAGAAAACATCCACTGCAATTCTGCGGAAGGTTACTTCTCGATTTTCAAGCGCGGCATGAAGGGCATCTATCAGCACTGCGACGAAAAGCATTTACACAGATATTTGTCGGAATTCGATTTCCGCTACAATCACCGAGTCCGGCTCGGATACGACGATGGGGAACGTGCAGCCATGGCGGTCAAGAACGCGACCGGCAAGCGGCTGACGTACCGGCTCACTGACTAAGCCTGTTTTCAGGCATAAGGCCGCGCGGTTTCTGCGCTGGCGCAAGAAACTCCCCAAGAAGAAACGCAAGGGCCGAGCATGACGCTCGGCCCTTGCTTCGCTATCCTGGCGGTGCCAACCAACTAGGAGCGAGTCATGGCTAAACAGATTGCGCCCGCCTACGCCCTTTCTCTCTGCGTCGTTCTCGCTCTTCATAAAACTGATCCCAAATTTCTTGCACTCTTACGGTCCACCGTGGCGGATTTCCAGAAGACTCAGCCCAAGGACGGGATAACATGGGAGACTCTTGAGCTTTTTTTGCGCGCCCTATACGACTCTGAGATTTTTGTAAAATCGTCTTAGTTTCTTTTGTTGCCATTGGTTTTCCCCGTTAATCCGCTACCTTGGTCCACCGAACTTCAATAGACTTGATTTTTAAATCGTCGGCCGGATTGAGCAGAGTCAGGCCGGTAGTGTCGAACTCTTTTTGCTCTTTTTGCCAAGCAATTGCGGGAACGATGTACCTCGCTGCGTTATATGCGATCACGGTTGCCTGAAAGTGGCACCCTTTGTCGCCAAGTGGTGCATGTCCCCAATCACAGTCTTTCGGTTTGATACCAATGTTAACTTGGTCGAGGCTGACTTTGTATTTCGCGGAATACCAGATGGAATCCATCCATGTGTCGCCGGGGCCTAGCCAAACAGTAGCCACTAAGACCGCGACAAAAATCCAGCCCCCGTACAAGCCGAGCGTACCAATAAATGCAAAAAACGCCCTCACGTTGGCTCCAAACTCATCCAGTCGTGCATTCACCGAAAACCTCTAAGCGCCCACCCCAATGCCGATCCTATCATCAACAATAGGACAGGGGGGATAAGAGCAATCTCGGTAGCGGTTTGAATGGCTCGCTGTCGATTAGCGGCGGCTTCTATGACCCATGGTGCGTCTGGTAACGAATCAGACTGCTGTTGAGCGCTTGGTTGCGGATTAAATTTCGCCCAAGGGTCAGCCGCCGGAAAATTCAATGTTGCCACGGCAATCACCGCACCGATCCATAACACAGAAAGGACAAGCCACAGTCGGAGAAATCCGCGTGCGATTCGCAATGCCATCGCTGGTCCCTATCCCTTTTTACTCTTGGGACTCTTGACCGGCTTTCCTCTAGGCTTGCCGAGCTTCATTTCGGCCTGCGGCTTGGGCGGCATCTTGAACGCCGCTCGCAATGCCGCAGCCGCGCGCCGTTCGGTTTCTTCTCTTGTGAATTGGTCGAGGGGCTTGGCCATGGCTGCACCACTAAGCGAGGAGGATGAATACGATCAACAGTTCAGAAACATTTGCTTCAATATGGGAATTGCTCTTGTAGAATGGCAGCGTCTTGAAGACCAGCATTACGGGCTTTTCCGACATTTGACTGGCATCCAGCGACAAGACCTTGCTTCAATTGTGTACCATAGCACGGAGAGCTTTGACGCGCGACGTGTAATGGTGGGTCACCTAGCGCGAGCTTTCATCGACCAATTGAACGACAAACAGCAGGCGAAAGCTCGTAGGCAAATAGCTGCTATTGATAAGGGGCTGGCAGATGCAAGCAAAAATCGCAATAAAATAGCCCACCATGCAATGGAATATAAAATCTCTTCCATGAAAGAGAACGATGACGGCAGCATTACAATCGAATACGGGCCTCCTAGGCTGCAGCAATCATCATCCAATATATTGAGCCGGATAGAGGGGCGCGGTCCGGACCAGAAGGGGCACGACCTGGGGGTAACCGAACTACAGACATACAGAGATGAATTTAAAAAGGTGCAGGCGCAAATTATCGCCTTCAATCACTGGCTGGCTTTAGTGACGCCTCCGCAGCCGCTGCAATCAGGCGCTCCACAATCGACATAGCCCCCCATGGGCCGCCAATCCAAACGCGGCCATAGAAATCCGCCTCGTCCATCAACCTCTGAACCATCCTGCCAATAGCAGCGTCGTCGGCCAGCAGATCGGCCCATTTCTGGTCAGGCTGGACTACTCCTGAATTCTGTAGCGTCGGCCTGTCGGTCACATACTACTCCTAGAGCTTGTGATGTCAACGATATAATTGGGCAATCCACAATCTGAGAAATCCGCGAGCGAACCTCACGGGTTGGCCTTGCGTGGCTCGGGACTCTTCTTCTTTTTCCCGGTAGGCTTATGCGGCTTTGGCGGCGTGTTCAGCGCAACGCGCAAGGCGGCGTTGGCGCGGCGTTTGGTCTCTTCGGTGCTGTAGAAGTCGGTCGGTTTGTTTTTGCTCATGCAGCGGATGATAGCATGACGGTGGTATCAAAAAAAGCGCGAAAGGAAGCTCTGGCTCGCGCCAAGGAGCGCCTAAATGCCCGGAGCTTCGGGAATGATTCGTGGCAGGTGATACTGCAATACACCGGAGATTCCTCGAATCTTCAAACATCTGATAGAGCAACCGCGCTTGTACTGGGTGCCATCTTAGAGCAAGGGCTTGAACTTGCGATTCTTTCGCATTGCGTTCTCGGGTGGAACACGCCGGAATCGGAGTCGGAACAGAGAAAGCTATTTGGTGGAGGTGAAGACGCCCCTATAAATTTCGCCGTAAAAATTAGGCTTGCCTATGCGCTCGGCGTATATGGGCCCAACACTAGAGATGATTTGGACCTGATGAGGCATATCCGCAACCTTTTTGCCCACGATAGGGGCCACCTGACTTTCAATGATGAAATAGCATCAAAACTTTGTGTCCAAATAAAATGGATCGATGCGTTTCCGTGGGGAGGCGTTACTGGAAATGCGCCAGCGTCTCCCCGAGATCAGTACGTAGAAACAGTCAAGCACTTTTTCCCATTTCTAACGGTGGGAGTTGGCAGGCCAATCAAATACCTGGATTCTCCTTTTGCTCTTTCTGTAATGTATGCCTAGCCCTCCACATCGCTTCAAAAGCAACCAACGCGCACACTCCTGGGTCGTCGGTACATCCGATTGCAAGGAGAGCCCGTTCGCCGGCCTCAATCATTTCGTCCGTGACTTCGATTTCAGCAGAACGTGTGTCGGGTGCTTGTTCCATCGCTCCCTATAACACAAGTTATTCTACAAAGCAAATTCTCGCGAGTAATTAAGCTCCCGTATGGACCGGGAGTTAGGCCGATGGCAAGCCAACAACTTGCAATCTAGGCCGATTTATAACTATGTCAAGTGCATAGTTCCCGACTTTTACGTTGACGGAAACACAGAAATAAGGTATATGCCCATCAACGGTCCACACGTCCCCGATCAAGGTTTATGTGGATCAGCCCGGCAAGACACCACATCTTGGCCGGGCACCTTTTTGACTATACGAACGAATCGAGAACATCAAGGCATTAATTCTATTAGGGATACCTAATCGCACATAACGGATTGTGATGGCGTTTTTGTCTCGTTTCTAGCGTCTATCACAATCGCCCTGATGTATGCCGAAACGGTTACCTTGTTTTCCTCGGCAGTGCGCTGTAGCCACTCAAACGTCATCGTATCTAGCCTTGATTGGATCAATCTTCTGTTGGACTTAGGGCTAGCCTTGAGTGGCAACTACCGTCACTCCTCGATCGGAATGCTTCGACCCCACTCAGTGTGCACACGCGGCTTCACGGCTGGATGATCCCGCGTCAAGGTCCCGTCAGGGGTCGCCCCGAGGCGCTGTTCGGCCTCCTTGACCTGTTTCCGCGCCAGAGTCCGCATTTCAGTGCGGGCCTCCTGGGTCAACTCGATTGGCCGCTCCATGAGGATAAGTCCGTCACGGATGATATGCGGCTCCTTGTAGTCCGCCGGTAAGTACCCGACATGGCGTTTCGGATCCACAGGTTCCCAGCCCTGTTCGCGCATTGCGGCGATATAGAACGGGTCTTCCTGGCCCATTGTGGAATAGCGCTTCCACTCGTAGCTTGAGCCTTCCGGAATCTGCTCTACTGGGAAGTAGAACCGATCCTCGCTGATTGCTGCGGCACGGCGGCGGCGGCGCTTTTCCGGGGCCGCCTCTGGTCTCACGGCTTCGTGTACGGGCTCGTGGACCGGATCGCGGTCGATTGGAGCGCGCTTTGGGCGCGTGATCTGGGGTTCGCCTTGAGCGGTGTCTGACATTACATAGACTCCTTGTCAGTCTCGATTAGATCAACAAAATAGAACTGCCCCGGCAAAACCCTGCCAAATGCACCCGGATTGGTGACATACATGGTCAGGCTGGCGCTTGGCGTCCACTTCGACCACTGAGAGTTAGCGGAACCTTCAGGCCCATAGACCGCCTGGAGGTCGATTGCCTCATTGACCTTTGCTCCGCTCTGGTCACAACCGGACTTAACGGAGGCTATGAACATCTTTAGGCGTAACGTTGCAGTCATCTCATCTCCTGTTTACTCGATGAATCCATCGGATTCTGATTTTCTGAACACGCTGGTATAAGTCTATCAGTATGGTTTTCACATTGCGTGACGTAACCTGATAGTTAAGGACATAACTGGCGTAGATACTCTTGGCTTTCAGAACGAATTGCTCTTGAACGCCAAGTTCCTTTCGCGCAATGTGGCCTTCTCTCTCCAGTTGAACCAAGTTCTTGGCATACATTTTGTATGCGTCTTCTGCCGAAAGATATGGCCAGCAAAATCTCGCCACCTCCTGCTCATCCTTAGTAAGCACAACGCTCTTGGTAAATTCCATTAATGACAGAGATAATAGAATTATTCCCAAGAGCACTAATCCGATACCGAATCCAAAGGCATAGAACGCACCAAAGATTAGGCATATGCCGCCAGCCAACGCGATTGGCGCATCCACATATACTCGATCCATTTAGTGCGTCACGCGGCCGATTTTCCCCTCAGACTCAAGATCCAAGAGGTTGCGGGCGTAGATTCCAAAGGCTTCCTTCTCAGGAAGGTGCGGGAATGAGAGTTTCGCCGCCTCACGCTGGTCTTTATTGAGTGTCACGGAGCGGGTTGTACGGGCTCCGGAGGCCGCTGGAACGTCCCGGTTGACAGGGGCAGATGGCTGCACCTTCGCCGCCTTTGACTTCGGAGTGGCTTCCTCTGCCGGCGTAACAACGGCAGCGGCTGACACTGGCTCCCTGAGGCCAACCTTTTCTTCGATGGTCCGGAAGTAGTCGTCACTTTCAAGAGGGATACCGCTATCGCCGGCCGTCTCATGGCCAAGCATCATTGCGGCGTGCTTAACCCTATTGCCACCGAGAGCGGGAGGCAGACAATCCATATGCGACCTAAGCCATGATTGGCTCTTGGGAGAGAATCCAGCCAGATACTTCTCGACTGGACTCCCCGCTGGCGCCTCGACACGGCCCTCCGTAACCGGACGCTTCGGTGCCGACTCAAGCCGTATCTTGTCGGCCTCAAGGCGGTCGATCTGCGCTGCGGCCCTCGATAGGGCGACCTGTGCCGCAGAGGCCTTGGGAAACTCCCCCGCCTCCATTGCGCGCTCGAATTCGCGCTGTGCGGCCTCCTGAGCCTGTTTGGCGGCCTCGATTCCAGAGGTTACCGCCGTAAGCTCGCTGTTGCCGGCCCGTTCACGGAGTGATTCGTTCTCCTCCTCATGGACTCTGCGGGCTTCCTCGGCGGCGAGTCTCGCCTGCCGCTCACTGTTGGCGGTCTGCTCTGCGGCGAGACGGGCTGCGCGCTCGGTTTCGGCTGTTTTCGTTGCTGCCGTGAGCGCTGCGGCGGCTTCGTCTACCGCTGGGGTCTTTGGCTTTGGAGCGGTGACTACCGGCTTCGGTTCCGGCTCAACCGGATCAACGGCAAGATCGGGATGGTCCGTGACATCAACGGTGACCGTGCCCTCATCTTCGATCTCTATTACTGCGTCTTTCTCAGCCATGTTCTTTCCTCAGTTACCAAACCACGTCTGGGCTTGCAATTCGCATCCTGATATGCATGTCTTCTACCATGCGGCAGAGAACCCCACGAATCTTGAGTTTCCGACCATCGGTGACAAACATTGCGCACCAATCGCCAACGTTTACGTCCAATCCCTTGAAATCGTAATTGGAGTCGGAGACAAAGGCGTGCGGGCCTTTCTTTAGGACCAGACCAGCCTTGCCTTGATGCTCGGATTCTTTTCTCGTAGAATCTGGTACATAGAGGCCCGAAGCCATCTGCTCTGGCTGCTCGTAAACCCCAAGAAGCACCCAGTTTCCGAACAACTCGATGTCGTCCAGATTTCCAACGGCATCCATGATCTGCTTCTTTGGGTCCACCGTGTGCTTCATGAGCATGGTCGGTCTCTTATTCACTGCCATAGCCATATTAGACTTCCTTCTTCTGTTGGATTTGAATCACCTTAATTCCAGCATCAATCGCCCGCCGCACACAATCGGCAGTGCCCGTCCCGCCCGGAAATGCGATTACCATGTCAGGGGTATATCTCTCGATCATCAGAGCGTTGCGAATTGGTCCAGCCGCCCTTCCATGCTCGCCCCACTTCGCTGACTCAGTGACCACGGTAACGCCCTTGGTCATGTGTCCCCAGCGTCCAGCCAGACGATCTGCGCTGACCCAACCACTTGCCTCCGCCCCCGGACAATCTCCGTGGATTAGGCAGTCAATCGGCGTCACTTTGTTGATTTCGTTCAAAGCGCCAAATACGGCATTGCGGTCGTTATATTCTCGACCGCCACATACAAGAACTCTCATTCTGGTACGGCTTCCTTCTCAGGTTCGCCGTAGCGGGCCTTCTCGATCTCCTCGCAGTATCCCAGCACATCGTTTAGTGCTTCAAGATATCCGACCTGTTGCCGATAATCGTCGTGCGATGATGCGCTGCCTTTAGCAAGGAGCACCATGCGGGCGTCTATTTTCTCGGTCAGGACTCGGTATAGAGCGCGATGAAATGCGTCATTTATGTCAGGCATTATCAATCCTTTGGATGCGGATAATCAGGGTCTGGATTCCGAGAGGATGACGATGTGAACCGTGACTTACCGGATGGGTTGCTGCCCTCTTTCACAATATCATCTATTGACCGGTGATAGTCTGGCATGGGATTGCCACCGTCAACATATGGCTCGGCGGCCGGATCGGTGGCAGTAATACCGCCATCTGCAAACTTCTGCGGCGATGGGTACGTGTCGCCCTTCACCGCTAGTCTATCTGCCTTCTCGCTCGGCAGTTCATGGTGGGCTTCACCCTTCCCAACCATGGAGTTAAGCTTGGCCTCGCGAGAAGCCTTCATTTCTGCAAAGGCTGGGTGTGTCATGATTCTGCCTCAGTCAAATATTGCGTCCATAGCGAAATCATGTACTTAGCCAACTCTACGCGCTCTTGCTTAGTCCACTCACGATCAGACACGCCGCCGTCCGCGCCATATCCTATGTTCATGGTCGGGCTAATGCCAAATGTTCTACCATGGCAATAGACACGCCTTCCGGTTGAAAACTCAAACTCGTCGTCCAGAGGGAACCTATCGTCACCAATTTGCGGCTCTCTTGCTACCTCTGGAAATATTTGGTTATCAAAGTAGATCTGCCCATCCTCGGACTTTACCTGAGCTAGAGGCAGGAACCGCATGACTGTATCCTCCCTGGTAACAACTGCCATCAGACCGCCTGCGGCTTCTCGTGGGCGCGCTTGCCGTAGTTCTCGATCTTCTCCAAACGCCCCTCACCCGACCCAGCGCCAGCCTCATACTTGCCAACCCGTCCGCCCTTGGCTCTAGCCTCCGTAAGTCCCTCTTCTTTGCGTTCCTCGGCTGCTACAGCGCCGCCCTTTGCATAAGTGCGACCACCGCCGGCCCTTAACCCAGGCATCCCACCGCCCGGCGGCATTGGTCCAGGCGGCGGCCCACCCCCCGGAAGTCCAGGAGGCCCGCCCATGCCAGGAGGGGGCATCATTGGAGGCTTCGGCGGCATCGCCATCGGCGGAGGCGGAACGGCCGGATTTCCACCCGGAGGCAGGATCGGACCACCCGGTGCGGCCCCGCCGCCCTGAGGAGCAACAACGATATTCACATGAGTCGATGGCTTGTGCTTCGTGCGGCCACCGGAGGCACGCTTCACGGCACCGCCAGTCGCGTAAGTAGCGAGTGGGTTCGCGATGATAGGAGTCTTGGGCTTCCTTGAAGAACGGTCGGCCCTTGCACGAGGTGCGTTGCTCTCGGCGCCGAACTCAACCGGATCCTCTTCGCCCTCTTGCTTTGCGCGGTTCGTCGGTCCAGAAATGTTTGCCGCAGGATCGGCGGAGCCATAGTCGCGCGTTAAGCGGTGAAGCTTCTCGCTTTTGCTTTTGTCGGCAGAATTTGCCATCGGGTGCGCCATGTACTTACCTCTTTGAAACTCCAGCGGAAGGCTTGGGCTTTGCCTTTTCCAGCGCTATAGCGTGTTCACGATCCAATTCGCCCTGATTCGCCTCGTGGGCGTGTCCAAGTGCGGTCGTCAATAGTTCATGGCGCCGATCATGTGCTTGCTGATTGGCGTCATGGGTGTGTCCCAGCCCCATTTTGATTGCATCGTGACGATTAGACAAGGCCTTCATCCTGAACTGGTGTACCCGATCAGCCTGCCGGTTCTGTTGATCGGCCTGGAGTGCTTGGCCCTTCTGCTGGGAATCCGAATTATGAATGACCATTTCCCTCGCCAATCCAAGGTGTGCAACCTGCTCCTCGGACTGAAGCTTCTGCGTCTGGTAGTCGAGAGTCTGTCCAGCCAGCGCAGTCTTGGCCTGTGCCTCAGTAGATTTTGTCTGGCTGTCCGCGAGTCTCGCCTGCGCCGTCAGAAGATCGGCCTGCGCACTCATTGCCTCTGGGTTAGGCGGTACGGTTCCAGGTTCCGGCGGCGGCTTGAAGTATGATTCCGCGTCATCAACACCGAGAACATGCATGGCGTGCAGATCGACCTTGTCTTGGTCGATGTTAGGATTACCCTGCTGAATCTGCTTCAAGGCAGAAGTTTTAAGATACCGCTCGGTCTGCGAAGCCGTGTTAGGATCGGCCTTCGGAATCAACTCGCAGTCATTTAAGGCGGCAACGAACATCGCATTTCGTTTGTCGTCAGCTTGATCCTGCTGGACAACGATCGGACTCGACCCGATTGCATCAGTCAGAGCCTTCAGAACTTTGCTCTTTTTATTGTGCCTCCACAGCGCAGATGGATCCTCGGTAAGAAGCTCTTTAAGCATTGAAAATTCCTGACCCTGAGCGGTATGAAGCCTCTTGTGCACTGCACTCATAAGCTTTGTGGCTTGCTCGATCAGGGCCAGGGTCGTTCCTACGGGGGCGTCTTGTTTACCTTCACCGATCTGGAGTTCGGCCGTACCACCGACCCTCTGGGCGGTAGTCGTAATGCTGTCGATAAGCTGAATGAAAACCGCCGATGGATCCTTGTACGGCAGCGGCATAACCGAGGCGCGTATATCATTTCCTACGGTATCAATCGGCATTCCTCCCCCAGGGGGAATCCTGAACTGATTCGTCAATTGCTTTGCGAGCGACTTCAGATACAAGAATCCAGGGAAGTTCGCGAACATACCGGCGTCAATCATCAGACGCCAAGCAGCCGTTACTGCCTTTGTGGCATTTCCGAGAATGTTAAGGAGACCAATTCCATAGAAGCCCAATCCGGGAACGAAGATATACGCCACAATCCTGTTACGCGGCATACATAAATCGTCGTCTTCTCGCCAGTTACGGCGGATTTCAAGGATTTTTCGAGCCTCTTTGTCGATAGTAACCTTGTACGGGAGCGGGAGTCCTGTGAGCTTTCCCTTGTCATCTTCATGCTCGAATCCAGGCACCTCGATTTCGCAGTAGCACTCGTAAAGCTCTCTGTCCTGGTCAGAAGGCTCAATGTAACTTGGTGGCGCAATACCCTGCACCTGATCGATCTTCTGGTCGATTGGATTCTTGAGCGCTGGCATCCCCTGTACTGGGAGATTCGTGTCTCGATAGGCGCCAAGCATCTGCATCCGCTTAAGGACGCTCGGCCGCATCATGATTCGGTGGGTTACTCGTCCGGCGCCGTCAATGTCAGTCGCAGCATTCGAGACGATTAGATCCTTGGCATCAATGGAAGCCAGGACAGGCCTTCGCTTAATCGGGCAGTGATACCCCTTCTTGAAGGCTATACCGGAGAATCCCAGCATAAGAAGGAGCCTATCCGTGTCGGGATAGTATTCCTTCGCCACAGACGTAAGGTAGTGGTTTAGATCCTTCTCAAGAGCCATCGCCAGCGTCGTGGCGAGTTCGTCCCCCTGTCCATCATTCTTGACCTTGACAGGACCATCGGCGGGGAGAAGTTCACCACGGGCATTGGCCTGGAACCTAAGGGTTGCCTCCAAGAGGAGAGGATGATCGACTGTCGAGACGCCCTCTGCTGGAGCCGCCCCGGTCGCAGCCGCGCCCCTTGGAGTCTTTATCTCCAGTCCAAGCAGCGAAATGCCGTTGCTCATGTTCTGGAGCCAAGCGCTTCGGCTTTGGTCGTCTTGCTCGATCCCGAGAAGGATACGCTCGGAAATCGTGCTTAACTCTGATTCGCTCAGAGACTCGGCTAGATTGTCCTCGAATTCGCTTTCCTTCCGCTCTGATTGCGGAGGCCCAACGGTAATCTGCACATCCCCGTCAGGGAGAGTAATCTGCGTGGTTCCAGTCGTCTCGTCGTACGACTGCGCAACGTCTCCGCCATCGGTGATGACCGTCACATCGCCAGTGTCAACCGGCGACGGAGTATCATGGACTCGGTAACTGTTGGGGCTCAACGGGTAGATATTGGACACGTACGTTACGCTGCCTCAAACTTGTCTTGGTACCATTCTCCATATTGCCATAATGCATTGCGAAGGCCATTTATGGCTTCATGAAACGTTACATCACACTTTCTGTCACCATCAATGGCGAATCCGAGAGACCCGTTCTTATAGCGCCCGTGTACCACAGGTTTTCCATCATGTCTCTCAATCGTCAACTCAGGCCAGAAGTCATCCGGCATGGATGGAAACTTGTTGACCATCGCTTCTTGTGTCATTCTGGTACTTTCGAGTGAGCATGAGAGCCCTTAATGTGCAAATGCAAATGCTTCCCAATCGACGGCGCGGCCATTAGTGCTTGGTACTTCTGAGGCGGCACGCCTTTATAGCTATAGGTCCCACCATGCTTGAATTTTGCTTCGAGAACCTGAGATTCGGGGTCGTACGCGATGCTTTCGATATTTGAACTCGAAACCGGAATATGGTTCATATGACCGTCCTTAAGGAGACTTCCTCTCCCGGCGAAAGTTCTATGTAGCACACGCAGTCCTTTAAGGGAACACGTATTAAATGGTCGCCATTGTTACGAACTGTGCAATCATGCAAACCGTAGGTGCTCATGGCTTCGTCCCATCCTTCGCCGTGACCATCAAGATAGGCATCAACCAATGGATCAGCCATTCATAGTCGCCCGTATAATCGGAGACTGCGGAGCCTCCATGTCGTTCATGAGTCGCTTAGCCGCAGAGTGACAGCCAATGAACAAGTCGCCCCTCTGCATTCCGGCGTAGTTCATTCCGTACCCGCCAGAGGGAGGGGCGGCGATAATCGCCAGAGACGTTATTTGTCCAGCCCTAGCGGAGGCAAGGAAACTCTCTAGCAATTGCACGACCGGATTCGCCAATGCAATCTGCGGGATCGGGGAGACTGATCCGTTCATCTCTGTCATCCTATGGACATGAATAGATCTACCAAAAACACCAGAACACCTGCTATAACCATGATTCCTCCGCCGACAATCAGGCCAATTTCAAAAATGAACCAACCGTCGTCGAAACTCGCTCTTGGATCCATGTTGAATCCACAAAATATGCTAGAAAAACCGCCAACGACCAATGTTAGTGCTATCCACTTCATGATGATTCCCTATTCTGCGACAGTGGCATTTTCCACGTCCTCAACTCGATTCGACGACATGATGGCAGACTTCGGGAACACGTTCAGCACACCAGGAACCTTGTATGCCTCGGTCTCCGCCTCCAGTGCGCTGTGCGCCTTAACCTCTACCCAGTCCTCGATCTTGCGATAGACCCGCACACGGTAGATGCGGGGTCTCATATTGGGTATGCACGTTCCCAGTCAGTGGCGGCCATGTCTTCGGCACTCGGAGTGTAACCGCCGCCAGCGGATGATTCTCTTTTGCCACATACCGGCACCCAGTCATCTGGGTCACAATCGGTGCCACTTCCTCCGCCATTCCATCCTATGGTTTGGCTATATAGAAGACTACCGTCTACCATACGGTATGGGGGATAATCTCCACGAACACACCAAACCATGCGATAGGTCTCGCCTACCACAGAAGTGGCGCCTTCGCCTGCCGGTAGTACCGTCCCAGACTTGACGGTCGCGACGGGCCAGCACTTCCGCCGCACATACCGAGACCTACTTGCAGGCGGCCATGGCGCCTTCATCTGCTCTATCGCCCATGCCCAATCACGCCCAGGTGAATCAAACACTGCCTGAGGAACCACTTCAATACCAAGTTTCTCGTCCCGAGACCTGTCATCGACAACCTTCGTGGCATCAACAGGCTTCCGCCACCAAAACATTAATGCAGCACCCCATACGACTCCGCCACACTCACTTGCTGACGGTAATTCGACATCTCGTCATCCATCGCGGCGGACATCTCGTCGCCACGCATGATAAGACCGGCTTCGCGAAGCCATGAGATTGCCATGCTGGCGGTATCGACCAGATCGTCATGGTCGGCTTTTGGGAACGATTGGCACTGAATCAGTACCATTTCCGCCCACCTTGTGTCCGGCGCCCAAATTGTTCCATCCGCGAACAGCGGCTCTACGGACCACGCCCTAGACACCTTGTCACCGATTGGATCGATTAGTTCCACACCCCAATTCTCTCTTGCATATAGACGATTGATTTCTTGCGCAACGTCACGACCACGAGTCTTGTTTTCGATTAGAAGCCTCTGCACCTTATACTTCTTGCAGGTATTTGCCACCCACTCCACAAGCCCCCAACTCTTCTGCTTTCGTTCCTCAAAATTAACTTTGGCCTCGCCTTGAATGTATTCAACTGGAGTACCGTGTAACGGAAGTCTCTTATTCCAAGCAAACATCAACATGAGGCGCCGATTTTTGGCTTTGTCAATCCAGATACCCCACACAGTCAGAGCGTTATAGTCGTTTTCCTGCTTCTCTCCGTATGACGTGTCTACGCTAGCTAGGATCAATTCCATGTGAGGAAACTCTTTCCTCTCTGAATTCCAGACTAGGCCATATCTCTCTGCTTCCTCGTGATCCCACAATCTCCAATATTCTCGCTTGAGAATTCCGCCGCCCTTCGGCGTTGGGCACTGCTGTAAACGACCGCTTGACATATACGGGCCAAGGGCTTCTTCAAGCTTCTCAACCTCTCGCTCCCCGAAGCGCTCGGGCCACATAAGCTCGCCATCAAATGTGCGAGGATCTTCCCATGGTTCGTCGTTGTCGTACTGAGGAAGCCTTACGGTTACGCAATGACGCATTTCGTCGTGGCGCATCGGAAGCATCAAGTGTGTCCAGCGCTCATCACTATCAAGAATAACTCCAGACAGATCGCCCTCATGAAGGCGCTGCATCACAACTACAATCGAGCTTAGCTTTGGATCATTCAAACGAGTCGAGTGAAGTTCCTTCCACCAATTCTTTACGCGGTCTCTGTCGGATTCTGTTTCGACGGCCTCTGTGTTGTGCGGATCATCTATTACAAGAATATCTCCTCCGATACCGAGTAATGTTCCGCCCACTGACGTTGCAATTCTCGACCCGCCAGCAGTCGTATCAAATTGTTGTTTGGAGTTTTGGTCCCATCTAAGGATAACCTTTTCACCCCATTTATTCTGATACCATGGGCTTTGAATCAAGCGTCTGTTCTTGTTTGAGTTCTGAAGCGCGAGATCGTGATTATAACTACCACACAGAAACCTGACCTGTGGGCCACTCCAGTATGAAATCTCCGACCTTGCCCAAGTCCATGCCGGCCACGAGATTGAGGCGATATTGGTTTTGCCCGTGCGTGGCGAAATATTTATCAGCAAACGCGGGATATGACCGAGAGTGACTCCCTCTAAATGATCGCAAAGGGCATCGACGGACCAAGTTTTTTTGTACTCTGAACTGTCAATAGTTGACCATGCGCCACGCACAAAACTGCTAAGACTATCTTCGTATCTCTCTTGCTCAACTCTCTTGGTTAGCTCGGCAATCTTTCCTTTGAGCGCAAGCAGTCCTTCTTGGTTCAAGGCGCGTCTTTTTCCTTCGCCGCCTTCTCAAGCACCTCGATACGCTCCCTAAGCAACGCGAGATAATCGGCCTTGTTTGGCTCACACGGACAACCAAGTTTGTCTTCCAACTCCTTGACGCGGCGGAGAAGGTCAAGAAACTCGTATATCCGATCCACTGTCCACGGATGTATCTGCGATAGCGGGATGGCCGGCGGAGGAACTGATGGCGGCCACACAGGTATCTCCTGCGGTCGCCACGGCGGATTGTGCTGAAACTGCCAATCAGCAATCATGCAATAGGTGCACATTATTGCGCTCTCACTTCGGAACCGGTTGTTCCGAATACGCCGAGTCTGCTTCATCGGCCCAAGGACTTACCGTTCCGTCCGGATGGATCTTAACCGGCTTATTATCCTCTTTCAGGATCGCCTCCAACTCGTCAATCGTCATTGTCTTGCCGGTGGAGCGCTTCTTGATGTCCGCGAAAGACTCGCCCTGCGTCACGGCACCGGCCATGCCTCTGAGGAACTATATCTCTGCAATGGCGCGCTCCAACAGTTCCAGCGACACCGTTCGGACCAATACGTTTACGTTGCTGTCGGCGGTGTCCGTCAAGGTCTCTCCTGTCCCAGCATGGCGCAGACCGTTTTCAATGGCGTGGCGCAATTCCCCAACGATGTCCCCGCCGGTATCAACGCGAATTGCCATCAGGTCTCTCCCATTGCGTATGCGATAATTCCAACTATGACCGGGAACGCAATCGGCCAAAACGATGTCCCGACACCGCGATTATATCGCGCCCACAGTGGGATCGATACGGCATACAGGATCAGCGTAAGCAGAAGAGGCCGACCGTCAATCACGCAGCTAGTTTCCTCAGCTTGTCCCGCCCACGCTTGGTCGTCCTCAGCGCAAATCCTTGATCCGGCTTTATCTCCGGTCTGTCGGATCCAGCCCAGACAACGCCCTTCACTACTTGACCGATCTCGATCATGCCCTTGCACATGAGACGATCTATTGCGGGGTTCGCTCGCCGCCATGTTGGCGTTATCGTCGTGAAAAGGCTCTCGTCTTCGTCGGCAAGAAGCGCCGACAAATGCTCTATCTCGTCCTTGTCGAGTTCGCCGTCCCACGGCACGACGGTATCAGCCATCCCACGAGTCGCATCCCGCATGGCCGCAGCAAGACGGTTGTGCGCCTCGGTGAAATTCAGGTGCGGTTGTACGAACGGATCGCTCTTGCGCGCCTGTAGTGCGCCCTCGATGGTCTTGAGTGCGCCTGTGGTGAAGACCAATGTTTCGAGGTCCGCGAGATCAACGGTGACATCAGTCATTGGAGCGATCCCGCTTATTTTCGCGAACCGGCGGCCTACCGAAGTAGTTCATCTTCACGCCCGGCCACACGGAGCCACGAAACTCGTTGCGGCGAGCGGCGCGGTATGTCCACGCAGGACGCGGCTGGCCTTTGACGGGAGTGTATACGTATGTAACTTCGGTGGTTGATGTGGTCATTTCTTGCGGTACTCGACGGTGCCGATGGCCTCGCCAGTCTCCGTCAACTCATAGACGCCGACTTTGGTCTTCTCGCCAAGATCGGCCAGATCCGTCAAGTCCTCAGTCGCAATGAAGTAGTGCGAGGTACCGTCCGGCTCGATTTTCACATAGAGCGTCTGCGGGAATTTCTTCATGGCATTGAATCCTTATGTTGTATCAGGGGATGATTTTTATATTCACGGCTTGCGGCGCCTTCCCCTCGACCGGCTCCAGATCGAACGATAGCTTCGTGCCGGCGGGAGGGGCCTCGGTGAAACCTGACTTCTTCAGAGGATTGATGTGGACAAACGTGTCAACTTTGCCCTCACGCGAAATAAATCCGAATCCTTTATCTTGAATGAAAAATTTGAGGACTCCGGTATCAGACGGTAGCTTCTCAGTCTCGCTCATGCTCTGCTCTGTTGGTGGTGGGATTTCATAGTCCGAAAAGAATTGCTGCGGCACGGTTCGAGTCGCGCGCTTGTCCACTGAACTCCAGCGCACTCAATTGACCGGGACAATGGTTGTGCCGCCGTAAAACTGTAGGGTGCTGCTAGTGCCGTACGGTGGAGGCGCCTCGACGCACTTGCCGGCGATCTTCTGCTTCTCCAGCATCGCCCTCCGCCCCTCGCACTTTTCCTGCGAATCAAACCCTGCGGTCACAAGCGATCCGGCGACGATGCCGATATAAATCCACGTCATGCAATCCTCTCTTGATATGGAACAATGACTATGTTAATCACATTGTGCCTTTTTTACCCCGAAGTCAACCCCCTTGCCAGGAAGACCATATGCCTGAAATGACCGCAGTCGAAGCCCTCTTCAAGTGCGGCGAGGCCCTGTATGGCCAGAACTGGCTCCGACGCACGGCAAAGTTGGTTGGGATGTCACCGACTACATTCAGCAAGTGGCGGGGAGGCAAGACCAAGGCGTTTGATTCGCGGCACTCGATCTTCCCGGTCCTGGCATACAAGATGCGGATCCGGGCCAAGGAGCTTGAGGCTACGGCGGCGGAGATCGACGCTTGGCGGGACGACGGACGGTGAACGACCTTCTAAAAATCCACGGGGAGGGAAATTGCCATATCTGCGGCCAACCGAAGATAAGCGAAGGCGCCGACATTTGCAGCTACCCTCATGGGATGATTCCAGTCAAAGCGGTTGACCCTGAACATGCTGAGGGCTTTTGGACGTGGGAGTACGTCGGTGCCGTCCAAGAACCCACGCCGTGACACCGACATAATCCGCCGATTCGTCGCAGGAGAAGTAACCAAGCAGATCGCACACCTGTACGGGATAAGCGGAGAGCGCGTCTACCAGATAGTTAAACTGTACGCAGGACTCAATAGACGAAAGATTAAGGCAATGAAAAACGGAGAATAGACGATGATTTACCATGTAGGTCAAAAAGTTATATGTGTCCGCGATGATAAAGGACGTGTATTCCCGAATCTAAATGTCTTAACTCGCGGCACAATATACACAATTCGTGGTCTTGTGGACAATGATGGTGTGCTCCTTGAAGAAGTTATATTACCAAACTACCCTTACGACCCATGGAAGAAACATGAAGTCTCATTTGCAATAGACCGATTCCGCCCCGTCAAGACCACGGATATCTCGATCTTCACCGCCATGCTCGCCCCATCTCCAGTCAAGGAGACGGTGTAGTGGCGGTCTCTGAGGTGGATTTCACAACCGATAATTTACTTGTTAAGTCATACGAGCGATATTCGTTCGCTCACACAGATTTGCGTGGACTATACGCTTCGTTCGCTCAAACTAAGGAAATGGTGGCGGCGGAAATCTTAAATAACTCATTCGAATCAGTCGCCACAGTGAGCCTCCCCACCGCCATCGCCCTGGGTGCTGCCGCAGTTATCATAAAGAACCCAGAGGTTTCCCGTAGAGGTGTGCTGGGACTATTCTCGCGCGACCTAGATCTTGACCCTGTAGCAGAGGCAACACCTACCGCCGAAGTCGGGCGCACCTTGGATTTCTCATGACCTTCCCCAGAATTCCAGGCGACTCAGTCTGTGACGCATTCCGCGCCGCCGCCGAAACCAATGGACTCACCCACGTAGAGGTCGGCGCAGCCCTCGCTACCCTCATAGCCGGGTGGCTGTCCTCCCTATCACCAAGCACCTTCGCAACCGACGAACAGGTTGATTCGGTCATTGATATGCTCACGGATACAGTGAAAGTGTCACTGGAGGAGCACCGCAAGATGGTCGAGGCTATGCAGAAACCAGAACCAAAGCGGGTGTCGCCGTTCCATGAAGGATAAACCGCAGAAGCCTAAACCGATCAAGCGCGACGAATACCGCCGTTTGCCGATCACGCGCGTTCCGTACAGTGAACCGCCAACACCCGGACTGCGCCGCAAAGAACTATCCAGCGCCTTCGGATTTCGCTATGATCCACCGGATGAGGAAGAGTGATGTGGTATAATACTTAGTCTGGTCACGAACCTTAACGCGCCGGCAGTGGTAACGCTGCCTGACCGGTCACAATGTCAGCTTTCGGGGTAGTGGGCTCCTTTGAATAAGGCAGCGGCGATCGGCCCCTAGCGCCGTGACGCCGGTCCCGGCATACTCGCATCATGCCCGAACCACGCCGCAAACGCCCCCGTGATCCCGCCCAGCTCGCCAAACTCATGATCGATATCGCCAGCGGCGAGGTCGAGGATCGCGAGCCGACGCCCGAGGAACAGGGCAAAAACCCGGCCGCTGTAAAACGTGGTCGGCTAGGTGGCGCCGTTGGTGGCAAGGTGCGCGCAGCCAACCCGACTAAGGGGCGCCGCGTGGAGATTGCGAAAAAGGCCGCTAAAAGTCGCTGGAAAACCTCGGCTCGTAGTGAGTAGCCGCCAATTCAGTCACTTGCTGGCGTGTAATCAATAGGCTGCGCAGTCCCTGCATCAAAATAAACGGCTGCATCATTGGCTCTACAAAGCGATAACGATATTTTCCATTCGTTCGTGCTCGCCAATCTTCGTCGGTCTGCGGCCGGGTATCCGGGACATTCATGATGAAACCGCCTCATTTCTGGCACACTAGAGGCGTTTGTCACACACTAAAGCCGAATTAGCAACATTTAATGCAAAAACCGTGTTGACACCGGCACTGTTCTCAAGCATAAGGGTGCCTATGAACAGATTGACCCCAGAAGAACGTGCGAAAATCCTCCATCTTCTCTGTGAGGGCAATTCGATCCGCGCCGTCACCCGGCTAACGGGCGCGAGCAAGAAGGCCGTCACAAAGCTCCTAGTCGACGCCGGCCAAGCCGCCGCCTGGTATCAGGATCGGGTGTTCGTTAATCTCACCTGCAAAGCGCATCCAGGTCGATGAAATCTGGGCGTTCGTCTATGCCAAGCAAAAGAACGTCCCGACCGCCAAGGCCGCGCCGGCCAATGCGGGCGACGTGTGGACATGGACCGCGATCGATGCCGATACCAAGCTGATCCCGTCTTGGTTCGTCGGCGGCCGGGACAGTGACGCAGCGATCATCTTCATGGACGACCTTCGGTCGCGCCTTGCGAACCGCGTCCAACTGACCAGCGATGGCCACAAGGCCTACCTCGAAGCAGTCGAGGGGGCGTTCGGTGGTGACGTTGATTACGCGATGCTGGTCAAGCTCTATGGACAGTCATCGGAACTCGCCAAGGGCCGCTACAGTCCCGCTGAATGCATCGGTGCGCGTAAGGAAGCGATCGAAGGCAATCCTGATCCGGCGCATATCAGCACGTCCTATGCCGAGCGGCAAAACCTGAACGTGCGGATGCATACCCGCCGCTTTACCCGGCTCACGAATGCATTCAGCAAGAAGGTCAAGAACCACGCGCATTCCGTGGCCCTGTTCGCGATGTACTACAATTTCGTCCGCATCCATAAGACGCTGCGGACCACGCCGGCAATGGCCGCGAAGGTGACCGAGCGGCTTTGGGAAATGGGTGATATCGTGAATGTGCTTGAGGCTTGGGAAGTGTCTACGTCAACCAAAGGAGAAGCAGCATGACAACGGAACAAGAGAAGCTCGGAAGAGAGCGTATGGTCGCACAGCCATTCACCCCAGTTGCGAATCTTGGCAATGATAGCCGCGATTCACGCTCTCTCGAATACATCGCGTTCTATCTTGGCGAGATCACAAATCATCTTGCTGGGATCGCCGCTCAACTGAACAACAATAGCGTTAATGGAACGAAGATCGCGCTGGAATTACAAGGCCTCGCCCAGGTCCTTCAGATGAAGCCATAAAACCAATTTCGATCAGTTCATCATCCGTCACGGAATCCCAGCGCGACAGGACGTCAACCGCTGTCGCGAGGGGAATCCCGCGCACAAAAAATTCATTCAACGTGGGCTTGGGTCTTGTGTTCATATCCTGCCACAATCAAAGGAGCCCACTACCCAGATAGGGCATTCAATCTTATGCTTTGGTAACTCGTTGCCGCATGTGTAGCAGTGCGTCTGCTTAGCGGCAATCTCACGATCCATCTGGTCTATGGTATCCACGCCATCCTCCTACGCCGCATCCATCCACACATGGCCGTCGCCACGACACGCACCCTTGACCGACCACGACCGCGTAAACCAATTGTGCCAGTGGCCTAACTTCCGACGTACTGTCCCGTCAGAATACCGAACCACAAGAACCTGATAGGACTGTAGCCATACCCACCCAACATCATGTGTCAGAATCGGAATGACCGCGACACGATACCTCAATCCAACTATCGTGCCAGGAACCTTGTGCATCATCGGCCGCGTCTCGGAGAATATCCGCTGCCGCCGCAAGCCACACACCCAGAACCATGGCACATGAGACACGACCGAGGATCGTACTCAGTCTGCCGGGTACTGGCATCCGTCCTTAGCCTGTGATCTGAATCGTCGTCGCCCGAATCAACCCAGTAATCGTCGCCAACGTAATCGCTTCTTAGTGTCCGGGTAGACCACCTCCACCCTGCACGGGCAATCCGCTCTAGTTCGCGGTCCCTCTCCGCTGCAACCTCGTCAGGATCGGTGTCCTCCCTAATCCTACGATCAGCCCTGCGGTCTATGTTGTCGCGACTCATGCTTATGCCCTCAATGAACACAAACCGTAACACACCATTGGTGAGGACGCAACCCGCAAAAAATCAGAAAATATTTTTTGGAAATCGGAGTAGTTCGTACAGCGTTCTAGCCCCGCAAGGGCTAATCCTCCATGCAAATCACAAAACCTGCGCTAGAAGATACCCAGCCAAGATAAAAATAATGGCGAGCCCAATAGCCATCCGACCAGATAACGTAAGCGTGTAATGCGGGTACATCATTGGTTCTCCAGAGTTTTTGGAAAAATATCATACATTAGGGAGGGGGCCACGAAGGCATCGGCTCGCCGGCCGCAGGGGGGGGGTGGCCTTCGATCTGTGCATACGTGCCCTAGCCCGTGCCGTCTGTGGCTGAGGTCTGGCGCATCGCGCGTAGCTCTGCCTCGGTCAGTCGGACGCCGCCTGCCTTGGTGCCGTCGATGATGTCGAGCCTTGGTGCATCAGCGTCTGGTGTGCCGTTGAGCCTGCACACGTATGGCCTCCATGTGGTGTTGCGTATGTCTACCCATGTCTTGAGGCATCTGTCACAGATCCAGGTGTACTCGGTCCCGTTCACTGGGTGGCGGAGGCATGGGCCGTTAGCCTGTCGGTCGGCTGTGGATGCGGTGGCGCGGCGGCGAGACTCGACGACATCGAGCGCCACCCAAGCTAGGCCGATACACTCATCCATGGTCAGGCCATCGCTCGACACCTTGTGCATGGCGTTGGCGGCGATGTTCGCCTCTTCCTGCGTCGGGTGACGCACTGGCCGATGGCTTGCGGTCATGGCGTCCTCTAGCTCGGCTGACGTTATGATATTGTCCCGTACACGATTGCGCACACTCTCGGCGGCGGCGAGTGCGGCAGCGGCCATGTCCCTCCATGGAAAGAACCTCTCGCGCGGATCCATCATGGCCTCGGTCGCTGCGTCTATCTCGGCTTGTGTCGGCATGGTTCTATCCTATCACGTAGTTGATGGATGGATGACGGCGCTACTTGGCACCCTTTAGGAGCGACCCAGGTGCAGCCATGTTGCGCCACGACTCACGCGGCTTGGCGCGAGGTGGCGGCACGATTGGAGTATCCATCGGATCCGGTCGAGGTGAGGCGTAGAATGGCGGCAAGCCCAGCGACAAGAGTAATGTTTCGCGCGTCTGGAGATCGGAGTCCTCCCATGCGGTCTGCAATGCCTGGGCTGTGCCAACCTTTCGCAACTCCGTCTTGGGCTTCGCCTTCTTGGCTCGGTGCGCCTTAGCTCGCTCGGCTCCAGTCATGGGCTTGTCGCCCTTCGGTTTGCGCGGCATTTTGTTACGATCCATTCGTTACGTTACGGGTTTCGTTACTCATATCGTTACTCATATCGTTACTGTGTGCTCGTAACGCAATACGCTAGTTCAGCTTGTCTTTGTCCTTGTCACGTACAACACCGATCTGCAACGGCTGCGGCGATGTCAGCGAAGCCGGCGCGTCCACACCTAACGCCTGGAGATCCTTCAGGATTTCGTTACGTAGCTCGTCCGTGGTCATCGTTGCGGTGAGACTCCGCACGTCCGACTTGATCTCGCGTTTGTTGGTGAATACCTCGCCCATTTCCTTTGCAGCTTGCTCCATTAGCTCGGCGGCGAGCTTCACATTCTTGCGGCCGATGGCGATGACGCAGAGCTTATGCAACTCCTTCAGCCGATATGCCTTATTGGCTATCCCGATGGAATCGGTGCTCTCTAGGAACCGCTTGCGCTCGGCATGGAATAGCTCAAGCCACTGTTTTGCCGCACGAAAATTGACCGTATCAGGGTGATATCCATACAGTTGTTGAGTGCTCGCGTCGATCCCAAACTCTTCCTTTAATTCTCGCGCCGTCTCCGATACGGAAGCAAATCGGGCAAATGCACGTATAACGAAAGCTTTATGTTCTGCGGTGAGCCGGGCCATTTTTCATGATTGTCGCGCGTTTGATACGAATGGCCCCATTTCCTAGCCGATTATCCCCGAAATGTCTACAGTGCGTATCTGCTTACTTTTCAACGGCCGGCAATGTGCAGATTGTGTGTGCGACATATCTCGATTATATCCTGGTGGTGAGGTTTAGCGGATTGCGCCGGTACCGCTCCAATTCAGCCCATAGGCATTCAAATGATTCTGGCGTGAGGTCTGTTATCTTATGGTTGCTCCATGTCTGCATTAGAACCGATTGCATGGATTCGTCACCAAAATCAACGGTCACCGTCGCACCCGCTCAAACTCATCCAGCCACTTCGCCGCGACCGTGGCAAGCGTCTTGTCGAGCGACTCAATCCCGTCTGCGATCCGCTTGATGTCGGCGGCAACCTGCGAATCAATCGTGTGCGTGGCAAGTCTGAGGTCGGTCGGCGCATCGGCTGTGTGCTTGGCAAACTCTGCCAGCTTCTCCGCGCGCATCCGCGTTGCCTCGGCCAGTAGCTTTGCGTCGGTGCCGTGGTCGAGGTGCTTTGATTCGGGGTGCTTTCGTGGATCGGTGGCCTTGGGTGCCTCAACTGTCTCGGCCGTAGTCGTATCAGGCATGGATTGATTCCCTGTCATGTGGTGGTCTGTGTCGAGGGGGGCGGCTGAATCTCGCGGTCGGCAAAGTCCCGTAGCGCCATGCTGGTGGAGATTAGCGTCTCGAATGCGGTGTCACTGTCTAGCGCGTCAAAGGCCGTCCTAGCGTCACGCCATGCCCTCACAAGCCGTTCTAATTCGTAGAGCCGATCCGACTCCTCAACGCTTATGAGCGGCATTGCAGCTAATCCCATTTCATCGGCGCATCTTGTAGCACGAGGGCAGAGCGGAGTCCAGTTGACTCGCCTAATTGCTGGCTGTAAAAAGAAATGGCCGGCTCGTGATGGTCTCACGGCCGGCCCGATCCGCAGCGGCTTTTGAAGAGGGTTGTCTGCGAACCACGATATCAAGATATAAACATTTACTTATATCTAGATATGGTGTCAAGGTCGAAAAACCCTCAGCCCGGACTTTTTTTGTCCGATCGAGCCAAGCCATCCCCGCAGACCCGGTGCCGCGCGCCAGCGGTGCATAAGCGCGCGGGCCGTGGGGATAGCCCGAACAAAACAATTCCAGGCTCCGTCGCCCCCTGACGCCCTGGGCCTACAAACCGAGCACCCCTCGGGAACGGTTGTTGGCATGATGGCCCGCTAGTTGACGGCCATTATGGGCGGGAGCCGAAAAAGTCCCGCTGCACTAGTCCGGCTTGCCGGTAAAAGGCACTGAGTATGCGGGCACACAATTTGTGCCTCCCCCTCACTAGGGGCCATAGATGGTCTAACCACCATTTGTGGGCAGAAAAGGGGGAACTATGGCTATATATAGTAGGCCAAAGAAAAGTGGCACAATCTGCGACATTTCTCTTGCATCGTACCGTGCAATATGCTCTATGGGAGAAGTTAGAACCAACTGCGAGGAATACAGCCATGAAGCACGATAGCATTTACCACCTTGCCGCCGCTGGCATTAAAATCGAGGACGCGGTGGCGCTCCGCCGAATCTCCATGACCTTGCACCGCTGGCACGAGTTGGAGTGCGGCGACGGCAATAACTACGGTTCATGGGCAATCGAGCGCGACGACGAATCCGAAAAGCCGTACATGGTTCACCACCACTACAGGCACGGCCAAGGCCAAGACTCGGTTTCGCGCACGGCCATCCCCGATCGGGAAATGGGCGCACGCAAGCGGCTCGGCAAAATCATGGCCGGCTATCCGGGCTTTGCTGCTTACGTCCAGACGGACCCGCGCGGGTGCGCGCTCTATGTTCTGCGTCCCGGCGACGTGCCGGCCGATGCCGCCATCGACTCTTGCTACAATCGCGGTATTGCGGTGTACAAATGAGCGAGAATACGCTCCGATATTGGTGCGAACACGCTCTCGCTGCAGACCAAAAGACCATCGCAGAGCGCAAATGGTCCGCGCCGGTCAAAGCGCCCAAGCCGCAAAAGCCTTGCGACATTGGACTCTTTAGCGATGACGCGAATCAACTCGACTTGTGCGAAATGTTCCAACTGCCAACAAATGAGGCGTGATATGGCAAAGACTGTAGGCGGGTCATATAAAGGTGGAAGCTGCACCGAGGTTGATAGCATCGCTCGGACGTGCGACCGCGAAACCGCAATCCGCCGACTAGACTTCAACAACCAACCTGCGAGGATACGAATATGAATATCGAGCCAGTGTCACAAAACTACCTCTGCGGCGATTGTCCCGATTGCGGCAATCCAATTCCAGAGTCGGCCGTTCACGGTGATGCGTGCGACAACTGCGGCCATGTATTCCTTCATGCCGATTGCATCTGCCTGGACGGGCATTTCGATGCCAAGTGTCCCGTTCACATGGCGGGCGGCAACGCGGCGATACCCCACCCGAACACGGACGAATGCACGGCGGCGTGCAATAACGCGGTGCCCGATATGGACCGGCCATATTGTGAGATTTGCGGCGAGTCACACGCCACATGGAAAATGGAGGATGTTGGCGTCTGTGATGATTGCTTTGCGGATGAGTGCCGCGAAGCTCTCTTCCCGGTGCTCGGCAAGCGCTGCTGCGCCGTCTACTGTCAGCCAGTCACAAAACAGCCCGCGATTTGCCTCGCTATGTACGGTCAAGAGCACACACACGGCGAGGTCGTGCGATGACGCGCTCACAGAAAATCGCCGCCGAGTTAACGCACTGTTTCAGGGCAAGGCATCCCCTCCTTTGGATAATTACGAGAGAGGAAGCCAGAGTCGAGCGCTACATTCACGAAGCTGCCGCAAATGCAGCCTACATTACCCGGTCATGGGACGTTGCCCAAGGCGTCACGGAGATCGGCGGTAAACCCCCTGCCAGGGCGATAGGCTCCAAGGATCCCGGCGAAATGCTCGACGCCATCATGGCGCGGGCAATGACCGAAACCGGCCCGGAGCGCGCCGTCTGGATCATGCGAGACTTGCCGGCGTGGCTAGTGGGTCCGTCCGGCATTGTAACGCTTCGCCAGCTTCGCAATCTGGCGAGGGCGCTACCTGGGAGGCCACGGGATTCGGCGCAAGCGTTGGTCGTTATTAGCCCGTCTGGCGAGGTTCCGCCGGAACTGGCGTCTCATGCGACCGTCATCGAATGGCCATTGCCTGATCGGGAAGAGATTGCCGCCATACTTGATGCGGCTATCGGTGCTCTCCCCGAGGACATCAAGGCCAGTGCCGCCCCGAACGGGACGCGGGACGCTGCTATTGACGCGGCAATCGGATTGAGCGGCGAAGAGGCGGCGGCGTGCTATGCCAAGTCGCTCGTGCAGCTTAGGCGGATCGATGTCGCCACGGTGGCAAATGAGAAAAAGAGAGTTATCGCTCGCGAGCGCGTCCTCGAATGGGTGGAACCGATTGAAGCCGGAATGGACGCAGTTGGGGGGCTGGAAAACCTCAAACAATGGCTATTGGTGCGCGGCACAGCATACAGCGCCAAAGCACGCGCCTACGGACTTCCGTCCCCGCGCGGGATTCTCTTGGGTGGCATTTCTGGCTGTGGCAAATCATTGACTCCGAAGGCGCTTGCAAAGGCCTGGAAATGCCCGCTATTGCGCCTCGATATGGGCGCTCTAAAATCCAAATTTGTTGGCGAATCGGAAACCAATTTAAGGAAGGCGCTAAAGGTTGCCGAGGCCACGGGGAAATGTATATTGTGGATAGATGAAATTGAAAAAGCCTTGCAGGGAGCCACTTCCGGCGCATCTGATGGTGGCGTTTCGTCGGATGCTTTGGGCGCCTTGCTCTCGTGGATGCAAGAGCGCACAAGCGAGACATTTATCGTTGCTACGGCTAATGATGTCTCAATTTTGCCCCCCGAGCTTTTACGCCGCTTCGATAAAACTTGGTGGATCGACTTGCCAACTCTTGTCGAGCGGACTGACATTCTCGCGGCTGCGTTGCGCGTCCACAAGCGCGGCGATGTCCTCGAATACAGCGATTGGTCAAAGGTCGCCGCCGCTTGCCCAGGCTTCACGGGCGTAGAGGTTGCCGATCTTGTGCCGGCCGCACTATTCGCGGCATTCTCAGAGGATGGCAGGGAAATCGAGACTGCGGACCTTTTGGAAGCAATAAAGTTCGTTTCGCCTTTGAGTGTGACTGCCAAGGAGAAAATCGAGTCCCTCCGTCAATGGGGACGGACACGCGCTCAACCGGCCAGTGCCGTGGCTCAGGTCGAAACCGTCTCAATCGGTGGGCGGGCGCTAGATTTCTAGCCCAAAGTGTCACGGAGTGTAACTTTCCGCTTGTGCGCTCCGTGACAATATGCTCTATGTTACAGACTGCGAGTTGAACCCACAACGAATCAAATAGGAGAATGTCATGGTACTCGAAACGGCTACCCTGCGCCCAGGTTTGCTGGTGAGCCTTAAGACTTCGGTCACTGGCAATGTCTCGTACATCAAGCGCGACATCGAGACAGACCACGTTACCGAGGACGGCCACCTTGCCGCCAAATGGGAAACGGAACGGACTATCGTTGATCCGGGCGAGCATGAGGCGGCGATTAAGGTCCGGTCGAAGGCTCGGGCTCTCGTGACCGGATCGTGCGTCGCCTCTGCTTTCGGTCTCTTGTGTCCCGAGTCGGGTGCCGGCAATCTCGAATTGGCGATTGCCGAGGCACGCAGGCTTACGGATGCGTTCAATGCCGAGGCACGGCTAACCCGCGTGTCGGTCTATGTCATTGCCGGCAGGGTCGCGGCGAACGATGGCGAGGCCACCAAGGCGATCAACTCCGAGGTCCGCGATCTCTTGGAGGACATGAAGCAAGGTATCGCGAATCTTGACGTTGGTGTGATTCGCGCCGCAGCGAACAAGGCCCGCGCAATCGGTGCCATGCTTGCGCCGGATGCCTCTGAGCGCGTTAAGGTGGCGATTGAAGCTGCCCGGTCGGTAGCTCGCAAGATTGTCCAGGCCGGCGAGACTGCGGCGCAAGAGGTTGACCACCAAGCGATCCGGGTCATCGCAGAATCGAGGACGGCCTTTCTCGATTTGGATGAGCCGACGATCAGCGCGGACGCGGCGGAAGTCCTGGCCGATGAGGCGCGGGCCGTTGACTTTGCGCCGGCAGATGACGACGCGGTTACGCAGGCCAAGTCCGATGAGGGCGGCGTTGACCTTGTGTTCGATGAATCGGAGGCAAGGACGCAGGCGGAAGCGGCTGCGAAAGCGGCTGATGCGGCGATGTCCACCGTCCCGCAATTCGAGATGGAATAGTGCCATGCCCTGCGATTCCGCAACGCTGCAAGGCCAAACGCTCACAGAGCGCAAAATCGAGGTACGCGAGGCGGTAGAACGTCTCGCGAAGGCCCTCGCCAGCGGACGCGCTAGGGCCGTTGTGGGACCGCAAGGTGCCATCACGTTCACGGGCGCGGAGTTCTTGGGAGAATATCGCGTCACAGATAATTGTGCGTTCCGCCGCGTGATGGCAACGGGGTCGGCGTTGGCGCGGAATGCTATCGCCAAGGCCGAAATGATGGCCGGCCGGTCGGTGGATCGGAAGGTCGTCGCGGCTGGTGTCCATAGCCACGATGGCGTTACGTGGCACGGGAAGGGGTGACGGACATGAGAATAAGCCATCGCGAATATCAATCGCTTTCGCCGCGCGAGCAGCAAGATTACATTAACTCGATAATCCGTCCCTTCAAGCGGCGTGAAATGATGATCGACCATATCGACGGCGATCCGCGCAACAATGACCCGGCCAATCTGCGTTTGGTTACGCTGACTGAATCATTTGGCACGAAGACTCGTTAGTGACTAACTCAGCCGGCCGCGCAAATGCGGCCACAACATGCGAGGACAACATGACTGCGCATACAGATCCGCTCAAGCTCGAAAACCTGATTTCATGGCTAGAGACAATGCCGCCAGATGAGGAATACAGTTTTTCCAGCCGGGATAACTGTCTCCTGGCACAATTCCTCAAGTCATGCGGATGTGAAGAGATATGGGTCGGCGGGTTCACCTTTGATTACGATGACAACAAAGGCGTGCGGATACCCGCCACCCATAGCGACATCGCAAGCGAAGGTGAGTACACATTCGGGGCCGCTACGCTGCGGGCTCGTGAGGCTTTCGCTGGCGCCGCGCCCTAAGCAGCGAGCTTCACCGCACAAGTACCGCACGCCTGAGAGATAGCCAGCCGGCCGATCTCAGGCGTGCGCGTTCCTGCTTCCACCATAGCGGCGACACGCGGGTCAAACGCACCATACCGACGCACAATGGATACAAACTCCGTGACATCGTGGCCTTTCAGGGCGTATTGTGGCGATCCGTCTTTGAGATATTTCGGCTCGCCGTCGCTGTCCAGTGCCACGGAACAATGCAAAAGCTCGACTGCCACATTTAACCTGCGAGGACACCATGAACCGGAAAGCAACCTACGCCGACGACCGCAAGAAGCGCGTGATCTCCGTCCACAATGGCCGGTGGGTGGCGCAGAAATTCACCGCCGGCCCGCGCGACGGGAAGGGCTCTAACCGCGTCAGAGGCAACAAGAACGCCCAGGATCACGTTGATCCGTGGGAGAACATCGCGCCCGTGACCGACGACCGTGCTCGGGCGCTGGCGTCCATCAGTGACAACACGCAGGCGAGGGTGTGATGATAGACTTCACAAGACCCGGACGGATGATTTCGGGATCCAAGACGTGCCCAAAAGGACATGTATGCGTATTCAACGCGAACATCTGTTCAAAATCGCGTGGCAAGTTTTGGTTTGGCGACATTGACATTACGGCCGATGCCGCCGATCTAAGGGCACTTGCAGCCAAGGAAGGTGAGGAAATCTATATCCTTCGCGAGATGGACGGGCGCTTCACAAACGAAGAAAAACCTCTACTCCACAAGTCGGTGGCTCGCGTTCACCCTGACGGAACGATAACGATTGGTTAGCATCTGGTGCTCCGTGTCCTCGCAGGCGTAGAGCACCGATGGTCGGGCCGGGCAAACGTGGGGAAAGCGTAGCCCGGCCCTTTCCGTTTGATTCGCCATAAAGTGCTTGACGGCAGACAATAAATAGCGCAATACCTCCCAAACGGGAGGCTATCGTGATTCCTGTGGATAACTACTCGGTCGTGGCCTAAGTGCCGGCCCTCTCCATCGACCATGAAATGGCCCTATACGAGGCTGCGGCGGTCGAAAACGCCCTCTTTGACGGGTATCCGCCCCCCGGCGATCTGGTCATAGGAACCCATGACAAGGGCGCTATGCGGGTCGCCGCTGTCCGTGTGGGTGTGAATGAACAGTCCCTCAGACGCAGAATCGGCACTCCAGAGGCTCCGGGTGCGATAGAGAAGCGATTCGGTATCTCCGTCGATTGGAGCATGTACCGGCCGAAACTCCCTGTAGATGAGACTGAGGAGCTAGAGGCCACGGTCGAGCTATACAAGCGCGAGGGGAGTATTTTTAAGGCTGCGCTCGCCGCCGGCACCAGCAAAGACACCATACGGATGCGGATCCACAAGGCCGCCGAACGCGGCATGTTGGGGACTGAGCCTGTACTGCCTGGGTTTCGAATCAAAGAGGCATCCCGGCAGATCGGACCTGACGGCGAGCTACAAAAGGAATGGATACGGCAGGCCAAGGAGCATGGTGAACCATTCACGTTGCCGGATGGTCATATCATAAAAGGCATCTCCGCGCTCACAGACGAAGACGGCCGACTCATTCAGCAGTGGGTGAAGACGAAGACTGATACGGTAACGGCTGATTTGGTCGCGGCGCTCAAGGAGACATTCAAGGAGTACAGCGGCAAGGCTCCGTTGATTCGCGCGCCAAGGAATAGCGACGAATCACTTCTCAGCGTTTATCCCATAGCAGACCAACATATCGGACTCTTGGCCTGGGGCAAGGAGACCGGGGACGGCGATTACGACCTGAAGATTGGTGTCGAGCGACTCCGCTCATGTGCGACTCGTCTTGTCAGTCAAAGCCCTCCAAGCAAGCACGCAATCATATTGAACCTTGGGGATTTCCAGCATACAGACGATTCGAAGAATATGACACCCGGTCATGGAAACATTCTGGACGTGGATAGTCGGTATTTCAAGCTACTCCAAGCCGGCGTTCAGCTAATGATGGACGTAATAGAACTCGCGTTGCAAAAACACGACACAGTGCTTGTTAGGAACATTCCAGGCAACCACGATCCACACGCTTCAATCGCTTTAACCGTAGCTCTTGGTGCATTCTATTCGAGACACCTCCGAGTCGTCATTGACGACGACCCCGGAGATTTCTTTTTCCATCGTTTCGGTGCAACTTTGATTGGAGCTACACACGGACACAAGTGCAAACCTGATAAGATGGCTATGGCTATGGCCGTTCGGTGTCGAGAGGACTGGGGCGCGACTAAGTACCATTATTTTATGCACGGCCACTTTCACCACGAGGCGACTAAAGAGGTTGGAGACGTGCGCGTGGAGGGATTCCAGACACTCGCAGCCAATGACGCCTATTCAGCCTCACATGGGTACAGTTCCGGCAAGTCTCTAAACAGCATTACGATCCACTTCGATGACGGAGAGATAGGACGGCACCGAATCAACTTTCCTCCCTCTCTGCGTAAAGCTACAAAATTTGAGGGCGCATAAATGAAATTACTATTCGTTGGCGAATCGCGGTCACCAACCGCAAAAAGAATGGGCGTCACATGGAAAGATGGCCGCCTTGCTGCTAAGCCATTATTCGAGGCATTAGAGTTTATTGGCATAGACCCAGCGCAACATAAGTTTGTGAACTGGTTTGAAGGTGGAAAGCAGGCGGTACGAAGTTTTCGCGATGGTTCGATTGTGGCGATGGGAAAGAAAGTACAGAGAGCGCTTGATGCCGAAGGTATCCAATACATTGGGATTGTCCATCCTGCTGCTCGTGGAAAAATTAGAAAGAGAGAGACCTATATCTCACACGTTTACGCTGCTTTGAGCGAGTTGAAACTTTGACGACCGTTACATTCAGGGCCGGGGTGCTCGCGAGCGACTCCAACTGCTCGGCTGGCGGCTTGCGCGTCTATCGCGTACGGAAGATATTCCGCCTAGAGGATGGGTCGCTCGCGGGTTTCGCCGGGGATTTGGCCGAGGGCATGAAAATGATAGACTGGCTGGATGACGGCGCCGAGCCTGAATCGCGCCCAGGAATTCAGAACGTTCACGGCCTTGTGGTGAGACCTAGCGGGAGAATCACGCTATACGAGGGCGGCGTGCCGATTAACCCGAGAGCGCCGAAGTACATAGCGATCGGCACCGGCCAGGGCGTGGCGATGGGGGCGATGTTCAGCGGGGCGAGCGCGATTGAGGCAGTGCGGGCGGCGATAGAGCACGATGATTGCTCGCGAGGCCCGGTGATCTCGATGAGGTTGAAACGATGACATGGGAAGAATTTAAGGATTCCGTTGAAAAATACCTAGCTGAAAAATGCATCAATGGTTCAATTAAGGTGGATTATATTAAAATTGAACCAAACCGTGATCTAAATTTCTATCAAGCGTGAGATTGCAAAAGGAGGACACGGCGTCAACAGAGCGCTCGCTAAAAAACATGGCGTAACTGATGCATTGATTTCATCTATAAAGCATGGGAGGGCATGGACATGCGTATCTATCTAGCCGGTGCGATGAGAAATATCCCCTTTTTCAATTTTCCTGCCTTTCACGCGGCAGCAGCGAAGTTGCGCGCCGAGGGGCACGAAGTATTCAGCCCAGCCGAGCGCGATATAGAACGTCATGGCGGAGTTGATATATCTGCCGGAAACGTAACCGGCGACGAACGAGAGTCCGCTGAGAAACATGGTTTCGATCTTCGGGTGGCATTGGGAGAAGATTTGGCGTGGATCTGCGCCCATGCAGAGGCCATAGCTCTCCTGCCGGGATGGACGAGAAGTCGAGGAGCTACTGCCGAACATGCGACGGCGCTAGCTCTTGGGTTGAAGGTAATTCAGTTGGAGTTTAGCGAGCATGACTGATACGAAGCCGTCGAATCCGAAAGACGCCTATGGGATCGCCAAGGTCTCTCTGTCTTATGTCCCCTCAGGTGTCCTTATGGAGGTCGCCCTTGGGATGATGGAGGGAGGCTATAAATACGGGCGGCACAACTACAGGGTTATCGGCGTGCGCGGCAGTGTCTATTACGACGCCACGATTCGCCACCTCATGGCATGGTGGGAGGGGGAGGATCTTGACCCAAACAGCGGGGCCGGTCTTCACCATATCAGCAAGGCGATTGCGTCACTGACGGTTCTACGGGACGCCATGATGTCCGATAAATTTGTGGACGACCGCCCCCCAGTAACCCTAAAGGCTGGCTGGATCGAGGGGATGGCACACACCGTCAGGCAGTTGCAGGCGACGTTCCCCAATCCGATCGAGCCCTACTTACAGGTTAAGGACTCACCGGATAAGCCGACCCAAGCCGCATCTGAGGTCTCCGGGTCGCCATCGGTCGCGGCCAGTGGTCCGGTAGCCTCGTGAGGGGCCTCGTAATCAGATCGCTAAGCACCCTCCGGGGCGCGTCGGTGCGGTTCCACGGCTCCGGGGCTACTTCGGGTGCCGTCGCGTCAAAGGCCTCCAGTGAGCCTCTAAGGGCCATACAGAGGCGTCCTAGACCGTCGTGCCAACCCACGTAGTTCGCACGCTGCCGGGCAAGCTCTATGACCGATGGGCACCACTTAATGGGGCAATATGCTCCCGTAGAGTATAAATCCCTGCCACGGCATTCACCGACGATGGCTGCGGCGCCGGATGGACCCCTCGCCGGCTGGACTCGTGAAGGGAAGGGTTCGTAGTCGCGACCCCAGGCAGGCCGTGTCTTCATGATGCCATGGTACCGAATCAAAGCTGACGGTTTTATGGTCTCGGTCAGGAGGACATCATGCGCCATAAAGAGGGCGTCGAACGGCCCCATTATGGCGGTGTGGTGGGTCTCCCAATCAATCTGGCAGTCATCAAGGGCATCTACGGCGGCCTCGATGGTTTCCGCGTCCTTGTGGGGGATGCCAAAATCGTAGCGCTGGCCGCCGCCGCCCCTGCCAGTCTGGATGGGACCGAAGCCTAAATTATCCCAGCGCATACCCTCCGCAGATGAGGTGTATCTTTTCTGCAATTCCTCAAATGCCCAGCACGATAATTTGTCAACGGGGACACTCTGCTTCACGGTGTAAGGGCCATACGAGGCTTATGGTGTTTGCCGTGTTCTGACGCCGTTAACACCTCAAGATTTTCTTCAGAATTATTAAATTTGTCTCCATCGACATGATGAGCGTGTTCCCACGACTCCAGCAAGCGGCCAATCTTGTTTTCGGCCACCACCCTATGCAGGGGGTATAAGCCCTTGGAATTTCTTTTGGGGTGCGGTGGGTCGGTGCGGCAATATTGGTAGCCGCCACCCTTACATATGGAGAGTATCTTGAACACTTTTTGGCTCCAATCTAAGGGATTGGTTGCGGAGGGCCGAAATTGCATCGGCCGTCTCGCGGTTATGAGCCGCGCCTGGGGCTTGGTTACCTTCTCCAGACACTCCGCCAGCACTAAATGCCACTAAATATGGTATACGTCAAGGCCTTGGCATGGAGGGTAGTGGTACAGTTTGAAAATCAAGCCACTCGCGCCCTAGGCCGATCGGTGGCATAATTCCACGATGTCAGAAAAGCGCCTTCCCCGCCCGCGCGATCCCGTCCAACTCGGCAAACTGGTTGGTGATATTCTCACTGGCCAAATCGAAGACCGCGCGCCGGCACCACCAGCCGACCCCAACAAAGACCCAGCCGCTGTCTCCCTCGGTCGGCGGGGCGGCCTCAAGGGCGGCACCGCGCGGGCCGCCAAGATGACCCCGGAGCGGCGCGCCGAGATAGCCAAGAAGGCCGCCAAGGCCCGTTGGGGCAAATAGCCCCCGTCTTGGGTATTGGTTACGTCTTGTCACAAGAAGACCTTGCAATCCAAGATCGGTTAATTTACACCCATGGCAGAGGTAATTGCCATGACCACAAAATCCGCCAAAGACGAGATGCTGTCGGCGCACGAAGCCATGGCCGCCGTGCTCGATGTCAAGCTCAAGAATGTGCCGGAATGGCAGGCTTTTCGCGCGATTGACCGGGCACTGGTGGCGCTGGGGACCGAGCAGTCTGTTGCCCCTGCTTCGCCCGCGCCGCTCCAGCGAATCGAGCGAGTCCGACTCAACGGCGCGCCTGTACCGTACATGACCCTTGTCAGTCAGGCCCTTACCGAAGCTGGTAAGCCCGTCACCACCAGCAAGCTCATGGAATATATAACGCGGCATCGTCATTTCGACGACCTGGATAAGGGGAAAATCGTGGTCCAATCGTCCCTGAGCAAGGACAAGCGATTCAAAAGCGTGCCATGGGAAGATGGCCGGGCGTGGTGGTACGCCGACCGGCAGATCCCGAAAAAGGAAACGGCGGGAGGCTAGTCCCGCCGCCAAGACCCCGGCTGCACTCAGGCCGCGATTACTGGTGCAGTCGGCAGACCGAGCGAGTCGGTCACGGTAGTCCCGGAAGGGCTGCCATCTAGCATACCGGGGCGTCGCGGTCAATAGCAAAATAAGCAGAGGATTGGAATCCCTATCAAACTGTAAGATTATGCTTGACCGTTCGGGCATGATAGTGCATTATCGTGTCCATGAACAAGCTCACCCCAGAAAAGCGCGCCCAAGCCCTCCAAATGATGGCAGAAGGCATATCCCTGCGGGCCACCACGCGGTTGACCGGCATTAGTCGGACCACGCTGCTGAAGCTCCTAGAGGATGCCGGGCAGGCGTTCTCCGAATATCAAGACCGCGCGCTTGTTAACCTGCCGTGCAAGCGCATTCAGGTCGATGAGGCATGGGCTTTTTGCTATGCAAAGCAAAAGAACGTCCCGACCGCGAAGGCTGCCCCTGACGGTGCCGGCGATATCTGGACATGGGTTGGCATCGATGCCGACACGAAGCTTGTCGCGTCTTGGTATGTCGGCAATCGCGATAGCGAAGCCGCCATGACGTTCATGGACGATCTGGCCCCAAGGCTTGCTTCCCGCGTTCAACTCACCAGCGACGGCCACAAGCCCTACCTAGAGGCCGTTGAGGGCGCCTTTGGCGGCGATATCGACTTTGCGGTTTTGGTGAAGATTTACGGTGCGGCCCCGGAAGGCCAGCGCCGCTACAGCCCGGCCATCTGCACCGGAGCGAAAAAGTATCGCGTCGAAGGAAACCCCGATCCGGCGCATGTCAGTACGTCCTACGTTGAGCGCCAAAACCTGAATATCAGGATGGGCAATCGTCGCATGACGCGACTCACGAATGCCTTTTCAAAGAAGGCCGAAAATCACGCGCACATGATGGCGATCTACTTCATGCACTACAATTTTGTGCGTATCCATCAGACCTTGAAGGTCACCCCGGCGATGGCCGCTGGCGTCACGCCCAAGCTTTGGGAAATGGCCGACTTGGTGAAGGTGCTGGAGGATTGGGAAGCCATTCAATGAGCACCAAGACCGAAATCGGATGCTGGGCATTCGCCGCCCCAATTGTGGTCGCTGGCTGGCTTCTTGGCGTGCTTTTACTCTACGGCATAGTTGTTATCATTTTCCGATATGCGTTCGGCGTCGAATTGTGGAACCCGTTCCATTGAGCGCCACAACGACATAATGGAGTCCGTTATGGGCCGAAAAACTTCGCTAGTTGACCTAATCGCCACGCAAGAACCAGAAACAACTGCGAAAGGTGAAACCGTAGTGGTGACAGCGCCTGTAATCGTTGCCGGTAGGCCAGACGCTCCCGGTCAAGTTCGTCTAACACTGACGATTGAACAGGCCGAATATCTGGCAGCTCAGATTCAACCCGTTCTTCGAATAGCTCGCGGAAATGCTCGGCAAAAGAGATAGTCATGTGAGACTTCGCCTTTCAAACTGTACCACTACCGCATGGAGTTAGACCGGGAGGCTTGCAAGCGATCCCATTGTCTACTGAACCTCTCTGGCCCCGAGCGCGGACCATGGATTTTCGCTCGGTTTCTCCCATTAGGAGCCGGTCTCCGTGACCGATAAAGCCTTTGAGGACTTCGACCGTCTAACCCCGTGTCAAGGTCTCCTTCAATGGCTTTAACCGCAAGTGCCACAGAATGTGGGATAGGCGTCTGCCCGGTCACATATCGCCAGATCGTGACCGGGTCGAGGTGTAATGCGCGGGCGAGAGGCGCTTTCCACTTGCGACCGTAAAGCTTCCGCCCGATTCGCTCGAACTCAGTAGGCGTCATCCACGTACGAAGTCCGCAATGACGGCCGGCGCCGAAGCGTCAAAGCCCACACAATCCAGCATCCCGGCATCGGTTGGATCCGCGATCGAGAATCCCGTGCTGGTGAATCCAATCACGACGAGCTTTGCATTGATACCCGTCTTGTTCCGATAGTCCTGCAATGCAATGACCGGGTGAACTGCGCCCGCCCAACATTCGTTGTCAGTTTGCACGACAAAGGTGTCCACTTTCAGATCGTTACGAAGTGCATACAGCATCGGCAACGAGCAGTCTGTGCCGCCGCCGTTGATGTCGGACGTTTTCTCCGTGACGGTCGCAAGCGACATCTTGGCTGTGATGCCGAGGTCTCTCATCCCGTGGTCGAAGGCGAGGACATGCCAGTTATTTTCGGTTCGCATGGTGACCATCGCCATTGCGGCTGAGGCTTCAGCGACCGTCAGAGACGACCCCATGAACGGAGAGCACATGGAACCAGACACATCCAACCCAATTAGGGTACGCTTCCCGGTTGGCTCCACGTTCTGGAACGCCAGATAGAACGCATTGTCCAGCGCGTCGAGGATCGTCGGCACCGGCTCCCATTTGAGCGCACCTTTCACGCCGTGTCCGCTACGGTAGACTGCCAAAGCTTGGAGCACGTTGAACGGGTGAACACGCGACTTGCGGATTTCCTCCCCGAGAGACAGGCGGTTTACGACAAGAGCCGTATCGTCACTCAGCGGCTTCAGTGCACCGATGGAAGTCATCTTGCCCAGGTTGCGAATCAGTGCCGTGAGGCCAAGATTCGGCAGCATGGCGGACCATACCTTGGGATTCGTCGTGGCCTCAGTCGGGATCGCCTCCCATGGGAGGTTGTATTCGCGAATCACGGCAAGAAGCTCAGACTCGTCATTGGTCTGCATGGCATAACGGTGGGCCTGAAGAATTCCCGGTACACCGAGAGGATCGAAATCCTTCCCGCAGATCCAGTTGTAAAGCGCCGCCTTCTCCGGAGTTCCGTCAGACTTCGGGTGCGCGCTCTGAAGCATACGCTTATGGGTGTAGTTCTCCCGTGCACGGTATTTGATGGCTTGATACGCCAGCTTGTCGGCGCTCTTTGATTCGTACCACCTTGCAACGGCCCGCTTGAGCGTGCGGCCCCATCCACGCTTGAGAGCGCGAACGGTATCAACGAACTGGAACAGGTGAGTCGAGGTGCGGCAGACCAGCGGGAGAGCGTTCAGCGCAAGTCTGCGAACGTTGACATCCGCATGAACGGCACCGAGAGCCAGCGCAAAGATGGCCGGATCATTCTTTGGTGCGCGGCCGGATTCGGAGATATTCACGATAACTGCCACGGTTCGCTCGGCATCCAAGCCGTAGCAGCGCTCGACGCACTTCGCGTTCTCGCGGGTGAGTGCCTTGGCGTTCTGATAAAAAGTGTTGGAGTCCGATCCTAGAATCAGGAATCGGTCTAAGCGCGTCCAGTCAGACACGGCAAAGACGAAGCCCTTCGCGTTGTTGAGGACTTGCCGCTCGTTCAGCGGCTCAGTCTGCGGGATCGGCGCGGTCGCAAGGCGTGCGTATCTGGACATCATTCTCTCCTCTGCCAATATCGTTAGAGAACACAGGCTCTACAACGATATTGGCAGATAGACGGAAACGAATGAGGATCGGTGTTTTGGCGGCTGCTCTAACCACTGAGCTATTCTAACTTGCGTCAGAAGTTGGATTCGAACCAACGACCCGCTGCTTATGATAACCGAATACCTCCGGGGCTCGCTTCCTCCTATCTGCCGTTTAACGAGCCGAACATAAAGCGGACATGGGGTGTGGTGCCCAAGGGCACCTTCCGTTTCAAGTGGATAACCCACGATCCTGGGGCTCGGCCCCTATTCATACTGCCCGAACGTAGCGTGGCGAGGATAGCAGTTCTATTGCCAGATAAGCTAACCTCTAGGGCTCGGGCATTGACGAGGTGTATAATATGTGCCATTACGTTTTGCAAGAGGAATATCGCGAGGGATAATCGGGCCGTATGGATGATGGCGAAAGTGGAAGGTGTCGAACCCTCGTTTTCGGTTTTGGAGACCGACGTTCTACCGTTGAACTACACTCCCGTACAGACGGGTGGAGTCGAGCCACAACTTGCGCGCGGTTCACAGCCGGCGCCCCAAGCCCTTGGTCGTCTGCGTATTGGTAGCGGTGGCTGGCTACGATCCAGCGTTCTCCGGTTTATGGGACCGGCGCTTTAGTCCAAGCTAAGCTACACCGCCATATTGGCAACGGGCGTTGAAAGTCGAATCAACATCCTAAGTTTCAAAGACTTAGTACCTGACCACAGGAACCCGCCATGAGTCGAATTGTCGTATGGAACGAGCCGCTCTGTCTTGATGAGGGCCATGTGTTAAATTCTGTAGTACGAGCAACCGAGGAAGATATTGTTCACTTGATGCAGCATAATTTCCCAGAAAGAGCTTATTCTTACGACGACGCGCTGGACGACTTTATGGTAGTCCATTGGGCGTGGTTTGAGGAAGTGGTGCCTCCTGACGGTACCGCCACGCTCACTACGGAACAGCGCCGTGAGAAGTGAATTAAACCGCGAAACGGTATGGAGCCGCCAGCGGGAATCCAACCCGCGATGTTCGGGAGTGAAGGTCCCGCACCCTTGGCACCCAGGCGATGGCGGCAGATTTAGGCCCTTGACTTTCTTAACCGTATAGCATATTTCCCGTTTAGCCAATTCCGGCCATACAGGATTATGCTATGACCAAAAAGACCAAAACCGCTGAAAATACGCTTGTTACCTTCTTGCTCGACCGCTCCGGATCAATGGGTTCGTGCCGCGAATCAACCATCGAGGCGTTCAACGGCTATATCGAATCCCTCCGCACGGCGCCGGTCTCATTCACCTTCCTCCAGTTTGATTCGGAGTCGCTGGATAAGGTCCATTTCGAGAAGCCCATCAAAGATGTCCCGGACCTCAGCATGGCGACCTACCAGCCACGGGGCGGAACCCCCCTGATCGAGGCGGCAACCAAGACCATCCAGGCGCTCGAAACCGCCCTCAAGGCCAAGACCGAGAAGCCGAAGGTCGTCGTCTGCATTCAGACTGACGGCGAGGAGAACCAAAGCGGCCGAGAATATACGTGGCAGGCGCTTAAGGATCTCATCGCAGCCAAGACCGCCGAAGGCTGGCAGTTCAACTTCATGGGCGCCGGCATCGACGCTTACGACCAAGGATCGAAGATGGGCATCTCGGCGGCGGCAACCATGAGCTACGATAGCACCGACAAAGTTGCGACTCGTGCTGCTTTCGCCGCCAGCGGTCACAATACGATGTTGTACGCATCGGGATTTGCTGCATCAACGGATTATTCCGCATTGCAGAAAATGGCTTCGGGCGACAAGTTCGATCCCAACCTCAAGATACCCACTCTCAAGCCGGTGAAGGTGTCTTCTTCGGTGAAGCTTGACCTTGGCGGCAAGAAGTCTAGCGGGCTCGACCTGACACAGTGACCAGACGCGACCGCTACGACTCTGAGTTCGGTGCCTCGGTGAGCCAAGCGCTTGCCGAGGCAAAGATCAATCAGGCCGAACTCGCCGTGCGATCCGGAATGTCGCCGTCATACCTCAATCAGACCATGACCGGGAGAAAGCATATCCCAACCAAGTGGATCGACGTTGTTGCGGAATCTCTCGGTCTACAAGATGCACAGCGAAAGCGGCTGCACCTCGCCGCCGCAAAGGATGCCGGGTACGATATCGACTTGACGAAGGAATGATGGAGCGGAGTGAGAGAATCAGACTCTCGTCTTTGGTTTGGAAGACCACTGCTCTGTCATTGAGCTAACCCCGCGTGGCGGAAGCAGGAGGATTTGAACCTCCGGTACCGTTAGGTACTTCGGTTTAGCAAACCGATGCAATAGGCCACTCTGCCATGCTTCCGTTAGTGGCGATCCCGGCAAGACTCTAACTTGCGACAACCGGTTTAGGAAACCAGTGCTCTATACATCTGAGCTACGGGACCGTGATTGGAGACCCAGGCGTGAATCGAACACGCGACCTCTTGCTTAGAAGGCAAAGACTCTTTCCACTGAGTTACTGGGCCGTTACCAAAAGTAGTTATGCGGCTTCTTGCTAACCGGCCAAGTCGCGTTGTCCGCGTCGATCTTGCCCAGCAAAACCGCTCTAGTCGTCTCCATGGCGCGGCGACGATGCGGTCTACGGTGAAACACGATGTCCCACCACGCAGGCCAGTTGTTCAGCCAGCGATACTCGTTGCCAAACTCTTTTGCACGCCATTTGTCGAAGCGATTGCCGCGCACTCTCGTCCGCGACCGCTTGCGTTTGTGGTTCATGACACCTTAGCTCCATGTTGGTCACTAACGTGTCATGGTCGGATCCTTTCAAGGGTTGGAGTAGCAGGCCGGTGCCTACCCGGCTCAATAGCGGTTTTGCAGACCGCCGCGTTCACGTTTCGCCACTGCTACGTTAAGGCTCGGCCAAGGGTCCCTTCGGTCTTTTCCCCGGCTGGGGTAAAGCACTAGGCGTTTCCGGTTTCCCTATGCGCGCCACGCCACGGCGCCGGCTCTGCCTGGGTGGTTGATAGCATATCGTGAATGGCAGGGGAAGAGAGGATCGAACTCCCGACATCGGCGTCCAGAGCGCCGCGCTACTACCGCTGAGCTATTCCCCATCAAAGATGGTCGGGGCACGGCGATTCGAACGCCGGACCTCACGCTTCCAAAGCGCGAACTCTACCGCTGAGCTATACCCCGTTGATTCCGTCTAAATTATGTGAGACACTAACCGCGTCCAAATCTCTATCTCAAACGCAAGGAGTACACGCCCCAAAAACGCACCGCAAGTCCTAGTCAGGGCGGCCGGGCGCGAACCACGTCCGGCCGCAATAATGTGGCGATCCCGGCAAGAGGGCTACCGAAATGAGCAACAAGATTACTACCGGACCAGAAATTGCGTTGGCGCTTGCGATGCGGGCTGGACTGGAAGGCGTTGCCTTCTCCCAGGTGTCTATGGGACACTGGACCCCAGAGTTTTATGCAGAGAGATGTCGCGTCATTAAGGATAAATGGCGACCCACCGAGGAATCGAACCCCGAACCATCAGATTCGTAGTCTGGCGCTCTGTCCATTTGAGCTAGTGGGCCGTAATGGTACGGTCGGCGGGCTACGATCCCGCGTTTCCCGGATGAGGGCCGGGGTTCCTTGTCCGATCTAGAAGACGACCGCGTAAATGCTGAAGGGGCAGGATTCGAACCTGCGACGGGCTTTCGCCAACTGATTAACAATCAGACCCCTGCTACCGCTCGGGTACCCTCCATCGCATTTGTGGTGGAGAAACGGAGAGTTGAACTCCGGACGGCAGCCGTGCAAAGGGTGCCTGTGGCCCGCCACTTTCCCCGAATCAAACAGCCGACCGGTGCTGCGAGACACCGGCCGGCTTGGAAAGCCAATCGAGTTTACCTGCGCCGGCTTGTTCCGTAGCCGTGACCGTATTGGAACAGCAGGATTGCCCGAAAGGCTACTCTTTACGCCGGGTTGGCGGTAGTCGCCGTGGTGAGGTCGGACGTGGCCTTCTCGACCTTCGCCGCCAGGGCATCAACTGCCGGCTGGATGTCCGCTGGTGCCGCTGCCTTGAGGGCTGCGATGTCGGCGGAAAGTCCCGTCAGATCCGTTACAGCCGCAGCAACAGCGGCGGTGAGTGCATCAACGTCAGTGGTAAGCTTGCTGAGATCAGCCATGATGGTGTCAACCTTTCGAGTGAGAGCGTGCAATAGGGCATTGTTGCGGGTGGCGTAGAACTCGATACGCTCAAGCCTCGCGTCGTCTACGTCTGTACCGAACCATCCCATGGGGTTATATACTCGCTTTTTGTGACGGTTGCAAGACGCGAAATGGTGCCTCGGCGCCGTTTCGAGCGGCGATCTTCCGTGCTTCAAACGGACGTGTGGAACCACCATCACCACCGAGGCGAGCAGCATCCCGGTAACGATCCGGGTCCTACACGTTGGCAACGTGTCGTGCTACCTTTAGCACCAATGCTGCATATTGGTCGGCAACCCGCGAATCGAACGCGGCATGTCAAAGACGCAGGTTTTACAGACCCGCTCAGTCACCAGACTTGGCGTTGCCGTAAGTATGCACGGGGCCGTAGTGTCCTCACCACCGTACCGTGCCGCCATCGTTATCCCTGATGGCTCGGGAAAAGTGCGTCGGCTTGTACTCCGTCGCGTGCGCCGATTTACATCCGATCTGGCGCAGAATTTAGCGGCCGGTCTGAGGTCTAGCCTCAGTCCCTCGCCCCGGCCGGCGAGGTACGACGCGCGTCGTAGGTCATTCTGGCCACACTCCTAATCCCATGTCCTGAAGCCCTTGAAGTAACTCGGCCTCGGTCATGTAAGATGGCGGTGAAGTGTGGGCCTGATCCACATGCCTTTGCGGGGCACCAGCGGGTTTCGAATCCGTGTCAGGGGCCTCCCTGATTACTTCACCAATCTCTCCTTGGCAGCAATAATCAAATCTATGGCCGCCGCAGGTAAGGCAGGGAAGGACCGCGCCGTTTAGGCGCAGCATAGTCCCCATGCCATGGCATGTTTCGCAAATCATGGGTTAACCCATCCCCAAATATTCCCACGCCGAATCAACGACACTGTAGCGTGATGCACGCCAAATAATTCTGCTATTTCTGTATTCATCTTGCCGTCTTTAATTAGTGATTTGATGACAACAACTTGAGACTGGAGCAATTTGCTGCGTGGATTTTTTTCTCCGTTCTGAAAACTATTATTCAAGCTTGCCCGACCCTTAGCATATGCTTCAAGTATATTGTCGCTACAGGTTCCCTCGCGCAGGTGCTCTGGATTGATGCAAGGCGGATTATCGCATGAATGAAGAACCATAAGGCTAACATCATCGACAGAAATGCCGCGATTGACGGCGTAAGAAACTCTATGGGTCAAGTAGTCTTTCCCACCAAACTTTATCTTTCCGTAGCCGCTTTTGTTTCTACCTCCCGACCATTCCCAGCAGCCATTGGGAGCAATAGCGATCTTGGAGGCGAGATAGGTTCTGAGGTCTTTAATCTTTCTTGGCATGAAACCTCATATTATCTGGCGGAACCGAGGTGATTCGAACACCTGATACCTTGCGGTATGCCGCCTTTCCAGGGCGGTGCCTTCAGCCTCTCGGCCACGGTTCCTTTGATTCGCAGAGTATCAGTTTGTGCCTCGCAGTCAAGTGGCGGAGAGCGATGGAGTCGAGCCATCAACCTTGCGGTTGGCCTGGGTTTCAGGTCCAGTTCGCGCCCCGCGCGCCGCTCTCCCTATTGGCGACCTCCGCAGGATTCGAACCTGCATCCTCAAGATTCGGAATCTTGTGCTCATCCATTGAGCTAGGAGGCCTTTGACTGAGAGCGACCCAGCGGCGCTTTTTGTGGTACGCCGCATTCCGTGTTGACGGTAACCAACACCCAGCGCAATGCTGTCCCCCTGATCCAGCCACGAACCTCTACTTCTAATCTCTTCTCAGCTTCGCATCTCGTCTCTGGCAACGGTGGCTCAAAATCAGTGCGGACCCATTCAGAGTCGGTGTGTGAATTGCGATATTCGTACTCGAAATGTCTTCCGGCGATCTCGCGCATATGCTATGCTCCGTGCTGCTCGAAAAATCGTGATCTGAACGGCTGGTCCGCCCTAGTAGCCCGATTCGGATAGTATGCACCCATTCCCGATGTCCAGGCAATCAAACTGTCGTCAGCCAGGATGACTTTGTCCATTGCCCGCGTCATAGCCAACGCAAGGTTGTAAGTGTCAGGACTGCACGGATTGATGTATAACACCCAGATGTCGATGGGGACCGTGATCGGGATTTTGATCGCTGCCGCCTTAAAGGCCTCCACAAGCGCCTCCCGGTACTTCTGGATGACCTTATAATGCTGCCGGTAGTGCGGAGCCCCATGGATGTATAACCGAAGCCTGGGCAACGGCTCGTCGGATGGATGGTATTCTGCGATGATGCGCATGGTCGTATCCTATCATGGGGTGGTCGGCGCTACGTGGATCGAACACGTCCGTCTACGGTAATCAGCCGCTCCGGGTTTATAAGGCCCAGCCGCACCCAGTGCTAGCGCCGCTCTGAAAAACGTGATACCAATATTAGATGCACAACCAAGAAAATGACGACTGGTTTTTGGCCGCAGTCTCTAGCGGTCACATTTCAGTATCCGAAGATGGGAAAGTTTTTAACCACAAGACCAATAGATACATTGGCGCAGTTGGCAGCGGTAGATATCCAAAAATTTCTCTCTCTGTTGGGCGAAAAGAAATTCGCCATATGCAAATACACCGTCTAGTGTGGTTGGTTTATCGTGGTAAAATTTCACAAGAAGTTGAAATTAACCATAAGGATACCAACACCAACAATCCATCTCTGCTAAACCTTGAATTAATTACCCCTAGCGGCAATAGATTGCACGCTATTGCAAACGGCCGTCCCGGATATCTTTTCCAAAAAGGAAACAAATCATCACGCAAAACGAAAGTCATTGACAAATAAAAAGTGGTCGGCGCGGCAGGCTTCGATCCTGCGACAACCCGGCTCCGGACCGGGGACTCTACCAGACTGAGCTACGCGCCGTAAGTGGCGGTCCTAGGGGGTATCGATCCCCCGTCGATCGGTTGACAACCGAGTACTCTACCTTTGAGCTATAGGACCGTATGGCCGGGGAGAATCGAACTCCCATGGTTTCCCACGGCGACCTCAACGCCGCGCGTCTGCCGTTCCGCCACAGCCACGTAAAACTTGGAGGGTGCTAGGTGAATCGAACACCTGACAAGAGGGTTAAGAAGCCTCTGTTCTTCCACTGAACTAAGCACCCGAGGATTCCGGAAGTTCTGCCCTTCTTGCGACGCGGGTTAAAAAGCCGGCCCAGAGACTACTCTGATTTACGCTCGGAATCCGAATGGACCCCGAACCGTTTAAGTGGATCGCTCATGTTGTTTACTCCATATTGGTGCAAGCGGGAGGTACTGCCCCTCCTATCAGACGCTCATCAGGCGCCGTCTTCGCTTCTCAGACTCGCTTGCGGTGAAATGGTGCTTCCGATACCTTGGAGAGGCATGACCTTCGCCATGTCGCGGCGACGGTGAGGGTCACGATCCCCCGACATCCTGCGTGTAAAACAGGCGCTCTCCCAACTGAGCTAACCGCCCATGAAGTGGTGCCGCAGGCGGGTGACGATCACGCGCGGAACCGTTTTTAGGACGGATCCCTCTGCCAACCTGGGGTACTGCGGCGTATTGGTGCCCAACCGGGAGATCGAATCCCGACACACCGGATTTTGAATCCAGTCGCTTTGCCTGTTTTGCGTAGTTGGGCGTGAGTGGTAGCCGACCCCGGTCTCGAACCGGGACTGGACGGAGTCTGGATCCGTTCCCTCTTCCAAATTGGGGTAGTCGGCCGTTGAATGGTGCCACCAGCAGGTTCGAATCTGCATCCCCCTCATTACCAGTGAAGGACTCTACTTTGAGCTATGGCGGCAAACTTGGTTCCGAGTAGACGAATCGAACGCCTGCACCCAGTTTACAAAACTGGACCTCTGCCACTGAGGATAACCCGGATCAAAGAGTCTTCGCGGGGCGGGGCACGACTGCCGCTGTTTTTCTCGCTGGGCGAAACGTGGCTTGGGGCGCGTGGCGACCCACCGCGAATTGGAGCCATCAGGTTGATTTGAACAACCATTGCCACCGTACGAAGGGGGTCTCCTACCATTGGAGGATGACGGCGTTAAAATGAACAAACCGGGCGGACCATTACGATCCGCCCGAATTTCATGATGTCCCCAGCGCGCACAGTTAAGCCGCTTCTCCGACGCGGAGGAGATAGTGGTCGTCCCGCCTGAGGGGGCCACTATATCTCAATCACCGACTTCCCCTGATTGGTAGCAGGGGCGACTAAATATGCACTCAACAGCACAAAAAACGCCATAATGCGCTCTTGAGTGTATATCTGCTTGGGTCTTTGGTGGTGGTTTTGGGCCTCCTCTTCCGCTTTTCGCGGGGGTCAGCCGCCGAATCAACTTGGTAGTTTTTGCCTGAATTCGGGCTGCATATGCACGCTATACGACCGCCAGGAGCTATTCGGCCCGGCGGCGATGGTCGTATCTGTGGCACGCACTATCGAGTTCATGCTGACCTTCTGCCATATCCCAATGGGTTTTGCAAGCCCCATTCACGAATAATTCTTGCTGCGTCGGCGGCCTCCGTTTTTGGATCCCAACTGAGGTATGTGAGGCCCCATGACTGGCAGTTGTCGCACCTGTTCACTCTGGCGTGTGCCGGTTCTGGATCGGTCGTGTGACCACAATAACGGCAGTGGTAGACCATCATGTATTTTGTCGTGGGGAGCGTCACTGCACCGTAGCCCCGATCGGCGCCCCGTCCTCCTCGCCGTCGTCGGCAATCTCCAGTATGTCGAGGCCAATGTCTAGAGCATAGTCCATATCAAGGACAGCCTCCGCGAAGACGTTTCCCTTGCCATCGAGAAATTCTACATGGCAGTGACCTTCGTCGCACTCTACCACGTTGACGGAATCGGCTAGGCGGATTTTTGGTGCTGCCATTGTTCGCTCCCAAGAACGTCATTGAAATCTTGCCCAGGCGGCGGAGACTGTACCTCAACCTGAACCATATCGCAAATCCGATGTGCGAGGGTATATCCGGCGGCGAATCCGGCGAAGTTCAGATCATTGTCCATGAAAATAACCACCTTCTTGACGCTCTCCGGAGGTCGCCATTTCATCATTAAGCCGGCCGATCCTGTGGCCCAGCAGGATACCCCGAACATCTTAGTCACTGACAGGGCATTCTCGACCCCTTCTGTGACACCAAGTGTATCACAAACCGGCCCCAGCCGTACAGCAGACCCCTCCATAATGTTCCCCGGCATGAACATCTTCTGCTTCTCAAGCGCCGCCTTCTGCCCATCCTCCGTCAGGTACGTCCGGTGTATCATGGACGCCTTCCCGTCAGGCGCGGTGAGCATCGCCAGCATACATGGGTACACTCCGCCTTCCCGGTGCTTCACGCCCAGCGCCGTCCGTATCGCCTCCGGGAAGGTCGTTATGCCGATCCGGTTTATGAGGTAGCGCCCGACCGGATCCCTCGGGTGGACGGCCTTGGAGCCCCGCCAGAGCCGGTCCATGGCCTTCTGCTTCATGGCTGGCGTCCAATCCGCCTTGGCCTCGGATGGATTGATTCGCCCGACCACGGCGTCAACCTGTCGGGCGGCCTCCTTGAACTCCCAGCCATGGAATTTCATCAGGAGGTCGAAACTGGACCCTCCCCCGCATACGCTGCAAATGTAACCGCCGTTTCCGTCCTTATTGATGAACCGGAACCGGTCCTTGCCCGCCTTGCACATCGGGCACGGGTGGTGCTTCTGGTCGAGCACTATAGACGGGATGCCCAACTCGGCAAGGATACCCGGCCAGCGCCCTGCGGCTCGCTCGGCAGTGGTTTCAGGCATGTTCACCTTTTTAGGGGAGGCTACTTTGGACCCGATAAAATGACGCAAGCCCTAAGAGATGCACCGGGTATTCTATCTGCGTGATCTACCGCCCACGTAACTCTGCGAACAAGCCAAGTGTAGCCACGGATATTGATAAATTCCCCAGGGCGCGGCACCGCTCCGTCATCGAGGACGGCCATATGCTTCTCATCATCTCCGTGGTAAAATTCAATTGTTGCCATTATTTTGATGCCTGCTGCTCGGCGTACTTCTTGCTCTTGACGAAGGCGATCTGACGGGAACGCAGCCATGACCGAGTCACGATTGATGGAGCGCGTGACGCAACATACTTAACGGAAGGATGGTTTGGCCACACACCGAATCGCTCCTTATATTTCATGGCCGCGAAGCCCTCTTTATAATTTTTCTCCGCTGCGTATCCCTTCAGTTCAGCATAAAACTGCGCCTTCTCCTCCATTGTGTATTCTCGTTTCTCGCCGCGCTTCTTCTTCGGCAGGAGGCCGGGCTTGATCTCTTGGAGTTCACCGTCGTCTTCAATGATACCAGAGATTGCTGGCTTTCTCTCATAGCCACACGATGGACAAATTTTCACACCGGGCGCAAGTAAAGCCGAACACTGTTTGCATTCTTCCGGCAATGGTGCCTTACGTTCAGCCTTCGGCTTTGGTTTGCCATCGTCAAGAGAATCATACGAAATATCCGTTATAAAGCCCATTCTTGTATGATTGTCGCTGAAATCAAGTATCAACGCCGATTCTTTTCCGGGCGCAGTTCTAAGCGATCTACCCAGAATCTGGACGAACAACATTTCACTTCGTGTCGGTCTGCAAAGCAGCAAACAACGGCAATCCCAGTCCACGCCTTTGGTGAGCGTGGCCACGTTAGATACAACCTGATATTCTCCGTTGTGAAACTTGCGCTTGATCTCTCGCCGCTCGTCTGCCGGTGTATGGGCGTCCTGATATCCGCACGTTACGCCTGCCTCAATAAATCGCTGCATGATCGCCTGACTGTGCGCCCTATCGACTCCGTACGCCAAAGTTTTATTGAGACCCCATTTTTCCTTCCATGTTTTGACGATATCGGCCGTCAGCGTTCCAGACTGCATCGCTTTTGATAGGTCGTCTTTCTGATAGTCCCCAGCCACTATTTTTACATCTCTCAAATCAGGGTGACCGGATGCAAACACTCGAAACGGAGAGAGGTAGCCGCGATCAATCAACTCCTGTGTTGTCGAGGAGATCAAAAGCGTGTTGTATAGAAGGCCCATTCCGCGCGTCCAAGGACTCGCCGACAATCCTATGAACGGGATTTTTTGCCAATCAGGATGCCCTAGCCATTTACGGTGGGCTGCGTGGATGACGTGGCACTCATCGAAGATAACTGTCTTTGCTTCTGGGAATGCCGTTCGGTTCTTAATCGTCTGTATGGAGCATAGTTGGACGGGCCTCGACCAGTCCGTGCGCTCATTATTGCCCTGAATAATTCCTACGTCACGCACACCCTCGTCATACAGACTCATCAATGTTTGATCTATTAAGTCAATCGAATCCACCACAAACGCAACACGGTTTCCCTTGCTGAGAGCGCTGTCAATGATTGCGGCTGCGATCTTTGTCTTCCCAGATCCGCATGGGCTCTGAACCACGATTCGGTAGATTCCCTGGCCAATGGTTTGACGGAGAGCCTGGATCGTGTCTTTCTGGTAATCTCTCAATTCGGTAATCATCGAGGTTCCCTCTGGCCGGGAGGGCTGTTGATGACGTTGTAATAGGCGGTGAAAGCACCCTCCAGGATTTCAATCAAGTCTTCCTGTGAAAGGGGATTATTTGGCCATGGCTGGGACTCTTCGGGTTGGCATAACTCCGTCGCTGCATTGATAGATAAGGATATAGAGCGACATACTTGTGCCACATCATCAGGTAACGGCTTACCTTTGCGGTACCACGTTCTGCGACTCATCCCCATGATAGCCCATGGCTTGGTCTGGCTTACCGCATTTGCCTCATATTTAGACCGTTTGAGAGCCCCGCTGGCGCGTCTTTTCTTCCGAGCCCGTGCTTGGTCGGCCCACCTCTTTTCCTCGCGCTGGCGAGCCTTGAGTTCGGTTTGGGATATATCGTAAGGGGCGATGGTCTTGATATTCGCCATCTGCCGTTCTTCGTAGGTAAGTCTAAGCCTACGGCCGGCTGTGAGAGCCTTCAGCTTTCTTGGATTCTCTATCATATCGAACAGAGGGCCAAGACCAAGCGGATATTCCATCATACGGCGATATTCGAGGAGCCTATATAACTCAGCCATGCGCAGATCGGCTATGGTCGGCCGGTATCCGGATCGAGCGTAGCGGATCGCAACCTCGCGCTTCTTCGCCCGTATCTCTTGCTCTGATGGTCGTTGCATTACACACTCAGGTTCGCAATATTCAACTTCACCTTGGCCTCGTGTCGGCGCGTCCATTCCTCTTGCGGGATGCTCTGGACGCGGGCGAACTCCTTCTGCGTTTCGGCATCGGCGGAAATACCGATGTTCTCTGCCAGCATTTCAAGGCACGCCATGGCTTGGCCGATCTCTCGTGGTGTATAGCCACGTTGCCTGGAGTACACACGGGCTGCAATTCGATTGATGGTGAGATAGTCTAACCCCTCCGCGTGGGCAAGCTCCAGTGCTTCCTCGATGAACCGGGCGGCGCGCTCGTCACGGTTTGCGGCGACGGGGCCGAATGTCCGGATGGCCCATGCTAGGAATGCTTTGGGGCGAGTCATGCTACGTCTCTATCTTCTTCCATTGCCTGACATGATAGCGGCGGATTTGCCAACTCAAGAAGAATATCCGCGTGGCACGGCTGGTCCGGCTTGCAAAAACAGGCAAGATTTTTACCATGCAGCGGCGCTATATACGCCTCATAGTCCGCCGGTCGATGCTTCATCATATCGTCCATGTGCCATTTGAAAAACATGACCTGAACACGCGGGTCACCAATATCCCACGATACCGGCTTTCCATCGTCGTTGATTCGCCCGTAGCCTAAACCGCATCCGGGATGATACGGATTACCGTACTTCCCTGGCCGCGTTACGCTCACCGTATTTAACGGCATTCGCCAGCCCTTGACACGGCGACGTTGAATGCGGACTGGCATCAAAAGTCGCCCTCGGCAATTTGTGCCACAGGAATGCCGGCCGCGCGTATGGCTTGAACCACTCTCGCCCTGTCATCGAACCAAAGCACAGGCTCGTACCCATCCGCACGCAGATCGGCCAGAAGCTCAATCTTCAACTCATGGTCTGGCTTGTGGTCTCCAGCCTTGCGCATGTAGAGCCGACCAAACGGCGCCCCGTGAGAATTGAGCCACATTTCCGTTTCGCGCCTAACTTCATCGCTGCGGCCAGAGACATAAATGACAGTCTTTCCGGCGCCCATCTTGAGGTTCCACGCCAGATCAAGCATATAGCCGATTGGCTTGTCATCGACGCAATCCGCGAAGAACGCGCGCCAATCCTTTTTGTCGCCCTGAATATGATGCAGCCGGTGCGTGATGTCGGCTAGAGTCCCGTCCAGATCAAATACATATACGAGTTGCATGGTCACACCAACGTTAGTTGCGGGTCGTTCGATATCCTCGACATTACTTGCGGACTGAACATCCATGATGGCACCTTTGGGAACTCGCGAATCATCAAATCTTTTGGAATGGCCTTCTTTCCAGTCATCTGCTTCGTGAAGTAGCTTACGTCCGCAATCAAACATTGGTCACGGATTGCGCGGAACCAATCGGCGTTTGTCTCTCTCCGGTCTGGCCCACTCTCTCCACCGCAGATGACCCAAGCCCTACGGCCGCATTCGAGGAAATCGACCGGCAGAGTGATAGGCCCTAGCATGGGTTCTATGGATACAAAGACAATCCATCCGAGCGTCGTAAGCGGTCGCATGTGCTCCCATCGCTCGTCAAATTCCCGCTGGCGCTCGGCGGAGAATCCAAGCCATATCTTCTCTCTCTCGACTCTGTAGCATGTGCCGACGTTCTTGACCATCACCTCTGGGCGTTTGGTCAGTAGCTGCGTGACGTGCTTGGTCTCCTCGCATAGATCGAGCACCTTACGGATATCCCGGCGCGGGCGGTCCTCGTGGAATAAGTCAGACATATCTGCAACAAAGATAGCGGATGGCATATCCTTGCCCATGACAGGGTTCTTTGCGCCTCTCCATCGAAGCGGCCATTTCCATACATCATGGTCATCGGCGGCGACCGTGAGGTAACCGTTAAAGACTGACTTTCCTTTTACGATGTCAGTGGTACCGGCGTAGAGTGGATGAGTGGCTAGGCGCGTTCCAATGATTCGCTGACTGTAGCAGTTTTGGCATCCCGCCGACTTTATGGAGCATCCTCCAACGGGGTTAACCGTGGCATCCGTCCAGGAAATCTCCGTTGGATATCCCATATCGTCACCATGGCCACTCGAACCCGAGTAGCGCCTTTATCGCACTGAGTTTCCGCTGCGACCACGCCGCTTGGTGGATTCTCTCGACAGATCGAGTATAGTTCCTCTGCCGCTGTTCGGCAATCTTTACGTTCATGCTCCACGACCGTTTACTGGCTATGTCCGGGTCAAGTTGGAACACCTGTCTTGAGTTGTCTCGAATTTGATTCTCGACAACCTCTGGCAGTCCAGTTAATCTGATAAAATCGGATGCCCTAATTAGGCGTTTCTCGTATGGGACAAATGGACCTTCTGATGCTATAGGAGCGCCAGAACCACCCGGCAGGCTTAGCGACCCACCGTTGCCAAAACCAAGCGCCCCACCTGGGATCATGCCAGTCAGAGACCCAAGCGAGGCATCGGCCGCTGCCTTCGCCGCAAGAGGTGCGGAGACAGACCCGACTCCAATGAGGGCGAGGACTTTGCGGCGGGTGGTCATGGGATTAGAGCCCCGTTGGCTCGCTTGGCAATTCCCTTAATAATCGGGCTGTTTTCTCCTGTGCGGCCACGACAATACTCTAGGAATCCTGGTGCATTGAGATTTTCTTTTTGTGTCCCCCACGAAAGATTATATTCTACGTTGTTGCGTGAGTTCTCATCGCCGTGCATACAGACAGCATCATCAAACGGCGGCGCACCATGAAAGGCTTCGCAAACTAAGCGCGCAACTTTGTACGTAGTGTCTCTCCAGAAAAAAACGTAGCGTTGGTCAATTTTTGACCATGAGCCAATTCGAGGCTTGCCGCCGTATTGGCGGCGTCCACGACCTCTTGGCATTTCACCCCAAAATGGAACAACCATTATGCGCCCTAAAGATGACGCAAGAATCCCAGGTAAACTAGGGATAGGTTTCCATATTTCGTTGTATTTGTCCACATTACAACCTAAAAGGGAATTTCGTCTTCCATATCCATTGCATTCGTCGTCGCCGGCCGCCTCGGCTCAGTCTTCCCCGCCGGCTCCGCGAAGTCGTTCGGTCCCTCGCTCCGCTGTGCAGGCTTGTCCAGCATAAGGAGTTTCGCGTCGTACCCCTGTAGCACAATCTCGGTCGAGTAGCGATCTGCGCCGGTCTGATCCTGCCACTTGCGGGTGGTCAGCGAGCCCTCGATGTAGACCTTGGCACCTTTTTTGAGGTACTGTTCGCAGACGCGCGTGAGGCCTTCATTAAAGCATACAACGCGGTGGAATTCCGATTTCTCCTTGCGCTCGCCCTCCTTGGTCTTCCACGTCTCGGAGGTAGCGACGGTCATGTTTGCGATCTGCTTTCCGGCCTGCGTTGACCGGATTTCAGGATCCTTGACCAAATTCCCGATAATCGTGACCTTATTAAGTGAACCTGCCATTATATGCTACTCCTTATTTGAATCGGTCTGTCTGATTTCCCCAGCATGACCAGCCAGGACGCTCTGTTCTCGCAAACAATTCGACAAATGGACCGGCCACTAGACGCTCGATCCTGTCGTACATACAAGATGGTTTCCTGCTATGCTCGCGTCTTGGCTCGACTATTGCCTGTAGGACATCGGCGTTTAGCCTTTTTGGCGCTCCTCGCGTTGCCAATAAACAACATTCGCTATTAGCTCGTGACCAATAGCCCATGCCCATGTATGGGTCAATGTCATCTCGAAACATCTCCACCTGAGAGGCATCAGCCTTAACCCACGCAAAAGCACACGTCTTATAGGCGAATGACCATGAGGAGATAAGGTCGAGAGCTTCTTGAAGCATCGGCCATACAACCCACATGAAAAGCACGCAATCTGGTGCCGCAAGGTCAACCACCGGCATGGCCTTCATTTCGTCAAGCGTCATGGTATCGTAGTGATTGTCGGCTGACCTTGCCTTACCCTTTCCTGACCATACCTCGAATCTCCAGGGCGGGTCACAGTACACAACGCCGAAATGATTCCTCGGCAACCCTTCAAACATCGTCTATGCGCTTCCGCAGGCGATGATTCCTCTTCCCCTTGTTCATGTGCTCCACGAGGTAGTTTTCGAGGATCGGTATCGCCATGGATCCAGCCGAGCACAGCCGCGAGATTTCCGGATCCAGCACCGGGAACGCCTTGAGCTTGCGCTTCAGGTCGGCATCCACGAACAGATTGTCGCCCTTCCAGAAGTTCTCATGTGAGCAGAACATCTTCGCCAGCGTGACGAGGAAATTACCACGGAGATGCGCGGCCGACTGGTTGTACTCGATTGTCCGGACACCGAAGCAGGTGTCCATGACCTCGAAAAACTCTGCGACATTCGTGCGGAACGTGTTGAGACCGACTTTCTTGGCCAAGATATCGAGTCCGGGAGCGAGGACGGAGGCGCGGTCGCCAGTTCGCTTCCTGACCTCATGGAGGCTCCCCGCCGTGCGCCCGAGCATCGTCGCCGTGATGAGTTCCAGCCGCGTCATGCGCTGGTTCCAACAGACGCGCTCGTACAGGGCGAAATCCTTGTCAGTGTGACTGAGCCCGTACAGCGTGAGAATGCTGGGGTGCTTGTCCCGCATATTCCGGAGAATCACGTTCGGAGATACCGGAGTCCGGTGGGTATTGAGCTTGTTGAACAGATCCTTCTCGATTTCCTTGTCGGTGGCGAATCGCACCTCGGCACCGATCCGAAGGTTCTTGGCTTCCTCCGGGTGCCGTTCTGCATAGGTCTTGAGCGCGAACACTCGCTGGAGACCGTCCACGATATAGACCTTGTCCAAGAGACGACAGATTGAGGTTCCATTCGGAAAGTCAATCCTCTGCCCTCGCATCCCCAGCATGATATCCGGGAGGCGAACGCCATCCTCCACGGCTTCCCGCAGGGAGCCCTTCTTGCCTCCAGTGATGGACAGAACCTCCCGCTGGTAGTCATCCACCCGCAGGAGGTTCATGGACTCCAGATCCAACCATCCGTGGGCGATGATCTCGCCGTCGCGCTCGTCCAGGCCGGCGTTGAGAAGCCTAACCGTGCCGTGCTGGCTCGTGTCAACGGCGACACCGCTCCAACGGCGAGTTTCCAACTGCGTCTCTTCGTGCGTGATTGCCAACATGCTATCCTCCGTTCAATCCATTCCTTGTTGCGTGGGTACGCGCTCCTGCCAACACCGTTGAGTGATGGTGGTTAGTCAACCTTCCGATGGTGCGCAGACTTTTGTTGGTCTCAGTCACGCACCGATAGAACAACTCGTGACGCGCTCGCACTATCTGCGGATTTCTGTTGCCAGTCAATAGCTCTTTGGCAAAATGTGCGATGACAACCTCAGTCATGATCTGGTGTATGGAACCCCGCAGCCGGCGTCCCTGAGGTGACACTTGCCATCGGCTTGCTGAAACCATCGCCGGCTGCGGGGTATTCATATTCTATGTTTCCTTTATCTTGATGCCGTAGACATGTTCAATGATTTTTTTCTTTATCTTGTACACGTCCGTTTTGTAGCCTTTTGTGTCCTCGACAACCTTCGTCCCATCTTTCTCAGTATACCCGAAGTCAGAAAAATAGGTAAACATTTTTTTGCCATCTAGCACAAATGCAAACTCTGGCTGGAGGACAAGGTCAGAGATTTCGCCGGCTCGTGAGAGAAGGAGAAGCTCCCTATATCGAGCCCCCTCCTTGAGGCTGGGAAATCGGTGCCCATCTATAGTGATCGGACGCGCCCTGTATTTAGTCACGCTATTATGCCAGCCTCGCAGATCGCCTGGGTCGGAACAAACGCCCTTTCGCAATGATTCCTACAGTAGACATAGCCATCCAATGTCTTGCCCCCGCAGTGCCCGAAATCCCTATGACCGGGAATCCCAATAGGCCATCTGCAGGTCTTGGACGTAAGTTCCCATGTCTGCCGGCGCTGTTTCTTCGGTATCGCTGCGTCGAACGGATGTAGCCGATCTGGGTTCGCAGCGAGCGATTCGTCCTCGGGCGCCGTGGTGAACTTGGCCTTGAAAGTCTTTGGCTTCGGTCTGAACACTGGTTTCTTTCGTACTCTGGATTTACTCAATCCCATGCGGTGCAATTTGCCAATCACAGCGTTGCGGGTGACCTTCAATTCGTCCGCGATGAAACTTGCGGATAGGCCAGATTTCCACAGTGCGGCGGCTTTTTCTGCGGCTTCCGGCGCCCAATTTTGCTGCGTGCCCATCTGCCGTCCCCTATATTGTATTCAAGAGATGCCCAAACATGGCGCCCCCGAACGGTATTGCGAGTTCCAAAGGATAAAAACCCACCACGCCAGCGACTAGGAACGTCACGATTCCGGCCGAAAGGCAGCCGATGAACGGCAACATGATATGGTCAAGCGGACCCGGCTTAGACATAGCGTTTCCTCTCGGTGAGTAGGTCCCTTGGGTGAACGACGCCATTTGTCCACTCCTCGATCCCTACGGCAGTCTCTAGCCCTACCAGTCTCTCCCCGTTCAGTAGTCTTGTTATACAGGAGACGGCGACACCGACGCCATTTGCGCAATCGGTGGCCGTGTAACCGTGAGATTCGAGGAACTTGCTCAGCTTCATGGCTTTAAGTTCTGGTTAAACCACGAAGCAAAGTATATTACGAATGCACTGATTCCAGCAAACGAAACCAGCCCTATGAAAACCGCTACGGAGGGGCTTACCATGTCACTTTATCCCAATGAATGGAACGGCCGACCCAGGCACCATTGTTGTTGGTAGTTTCCCGTCCCATTTTTCAGCCTGCGTCAGTGCAATCAGGTTTGAATTGCTGCTCAGGGCCTCTGCCTTGGCTCTAATTGCGGTTGCTTCGGCATTACCAGCAAGAATCGTCGCATCGGCCTTGGCTTTGGCTTCTGCGATTACCGAGTTTGCGCGACCAGTGGCCTGAGTTACCGCGATGTCGGCCTTGATCTTCTCCTGGGCAAGCTCCTGCTGGCGCTGCTGAACAGCAACCTCCGCCATCATCCGGGCCTCAACGGATTTGATGTAATCGGCGGAAAAGCTGATATCCTCGATCTGGACACCCTCGATAACGAAGATTGGGTCGTAGGCAATCGCTTGGGTTAATGCGGCAGCCGCGTCCGTATTCAACTGTCCGCGCGCCGAAATGGCCTTGGCAGCCGTGTATTGCCCGAACACGACCTTAACCTCTTGATTCATGTGAGGTGTGATGAGCCGAGAAATCGCCGCTGCCTGATCTCCGCCGAATCGAGAATACATCTCAGGGACTTTATCCGGAGACACATGCAGGGTAACTGATATTTTCAGATCCGCAGGCTGCTGGTCGGCGGAGTACGAATTCACCTTCTCAAAAGTAAAATTGTGCGTCTGCATATCAATTTTGTAGACGCTCTCGATCCATGGCGTTTTGAAATGCAGTCCAGGGCCGACAACATCGACCAAGGCTCCGTTACGCAGAAGAACGCCGCGCTCGGTTTGGTTTATAGTGTACCAACTTCCGAATACAATGGTTAGACAGAAGATGACGGCAAATCCGGTTCCTCCGAGGAAGGCGATTTTTCCGGCTTCTGATCTTTCGGGCTCGGGGGCACTATATCCACTGAGGCCTTGGCTGCGTACTGGAGGCATTTATTCACTCCCATAAGGAAAATGCCGATGAGAACAATCCCGCCGATGATTTCTGCGACAATCTGCATGGGGCTGCCTCTCGGACCACGTTTCGATTTTTCCTATATGCCACGCCGAAAAATAAATGTCAAGTGGCTATTGCCTTGTGGCGCAGAATGTGCGACATACAGGCCGCGCCGACATTCGGCATTCCAATGGAGAGAAACACATTCTTCTTGCTTCGGTTCTTGCGCTTGGGATCGCAACAGGCGTTCAAACGGCCGCTCAAGCGCAACTCAATCTCGGGGCGGTGCAGAGCACCAAGGATCCGCTCACCGGCCTTTCAGCGGTCGATTGGATCAAGCTCGCCACGAATCTTGTCGATGGCAGCGCCGTCATCGGACAGCCGATGATCTTCATGCTCAACGGTACGGGCAAGGAGTTGTCGGCAGTGACGTGCGACGGCACATACCAACTCGTTGGGCCGAAGCCATACATCAAGGGCGCCCCGAGTAGGCTAAAGCCATGGCGGGCGACTCTCGTCCCGACCAAGGGGTTCGACGGGTACTGCAAGAAAAGCATCACGGCCCAGTCCGATGACGGCGTGACCTATGAATCCAAGTTGGTCTCGTCGGAAACTGCGCCCCACTCAAGAGGCCTCTACGGTTTGGCGGTTTTGGCAGAGGGTGGCCGCTCAACGCGGTTGTGATTATCGCTCAATCATGGTCGATAACGGAGCGATCTCTGCTCTGCCAGACGGCCACGGTCTGCCGTGGTGCTACCCACTGCCATTGAAATGCAAGCGCAAGGCATCAGGCATCGAGCACTAAATGGCCGTTCGCATCGCAAATCAGGCCGCTCCTGGGACGCTTCTGGACAAGCGCCGCCGCTCCAATCGTGTGCGGTCGGATGCGCCGGGGCAGCGGAAGCCGCGTGAGCGGGATGACCAGTTCCTTGCACTCATACGCCAATTATCTTGTATCCGCTGCGGTCAGGTTCCGAGCGAGGCCGCACATATCAGGCTCACGGTTCCAGGTAAGAAAATCACAGGCAAAGGCATGAAGCCGGATGACAGATTTTCGTGTCCGCTATGCTCTGAATGCCACACTATCGCTCCCGATTCACAACATAGGTCCGGTGAGAAAAAATTCTGGGCGCGACTGAAGATCGACCCGCTACAGGTTGCGGCTGAGCTTTACGCCGCCGCACCAGATTTAGCGGCTATGCAAATGATTATTTTTCGGTATAGGAGAGTATAATGCGGACAAATTCACTAGCCAAGTTTCGCAAGGAACACGCAGAGCAACACATCGAATTAATCAAGGCAAAAAATGAGCTTCGCGATAGCCATTTTGAACTTAAGCAATCAACTGAAAAACTGAATAAGATGTGCCAGTTATGCGATAGGCAGCGACACGAGATTACACGGCTCCGCTCTCTCTTGATGGCCGTGAAGGTTCTTGTTAGGGCGATGGGAGAATAGCATGACCGAATCAAACGAATACGCCTTGTGGGAATCGCTCCTAGCCGCCAAGGTTGCAGGGCAGATCCCGCCGCCGATCAATCCGAACGAGCCCGCTTGTGGCTTCTACCGGTCACGCCGGAAGGGTGGCCCATATCTCCCGGTGGCTATTTGGATTGATGGCGATCTGTGCTGCCAGATCGACGGCGAGGACGTGCCGGCGCAAAAGGTGATTGACAGTTGGCCGTTTATCTCAAGGAATCCAGTATCATGGGAGGCCTACGAATTCTACAAGCAAAACGGTCGTTGGGAAGATGCCGACGAAACCGTACACGAGCAGATGACCGAGCGAGGGATTGGGGACAACAACCCTCCCGATGAACTCGCGCTGATGAAGGGCGAGATCGAGGCTGCCTCCGCCGGCATTGCGGCCTACAAGGAAATCACGGACGACCAACAACAGGCGCGGGCGCAGTCGCTGCGGTCGAGATTATTGGAACTTTCGACCGGCGCAGACAAAAAAAGAGAGGCTGAAAAGAAGCCACACTGGGATGCCGGGAAGGCAGTCGATGCCAAGTGGCAGCCTTTGGTTGCCGCCGCAAAAGCCGCCGCCGACACGATCCGCGCTGCAATGGCAAAGTTTGAGACTGCCAAGGCCCAGAAGGCGCGAGCGGAGCAGGAAGAGATTGCTAGGAAGGCCCGCGAAGCTGCTGCGGAGGCCGCCAAGGCTGGGAAGCCGGCACCGCCTCCTCCCCCCGCTCCAACGCCTCCAGTTGCACCACAACCGATTCGTGGGGGCTACGGCAGGGCTGCAAGCACAAGGCCGGTCAAGGTCTTCAAGAAAATAACAGATCTTGACGCCGCCTTGAAATTCTTTCACAACTGCCCAGAGATCGCGGAAGCAGTTACAGCGGTCGCCAAAAGCTACTGCAAAAACTACCCGGAAACCGAATTGCCCGGAATCGAAACGGCAATGGAAATGAGCATAAAATGAGCGAACGATTCGATTTGGAAACTGGCGAAATCACAGAATCTCGCGTCCCGGCGATAGTCGATAAGAGAGAGGTCGATTCTCCGCTACAGCCACCGTCCTCCGGAACATTCCCGCACATCGCCAAGGCCATTGCCGAGGTCATGGCGGCGCTTGCCCCGGTCGAGCGGGACGGCAAGCACAAGCATTTCGGCTATAAGTACCCGACCATGGGCGCGATCCTGACTGAGTTGACGCCTCGCATGGGAACGGCTGGCCTCGCAATCATTCCGGCGGAGTTCGGTGATCCTGCCTTCGTGGAGGGAAAATACGTCAAACAACGGTACGTCTTCACGATTCTCCACAGTTCTGGCGAAGTCTGGGCCTATCCCACCAAGTGGACGGGATTGTCTCTGGCCATGTCAGAGAACGGAAAATTCGATGACAAGTGCCTCGGAAAGACCGCAGTGTCAGCGCGAAAGGCGTTCTTGCAGGCACTGTTCAATATTCCGGTCGAGGACGTGAACGCAGCGGATCCGGATCGCGGCGATAACGACGCACAGAGGTCTCCTCCCCCGCCACCGAAGCCAGTTGCCGGGGCCAAGCCACACACCATCCAAATAACGGATGGAATGGACATGCCGCATTGGATCCAACTGTATCTCTCATATCTCGCCACGTCCGCGACAAACGATGAGTTGCAGCAGTGGGACAAACTTAACGACGCGATCTTGACGAAAGTCTCGAATAAGGACAAGGACGCCTACGCGAAGATCATCGAGGCAACGCAGAAGCGCGGGAAGGAGTTGACCGTCAAGAAGCCGGGACCGCCCCCTCCTCCGAAGGCCACGACGCAAGCGGAGAAGGATGTCGCACTCGTGACCGAAGGCGTTACGCCTCCAGGAGAGACCGTGTGGGAGGACCCAGCCATGGACGGCCAAGCGTGGCTGCGCGACTTCGACGGTGCTCTAAGCGCCTGCACCACGAAGGAGGCGCTGGAGGAGGTCCGCAAGATGGTTGGACTTCCGGCCAAGGGGAAGGTATCGACTGAGGAGTGGGACCAAGGCGGCGTGCTGTTGCAGGCAGCAAAGAACAGGATTGCGCTTGATGCATAGGGCGATCTCCAAGTTCTACCGGATATCCGGACAGGCCATCTACGGTATTGGCTCCGTATTTGCGTTCGCTGGACTTGCCATAGCCATGCCGGGTGCTGTCATAGCCTCGTGGGGCATGTGGCTGGAGGTGCGCGGGTATCGGTTGCTGATGAAACAGGATTTCAGCGGGTCGATGCCCGTGCCGAAAAGTTCATTGGCGCCTAAAAATGGAGAATAGCATGGGCACATACAGTCAGATCATCGAAGGGCTGCAACTTCTCGCCACTTGTGAGCCTAATGGATTAGCCACCCACGGCGTTCAAGCCGAGCATGACGAGATTTATGCCGGACCATCCATTGAGAAGGTTAGTAAGGAGGTTAGCCTGCGGCTTGAGGCTCTTGGTTGGCACCATAGCGAAGCCGATTGTTGGGCTATCTATACCTAATGAGAGGCATCTGGCGCCGCGTCGGTGATACGGCCGTACCGATCTCGCCGCGTGCAAAAAAGTTCTTGGTTGGCATAAAAGAAAACGGAGTTTTCACGGATGCTCGGAACCCCAAGCAACATGCGCTATTCTTCGTTTTGTGCAAGATTGTCGCAGATAACACAGACGAGACAGTTGAAGTCGTCCGTAAACGCGCGTTATACAAGGCTGGTTATGTGACAACATGGGTGGAGAAGTCAGGTAGAGTACACATCGAGCCGAAATCGATCCGCGACATGAAGCAGAAGGAGTTCGACCAATGCTTTAAGGACTGTATCCCGATCATGGCAGAGTGGCTTGGAAACGCACCAGACGAACTACGCGACGAGGCAATGGCGCGGTTTAATGATTCGGTAGACGGGGACTTGGCAGAGCGGATGGAGAGTTACAGGTGACGACAAAACGAAAGCTCAAGTTGGAAGGCGAGAGGCTGAAACGCTGCCTGCGCAGACAGTCGTATCCGCCGCAAATCCGAAATATGGCGGATGGCATCATTGCGGGCATAGATGCGGCGCAACTTGCTGCTCGTGTCCATCAAGCCATCAAGGCACAGATTGTCAATGGTGTTACAGAGTTGGAGAAGATGTTAGGCGCGGCATAGTGACCGGAGATCGGTCGTGACCGAGCAGGACAATGGGACGATCAAGTGACTTGCTGAGCGGTGAAGTGCTCAGCGCCAAAATGCAACAAATAGTAAATGCGCTAGGAGGCGAACATGACCTTGTTTTGGCACCCAACGGGACCGAAGGTAACATACAGAAACGGCATGTTTCGCGTCTCCGATCTCAATCCACAAGTGGAGACGGGATGGCGGATGAGCCGAAGTGAGATGATCCGCTTCGGATGGAACTGCATACGGGCAGCATTTCAGTAGACACCGGGTAGGAAAACATGACGCTTACCGATTACCTCGATGGAATGCGCGGCGCCGCGACGGCGACCGATCTTGAAGCCGCAATTCAAGCGCCGTTCAAGCATTCGTTCCGAGGCCCGACTTGGAGCCGAATTTGCAATACACGCATCGAAGCCGGTAATCGCATTTGCTTAGCCAGCCCCAACGGGAAGTTTGTTCCGATGTTTGGACCGCGTCGGAAGCTCACACTTTGCGGCCACACTTATGGGGTCGGGTACGGGCAAAACTCGAGCGGGGAACGCTACGTCTGGACGTATGCGGAGGAATGGGCGGTGAAGGTTCTGCGAGAGCACGGCTTCGGCGTTCGCGCCTCGCATCTTATCTGGGATAACGCCGGGAGCTATCCGCATCGCGCCCTGCAGTGCATCGAGGAAGCCCTGGCGGGACAGCACCCTGATCCGCCGATGAATCGGCTGATCTACGTCCGCGACACATGCGATGGAATGCCCGTGCGAGTGGACCGCCGATACGAGAGCAAGCATCGTGCTCACCGCCCGTGCCGATGCGGCGGCACTCGCTGGGATTGGGGTTCTGGGTACAGCCTGGGTATCACATTCGTCCATTGGTATTGCGACGGATGCCCGAGAGTTTACGAGGAACACGTGACCGAGGATCGGTTCGCAAAAATCAGGTCGCAGAAAGCCGCGTGAGTTACCCGGTAACATCACAGGACGGAGCAGGACGATGGTATCGATGGCTCAGATGGAGACTTGCCGGGCGCTTGCCGCAGAACGCTTGCGGCCCGTCGATATGCCGGACGGCATCGATAGCCCCATTCCAGGCGTGATCCTGTTCGCCGATGACGGACATAGAAGTCTGGAGATGGTCATGGGAGACGGCCGCACGGTCGATCTTCTAAAGGTCTGGAGACTTGCGGAGGACTGCATTCGGAATTGGCACAAGGGAACGCCAGAGCACATCCCGAGCTTTGTCGGAGACTTCGGCCGACTCGCTCGGCTCGCAGAGGCATTGAACGGGCGCGATCCGCGCGTTCTACCCGGAGTTATCAAACCTCGGGGCGAGACATGAGCCAATTGGATTACATCGGTCTGTTTGTCACCGTCGATACGTCGCTTCTTGTGGTGATTGTCGTTCACTTGTTTTGGGGCAGCAGACGATGACAGATCGAGCAGCAGATTATCTTGAGCGGGTCAAAAGCAACATTGCTGACCAGCGGGGGCACGAAGACCCAGCGGCCTGCATCGCCTACTCGGACGCCGATGCCATGATTGCGGAGATCGAGGAACTTCGGGCAGCCATGATGGCCAACCGCGCGCTCTCGGAAGCAATAGCGGCCGATGAGAACTTATCTTCTCTTAGGGCGCGCTTGAACCAAGTTGACGGGAACGAAGCGCATCGGATTCTTCCGGAAATTTGGCCTAGCATAAAAGCGATTTGCGCTTTGTCGGACGTTGCAGAGATGCTCAGTCGCGGTGAGACAGAGGGTAAGTCATGAGCGATATCTACGCAGAGAACCATCAGAACGATCCTCACCCGCCTGTCGTCGAATGCCCCCGGTGCAATGAGACCGATGAGCGAGCTATTGGCATGAACAGATGCGGTTTATGCGAATGCGAGTTCTTTGTTGCCTGCAATGGCTCTGCCTATGCTCCAGCAAAACGACTACCCGCATGTACCTGAATACGGAGCATGACGATGGCCGATACCCCAACACAACTCCGCAACATCCGCGATAAAATTCGCAGCGGACGATTTGGGCAACGGTCGATATGGGAGAATCAACTTGAAGGCGCTGCGGCCGAGATCGAGAAGCTGCGGGCGGCGCTCAAGCCGTTCGCGGATGCAGCGGTCGGCCTAACGGATGATGACGAGGACGACGAGGAAATATGGGAGCGTCCGGTCGGCATGGACATTCTCATTGGCGATCTGCGTCGGGCGGCGACGGCTCTTGAGCAGAAGGCGGGCGATCCCGATGAAGGGCTACCGACAGCCAACGATGTGCGCGGCATCTTGGCCACCGAGCAGAAGGCGGCCCCGAGCGCCGTTTCGACCGGCTATTGCCCCCGCTGGCCGGGATGCGGTTGCGGGACGCAAAGCGGGCCACATACCTGTGAGTGGGAACACGAGCAGAGCAGTCCGATGCCCGGTCGTGGGCAAACTGAGGGTAAGCCATGACCACATATTTTTGCGACGGATGCGATGCAACGTGCGATCCGGAGAAAGACCCGCATTGTTTTCATCGGGCCGGGGATTGCGATGTTACCCTCTGCGAGAACTGCCGCGAAGCGGCCTACGATCGCCAGCAGGGACGGCTCATGGAAAATGGACCTGGGCCGAGCCTGCGGGATCAGCAGATCTCGGCAATGAAGTTCAAAGTGACAAGGTCTCAAGAGACCTGCGAGCAAGTAATGTCCGACCAATTCGTTATCCACCGGCTGCGATCGAAGCCCGTCGAATATACGGTTCGCATCCGTCACTTTGTGGTGGACGGAGAATGGACAATCGGCGTCCTGGTTCTGGACATCGTAGAGGACGACGAGCAAAAATTAAGGGTTGCTGCCGATCTTCGTCGGGCGGCCGATATTCTTGATGGGCAACAGACATGAGCAATACCGCAAGGACGAGATTGGCCGTTATGCTTCTCTACATCTCGGCATGGTGCGCCGCTATGGGGGTCGGGCATAACGAGGTCGCTCTCGGCATCGCGATCGGTCTCGGCATCAACTCATTGACCTATTTCATGCTCGCAGGTGCCTAAACTCCGAGTAAAACGAAACAGACCTCACGGTTTCCCGCAGGTGCCATATGTCAACTTTTCTCTTGGGATGGTTCTATCTCAAAGTTTATTTCTGGCATCTGGACGCATATCGGCCAGAACTCTTGTAGTGGATTACATGCGTAGCAGGCAACGCTCGAATATTTCGCCGGCCCAGTAATATTCTCAGGCAAAGGAACTGTACGCTCTACCTTGTCGTTTCGTTGCTGATCCGGCGTACCGTAAATAGCGTTTACCGGATCATAGGCGTGTCGAACCCCTTTGGAATCGACAATCGTGCGCGTGACCTTTGCCCTCGATGACGGCCGGCAGGATCTCTCAGTCTTTATATCCCACGTCACCATTATGGACCCATTGACCACTGGATTCGGCGGGTCTATATGGCCAGAAATAACGGCGAATGGAGGCTCGCGGTCAAGAAGCATCCATAGTGCCGGACCAAACAAAATAACCGATACAAATGCCGCAACCATAGATGTCCTTGGTTCAGATATCATTTTATGATATCCTTCAGGCCCCAGAGGTATTTTATACCGGCGACCGCCGCTGCGACCGATGCTAGCCACTTCGCCCAAATTCCCGTTTTCAGCCAAAATTTTGTTGCCCATTCATGGGCCTCCAACATATTGAGTAGTCGCCGTTCTTCGTCAGGAGTCATGGGTAATACGACGCGCATGTGAAATAATAGCAACAGTATGTCCAATAGCTGCAAGTACGCTGTATATCTGGTCGGCAGCTATGAAGGCGTGAGGTCTTAACACGCCATCAGCGAACTGTCCGAGCCACATTGATTCTATGGCGCCGGCCCCAGACATCATCAGTAGAGCCTGCTGCGGCAGTAGAAAAAGCAACATCCACGGCAAAGCTGTGAAAAGGCCAATCCAAGCCATCACGGCAGCGCCAATAATGACTGCGATTAGTACCGGCAACAAATTAATGTATACATGCAGAGCATTGATCGCGTTCACATTTAGGGCGGAATCATCCGTCATTAGAATCAATGCCCACGACATATGCAGGGCAATTGCAAACAGAACCATTATTGAGATGGGGCGGTTGTGGAATGTTACCATTGTCTTTTCTTAGGGGTAAACACTCGATGGCTGATCGCGCTCCCATGCTGGCTTTCGTTTCACTGTCATTTGCGACAACTCCACTCCAGCCGAGAACGCGGCAAGAAAACTCAGGAAGGCGATAACATAGGTCGGGTCTAGGTCTTCTGGTCTCACCTATGAGGCAGAAGCGATACGCCGCCGCCAAAACTCATGAGACATGAGATCAGCATGAAGCAGAAGATGATTACCAGGATCGCCACTACCGCCCATAGGGCTATGTTTAGAGCACCGGTTACGACTGCAAATCCACCGCCGGTAGCTGGCCATCCGAGGGATGCAAAGACATACGGAATTAGGAGCCGAAGAATTCCGATTACGGCGAACACGATCACCGCGAGAATCAAAACATGCTCAATTCCAGTCTAATGGAAAGCACATTGGCGTTTCCCCTTTATTGGTTGTCGCACCGACGAACGATACGAACTGTGTCAGGCCCATTACGGTGATGTGTCACAATTTCAACGTCGCGGCAACGGTCGTCATCGCGGCGGTCATTGTAGTAATCACGCTCGTGTGCTCTGTTTTCCTGAGGGCCAACACGAAACTTCAGGCCATTCGGACCAGCACCAACGTCGATCTGAGCCACAGCCGGTGCTGCGAGCAGCATGAGAGCAAAACAGGTCAAAGCGAAGTGTTTCATTGTGGTTTCCTTTAGAAACATGGTTATTATTCCCTAGTTGAACCCTTGCTTGACTTCAGATCTGCCTCCGGAAACGGAAGTATTAGCCCGGTCGTCAAAAGATTAACTCGCCAAACTCCGTCTTCCTCGCCGGGGCCGATAATTGCCCCGAGTATCTGTTTCGGTCTTGCATCTGGACTGCGCAGGGTTACCTCGACAAGATCGTGTGCTCTGAATTTTCCTGACATCAATGCGTTGTCTTTCGATCAGACAGGACAGCACGAAGCTCGGTTATCTTACCCTCAGTTGATTTTATCGCAGCTAGGGTATCTAATGAAGGTTCACGGCCCGCTGCCTTATTAAGTATAACAACCTCCCGCATCATAGCAAGTTCCCGTACCACTGCATCGAACTCAGATTTCATGGCGGTAGTCATGTTGCTATTAACGAGAGTATGGATCAAATCAAGTTTTGTATTGGTAACCTGTGCTGTCTCGACGGCAACCTTAGCAGCATCTGCTACGCGGTCATTGGCATCAAGGAGCTTTCTAGCGACGGTTGCTGCTTCGGAGGCAGTCACCTTCTGTCGCTCTAAAAGAAGCTTTGCGGCCTCCTCCGCTTTAGCGGCTACAGCATCCTGCCGGGCATAGTCCTCCAGTTTTTCCGCGCGCCGGCTGCGGTTATTTAGAATCGACAGGACCAGAGGAGATATCACACTGGAAACAGCAACTATTAGTGCGATCTCAACTCCGCTATCGATCGGCATATCTAGGTCGTAGTGGACCCGTCATCCGGCGGGAGAGGCTCTTGAATCTGAGCCGCCGCCGCGTCTACTGCTGCCTCCAATGCGTCAAGCTGAGCCTGCGTGATGGTTGCACCCTTGGTGAGGTTATTAACTATAGCGGTAGCGATCGGGGTCAGGCTGGTTACCCCAGCCTCAACGGACGGTGCGAGCTTAACGACGACGCCAAGGATACCCTCAATGGCCTGGATGATTGCAAGTGGGTTCATGGAGAAGTCCTCTGGGTTGCGCTTACGGCAAACTGGAAATCTGCGAGAGCTTGCTGCGCGGCTAAGAGTGCCGTCGCGTTGTTGAGCGTCGGGTTGTTCTTGGTGAAGTTCCGCAACGCGACCACAGCAGCCTGCGCCTTCGCACCTGTCTGCTGAATCTGAACGTCGATACTGCGCCGGCCACAAGGACTGGAGAGTGTTGACACCGTACCAGTCCTGCACAGCGGAAGCGCCATGTAGACTATGGCGATGTTCTCCGCAGCTAGGTAGCCGGCCTCAATATCGTATTGAGTGGTCAAACTGACCGGGTTGTTGAAGGTCGCGCAGCCAGCAAGGGCGAGCGCAAACAGGATAGAGACAAAGATTTTGTGCATAGCAGGTTCCTTTGTTATGATTTGGCGATGACAGAAGCTGAGGTCGTGCCGGCAGGTGCGACAACGGATAGGTCATTCATGGAATGCGCTAGGTCGCGGCCCGCAACGCTGTCGGTCGTCACGATTCCGGCCACCGGAGATGTGGGATCCTTGGCGATCTCCTTAACCACGGCGATAGCGTTTGACTGCTTATGAACCACTAACCCAACGATTCCACTGACAACTGAAACCGCAATTGACATAAATGCTTGACTATTCAATATACCGAGTACCTGATCCGCCGTAATGAACCCGCTGTGGGCAAACCATCCGGCAGCAAGGGCGCCAAAAGTCGTTACAACCCATCGAATTGCAGACTTGATTTGTTCTGGATTCGGGTTCATTTGATTCCTTTCGCCAATTCAAGGCACTCCGGACTGAATTTATGCGCCGCTACACAGGCGCGAATGGCAGACCCGACAAGCGGCACTGAGCCGCAGACCGCAAGATAGGCCGCAATGCAGTCAAGCTGCGTTTGTGCCGGCGGAGGACGGTTTTTCTCCGCAGCATTAGCGCTGTATATCCACAAGAAAGCTAGTGGAATCAACCGTATATTTTGATAGAGTTGTGGCATATCTACCCCATGCAATCAATGGTGATGGTACGGTTGGTATACCTGCTCGGTGGTGAGCGTGGTCTCAGCGGCGGTGGCGCGGCCAAGCCAGAAGATGCCGACTAGGAACGCGACCACGAGCGCGACCGCTGCGATGAACAGCCCGAACACAATGTTCGCGATCCCATCGCACTCTCCGGGGGCGGCACGCATCACGCAACCACCGGAACCGGAATGGCGGGGAGAGCCCACTGACTCCGCAATTCCTCGGCAGTCCCGTCGAATACGGAGAGGTCAGCATCTGGTTCAAGGCCGTCTAGCGTGTGTGGCTCTGGTCCAATGCCATCTCCCGTACATTGCCAGAGGAACGGTTTGGCCCACGGCAGCGTCTGATGGTTGGCGTCCACGTTGCGCCAGCGAGGCCCGTACTCGCAGCCCCAGAGGGGGTGCTTGGCAAGGAAATCACGCTGGATGGAGGTGGCACGAGTTATCAGCGTTTTGATGACATCGCCACTGTAGAGCCCACAGTACCGCCCCGTGGCCTGATCGGCCCTGTCCAGCCACTCGGCCGTCATGTTTAGGGTCATCTGTCCGGTTCCGGAGGGATTTCGCTCCAGATCGAGATAGCCTGCCTCATCTGATTCGAGGTTGGCCCAGTCAAGGAAACGCTTGACCTGGACAGCAGGGGGTTCTCCCGTATTGAAGGCATATGCTGCGGTCAATAGTCCATTATTCCGCGCAAGCTCCCTGCGGCTCGGATAGAGCGCGTCGTCCTTCTCATTGCTGCGAGTTGCCCGGAGGATGACGCCCACACACCCTGATTTGCCGAGCTTGACGAAATTTACGGGGTTCTGTGAACCGAAGTCTGCGACATAAACAGTCATTTTTTCTCCTAATACATTGGAATTGGTACAAGACAGAAAACAGTCCTATGATCTCCTACGGAGATAAACACTACAAGCCTTCCAGTGGGGTTGCCATAGTGCGTTTGTATCTTTTCACGAGGCGCTTTAACCTCAGTCCCGTCTGGAATTATAGTCTTTCCATCATCAATGACAACTGATATATTCCCAAGCACATCTTCGCCAACAATTCGACCCTCAAAGGCATCTGTAGATCCACAACAACTATGACCTGAATCATGCATTTCCTCAAACCCAGGCTGCATGACGGTGGGGAACCATTTATGGACTTCCGGCGGATAGTTTCCCCAGAATTGCGGATCGCCAGCGCGTGCACACGCGACCCACGCCACGACAAGGAAAAATATCCCCCACAAGAGAACGCCGAATGCTCCCTGCACTGCTTCTCGGAAGTCTATCATCCATGCCCTCCGCGCGGATTCCTGATCGAATACCCCGCCAGCGAAACCTCGTGAACGCGGGTCATTCCGTGCCCACTGTTCGCGTCGTAGGCTATCACCCGACCATTCCCAAGAACTGCACGGATTACAAAAACGTGATGCGATCTGACAGCGACCATGCCGGGACCAGCCGCCGCCCGAGGAAACCGAAACCACGCTGCCGCCGGCCACAGATCGCGGACGCTGTGCCCGAATACCTCGACACTCGCACCGCAACCGCAAAAGGCCGATCTCGGGCAACCGCTGGGATGAGGTAACTGTGTGGCCGATGAGGCTACGGAGTAATGGCGGTGTGGATGCGCTTGTGCCCCGGTCGATAAAAACAATGCCATGATACAGAATACGAATGCCTTCATCCCAACCCCTCCGATGTGTCTCCCAGCTTGCCGGCGGCGAACCGACGACAGTATGCTTCAGATTGTATCGGACTTTTGACCCCCGCGCAAGCCGGACCACCATACCTTGCCTCGATAAAATGACGGCAAAGCTCACATTTCTGCCCCTTATGTGTTGATTTTTCCTCGTATTTCACCGATTCGTGAGTGCGTTTTTCCTTCTGAGCCGTCTCGTTTACGCGCTCGATTATCTTCGTGCTGCGGGGCGGCGCTAGTAGTGGACGCTGGTCGAGATCGGTCGGTGAACGAATGATTCGCTCTAAGGAATCTTTTTTTATGAACGGACGAAAGGCGGACTCCACCTCTTTCGGGTCAAAGCCCTTAGACTTGTATAGGCGCTCTTCCCAATGCTGCGCCGTGAAATGAGCCAGCGGCAGATACGGCCACCCGAACACATCTTCAAGGATAACTTCTAGACGTTCGTGTCGAATAAGGCCCGGCTTCACATCAAGTCGTTTATACTTGACCGGGATAACGCCGTAAGGCCAATTCTTGAACCGTAAATGCCTGTCCAGGTAAACGGTCCATCCACCGATAGAACTAGAGCCGAGGAGAGCAATATCGTAGTCGCAATTAAGCTTAAAGCTTCGCGCTAGGCGTTTTTTGACTCTCGGATCGGCAAGCGCATGATCCAGAAGTGAATCTAACTCGGCCTGCGATAAGTCGCCGTTCGCTTGATGTCCCGCTGACACCTTATGCGGCTTCCTTGTATCTCACTGGCTTTTTAGTTTCATTACTCGCCAGCCATTCTTTGAATTTATCCATACTCATTTCCTGGACATGGCCGAATCTATCACCAGCTTTGCCGTCTGAGAACGCTTCGTGAAAGGCGTTGATGGCTGCGAACTTGGATGGAAAAAACAACATCGCCTTGTGTTCATCGAATTTATTTGTGCCGGCGTGCAACTGGTCAATCACGTATACGTGCGGCGATTTTACGTGCGGCCCGAGGTAGCAGTCTATGTGGTCCAGATCAGCGCCGGTGGTCCCGCGTATGTATCCGTAGTGAGCACTGAGCTTTGATTTCCACGGCTTGCCATCTTTGTCAACGCCCCGCCTATAGGAGCCCTTGGCATTCTCAACCGAGATACGGAGCCCTTGGGCGCTGATATGATCCTTCGCATATGCCCCGCTTTCCTTCTGCGCCTCGCTCGGATTATGGTTGATATTCGCCGCCTCCACCCTGCCGCCGGCCGCAAATCCAGCGCGCTCCCGCATCTGCTTGCGCACCTCCTTTAATGTAGCCTCCTTCATGACGGGGTCGTTCTTGAAGTTCTCGCTAACGGCAGCCTCTGCCATGCGAGAGCCGTAGCCTTGGTCCTTTCTGGATGGGCGGTTCTTCATCTCGCCTTTATAGGCAGCATCGAACAAATCATCCGATGTTTTAAAGCCGAGTCCGTTGATAGCATTGCGTATGCGACGGAACACGTTCATCATGCGATCGAAGAATCTGCGAATACCGGCAGAAAGTCCGTCAGCACTTGCTCGGTCCTTGCCGTATGCCGCAAAGGCCTGCGCCCGAATCTCATAGTCTGCGATCTTCTCAACTCTCTCCGGACTGATATTCCAGTCCTTAGCGACTATATCTCTGAGTCTGGGCTCCTCCGCCTTCATCAGCGCCATTTCCATTGGCGTTGCGAAGTGGTCCTCGATTCCGTGCCATGCTTCGTGGAAGACCGATTGAAGCTTGTCCGGATAACTAGGGTCTGCCATCGCTATTTCGATGACATCTCGCATGGGAGCGTAGACGCCACCTGAAGTGGATTTGAGTCCTTCTTCGCCTCCCCACCCTGCGGAGATTCCTGGGATTGTGTCCTTGAACACGACTTTTACAGCATTCCCGACAATATGTCTGACTATCTGCTCAAGTTGTCCATGGCTTACGATGCTGGACATTTCTTCGGTGGTTGGCTTGCTTCTGCCAAGGGCGATATTCTCTATGGCCTGTGGAGGAAGCGGCTTGCCAACCAAATCCATAAGATCGGATTGTTTTGATTCGTCCCCGAACATGCCGATGTCGAGTGGCTTTTGGGCCACAGTCGGCTTTAGTGGCTGGTCGGCGGCGCGCTGGGCCTGTTCGCCCTGACCGATCTTCTCAGCGCCTGGAATTACGGCTTGTGTCCCAGCGGGAGTTGATTCTGTGGTTAGCGCTTTTTCCGCTGCCGGGCCACCTTCGCTAGGGCTCGGCCGGTTCGCGCTCCCGCCAAGAGGACTTTCTTGCGGTCTGGATCCTTCTCCTTGTTCGCCCGCGCTAGCAATTTGTGCGCTAGTTTGGCGTGTGTCTCCGCGCTCAGTTTCATTGTGGTAGTCCTGTGCTAGATAGGCCTTTTCGAGAGCGTCTATGGGGTCCTTTTCTTCGCCGCTGGCGAGCAATTCTGCCGCGTCGTAGAGTGACTTTGTGTCAATTTGGTCTCGACCAACCCCCTCTTTCGCATGAGCGTCCAGAATTTCCTTAGCCGCCGACTCAATGCCAGAGGCCTGTCCATCTTCCGGCTTGACTGGAATACGATGGCGGTCGTTTTCACTATAGAATCTCTCTCCACCTAAGCCTTTTATCGCAGAAACGTCCTGATGTAGGGCGTCATCGAGTTCGGCGCGAATATCCCGACTTGAGTACCCGTCCGGATCATATGGGAGGTAGCCATTCTCAATAAGCTTATTACGCCAGTAGCCGTCGATCGAGAGGCCTGATTTCCTCGCGAGTGGACCGCCACCGGGCACGAAGACCTTATCATAGTCGCGGCCTTTTGTCTCGCCTGTCAGTTCCAGACCGCCGTTACGGGCGATAAACTGGGAGATCGAGAGGGGGTTTTTGGCTTGCCACGGCTTTCTGGGGGCGGGGAGGCCGTCCGGGGTGGCCGTGGGTAGCTCTGGTGCCACCTCTGCCGGCAGTGAGGGGGACGGCTCCACAACGGCCTGGGGAGGCGCTACAGCGGGTTCCTCGACCGGTGGCGCTCCGGTCAGGCCAAGCCGTTCGCGTAGCTGGTCGGCCAGCGGGACGCCGGAAACTGGCTTTGGGGCGGGAGTCGGGGCAGGAGGTGCGGCGGTTGGTGCTTCTGGTGGGGTCTCGGGGGCCGGCAGGAGCCTTTGCCGGTTAGCATCGTCAGCCGTTGCCTGGGCTTCTGCCGCCCTTTGGGCATC
>Ga0210399_10000045_pt1 | contig 85336 bp, 72 predicted proteins | sample IncBWC14MmetaG_FD_150865 | JGI IMG/M metagenome (GOLD analysis project Ga0210399, IMG submission 150865) | Forest soil microbial communities from Barre Woods Harvard Forest LTER site, Petersham, Massachusetts, United States - Inc-BW-C-14-M | ecosystem: Environmental > Terrestrial > Soil >...
CTAGTGGACTGTAACAGCTGAACTGGGAGTAATGCGACGTGTAGGGTCAAAGTAGCGCCACTTCACAGTCTTGGGCGCGTTGTTGTAGTGCCGGATGTACTTCATGAGCTTTCTGCGCAAGTCGGGCACCGACGTGAATACACCGCGCGCAATGACGTCGCGCTCGATCTTGGAAAACCAGAGTTCGATCTGGTTGAGCCAGGAGGAATAGGTCGGAGTGAAATGCAGGTGAACCTTCGGATGTCGAGCCAGAAAGTCGTCGACTTGTCCCGTCTTATGGGCGGAGAGGTTGTCAGCAATCACGTGGATCTCTTTGCCGCGCGGCTGGTTGACGACGATGTCCGCCAGGAAGGCGACGAACTCCGCAGAAGTGTGACGCACAGCCGTTTTGCCGAGCACCTCGCCGGTCTTGGTGTCGAACGCCGCGTACAGCGACAGCGTGCCGTGCCGGAAGTACTCAAAGCCATGCCGCTCGGCGCGTCCCGGCGAGAGTGGCAACACCGGATCCTTGCGGTCGAGTGCCTGAATCGCCGTCTTTTCATCCACACAGAACACCGCCGCATGCGCTGGTGGGTTCAGATACAGCCCAATGATGTCGGCGGCCTTCTGCTCAAAATCCGGATCGTTGGTGGCCATGTAGCGGTCCAGCCGCTGGGGCTTGAGTCCGTGCTTGGCCCACACCCGCGCCACCATCATGTGACTGACCTTGAGCTGCGTTCCCAGCCTGCGCGTGCTCCACTGCGTCGTCCCGTCCGGCGGCGTACGCTTGAGCGTCCATTGCAAAATGCGCGCCTCCAGGGCCGGGGTCAGCCTGCTGGCTTCTTGGCCAGCGTGCCTGCTGAACAGCCCGGCCAGCCGCTCTTCCCGAAATCGTTTGCTCCAGCGATTGATAAACGCATCATTGCAGTCCAGTTTGTCGCGAATCGCGGCCCAGGTATGGTTTGCCTCCAGCAACAACATCAGCCGCGCCCGCCGCGCGTCATCGGCACGCCCGCTACGGCTCGCCGCTCGCTGGTTGAGTTCCAGACGTTCCGAATCCGTCAGCACGATGGTGTTCTCCATGAACACCATCATACTACCGTTTCATCTGTTACAGTACACTAGTGGCCAGCGACAATTTCTTGAGTTTCACCGCAACGCCATATTGCTGAGAGTGGCTCGATGAATTTCTTCGTCGCGGTCACTGACTACGATTGGTTCCAATTGCATTCGTCCAAGTCTTCCGTGGTTGAAGTAAATTTCTGGCGCCCATCTCCCGAGGCGGCATTCAAAGCTCTCAGCGTCGGTGAAATGCTGCTATTCAAGCTTCATTCGCCGCGCAATTTTATAGTCGGTGGTGGGTTCTTCATCCGCTTTGTCCATTTGCCGATCTCGCTCTCATGGGAAGCTTTCGGTGAAGGCAACGGAGTTCGATCTCTTTCGGAAATGCGTGAAAGGATCTCCAAGTACAGACGCGTGCCCATCGAACCGATGGAGAACCCAAAGATCGGTTGCATACTCTTGGCCGAACCATTCTTTTTCAGAGAAGCAGAATGGATTCCGGTACCCTCGGATTTCAGCCTTAATATTGTCCAGGGAAAAGGGTACGACAGCGAAGACGGAACCACTGGTAAGGCTCTTTGGGGAGCGGTCACCGACAGATTGGCCGAACGAGCTGCCGAGAACCTTGACCCTGGTCCAGCGACTATCGCAGCGGTCCAGAGTATCCGCTACGGCGAACCCATGGTCGTTCGACCGCGACTCGGCCAAGGCACATTCAGAGTGATTGTGACGGACGCTTATGAACGTAGATGCGCAATGACGGGCGAGCGTACACTGCCGGTGCTGGAGGCTGCTCACATCAAGCCTTACAGCTCGGGCGGTCCGCACGAACCCGAGAATGGTCTACTTTTGCGAAGTGACTTGCACACGTTGTTCGATCAGGGATACCTGACTATTGACGCGGATCAATTGAAAGTGGTCGTCAGTAGTCGCATTCGAGAAGAGTTTGAGAACGGGCGAGATTACTATCATCTCCACGGAAGGGCAATACGCCTGCCGCGCGAGACTGACAGCTTGCCCTCGCACGAATATTTGGCTTTCCACAACAGTGTGTTTCGCTAATCATTGCACTTTTCCAGTGTGCTCCATGCGACTTCGAAACAAGTTCTCTGTGTTCTTATCCATAAAGTGGACGTAGCAGCCTTTCATGCCGCGCGTCAGAAGAACACGATAAGTGTTTTTTACCATTTGCGTGAATCGGTCGCCGGACCTTTTCACGACAGTGTCAAAGGACTTGGCTTTGTCTCCCTTCCAATCCGCAGCCTCGGGTTCATAGACTAAATCAGGTCCGAAGATGACTCCCACATAATCGAATTCGAATCCCTGCGCCGTGTAAACACAACCAATCTGATTCACGCCACCTGAGTCGTACGCCCAGAGGCTCTCTTTCGGGATGCCAGGAGCGAGGCTGCCCGAGTCGGATTTGGCGTTCCATGGTCGGACATAATCTCCGATGACTACGTCGTCCCGAGTGTCCCGTTAGACCGGGGCTTAGACCACGGCCAACAAAAACCTGCTGCTAGCCGCGCTGTCGATTTTTCTTCCAGTCTTTTCCTGATTGCGTCCTCCAAAGCTTGGGGAGTGGGCATGATCCTAAACTCGAATTCGTCGGTCTGATTCCACATCACATGTGGCGTGCGCTGAATTCCGAGGGTGTTGTTCACCCAACTGACGAACGCATCTGAACCAGCGCACCGGAACTGGGCTTCCAATTCAAATTCACAAACGTCACAGTGGAGTTTTTCAGCTTCAGTCTTAATGTAGCCGGTCGAACCAATCTCCCCTGGTCTTACGATCTGGTTGTCATCAATGAAAAACACGGATGTGCGACTTGCCTTTAACAACTCCTGGATTTGTGAGATTTTGCTTTGCTTTACCTTGGGCGTGAATCGATTGTTGCTAGTCTCTCGAATTCGGTGAGCCTCGTCCGCGATCATGACATCAATCACATTTGCGTCTGCACCCATATAGCTGTTGAAGTAGCGCACTTGCGCAGCCCCACGGGTTCCTACGATTTCTCGAATAGTGGAGGTGAACGCACGAGAACCCGTCACGTAGTGCGCGTTTAGGCCCATCCCTGAGAGGTCACCGAGCAAGTTCATGGCAATAACTGATTTCCCTGTGCCAGGGCCACCCAGCACGATAATGGCGACCTTTTTCCTGCCCTTGACACCACCCTTCGCAGCTTCTACAACCTTGTCATAAACCACCAGTTGTTCGTCGAGTAGCACGTATTCCGGCTTACCCTTGATAAGTTTGGCGACGTGGTCGAGCAATTTCTTGCTGGGGCGATACTTGCTCTGCTCCACTTTCGCCGAAACCTCGCCGCTGTCGGGACCATGGATTCGTTCGTCTAGAAACGCAGTGAGGTGCGGCACGTGATCGGCAGTGAAGACCGGAGACCGCCGAATCTGCTCCGCAAACTGAGTTAAGAAAAGAGGATCGTCCTCTATCGGGCTGTAATTGTGCAGATAAGAACAGGCATGTGCGCTGATTCCGTCTTCCCCCTGAAAAGCCGTATGGCAATCGGTAAGATACGTCATGTACTGACCGACTTGAACAGAGGGATGAAGCACATCCCGGACACCGCCGCCGACGAAGGTCGCTACCTCGTTCTTGCCAGATGCGCCTTTGCAGCCGCTCCACTGCTTTAGCTCTATGATGACTGCGTTGGGCGCTTTTTTGCTGTCATACCCTGTCACAAGACAGTCAAGCCGCTTGGAGGTAAGTGGGAGTTGAAGTTCCAGCAAAACGCCATGATCGAGCAAGCTTGCTGTTTGAAAAACTTGTGAGATGGCGCGGAGAGAATTATTCCAGGAATTCACCTCAGCGACTGGTGGCTGGAATCGAAATTCTAGAAAGAAGGCATCTTTCAGCTTCGAGGCAATGCGATTGTAACTTGAGTCTTCGATAAGGGATTTTGTGGTGCCGGAATAGAGGCGCATGAGTTATCAGTTCTTAGGCCGCGTGACTCGGTCTAGGCTATGACACCTTGGCTCGTGTGGTCTACCGCCCTCGTCCACGGTGAGACGGGCCCGATGAAAGGCTTGCGACCCACTCCGTACTGGTGGGTGGCCAAAATACGAAGTTCTAAATCACCCGATCCAAATCTGGCTTCTGGCGCTCAATTCGTGCGCGCAAGAGTGCGACACCGCCGTCTGCGGCTTTTTCTTTTTTCCATTGGCTAGGCCAGAATCAAACCCGTGTCCCGCAACTTCCCCAGCAATTCCGGATGCTTCTGGGCAAGGAACTTTAGTCTTCTAGTTTTGTATGGCTTAACACGGGCGACATCCAAAACAATCGCGGCGAGGCTGGCAACTTGCGAATTGTCCGACTTCGCCATCCGTTCAAGGTGGGCCACGTTCTTTTCGGAAATGTGCGATTGCTCAAGGAACGCGAAGATGTCGTCCTTGTCCTCAATGGCCTGACGCTCGCTCTTCGGCGTGGCCTTGCAACGCTTGCACACATGAATTTTGTGACCTTTACCGGAGAATTGCTCGTTCGGACGTTCGTGCCCGCAAATCCTGCAGTAATGTCCCATCCTGGTTCCTTCCAGCAACTGAGAATAGGATAGTAAACCCAGACACGCCAAACAGGTGGGAAAGGTGGTCACGAGGCCCAGAAATCTCGCCGCTTTCTTGACAATACTTCAGATACGATGAGGAGAGACTCTGATCCCTTTCTGGAGGGTTAAGCCGTGAACATCGAAATCCACGATGCAGCCCTTGAGGCCAGAATCCAAAAACAGCTTCAGGCTACCGGCTCCGGCAGCGTCGCGGAAGTCTTGCTCCGTTTGCTGGAGACCCAGGAAGAACAGGATCGTTGGCTCCTCGAGAACCGGGAAATAATCAACGCAAAAATCAGGCGCGGCATCGAACAACTCGACCGCGGCGAAGGAATCCCGGAAGATCAATTGGATGCTCACCTCACGAATTTGAAAACCAAACTTAAATGAGAGTGCGCTTTGTTCTAGCGCCGCAGGCTGCGCTCGACCTCGTCGAAATCTGGCGTTACACCAAACAACAGACCAGTCTCGCAATCGCGGACCGCTTTGAATCCGCCATCTGCGAAAAGATAGAGTTTCTTGCTCGAACCCATCCGGTCGAAGGTTCTGATTGTGGGCGTGAGGAGCTGGAACCCGACGGTCCAATGGCGACACCAAGAAGCTACGCCGAACTCGTTTCTAAGCTCCAGATTTCTTTGCCCATTTCTTTGCCCAAGTCGCGCCGGAAGTGCCCGATTTGGACCGATTTTGGCGTCCTAGTCCCTACCTAAGTCATTTGTTGTCTGTGGTTCCAGTACTAGCGGTAAGAATTACGATCGGCTGCTCTACGACTCAGCTACCTCGGCTTTGGTTGAAAAGAAAGGATTTAATTCTCTATTTTTTGCTCCTATTTTGCCTACCTCAATCAAACTGCAATCAACGCTCTTTCCGTTTCCCATCGCGCTACCCAGTTCAACAATCGAGCACTTCTACCCACCGAGTTTCATGATCACTCTTCGCGCGACGTGGTCCTGTTTGGGTCGGCGGGCGGCGTCACATCAAGATTGGCAAACATTTGCTTTAGCAATACTCAACGCTCGGAGTGCAGCTCTCACATTACAATTAGATTAGGTATTTCGGTTCGTGCCGTTCACCGCCGGGCATTCGAGGAGTAGCTCGTGGGTCATCCGCTGCTTGATCTGACAAACAAAACCGCCGTGGTGATAGGCGGAACCAGCGGCATCGGTTTGACGCTGGCTCGTGGACTGGCCCAGGCGGGCGCGAACGTCGTACCGACGGGCCGCCGCGAAGATCTCGTGCGAGGGGCGGCGGCGGAAATCATGGCCATGGGGCGGCGCTCTCTTGTGCAAATCTGCGATGTCACTGACAACGCCAGCATCGAGCGGCTACTCCAAGCGGTTTGCGCTGAATTCTCCAGCGTGGAAATCCTCGTGAATTGCGCCGGCCGCACAAAACGTATGCCTACGCTCGATTTTCCGGAATCCGAATGGGATGCCATTCTCGAAACAAATTTGAAGGGCACACTGCGAGCGTGTCGTGTTTTCGGCCGGCACATGATCGAAAAACGGTACGGGCGAATCATCAACATCGGGTCGCTCTCCTCGTTGGTCGGGCTCTTCGAGGTCGCCGCCTACGGTGCCAGCAAGTCGGCAGTAGCTTCCCTAACCAAGACGCTGGCCATCGAATGGGCGACGTCGGGAGTTTGCGTCAATGCGCTGGTGCCCGGCGTCTTGCGTACGGACCTGAACGCAGAATTGCTCGATGGAACGGAGCGCGGGAAGGAATTCCTCCTGCGCACGCCGATGCGGAGATTTGGAAAACTCGAGGAATTGGTGGGCGCCTCAGTGTTTCTCGCTTCCGAGGCTGCCAGCTTCGTGACAGGCCACTTGCTAGTCGTGGACGGCGGCATCACTGCCAGCGGCGTCAATCAATGAACTGGCTGCGCCAAGAACGAGCAAGTCCACGTCTCGCGCGAGGCCTTCTTGGGAATCGCAGAAGCGGGATACTTACCGTGCCAGCCAGCCGCCATCAACTAGAAGAACGTGACCATGGACGTAGTCGCTTGCAGCGGAACTGAGAAAAACGGCTGCGCCAGCGATATCCCTCGGCTCACCCCATCGGCATGCCGGAATACGTTCGAGGATATGCCGGCTGCGGACTGGAGCGCTCCTAAGAGCGGTGGTGATGTCTGTTTCCACGTAGCCGGGCGCAATCGCATTCACGTTGATACCTTTGGCCGCCCATTCATTTGAGAATGCCTTTGTGAGTTGCGCGACTCCGCCTTTGGCGGCAGCATAGGCCGGGACCAGGATTCCTCCTTGAAACGAGGGTACGGACGCGATGTTCACAATCTTTCCTTTTTTTCTTGCCTGATCATCTGCTGAGCTGCAAATTGTGAAAGGCGAAAGACCGCCGTGAGATTGACGGCGATCACTTCGTCCCAATACTCGGCTGGATAATCCACGGCGGGCGCACGGCGGATCGTCCCGGCGTTGTTTATCAAAATATCGAGGGAGCCAAATTCGGCGACGGTCTTCTCGATCAGTGCCGAGCAGACTTCAGGATTTACAACATCCCCGGCGAAAGATGTCTTCAGGCCCAGGGCCCGGATCTCGTCGCAGGCCTTCCCGGGATTTGGACCACGCCCATGGCAAGCGACGTTCGCGCCGGTCTGCGCTAGCCGCTAGTCCGACCGCTATCGACGAACCAAGCCCTCATGTGGGAACCGGTGACGAGCGCATTCTTGCCATCGAGTTGAAAAGCTTCGAGAATCATCGCACTTCGACAGCCAATTCCAGTCGTTTGGGAAACGATCCTTCTCTCTTCTTGCAATGCGCCGGAGCTTGCAGGTCTGCGACGCACCTGCCCGCCGCGGAGCCCATAGAGCCGGGAAGGTACATGAGAGTGGAACTTGCCGCAAGAACTTCTCGACGGTGTAGAATGCAGGGCGTCTTCAAACGGATGTAAGAAACAAGGATGGCAGACTCGCCGGCGGGAGCGCTTGTGTGCGCAGCGGCCTCGACTTGGAGCAAGTGAATGGATATTCACCAACTCGAACTTTTTCTCGCGGTCATGGACTCTCCCAGCATGACCCGCGCGGCGGAAAAAATTCACTTGTCCCCAGGCGCCGTCAGTCTCCAACTCCACAACCTTGCTGACGAGCTTCACACGGAACTTTTCGTGCGCCGGGGAAAACGGCTGATTCCCACGCCGGCGGCATTGCGCTTGGCTGAGCACGCCAAGGAAGTCGTCAGAATGATGGGTCACATTCAGCAGGCGTTTGAAAACGACGTGGCGAAGGATGTTCGGCCGTTCCATTTCGCTACGGGCGTTACCACGCTGATCTACCAGCTGGGCGGTCCATTGAGGCACCTGCGAAAGCGATATCCAAACGCGGAAATCCGCGTAACGGTGGGCGTAACGGAGGAAATGGTCGTGGGCCTTCTCGATCGCAGGTTCGATTTGGCGCTAATCTCGCTGCCCGTTGCCGAGGAAAACCTGAAGATCATTCCGCTTTTTGACGAGGAGCTCTTGATCGTACGCCCCTCAGCAAACAAAGTGGGTAGCGGACACGTCGGCTCCATGCGAGCTTCGGAACTTGGTGACGTGCCATTTCTGCTTTATCCAAAAAGAAGCAATGTTCGGCTGGTCATCGACCAGTTTTTCAAGGAGATCGGCGTCACGCCACGCGTGCTGATGGAGGCTGGTGACACCGAAGCGATCAAGCGGCTGGTGGAATCCGGTTTCGGCTATTCCATACTTCCCGAGCATGCCCTACGAGGGAGGTCGCACTTCTTTCAGAAATTTCGCGTCGCAGGTCATTGCCTGAAAAGAAGCTTGGCACTCGCGACAGCGCAGACCGATTGTCCTCGAAAGCTGACAGAATCCATCGCCACCTTTCTGCGGTCTGCCCTGGTCGAAGACAACAGCAGGTGACATTCCTGATCCCCTGCACCGTTTGAAACGGTCTTCTTAGGGCCGCTGGCTCGTCAGCGTCAACTCAAGACAGATAAACGATCCCTTTAGTAACTTTCAACGCTCGAACTTCTCGTCTTGGCTTACTATTTACCTGAATTGGGCAGTTTGGCAGCGGCACGCGGGATAAGCCAGATTAGATCTGCCGCGATTCTCTATGGCACATTCAGCGGCTTTGATGGAGGATTTATGTCTGCAACAAAAGCCACGCGGCGGGACTTTTTGAAACTTACGAGCGCTGGAGTCGCCAGCACCGCTTTGGGTATCACGGCGTCCAGCTACGAAGAAATCGTGGGCGCAAATGATCGTGTCCGTGTGGCTATTTGCGGGGTACGAGGCCGCGGCAACGATCACATCCACGGCTTTTCGCGGGTGGCCGCCGCGCACATTGCGGCGCTGTGCGATGTAGATGAGTCCGTGTTGAACCGTCGCCTAGGTGAGATCGAGAAGATGGGAACGCCAAGACCAAAGTCCTACGTCGATGTTCGCAAACTGCTTGAGGACAAAGATATCGACGCTATCTCTATCGCCACGCCCAATCATTGGCACTCGCTGATGGCCATCTGGGCCTGTCAGGCCGGGAAAGACGTCTACGTGGAAAAACCGTGCTCGCATAACACGTTTGAAGGGCGTCAGCTAGTCCGTGCGGTGAAGAAGTACAACCGAATCTGCCAGCACGGGAGCCAATGGCGATCCAATCCAGGCATGGTCGAAGCCATGAAGCATTTGCGTGACGGCACCATCGGTGATGTCTATATGGCCCGCGCGCTTTGCTACAAGTGGCGAGGTTCGATCGGCCACGCGGCGGAGGAGGCCGTGCCCGCTGGAGTTCACTATGACTTGTGGACCGGCCCTGCGCCCTTGAAGCCGTTTACGAAAAATCGCTTTCACTACGACTGGCACTGGATCTGGGACACCGGTAATGGCGAGGTCGGCAACCAGGCCATCCACGAGATCGACATTGCGCGTGCAGGATTAGGTGTTGGGTTCCCCACCTCAGTCTCCGCCGTGGGCGGACATTTCATGTTCGAGGACGATCAGGAGACGCCTAACACCCTGAACGCCACGTTCTGCTTTGATGTTCCCGGTGGCAAGCGCAAAATGCTGGAGCTCGAAGTCCGCCACTGGATCACCAATCACGAAGCGGAGATCGGCACGGGCGCTTATGGAGCCAGCGGAGTGCCGCCCGCAGGATTGACTGGTGTTGCAGACAAGAAACCCGGCGACAAACAACAGTCTCTGGGACCAAAGGACGCGAAGACCAATACGGTCGGAAACATTTTCTATGGATCGAATGGCTATCTGGCCGTCGACGGCTATGACGCTTACAAGACTTGGGTAACGGATGAAGTCGCGCCAGGGCCATCTGGCAAGGCTTCCGGTGACCACTATGCGAATTTCATAGATTGCATTCGAAGCCGCCGTTCCGAAGATATTCATTCGCCGATTGAAGAGGCTCACCTCTCAACCACACTAGTGCATCTGGCCAATGCCTCCTACCGTCTGGGGCGCACGCTGCGCTTCGATCCCGCGCAAGAGCAGGTCATGGGGGACGAAGAGGCCAATCGCCTGCTGCGCGGCAGTTATCGAGCACCATATATCGTTCCGGAAGAAATTTGAGACGTTGAAGTTCGCAGGAGGCCACAGCTAGCTATGCGTATTTCAATTGTCAGTGCAGTCTTTTTCCTTTTTGCGGCGGCTGCGATTCTTACGTCTTTCGTCTCCGCCGGCCCTCATCCACTTGACCGCGTAACTGTCGTCGTAAGTGAGCAAGAGCGTCGCGCTGACATTTCCATTGATGGCCAGCCCTTCACTTCCTACATTTGGCCGACCACGCTTAAGAAGCCGGTGCTCTATCCGCTGCGGACTGCCAAAGGCACCATTGTCACGCGGGGCTTCCCGCTCGAGCAGCGTCCGGGGGAACGCGTGGATCATCCGCATCATGCCGGCCTTTGGTTCAACTACGAGAGCGTCAATGGCATCGATTTCTGGAACAATTCCGACGCGATTAAACCGGAAAACGCTCCAAAGATGGGCACGATTGTGCATCGCTCCATCGTTTCGGCAAGAGGCGGTGCGGAGCAGGGTAACCTTGATGTCGAAACTGATTGGGTCACATTTGACAAAAAGGTTTTGCTCAAGGAACAGACGCAGTTCGTGTTTCGCGGCGGGCCGGGCTTCCGCAGCGTTGATCACATCACCACGCTGCGCGCGCTCGATACGAAAGTGGATTTTAAGGATGAGAAAGACGGTATGTTAGGCCTTCGCGTGATTCGCGCGCTGGAGATTCCTTCCGACAAACCCGAGGTCTACACCGATGCCAGCGGCCGCCCCACGACTGTCGCCAAGCTGGACAACACGGGTGTCAACGGAACCTATCTGACCAGTGAAGGAAAAAAAGGCGACGCCGCCTGGGGCACCCGAGGGCGCTGGTGTAATCTCAGCGGTCTTGTCGGCGAAGAGCCCGTCACAATCACCATTTTAGACCACCCTGCCAATCCCGGCTTCCCCACTTATTGGCACGCCCGAGGGTACGGTCTATTCGCCGCCAATCCGCTCGGGCAGAAAGTTTTCAGCGCAGGCAAGGAAGAGTTGAATTTTTCCCTTGCCCCCAACACCAGCGTCACCTTTCGCTACCGCATCTTGATCTCTTCGGCCATCGCCACGCCGGAGGCCACCGAAACCGCGTACCAAGAGTTCGTGGCGGCGTATCATTGATCCGGCCGGTAGCATGGCAATTCTCGTGGGCACTATTTCGCACTAACGGATTACGGGTAACCCAGCCGTCTCCGACAGTCTGTGGAGAATCTCCGCTTCCCGCTCAGGGCGACTTGCATTCTTCGGCTGCGCCAAGGCGCTGGGATTCTCCCGGTTAAGTGCAGGAAAACCGCAGAATTCCGATTTGCCCTTTTCCGGCGCTCGAATCTGCCCGGTCACATGGTGGCCTTTCCAGCGTCCTTCAGGCTGATAAAAAAACGCGGCACTTGACAAACGAGGGCATGCTAATGATTCTTGGTCCCGACATCGAGGAGCTTCTGGCTTGAGAGTGCCGCGATCGCTCGAGCGATAAATGGATGTCGAATGCAGTTTCTCGCTTCGGACTTTGCAGCGGCAGGCAATCTTTGAGGAACTGCTTCGCGTATGAGTGGCGTCAGAATAAAAGATGTCGCCAAGCTATCGGGCGTGTCCACCGCCACCGTCTCACACGTCATTAATAAAACCCGCCATGTCAGCGACGAAACTAAACAAAGAGTCTTGCGCGCGATTGAAAATGTGGGCTACACACCAAACATACATGCGCGCAATCTGGCCTCCGGCCGGAGCCGGACCCTGGGCCTGATCATTTCAGACATAACCAACCCATTCTTTCCGGACCTTGTTAAGTCCGTCCAGGAAAGAGCCCTCGAATTGGGCTATGACGTCGTGATTCTCAACACTAATTACGAGCCCGAGCGCGACGCTCCCTACGTGCAGCGTTTGCTGGAACTGCAAGTTCGCGGGGTGATGATCCTTACGACGGAAATGGATCTCTCGGTAATCGAACGCCTGTCCTCCCGGCGAATTTCGGTGGTGTTTCTGGACATTGGAAAAGTGGGACCATATACAAGCAATATTCGTGTGAATTATGAAAGGGGGGTGCATCAGGCGGTTAAACATCTGCTGGAGTTGGGGCACCGCCAGATTGCCTTTATCGGCGGCCCAGAGCACTTCAAGTCGGCGCAATGCAGGCTTGAGGCTTTCCTCAGAACGATGAAAAAGCACCGAGACTCATTGCATACGGAGCCGGTGATCTGCAAAGGGGATTTCAAGTTGGAGAGCGGGCAGGAGGCGGTGAGAGAAAGCCTGTCATTGAAGAACAGGCCGACAGGGATTATCGCCGCGAATGATCTGATGGCCATGGGAGCTTTGCGCGAACTGGCACGGGCGGGACTACAGGTGCCCAAGGATATTTCAGTGATCGGTTGTGATGACACCTGGCTGGCAAAACTGACTGATCCGCAACTGACAACCATTGTGATCCCACGAGCTGAGATTGGGGCAGCTGCTGTCGAGGCTGTCTTGCACACCAATTCGGGAGAAGGCCGATCCGGGCGCGAAATCAAAATCCACACCCGACTCCTAGTCCGCGGGTCGACGGGCACTGCGCCGCGGGGCACATAAGTATTCTGGGGGCACGAATACTAAGGGCGTGCAAGAGCAGGTCCGCTGCGAACGAACGCCTGGATACGGTTTCAGAAAAGCTGGGCTCGTTTAGTATTCCTGAATCAAGACTTTAGAATTTCGGGTTTGACATCCCCGCGCAAGTACTCCTAACCTCCAACCACAAGCAGCCATTTAAATTGTTGATAGCGGCCACGCGAAAAGAAGTTTGAACTTGGGGTGCAGTGGGGGACTTCTGCCGTTCACAAACCGAAGAAAAATCAGCGTAAGCGTAAACTTCGCCGCGTGCAGATGATTGGAATTGCGGGAGATGCGGTCTTAGTTGGGCGGCCTCGAAAGGAGGGGTGCGAGAGGAACGATAAGGAAAATCCATGGCGTCGAGCAAAAAAACGGAATTTAGGGCTTGACAGATGAAAAGGTAGTGGAATAATGCCAAATTATTGTGGATACGTAAGCGGTTACGTCAAACGCTTACGTTTTGGGGTGGGAGCTTCCCGTACTTGCATTTGGGGACCTTGGGACGAAGTCCAACCGCGAGGTGAAATTCATGTTCGAAAAAGTAACGAGCTGGAGAAATTTTGGTCTAAGCCTTCTACTCGTTTTCTGCGTGGGGTTGTGCGCCTTCGTTATTCCTGCCAGCGCACAGATTGGGAACGCTTCGCTCGGCGGAACAGTGATGGATCCGTCTGGGGGTGCTGTAGCGGACGCTGAGCTGACGTTAACGAATAAGGCCACGGGCTTCGAAGCCAAGGCGGTTTCGAATGAACGGGGCGAGTACACCTTTCGAAACCTGACACCCGGGACCTACGATCTGAAGGTCACCAAGGCCGGTTTTCAGAACTCCGTACAAACAGGCATTGTGATCACCATCAATGCCTCTTCGCGAGCCGATGCCGTCCTTAAGGTGGGCGCAGCGACCGACACCGTGACGGTTGAGGGCCAGAATACTCTCATTAACTACGACAACGGAACTCTACAGGGTGGCGCAGATCCCGAAACGCTAAAAGATCTGCCGCTTGTTATTGAGGGCAAGCCACGCTCTTCGGCGGCCTTGGCCTTGTTACTTCCGGGTATTTCGACCGGGGGCGGGAATCAAGCTTTTCAGGCACGTATCAATGGTGGGCAGGAGTCAGGCGACGAGGCCCTGCTGGACGGCGCGACCATGCAGGAAGGCTTCATGAGCCAGAGCGGCATGGTATCGATCCACCAGGACTTCCAGATGTCGCCAGACATGGTGCAGGAAGTGAAGGTCCTGACGTCGAGTTATGACGCGCAGTACGGCTCTTCGACGTCCGGCCAAATTACGATGGTGAGCAAAGGCGGCACAACGCAATATCACGCGGCGGCGTTTGAATACGGTCGCAACAAAGCCTTGAATGCCGCTCCTTGGAATGCTGTTTGTTCGACTCCAGGTTGCGACCGCCGTCCGACGGACAATGAGCACAACTTTGGTGCAAACGTTGGCGGTCCAATCCAATTTCCTCACCTCTACCATGGCACGTCGAAACACCACTCGTTCTTCTATTTCAACTGGGAGTCCTACCACCAGGCCGGTGGTTCTAACGTTCCCACCCTCTCGATTCCGTCGGTTGCCGAGCGGGGCGGAAATTTCACGGACTGGGGGCTTCCGATTTACGCGCCAGGAAATTTTGCCCCTGGTTCCAGCTCGACGCAGGCCACAGGACCGCAGTCAACCGCTTGCAAGAATGCGCTACCAGCAGGGTTTGGTCCCGGCCAGCAATTCCCCGGGAATATCATCCCGACGGCTTGCATCAGCCCGATTGCGGCAGCCTATATGGCAGTGCTCCCGACGCCGACCAATGCCGCCGCACAAAATAATTACACACTGTCCAAGCCCGTTCCGGATACCCTCACTAGCAATTCCAATGTCTTCATGACGCGCATCGATCACAACTATGGGGACAAGGATCACTTCTATTTCTTCTGGTGGCGCCAATTCACCGGTTTTAATACTGCCACGCAACTTCCTACGGCCATCGCGACAGAATCGCCAACGAGACCTGAGAACTCCCCCATTGCTCGCTTCAACTGGGAACATACCTTCACAAGCACACTCACCAACCATGCGACATTCGGATACCTGAACCGCAACGAAGGTTATGGCTCGGAGAATCTGGCTTTCGTGGGCAAACTTCCCCAGATAGTCAACGCGGCCAGCACGCTGGCTCTGCCGGCGTTTACGTTCTCCAACGGTTACAATCAGATCTCCAACAGCAACGGCCCACCGGCAACGAATATCACCGTGCGTCCGACATGGGTGTTTAATGACCTCGTCAACAAGGTCCGCGGCCATCACACATTTACGTTCGGCGGCGAGTGGCGATCCGTTCAGGGAAATATTCACCAGACGAATAATGCCTCCGGAACTTACGGGTTTGATCCTTCAACTACGGGCTTGCCTGGCGTAAACAGCGGAAGTCCCGTGGCCGGATTCTTGCTCGGAGCAGTGAGCGGGGGCTCGGTGGATCGCCGGACGGTCAGCTCCTGGTATCCGCGGCAGACCGTGTGGGCGCTGCATGCGAACGATTCGTGGAAATTTAGTTCCAAACTGACTTTCAACTATGGTCTGCGGTGGGACTACTACACGCCAGCGAGCGAGAAGTATAATCACTTTTCGTTCATCGACTTGGTAGGCGCCAATCCAGATGCAGGAGGGCGCCCCGGCCGACTGGCGTTCGCGGGCAGCAGCGGTGCGTGTGGTGCAGCCTGTTACGGTGCACCGTATCCAGAGAAACCGTGGAAGAAAGGATTCGCGCCGCGGCTAGGTGTTGCTTACGCCTTCGATCAGAAAACCGTAGTCCGTGCAGGCTACGGAGTCTTCTTCGGCCAAGCGTTCTACCCGGGCTGGGGCGGTGGGATGTCGCTCGACGGATATAACCTGCACCAGAATTTCGCCACGAGCACGGACATCGTTACCGGCCAATCGGATCCCGCATTCTATCTGGATGCTGGAATCCCGAATCCAGCACAATCGCCTCCATTCATATCGGCTGGTTACGACAATGGGGCCCTGCCTAGTCAGGCGAACGGGAACGGTTCGGCGTACCGACCGGTGGATGCGAACAAACGACCCTACTCGCAACAGTGGAACCTGACCCTTGAGCGTCAGCTGCCCAAAGACGTCTTCTTGAGCGTCGCGTATGTAGGAAACAAGGGCACGCACCTGACCTCAAGCTTGAATCCTGTCAACGTTTTGAACCCCTTCGCTGCCAACATCAAGGCTCTAGAAGCCCCCATTAACCCAGCCTGCGGCATCGCAAGCCCCAACCCAGCGAACCCGGTCCCATGCGTTCCAGAGCTCAACGCCACGTTCACCGCGAGTGGGCCAACCACGATCGATGGCGTGTCAGTTCCCTACGCGGGATGGGTTCAACAACTTAGCAGTTCCACCAGCGCCTGCTCTCCAACAGTGGCACAGGCACTGCTACCGTTCCCGCAATTCTGCGGCCCGCTTCAGGGGCTCAATGAAAGCCACGGCAATTCGATCTATGAATCCTTCCAAGTGAAAGCGGAGAAGCACTACAGACACGGACTCTACATGCTGGTGGCGTATACGTATTCGAATCTGAAGTCCAATGCTTCGGACAATACCCAACAGCTGGGTGGTTCGTGGAACGCGACCCAAGGCGTAATTTCACCCTATGAAGAGAAGCGCGCGACATCCATATCGTCCGATGACGTACCCCATATCCTCTCGGCGGCCTTTGTTTACGATCTGCCGTTTGGGAAAGGGCAAAAGTACGCCAACAGCGACGGACCTGCGAACGCGTTGGTAAGTGGCTGGCAATTCAGCCCGATTCTCCATTATCAGAGCGGCACGCCAATGTGGTTCCGCTCCGGTACATGTCAAGTCGTGGCGCAATTCAGGGAGGCCTGCCTCGTTGGCCTCGTGTCGGGCGCAAGTCCATTCCTGCATAGCCCGAACGGCTACAATCCTGGCACGGGCCCACTGTTGAATGCCTCGGCGTTCGAGCCAGCTTCCAACTTCGTATGGAACAATCCGGCGGCAGCTCCCGGCACACCGGGTGGATTTGGATACACTGGCACGGGTCCACGAATTTCAGATCTGAGAGGTCCAAGCGGAAAGAACGTGGACTTTTCCATTACCAAGAACACCAAAATTGGGGAACGCGGAAACTTCCAGATCCGTTTTGGGTTCTTCAACGCTTTCAACCAGCATTACTTCTACCCTGGCGCGGCCGTCAACAACCAGGGCTCGAGTTTTGCCTTCAACAACGACGTGTCTCTGAGCAATTTCGGGACATGGAACAGAGCTGTCAGTTCCCCGCGCACGATACAAATCGGCGCGAGGCTAGAGTTCTAACCAAGTAGACCCAAACAAACACCCCATCAGCGCCCCGGGTTATGCGACCCGGGGCGCTGCTTTTTTTTTTGAGGCAGGCACGCTCGGCCGCTACTTCAATGATGATGAAGATTTGGAGGCCGGCAGCACTTCACCGGCTTTCTTGAGCTCCTGGAACCGCGCGATTTCCTTCTTCGAAAGTTGGTCTTCACCGAGGCGGTGATAAATCCGGCCCAGAAGATAATGCGGCTCCGGGTAGGAGGAGTTTAGCTCGACCGCCTGGTTAAGGGACTGCACCGCTGCCTGGTACGCGCCCCGCATCTCCAAGACCCGGCCGAGATGATAGTGTGCTTGTGGAAGGCGGGCGTCGTAGCCCAGCGCCTCCTGGAGGTTCTTCTCTGCTTCCGCCAGCTGACCCAAGGAGATCAGCGAAAGGGCCCGATCGACGAGAGGCCAGGGTGAGGGCTTGGATTGCAGGCGATTCAGCGCGATAGCGCGGTCGTAGGACTGGATCGCTTCATGAAATTGACCCAGGTAGTCGTAGCAGAGGCCGAGGGTGTCGTAGGCGCGCATCATTTCCGGGTCTAGCGCAATAACAGACTGCAAGCGGGTGATCGCGGCTTGGTAATTCTGGGCGTCAAAATCGAGGCGCGCGAGCCAGTAGCGATAGAGGGGATCCTGCGGGTGCGCGGCAGCGAGCTTATCCAACTCTGGGCGCGCCCAATCGCGCCGGTTCAGCTTGACCCAGGCCATCGCCAGCGTAAACCTGGTTCGGTCGTCGAGAGGGGTGATGGCTTCTGCCTTCTTCCAGGCGATAGCGCAATTCAGATACTCGCCGTCCAAGAAGAAGGCGCTTCCGGCCATCACCAGGAGTCTTGCCGTTCGAATAGAATTGGGATTGTTTTGGGCTTCAGCGACGAGAATCGACTCCGCACGTTTGTAGTCCTTCCGCTTATAGGCACCTTCCAGCTCGAGCCGCAGTGGGTCGCTGAATTGCAAGCCGGATAGATCGGGTGGCACGCTTCCGAGGTCAGGATTTTCCTGGTGAACCGGTTGGTCTTGCCCAAGCGCCAGAAAAGGGAAGCAAACACCGACCACAGTGGCTGCTAGGAAAAGGGTGGTCCTTCGCATAGCCCATTCCATGGAGGAGGGTACGATCAAGGCAGCGCGGCTGCCTTGGCGGCTTCAATTCTGGCCCTGGTAGCCGCCGCAGCGCTGCTCTCGGGCACAAGATTTAGCTCCAGGTTGATCTCCTCAAGGGCAGCGTCGAATTTTCTCTGCTCAAGTAGAATGAGCGCCATGGCTAGATGAAGCTCCGGTAATTTCGGGGCGGAGCGCGCCGCGTGCTGGTAAGCAGCAAGGGCCAGATCATATTTCTCTTGCATGGCGTACTCCAGGCCGAGAGCTTGCTGAAGGCGGGCCGACTGAGGATTGATTGTAGAGACTTGATTCATGGACCATACGGAGAGCTTTGCCCAAGCTGTGCCAAGTTGGTAGGAATAGTCCGGTTCCTGCGGAGCCAGCGCGACGAGTATTTGCAATTGCTGAACGGCAGCCATCCAATTCTCTTTGGCTTCATACGCTTTCGCCAGCTGCAGGTGGGCTTGCGGCTGCTGGGGCATCAGGCTGACGGCGCGTTGTAGTTCTGGCAGAGCCTCGGAATTTCTGTGGAGGGCCAGGAGGCTCGAACCAAGGAGCAAACGTGAGGGGCCATAGTCCGGCAGAAGAGCAAGCGCTTGCCGAAATCGTTGGACAGCTTCCAAGTGCTTACCGCGCAGCTGAGCGATGACACCGAGGTTGTGATAGACGAGCGGATGTTTAATTCCCTGCCGGAGCGCATCGGAAAAGACCCTTTCGGCGGAATCCAGATCACCCGACTTCAGCGACTGAACTCCGGGGGCGAGCTTTGTTTCGAGTTGAGGCGAGAGGTTTTCCTGTGCTGGAGCCCCAGCCGGGATACCGAAAAACAGCAATAAAAAGCTTCCGGAACGTAGAACCCGCAAAGGAAGTTCCAGAAGGCGCGCCGGAATAGGCCCGAGACTCGGCATCCTGATGCCGGTTGCCAATCCGGATCTGAGGCCGGATAGAATGGTGCGGGTCCGATTGATAAGGGCACAAATACGCATAAGATAAGAGAACCGGGGACAGTATAGAGCAGCACGAGAATGAGGTCCCATAGTAAATGTTTAAGCGCTTACGTATAATCGTGCCGACAGTTTTTCAGATCCTCTCCTAAGACAGGATCATTCTGGTTAACAATGCGATTGCGCCGGCCGTTTCCCGTTATGGTACTAAGCATTTTCCTATGTACTGCACGTTTTGGCTTGGCCTCCTCGAAACAAAACCACACGAACGAAAGAGATGAAATAATCCTGCGGATTCAGCAATTGATAGAGGATCACAATCTGGCCGAGGCAAGCCGCGAGCTCGTCGAAGCAGACAATCAGTATCCTCGAGACGCCGGCCTCGACAACTTGCGGGGCATCATCGAGGCGCAGCAAGGCGACTATGCCGCGGCAGAAAAGAGTTTCGGACAAGCTCTGAAGAGGGAGCCGAAATTCACGGCCGCTTCCCTGAATTTGGGGCGCCTTTTTCAAGAGAACCTTGCTGCCGACCCACAGGCGAAGCGGAAGGCCCTCGATGTCTACTTGGAAGTGCTGAAGTACGACCCCAAAAATGCAGAGGCAAATTACCAGAGCGCCTCACTGCTGCTGGGACAAGGCCAGTACCGGGATTCGCTGGAGCATATTTCACGACTCCCGGAAGCAAGCCGAACCAGCGCCCAGGCATTGTCCATCTTTTGCGCGGACTACGCTGGGCTTGGCGATCCGATACGGACTGATGCTGCGGCAACGCGGCTGATAGCAGACCCAAATTTTTCCGAGTTGGATGCGCAGCAAGCGTTGTTGGGACTGAGAGCAGGAAAACGCGACGACCAGATCATCTCTCTACTCGAGAGCCTGCAGAAACGCCAGGCGTTGTCGCCTGCACTGCTTGGCGCGTTGGGTGTGGCTTACGAAGGAACGGGCAAGCTTCGAGAGGCGCGAGATACGCTGGAAAGAGCTGCGACACCTGAAAGTCCGACAGTTGGCACTTTGTTACCGTTGGCAAGGGTCGCTCGCAAACAGCAGGATTTTCAAGGTGCGCTTGGCTATTTGGCCCACGCGAGAGATCTTGCACCCGACAACGCTGGCATCCATTACTATTTTGGCTTGGTTTGTTTAGACCTGAATCTCGTCGCAGAAGCGCGGAATTCCTTCGAAAAGGCCGTGGAGCTCGAGCCTGAAAATCCGGACTACAATTACGCGATGGGGGCAACTTCGACTTTCCGGCACGACCCGGGAGAAGCGGTGCCGTACTTCGAGAAGTACTTAAAGTTGAGGCCGCAAGAGGCGCGGGGAAAGCTGGCACTTGGTACGGCCCTTTTCCGGGCGAAAGACTATGAAGCCGCAGTTCCGCGACTGAAGGAAGCCGCCATGATCCCCGAAACGGCAACGACGGCCCATTACTATCTCGGTGCTATCGCACTCGAAGAACGACGGTTTGAGGAGTCTCGCAACGAACTGGAACTTGCGTTGAAAAACAAACCGGATTACGCAGATGCTTTGGCGGAGCTGGGCGAGTACTACCTCATGCAAAAAAACTACACGCAAGCAGAAAAACACATTCGACGCGCTCTAGAAATCGACCCGGATCATTACTCTGCAAATTTTTATCTGCTGACGCTTTACACCCGTACCGGAGACGCACGGCAGGAGGCGCAGTCCAAACGGTTCGAGGAACTTAAGAGCCTATTGGCGGAGAAGATGCAAGAATTCCTGCGTATCGTTGAGGTGCGGCCTCTCGAAGCTCGATGAAGACACGTCCCAACATGTCCCGATCAGCGACTCCCTCTTCCTCTTCCCTGCTGCGTTCTTTTTGTTTGTTTGTGCTGGTGGGCGCGGCGGGTATACAAACGTATGGACAATCAGGAGTATTGACCGAGAGTACCAAAGCACTCTACCGCGGCGACTACACGCAGGCCGAGGCTCTGGCAGAAAAACATCTGCGCGCACAGCCAAAGGATGCCCCCGTTCGTTTGATCCTGGCGCGAGCAGAGCTAGCCCAAGGCAAATTTCAGCAAGCGTTTGAGGGGTTGCAAACAGTACTGGCATCCGACCCGAAGAACATTGATGCCCTTTACTATATGTCCCTTACGGCGCGGGAGCTCTCCCGTCGGGAGTATGAAAGACTTTTCTCTATTGCACCAGACTCCGATCGGGTCCACCAACTCCTCGGAGAAGCGTCGCTGGCGGCAGAGAATAAGGGCGAGGCGGAGGAGGAATTCCAGAAAGCGTTGAAAGCCAATCCACACTCCATCGAAGTGTCAACGGAATTGGCGGAACTAAAACGCTCGCAGTCAAAATTCGATGAAGCGATCGTGTATTACACCCAGGCCGAACAAATCGGCCCTTTGAACTATGAAATTGCCTATGGATTGGGCGCCTGTTACACCTACAAGCAGGAGTATCCGAGAGCGATCGAATGGCTGCGCAAAGCTGCAGCTCTGGCCCCGGACTCCGCGGCAGGCCGGTTTGCACTCGGGAACGCACTGTTTCAAAACGGCGACACCGAAGCAGCCATCCCAGAATTGAATGAATCGCTGCGGCTCGAGCCGCGGATGAAACAAGCCTATTTCCTGCTCGGACGGGCTTATTCAAAACTCGGCCGTTTGGACCAGGCCAAAGCTGCTGTTAAGAAACTCGACGAACTAAACCGCTCCGAAATACCCGGACAGGACAGGAATTCTACTGGCGCTACAAAGCCAGAAACACCCTGAAGAAACTTGGAGAACGGATCTACAGCCAAGCGTGCTTCCGCGGCGCAGTCTTAATTGGAAACCTTCACCAGCACCACGCCATGAGTCGGCACTTCGGCCGAGTAGGAACTCTGGACCGTGCCGAGATCCTTGTGATCCAGAAGATCACGGAGTTTCGCGGCCGAGGGGGCGCCGATGGACTTAAAGTCGAATGTCATCTTAGCAGGGGATTCACTGCGATTGAAAAGTCCCACGGCTTGACTGCCATCGGCAAGAGGTTTCACCCATATCTCCAAGGGGCCTTCTTCCCAGACGCGGTGACCCTGCACGCCCTTCTTGTCCTGATCAACAGCAAGGATCTCGGAATTCGTGAGGAGTTCCTTTGTCTCGGGAGACATAGTCCGCAAATCATTCCCGGCGAGAAGGGGAGCGGCAAGGAGTGCCCAGAGCGCCATGTGCGTGCGGTATTCGTCGCGCTTCATGCCCCCATTCCCAACTTCCAGCATGTCTGGATCGTTCCAGTGTCCGGGTCCGGCAAACTTTTCCAGGCCGTTCTGTCCGAATCCGATCAGGGACATTCGATCGTAAGTATCGTTAATGTCTCCTGTGGTCCGCCACAAATTGCCGGTAGTAGGCCCCCAGCGCCATGGTGTTTTGACTCCCCAGTTGCAAATACTGAATACAATGGGACGGCCGGATTGTGCCAGTGCGTCGCGCAATTTGGCGTACTGCACCTCTGGATCAAGCCCTTCGGCATTGCACCAATCTATCTTTACGTAATCGATTCCCCAGGAAGCATATGTCTTGGCGTCCTGGACTTCATGATTCAGGCTTCCTGGCCGTTTTTCGCAAGTGCCCGTGCCCGCATCGGTATAGATCCCCAGCTTTAATCCTTTACTGTGTAGGTAGTCTGCGAGCGCCTTGATTCCTGACGGAAATCTTGTGGGATCTGCGACGATGGTGCCCGATGTATCACGGCTGACCTGCCAGCAGTCGTCAATGTTCACATACTGGTAGCCAGCAGCCTGCATGCCACTGCTAACCATGGCGTCGGCCATTTCTCGAATGAGTTTGTCGCTCACGTTGCATCCAAACTTGTTCCAACTGTTCCACCCCATGGGCGGAGTGGGGGCGAGTGACGCGGACGTCTGCGCCAGCGTTGCCGGTGCCAACGAACCCGCAGAAGTACCGAAAAAGAGGCAGGCAAGAAGCGTGCACCACACGGGAAAAGGGTGTCGAAGGTTCACTATTCCTCGCAAAAATGGGATACGTAACCGCTTACGTAGAGTCTAGCACGCAACCCCAAAAAGTGCGATGCTAATCAGTCACGGTTCGGATTCGCGGGTCCCGCAAATGTGACCCGCGCGAAGCCAACGACCTACGGCCTGGACAAGTCGCGGCGGGTGCGAACCCAGGGCGGGCTCACGGGCAATAGAGCGGGAGAGCAATGACAATTCTTCCATCAGAGTGTCTTTTTGTGTTCCTTCTCCTATCGGTCTTGTTCCCGCCCCTTGCAGCCGCGCAGGAGTCCGAAGACCGCAGACCGCAGAAGCCGGAGTCTATGGGAGTTGCGACCGGCAATCCTCATGCTCCAGTAAAAGACGCGCTATCCCGCCCGATCACTGCCGGCGGATTTGTCGACGGCGCGCCGGTGGTATTCCTGGACATCACAAAGCAGTCCGGACTCGATAAATTCCATCACCGCTCAGGGAGTCCGGAGAAGGCGACTATTCTCGAGACTCCAGGTTCTGGCGTGGCCTTACTCGATTACGACAACGACGGCTGGCTGGACATCTATTTGCTAAACGGTTCCACGTTTGCGGCCCTGAAGGGCAAGGAAGCCGCTCCGCGCGCCATGCTCCTTCACAACAATCACGACGGCACTTTCACCGACGTTACGGACAAAGCGGGTGTTGCAAATGAACGATGGGGCTTCGGAGCGGCAGTCGGTGATTACGATAATGACGGCTGGCCGGACATCTACGTTTCGAATTATGGAAAGAATCGTCTTTATCACAACAATCATGATGGAACGTTCACAGACGTGGCTGAAAAAGCCGGGGTGACCCTCGGAGGATGGTCCACGGGACCGACTTGGGGCGACTATGACCACGATGGTCTGCTGGATTTGTTCGTACCGGGCTACGTGAAGTTTGACGTTGACCATCCCCCCATCGCCGGCCAGGGAGGAATCCCCGCCAGCGCGTGCCAATTTCGTGGCGTGAGCTTCTTGATGTGCGGGCCGCGCGGGCTCCCGGGAGAGAGCGACCACTTGTTTCACAACAATGGTGACGGCACCTTCACAGACGTCAGCAAGAAGGCGGGCGTCTCCGACCCACCGGGTTATTACGGACTCGCCTCGGTGTTCGTGGATGAGGATGATGACGGCTGGCTCGATCTGGTCGTGGCCAATGATTCTGTGCCGCGCTATCTCTATCGCAATCTCCACGATGGCACGTTCGAAGACGTGAGTTACCTGTCGGGTTTTGCGCTGACAAACGAAGGACTCGCGCAAGCCTCAATGGGAATCGCGGTGGGTGATTATAATCGTGACGGCAGACTCGATTTTCTGGTGACGACGTTTTCGGACGACTACAAGACACTCTATAGAAATGACGGTGGGAACAATTTTTCCGACGTTACATACCCAGCAGGATTGGCCACCCCGACGATTCCATTCCTTGCCTGGGGCGCTGGATTCCTGGACTTTGATAACGACGGGTTCCTGGACATATTTGTGGCGAACGGGCACGTCTACCCATCAGTGGATCAACGGGACTGGGGCACAACCTGGGCTGAACGGCCACAGCTTTTCCGCAATCTCGATGGAGTTAAGTTTCAGGAGGTTCCGCCTGCGACAGGAAGCGGCTTGGCCGACGTGATCCCTGCAAGAGGCGCCGCGTTCGGGGACCTCTTCAACGATGGACATATAGACGTCATCCTGAACAACATGGATTCCGCGCCGACGCTGCTTCGCAATGTAGTGAAGAACGGCAATCATTGGGTCACCTTCCGATTGGTTGGAGGATCGAAGAGTCCGCGGGATGCCATTGGCGCGAAAGTTTTCCTTAGCACAGGCAGTGTGCGCCAGCGTGCTGACGTCATCAGCGGGGGGAGCTACGGCTCAAGCTCCGATCAGCGACTTCATTTCGGATTGGGAACCGCCAGCAAAGTGGATAAGTGCGAGATTTACTGGCCCAGTGGAAAGAAAGAAGAGGTACTTGTCCCCGTCGTCGACCGGATTCTCACGGTAGTCGAGGGACAGGGAGTCGTTGAGAAATAATCGTGGCGACCTCGATGGTGTTGCCTATCAAGATTCAAGTCTGAGGATTATGCTTCCGCGTCGAGTAGCTCGCCAATTTTCCTTCTGGTTCGGGGCTCTGTGTTGGCTTGCTATTTCATGCTTTGCATTCGCACAGTCTTATCCGGAAAAGCCGGCCGATTTCTCCAATTTTCGTCCGCGACGAGAAATGCCTGGTGAAAGTTTTGTCGGGCGAGCAGCTTGCGTGAGTTGTCACGCGCAAAAAAGCCGTATGCAATCCGGCACGGCAATGGGACATGCCCTAAGTATTGCCGCCGATAGCGATGTGCTGCGAACTCACCCTCGGATGACTTTTCAAGTAGGAGCGTTTTCTTACGAGATCATAAGCGACGGCCAACAAAATTCCTATCGCGTGACCGACGGAAAAGAAACGATCAGCGAGCCGATTCTCTACGCGTTCGGAAACGCACATGTCGCCCAGACGTATGTCTATCGCCGCAACGGAAAGCTTTATGAAGGCCGGGTGAGTTATTACACGGCAATCGATGGATTGGATTGGACGATTGGAGACGTTCTGAATCCGCCGCCGAGCCTGGAAGAGGCAGCGGGCCGCGACATCAACAGCGATGAGGCGAGGAACTGCTTCAGTTGCCATGGCACCGCTACCGTGGTCAATACCAAACTCCAACTGGATCTGCTGGTTCCCGGAGTGACTTGCGAGGCTTGCCACGGGCCGGGAGGGCGCCACGCCGCAGCGATGTTCTTTGCCCCCAGCGAGGGCATGTACATTTTCAATCCGAAAGCACTTGATGCAGAGAGCCTCTCGCAGGAGTTCTGCGGGGCTTGCCATCGCGGAGTGGACACTGTGGCAATGATGCCCGACCTCGGAGGCATTAACAACGTGCGTTTTCAGCCTTATCGCCTGTTCAACAGCCGTGGCCACGATCCCAGTGACCCGCATTTGGCTTGCACTGCTTGCCACGACCCCCATGCGGATCTGAAACGAGAGGACGCCGCTTATGATGCACAGTGCACTGCGTGCCACACAGCACGGGGCGCGGAAAAATCGATCGGTAAGCAGAATAATTCGCGGGTGGGCAAACGGGCAGCTATTTCCTCAAGCGCCAAAAGGTGCCCGGTGGCGAGTGAGCGGTGCGTGAAGTGCCACATGCCCAAGGTGGGCTTGCCGGGCGCACACTTCCAGTTTACTGACCACCGCATTCGAATCGCCCGGCCGGGGGAACCGTATCCTTATTGAGGTTTCCGCCGGAAATCACTTGATCCCAGCTCCCTCGACGATGGTGATGTACCGGTCGATCGGAAGATCGGTGAACGACTCCGTGTGCCCGCTGGGTTCAGGCCAGCGAATTTCCAAGCTGTCAATTTTCTTTCGTTTTCCAATGCCCAACACATCGCGGGGATCATGCGAAGAAAGGTAACTGCCGCCCCCAACTCTAAGTTTGCGGCGTTTGAGATCGCCTGCCTGCCAGGTGAGTTTAGCCCCGATGGCGTCCGGGTTTGATTTCTTGCCGACCAGCCGCACACCAAGCCAGTGATTTTCCGGCGCCGAAACATTCTTGAGCAGCACGGGCGCGCCATTATTGACCGAAACCAGCACGTCCACTGCGCCATCATTATTGAAATCCCCAATCGCCATGCCACGCGCTGCCAAGCTCTGCATGAAAGCAGGACCCGCAACGCCGCTTACGTTCTCAAGATTGCGGCCGTTGTTGTGGAACAGCAGCAGCGGCTCCTTGTAGGTGACATGGCTGGAATGTACTTCGATTTTGTCATCGGGATGGCCATTGGCAATGAATAGATCAAGGTTGCCGTCATTGTCATAGTCGAAGAATTTCACGCCCCATCCACTCATAAGGCGCGTCAGCCGTCCGAGCCCCATTTGGCCAGCCATATCCTCGAACGTCAGGTCGTGATTGTTTCGGTAGATAGAATACATCTCCTGATCCACGTTGGTAACGAAGAGATCCTGCCAGCCGTCCTGATCGAAATCCGCTGAGTCCACACCCATCCCAGAACGCTCGCGGCCATCCTGGCTGTACGCCACGCCCGCTTGAAGCCCCATCTCATCGAATTTTCCGTTGCGCTTGTTGACGAAGAGAAAATTAGCGACGGTATCGTTAGCCACGAAAAGGTCCATCCAACCGTCATTGTTGACGTCCGTCGCAACGACACCCCAGGCCTTCCCGAGCGCTTTTGCGATGCCTGATTCCCTGCTGACGTCGGTGAATGTGCCGTCACCATTGTTGTGGAAGAGCCAGCTCGCTGCCGGAGAGTAGATCCGCGGAATGCAGTAGAAGCGTTCTCCGGTCTTCTCGTTGCCGCAGAATTTGTTCTTGGATTTGTCAAAGTCCACGAAGCGACAAACAAATAAATCCAGCCGGCCATCGTTGTCATAGTCGAACCAAACAGCACTGGAGGCCCACCCAGGAGCGGCCAAACCGGCCTTCTCCGTCACGTCGGTGAATGTCCCGTTACCATTGTTGTGATAGAGAATGCTGCGGCCGTACTGCGTAACGTACAAATCGGGCCAGCCGTCGGCATCGTAGTCTCCGACAGCTACACCCATGCCATAACCTTCGGCCGCGACGCCAGCTTTTTCGGTCACGTCGGTAAATGTCCCGTCTCGATTGTTGCGGTATAGCGCATTGCGCAGGGGAGGATCAGGAGCGAAAAAATCGCACTTCCCGCTGTTCACGAGATAAATGTCCATCCAGCCGTCGTTGTCGTAGTCCAGAAAGGCGCAGCCCGCTCCGGTTGTTTCGGGCAAGAAGTAATCCGCGGAGCGGCCGTTCTCATGCCGCCACGTGATTCCACTGGCGGCCGGTGGCACTTCCTCAAAGAGTGGTTTCTGTGTGCTTTGTGCGGATCCTGGTTGGCTGAAGATCTGGATTCCAGGCCAGAAGTTGGGGCGGTTACCGACCAAGCAGCCGCTGGCGGCAATACTCAGTCCCTCGACAAACTGTCGCCTTGTCCACCGGCCCATCAGCTTTTTTCGCAGTGCAGCATTGATTGGATTGCGAGCCGCAAATCCCGCAGCTCAAATCTCAGACACAATATTCCAGCAGATAGATAATGTAGCATTCTGCCGGGAAGGACGATGTCGCTCATCCACATTTGCGCACACCATCGCCGCATAGCCAGAGGCGCCGGAGTTTCTGGTCGTGCGGTCTCGAAAAAGACTCACGCTGCTCTAGTAGCCTTTCACCTTGACGACGAGATAGGTGATTTCGTGAGCACCGTCAAGAAACAGCTGATGGGGCATGCCTGCGGGAATGCGGGCAACGTCTCCGGGGGCGAGCTTTTGACGGAAGCCTCCCCGGATGTTTCCGTTGCGTTTCTCATGGGGCGATACGGTTTCACCGTTGACGAGCGTGCCGCCAACCAGAAGAGTCGCGGAGCCCGACTGTACGAGGATGACGTCAACCTGTGTTTCATGCACTTCGGGCAGGCCGTCGGCTTCGCGGTGAGCCAGGATAAAGTTTTCGTTCGGAAAATCCCTAATTTGACTGACAGCAAGATGATGGGGATCGGCAGTGGCATCGGCGCTAAGAGATTGGGCGAGGCGGCTCAGAGAGGCCGCCGGCCAATGCGCGAAGCCCTCCGGAACAGATTCCCCGGAACGGGCCAGCAGAAAAGGGATCGCGAGCAGGGAGAGCAGACAGAGTTTCTTGATCATTGTGCACCTCATCGGGATTCAAGGCCCTGCCATTCATACCACAAAAATCGGGGCACCTCGTCGAAAGGCGCCCGATCAGTGGTCTACCACAGGGGGGTTAGAAAAAGATTTTCGCCGCCAATTGCGCAATGCGGGGATCGCCCGCCTGCCCTGCCCTGAACGTGCCGAACGAGTTGCTGCTGAGTTTGTCGAAAGAGCTGATTTGATCGGTGCTATTCACAGTGCCCGTGCTAATACTTTCCGGGGCGAAGTTGGGGTGGTTCAAGACGTTGAAGTACTCCGCGCGAAGCTGAAGCCTCAATCGTTCGGAAATGAAGAAGTTCTTGGCGATTTGCACGTCCCAGTTAGCGGTGTGGGGCAGGCGAAGAACATTCTTGCCGATATCACCGAAGGTCCCAAAGATAAGGGCATTGTTAACGCCGCCCACTTTGGTTGGTTGAAATGCCGCCGGATTGAGCCAGCTTACGCAGTTGACCGTGGTGCCACACGATGCCGGACCATAGGGGCTGACGCCGTTGATAAAAGTCCCGCGATCATTGCCAATGCCCGTGCCAGAAAGTTCAGTGCCTTGCAGGATGGTGATCGGACGGCCGCTCGCCGCGGTAATGATGCCGCCGAACTCATATTCACCTAACAGATGATGAATCAATGACCCAGAGTTCTTGAGGCTGGGCGATTGCCAAACATAAGAGCCGGTAAATACGTGGGTATGGTCGAAACTAGACGGCCCGTAGTCAAACTTATGGCGGCCAGGATTGTTCAGAGGAAGGGTTGAGTATCCGGTATCGAATCCCGAGACGCCTTCGCTGAAGGGTAGATCGTCGAGGCTCTTTGAGAACGTGTAGTTGGCCAATATGGTCAGGCCATGAGACATGCGCTTCTCGACGGAAGTTTGCAGCGCATGGTAGTTCGCGTTGATATCGTTGATGTCGGCCTGGACGGTGGTGGAGAAAGTGTTAGTTTTGAATGCGCCTCCGCTAGCCGCGTTCACAAGGAGATTGGCCTGACCGGTATTTGCCTTGCCATTACAATTCCCGGGGATTGCGGGATTACACGGAGCACCGGCGTTGTAATACTGGGTCTCGAGGATGTGTAGGCTGCGGGAACCCACGTACGCCGCGCGTACTAGAAAACCCTGTCCTAATTCCCGCTCAACGGTTAGGTTCCATTCGTAGGTCGTGGGGACGTGATAGACGCCGCTGGGATCGTACGTCACCGCAATTTGATTGAAGGGTGGATTGTAGGCAAAGTTTGTTGGCGCCGGAAACGGGCTTGGAAATGTTGGATAGGAAGTGGCTTGAGCTCCGGAGCAGTTGAGCGCTGCCTGCGTGGCAGGCAAGGTACACAGTGGATCGCTGAAAGAACCGGCAGTCGAACCCGGAGTAGGTGCGCTATTGCCAGCGGTCGAGAGAATGAATTGCGGGCTGAAAGGCCACTCATCTACGTAACGATTGCTCAACATGCCCATGGCCCGTGAGTCATAGAAGATGCCGAATCCCCCGCGGAGGCTGGTCTTGCCGTCGCCAAACACGTCGTAGGCAAACCCAATGCGGGGAGCAAATCCTTTGAAGTTTGAGTTCAAGGCATTCTTCGGCATCCCCGGATCGCTGATGCCATGTTGGGGAGAAAAGAAGATACCTGGAGGCGCGTTGGGATAGACCTTGGAGGTAATATCCGCCGCCATGGCCACAAAATTGACCTGCGCCCAGCGGTTGCCGGTATCACTCCAGGGAATGGCCGGCTCGTAGCGTAGCCCGAGATTGAGCGTCAGCCGCTTGCTAACGTGATAGTTGTCCTGGACATATAAGCCGGGGAATTTGTCGCGGTTGGCCTTGAATTCTCCAGCGCCCTGCTGAAAAGCGTATCCGTTGCCTGCAGGACCGCCGTCACACATCGTTCCAGAAAGAAAATTCTGGTAGGTAGGGAGACCGGCGGCCTCTCCAAGGTAGGTGTCCTGCGTGCAAAAATTGACGATGCCTGGCTGATTGAACTGGTTATTGAGGTCTACCTGACTCCACTCAATCATGGCTCCGAAGTGGAAGTCGTGCTTTCCTTTCTCCCAACTGACATCGTCCGCGTACGTAAAGTTATTCCGAGTGAAAATACCCGTGGGATTGTCACCAAAATTGAAGCCGTTTTGAACGCCGATTCCCTGAACCGCGCTGGGCTTCGGTTCAAAGGGTAGAGGGGCGGCCTCAAAGGCCGTCAAGTTGACGGCGTTAGGGGCTGGCCCCCTGGTAGACACTTCACGCGAGAAGCTCGCTCGAAGGTCATTGATGAGAGAGGGCGAGAAAATGTGCGTCTCGTGGAGAAGCGCGTTCTGAGCCACAATCGAAAATGTGGCGTCCGTGTAGGCAACGAGTTCGAGTGGGTTGAATACCGGGGCTTTCGTAAACCGGTCATATTCGTAACGGCCGGTAATCTTGTCTTTTCTCCCGATGGAATGGTCAATGCGGCCGATCCCGGAGTCAAAATTCTCAGTATCCGGCTTAGAAAAGGGCACGGTTGGGTTCGATCCGGTCGGTATGGCACCAGCCAAGCTGAATTTTGCGGAAGAACCCAGGTACGCTCCGGTGGTGGGGTCGATCCCCAGCATGGTCGCCACGCCGGGATCCAGTTTTCTTCCACCCGCTAAGAAGTTAGTGATGTCCGTCTGCCCAACCACGTGCGAACTTCCAAGGACCAGATTGCGGAAAGCCGTGCGTTGGTACCCGAGGAAGAAAAACGTCTTGTCGTGAATAATCGGGCCGCCGAAGGTGCCGCCGTACTGGTTGCGCTTAATGCGATCCGGAGTTGTGGGCGTGGCAAAATAGTTCTGGGCATTGAAGACGGGGTTGCGGACAAACTCGAAGGCGTTACCGTGGAAGTCGTTCGTGCCGGACTTGGTGATGACATTTACCACGCCGCCGGCATTCTCTCCATACTCCGCGCTGTAGTTGCTGGTTTGCACGCTGAATTCCTGAAGCGCGTCCGGGAACGGGAATGGCTGGTTGACATTGGTGTATTCGTCTACGTAGTTGCCACCATCGAGCTGGTAGCTGATGGTGTCCTGCCGCGCGCCGTTTGCCGAATACGTGACTGCACCTGGGAATGTTTTCGTGGCTCCCTGATCAGCCCCACCATTGGGGGAGTTTACGGCTCCCGCCACCAATAATGTGAGCTGTGCCGCATTCCTACCGTTTAGTGGTAATTCGGAAATGCGCTCTTGTTCGATGACTTGCTTGAGCGTGGAAGTCGCGGTGTCAACTTGCAGAGGATTGGTCGTTACGGTGACGACTTCCGTCGCCATACCCAACTTTACTGCCACATTCACGGTGAGCGTTTGATCGGCGAGCAGAGTAATCGCGTTTTCTCTCGCGGTGCTGAACCCCTTGGCCTCGACGGTCAGGGTATACACAGCCGGCTGAAGAGAGGGGATGACGTAGAGCCCTTCAGTATCCGTCGTGGCGGTCCGAGAAAAGCCTGTGCCCTCTTGGGTGGCTGTAACTTGAGCCCCCGAGACTGAAGCGCCAGCCGGATCTGTAATTCTGCCCGTGATACTTCCTAAGCCTTGGGCGCGCGAAAGCAAAGGCACGAACAGAAGAGCAAATAGAACCAGTAGCACACTCTTCTTCATTTCTGTTTTTCCTTTTCGTGGGCTGCCCGGGACATTGGCCCGGGCCATGCCCACCCGTCGCGGCGTTTCCGCGTCCTTCGACCACACGGCTACGCCTTTCGCACCATGAAATGAACATGACGCAGGAATCGCTCGCACCATTGCATTGCCAGATAATTGCTATCAGTTACTCAAATACATCCAGTGAGGGGACATTAGGAGCAGTGCCGCAAAGATGTCAACCTTGAAAATCTAAAGCAGTGGTTTAGTTGGACTAAATCACATACAGACTCGCTTCAATCCAGCGCTTGAACATCGTGCCTAGATCCCCGGCTCGACTGGTATATCCTTCGCCAGGTTTTCCTTTCGGGTTTGCAGCGTAAGTTCGCCTAGATATCGTACCAAGGTACACCAGGAGGCGGATCAAAAAACGGCTCAGTCTTTCTGAACGCTAGCTTAAGAAAATTTGAAACATTGCGACTCACAAGATGTTTTGAACTGATGTTCGTTTGTTGTAGTCTCCGGATGGAATGAAACCTCTTTGCGTTGTTTTGCTCGCACTCTTCGCGGTCCCGGGTTTTGCCGCGGACTTGACTGGAAACTGGGTGGTTCGCGACCCTCTGCCGGACGGCACTTTCCGGACTACCTATCTCGATCTCCATCAAGAAGGCTCTCACATAACAGGAACCATCCGCGTGACTCAGTTCTACTACAAGATTGTCGAAAGCACGGGCGGGCCTGATGGCTTCACGCTCACCGGAAGCATGATGGACGGGACCAATGAGCGTCGCGTGAAATACGAAGGCACGCTGGTGGGCGACGAGTTACACGTGGCAACTCGGCGCCGCCCCGACGCCGAACTCATTCAAATGGTCGCTCATCGCGCTCCAGCCGGCGAAGGCGCGTATCCGGCACGCCTTCCGCTGCCTGCGGTTCATAAGGTGGCCGACAACGGCATTGCCAAAACACCGCCGATGGGCTGGAACAGCTGGAACAAGTTCGCGGGGCGGGTGGATGACGCTGCTGTCCGCGGAATGGCCGATGCCATGGCTAGTAACGGGATGAAAGAAGTTGGCTATCAATACATCAACATCGACGATACCTGGGAAGCTGGCCGCGACGCACGAGGGAATATCACGGCCAATAAGAAGTTCCCCAACATGAAAGAGCTTGCCAATTATGTCCACAGCAAAGGTCTCAAGATCGGCATTTACTCTTCACCCGGCCCAAATACCTGTGCGGGATACGAAGGCAGTTACGGCCGTGAGGAGCAGGATGCGCAAACATATGCCGCCTGGGGGATTGATTATCTTAAGTACGATTGGTGCGGTGCGCGCAACCTCTATACCGACCAAGAGATGCGCGCGCTGTACCAAGTCATGGGCGATGCGCTTCTGAAGACTCAGCGTCCCATTGTTTACAGTCTCTGCCAGTATGGGCGGGCAGAGGTGTGGAAGTGGGGTGCCGATGTAGGTGGCAATGTCTGGCGCACGACAGGCGACATTCGCGACACTTGGGACTCGATGACCACCATTGGTTTTTCGCAAGATGAACTGGCTCCGTGGGCCTCGCCAGGACACTGGAACGACCCGGACATGCTCGAAATCGGCAACGGCGGCATGACCGACGTCGAATACAGAACGCATATGAGTTTGTGGTCGATTCTTGGCGCGCCCCTGCTTGCCGGAAACGATTTACGCAGCATGTCTTCTGCCACGTTGGAGATCCTCACCAACCGCGAAGTCATCGCCGTCAATCAGGACGAGGAGGGCAAGCAGGGCCGGCGCATCAGCAAATCAGGAGACCAGGAAGTCTGGACAAGACCCCTCTTCGGCGGCGCGCAAGCCGTTGGATTGTTTAACCGCGGCGGCACGCCCTCAAAAATCACTCTCACGTGGTCAGATCTGGGCCTGATATCTACACCCACACACGTGAGAGATCTCTGGGCCCACGGCGACTTGAAGTTGGATGGCTCTGAATACTCGGTGATGGTGCCTTCCCACGGCGTAGTAATGCTCCGCGTTGCCAAGTAATGGCTCGAGCTGTGCTCCCGTTTTTTGTCCCAGCTTGTCGTGAACGTTTGTTCAAATCAATTGCGTAAGCAAAGCTTATTTTCCCGTGTAGCTAATCCGCCAGATAGACTTCGAGCCGTCATCAGTAACCAGGAGCGAACCGTCCGGAGCAACGGTCACGCCAACCGGGCGTCCCCAAACATGCCCATTATCCACAACGAAGCCCGTCATAAAATCCTCGTATTCGCCGCTCGCGTGCCCGGTCTGATGCAAAGGCACGCGAATCAGCTCATAACCTACACGAACCGATCGATTCCAGGAACCATGCTCGGAGGCAAAAATATCACCCTGATATTCCTCCGGGAATTGTTTGCCGTCGTAGAAAGTCATTTCTAGCGAGGCGTTGTGTGGATGCAGGATCACATCCGGAGTGATGACTTTGTCTCTTAGTTCAGAATGTTTGCCCTCATGTCGCGGGTCCTGGTGGCCGCCCATGTACCACCAGGGCCAGCCGTAAAAACCGCCTTCCTGAACGTGAGTGATGTAGTCCGGAACGAGATTGTCTCCCAGCGCGTCCCGCTCGTTCACCGAACACCACAACTCGCCGGTCTTCGAGTTGATCGCCATCCCTACACAATTGCGGATGCCGTACGCGTAGACTCGCATCGCCGAACCATCTGGATTGAACTCCAGAACATCTGCGCGATTCTTCTCAGCAGGCGTGGTATCGGGGTCGTCAATATTCGACACCGAGCCCACTGAAACGAACATTTTCTTGCCGTCGGAGGTGAACTGTATATCGCGCGTCCAATGTCCGCCGCCTCCGGGCACATCCGCAATATGTTCCGCTGGACCGCGGGCTTTCAAATCCCCTTTCCGATAAGGAAAGCGCACAACCGAATCTGTGTTCCCGATATAAATCCACTGCGGGTCCGGTCCTGGAGGATAGAAATTGATTCCGAAAGGCCGGTTCAAGCCGGTGGCGAAAATCTCCGCCTGCTCAAGCTTACCCTCTGTTGTAATTCCATGAAGTACTCGGATTAACCCTGCTTGGCTCTCCGCGACGAAAAAATCTCCGTTGGGTGCAGTACGAATCAGTCGCGGGTCGCTGAGCCCGCTGGCATACAGCGTCACTTGGAATCCCGCTGGCACTTCCGGCCACGCTTTCTCGGGGCGTGGCACCAGCTTTGGGCCATTGCCTGAGGACGTCGACGCGAAGGGGGGAGGAAGGTCCTTCAAAGCGATCTTGCGAATCTCGCCTGGCTGTTCATAACGATAGTCAGTAAAGGGCGCCTTCGGTGGAGGTGCACTTACGCTCGTCGCGACGGCTTCTTCGGGCGAAAGTGGCACGCGAGGAGAACCCGGCTTCGAACCGCCAAGAACGCGAAGATAAGCCACGATCTGCCATCTCTCCTTCTCGGGAAGTTGCGCCCAGGACGGCATACCGTTGTTGAGATCGCCCTTGGTGATGTACCAGAAGAGTTCACCGTCGCTGGCCGACTGAGCCCTTCCGCTGGCCAAACCGGGAATGTTGCCGGTTCCTTCTCCACTCTCTCCGTGGCAGCTGGCACAGCGGAGATGATAAAGAGACTTCTCGGACCCAGTCTGCTGGCCTGCAAAAGGGTTTTCTTGTTCTTTGGCCGACGCCGGGGCGTTGTGGAAGGTCGCCTGTTGAGACTGCAATGCGGTCGATGTGAGAAATCGTGTTCCCGCGCAGATCAGCAGCAACGAGGCAAATATTCTTCCGATGACCTTCAAGATGACCCTCCAGTAATGGGATTCCGAACCTCGAACATGAAGTCGTGAAGAAAATTTGAGGTTATCACTTTGGCAAATCAGAAGCCGGTGTGTGCAGATTCATCCAGCCTTCGGCGTTCGAGCGAAACAGGCGCGTCACGTCGTGTTGAATGTCGCCACGCGTGACACCTCGACCGTCCTCCGCCAAGAGATGGTAGGAGTCCGAGAGAATGCGTGCCAGCGTTCTCCGAGTGTTTTTCCATTTGTAGATCACTTGCTCGAGCACACGGGCGTCGGAATGTTGTGGGATGAAGCTGGTTCCCAGCATCTCGATGCGCTCACGCGTGATCTCCTCCACAATGGAGGGATTGTTCATGAACCACCAGCAGCCGAAGGGCATCAGATTGTTGAACTTCCGTGCGTAAACGCAGAGCTCGTGCTGGTTCTCACGGCTGAGCACGCTCACCAGAAAGCGATTGGCTGGAAACTCGCGGCACAGATTCTCCAGCGCCCGCAAGTCCGCCCTGCCGACGGCGTCGCCAGCCAAACGCAGCGACGGATTGACCTGCTTGCGCACTCCAATCATAAGCGAGAGTGGCAGGTCAAGTTCGCGGCAAGCCGGCAGCACCGCATCTACCAGCAATCGATTCCCGATCGTCTCTTTGGGATATTCGAAAGTGTCCGGCAGCGAAACTGCCATGTACACTGGCCGCATCCGTTTGTACCAATCCGCCAAGAATCGCCGCACTTCTCCCCTGGACTTCCCCGATGCCCGCTCGTCGACTCGGTATCCCTGACCGGCTAACACTTGCCAATGCGTGGGCCACTTGCACAGAATTCGATCTAACCGCAACACCGCGCGAAATTGCCCATGGTTCGCGACTCCGTTCAGCCAGACCGGGGCTTCCTCTAGATCGAGTGGATCATTCGTCATGACCACCATGCTCACGCCCGCCATCTCGAACACTCTCTGAATTTGCCCTTCGATAGTCTGCGCTTCGAAGAATGACCTCGCCTCGGTCAAGTCCGGTCGGTCTGTTGGCAGTTGGAAAGCCTTGAGCACGGCGATTACACCGCGCGCCGCCTCTGAGATAGGGGTATTTTCGAAGAAGAGCGTGCGCCAAATAGCGTCCGCTCGCTCACGCTTGGAAAGGGACCAGTACTCTTCCGGGGTGGCATCGGAAGTTCGGAAAAACTCAGCTTCGAGATAATGATAGGTCAATAGTTCATCGATACCCCACAACCCAAGCTTGCCAAATGCCGGAGCAAACAAGTGGGTGTGAATGTCGACGAATTGCGTGGCCGCGAGTATATCTTCCACGGCCGAGAAAATTTCCGCTTCCGTGAGAAGATTGCCGCCCCTCAAGGCCGGGATGGGGTCCGCTGATTTGAAAGACGCCGTTTTCATCGCCTACACCAACTCTTGCTGCGCTTAGGCATATCTGTCCCGACCAGCCACGGATCGGATGCCGCGGGCCGTCGTTCAACTTGAGGTTGCCACGATGCCTCGACTTACAATTCGAGCAGAACCCTCGCTCGGGGCTATGGACGCCGAGACTACAAACCGTCCGCCAGGGTGTCAAATTGTAAGAATTGAAGATATTATTCAGTGGAACTCAACGAAAACGGCATACGCACATAAGGTCATGCCTCCCTCTTCCGGCCCGAACTCTGTATGACCATACGTTGTGTCATGTCGAACACAGGACCGTCCTTGCGGGAGAGTTTCTTGAGCATCCCCGACGTGATATTAAGCTAGGTTGGCGATTGTACCTTATGGCCCAGCCGCTCAGCACAATCTCGTAGAATTTCGGCCTCCCACTCTGGGCGCCTTGGATTCCGCGAATGTGTTAGATCGGAAGGGATTCTCCCTAAGAGATGCAGGAACACGGCCGCAGAATGTTTATATGCCGGAACCGGCTCGCGAAACGCTACATTTCCAAGGTGTTGCAGCGCATCCGACAGACCGTAATAGGCAGGATCACCCGTTTCCCACAAGCGGTCGCGCTCGGTGAATCTCTCCGGAGCAAACGTCGCAAGTCCCAGCAGATAGTCGGATCCGTACTCGATCATGTTGATGCCCAAATCGTTTCCCGTGTAAATGCGGAAATCCGGTCGGTGCGCGTCGCGTACCGCGAGCCGCTCGAGCTCGATCAGTCGGTCGAGCGAAGAATGCTTGATTCCCTTGATTTCCGGAATGTCCATCAATCGGCGGAAAGCTTCTTCCGCAAAGATTTCGCCGTTTGGCGCGAACATTGGTCCCAGCTCGAAGGCCAGGACATGCGGATATCCCCGGCACACTGCCGCATAAGCCGCCACCTTTTCTGCGGAGGATTTCCCACGCAATCGGCTGGTCTGGAACAGAATTGGGATTCCACCATGTGCGAAAATGGCGTCCATCTGCTTCCGGTAGAGTTCAACGATGTCACCGGGCCGCCCTTCGATATAGGCGCCGCCTACAAATTGCACATCCTTGCCCAACGCCTCTCGCGTCCATCGCAACACATCTTTTTTTTCCGCCTCGTTCAGGTAGTTGACGTAACCGGTGTCCATGTTTACGGCATTCATCAATCCAGCGCGATGCGTGGTGCGCAGATGATTCTGAAAAGCTTCAACAGCAATTCGCCCATCCGCTTCAAACGGCAACAGCGCCGCGGCGATGCCCTGCACTTTGCGCCCGGGTTGTAACCGTTGAGCGATGGAGTTGATCTTCATCGCCCTGCCTTGGCCGATTTCAATTGTTGCGCCAACTCGGAGCTCTTGTAGTAGCTATCCAGTGGATAGCATCCCGAAGGCAATCCGTTCCGCGGTGCGGTAGTGCAATCGCTGAACGTTCTGCAAATTCGCTTGTGCTGAATCTCATTTCCCGCCGTGGCATCCCAGAGCAGTTCGGGATAGGCCAATGCCATCCGTCCGAGCCCGACCAAATCCGTCCATCCTTCGCGCACCGCAGCTTGCGCCACGTAGGGGAGAAAATCCTGCAAGTAACTGTACGCAGTTCCCACGATGATCAGGTTTGGGAAAAGCCGCTTCAGATCCCGCGTCACCGTCAGGTGTTGAGCCACACCGTGCAGAGGATCCTCCGGAGGCTGATATCCGTCCGATGGCGGATAGAGAGCCGGCCGTTGAATGTGTGGATTGTAATACGGACTCCCCGCTGTGATGTTTACGAGCCGAATGTCCAGTTCCTCAAGCAAAGACAAGAAGCGAATCGGTTCGCTCAAGTCCGCCCGTGTAGGGTCGTTGCGCATCACGCCGAATCCCCACTCATAGGGAATCAAATGGTCTTGAGCTTCCGGTATTCCCGGGCCCAGCTTTTCCTTGACTGACAAAGCTGGATCGGGACGAAACGGCACCGAGTCAAACGCCGAGAGCCGCACGCCAATGTGCATTCCCGGCGCGTTCGCGCGGACTCCTTGCACGACTTCACGTAAGAATCGCACGCGATTCTCGAAACTGCCCCCGTACTTCCCTTGTCGCGTGTGAGCACTGAGAAACTCGTGCCCCAGATAACCGTGGCAATGTTTGATGTCCACGAAATCAAATCCCAATTCCTGCGCCATTTTCGCGGCGCGATGAAAATCTTCAATGATTGCTCCGATCTCGGCGTCCGTGAGGACAGGATACTCGCTCGGCAATCCCAACCTACGATCCAAGATCGGGTGATGATAAACAATGCGTGGCTCCGGCCGATCATGAACATTCGGCCGGCAGAATCTTCCGGAATACGTTAGCTGCAATCCGATGACCAGCCCTTCGTCCGAACCCGTCGTCCGTCGATGCTCTTCGATCAGGACCTCCCGCAACTTCGAGAGTCCCCTTCGCGTATGCTGCGCAATGACAAGCTGATTTGGATTCGCGCGCCCTTGGTGCGAAACCGCGACCGCTTCGCCACCCCAGATTAACTTCCCGCCGCTACGGCCAAAGCGCTTCCAGCGGCGGATGGTGTGTTCACTGGGATTTCCATCCGCAGTTCCGTCCCATCCTTCCATGGGCTGCACGGCGATGCGATTGCCGATTTTGATTTCTCCGCGGACCAACGGCTTTCGCAGCGGAGATTCGGAGCCGCTCATGATTTCGCTGTCGCAGGGAATCTTCACTCCTAGCGATCGCGCATGATTCTGAAATTGCGCCACGTCTTTCAAAGCCCCAAGCCTCAGAATCGGGCGCACGCTCATGCTGATTTCTGTCCTTTGGGCAGCATCGAGGCAGTCGCAGCGCCTAGCAACGCCATGCCAATCAGCGCGAGGAATCCAGTCGTATAGCGTCCCGTGGTGTCACGCAAGCGGCCCACCAACCACGGAGCCACCGCTGCTGCCACGCTGCCGGCGGTGAAGATTATTCCCAGAAGACGGCCGAGGGCTTGGACACCGAAGATTTCCGCGGTCATTAAAGGAACGATCAGGTAGTCCCCACCAAGCCCCATTCCAAACACGGCTGCAAAGACATACATCGTCACTTGAGACCGGCCGAAAAACAACAAAGGAATAGCGCCTTCGACAAGAAAGTAAATAAACAGCATGACGTTCTTTTTCAGAAAGCGGTCCGCTAGCCAGTCCATGAGCGACCGTCCAATGATGCTGAAGGCGAGGACCAGGACATAGGTGTGCATGTCTGCGTTTCACACTTTGAACTTGAAACGCGCCTCTTGACGAACGAGGGAATGCTAAAGGTTCTTTGTCCCGAAGTCGAGGACATCTCAGGTTAATTTATTCGAATTGTCTCAGCGATTATTTGAAAGCAGTCAAGTCGGAATAGCGATCATGATTGCTCGCAGCCCCTCCACGGATCCGGACGAGCGGCATTCCCGCATCCGGGTTTCACCTGAGGACTGCGCGGCACAAGAGAATGCGATGCCTTCGGAAACTGCCGATTCGAACGACGAACGACGCGCAAATCCGCGACGTCTTGACGAGCATGGTGGCCACCTGCGAATCTCTGGAGGTTCACGAAACGACGCTGCCGCCCGGCGGTGCGCCTCACCTGTGGGCTGCGGCGCTGATTCTTGGCGCGAAGGGAAATTCGGGCGCACGCTCGGTGGAGGGTCAAAGCGGATTTGAACGAACGGATGCAAGATGCCGCGTGGTTTGCCGTATTCCAGAAAATCAGCCGCTGATAGAAAACTGCCGACCAGAGGCGTTTCTTGAATCTGTGGAGAGTAAGATTGCAGAAAAAGAAGCGCTTGACGTGGGGAATGCTGTTGTAAAATCGCTTGACCAACGATTTGGCCGATAGTAGCGACATGATGAACGCAGCTTCATCTCTCCCGGCTCTGCTCTGCCAGGCTGCCCCTGGGGCAGAGCCTCAAGTATGAGCGGCGTAAGAATAAAGGACGTCGCCAAATTATCGGGGGTGTCAACCGCCACCGTCTCTCACGTCATCAATAAGACGCGTTACGTCAGCGATGAAACGAAACGAAGGGTTCTAGGCGCGATTGAAAGTGTAGGGTACACACCAAACATCCACGCGCGCAATCTAGCATCCGGCCGGAGCCGGACTCTGGGCTTGATCATTTCCGACATAACCAACCCATTCTTCCCCGAGCTTGTGAAGTCCATTCAGGAAAGGGCGCTCGAGCTCGGCCATGACGTCATTGTTCTTAATACCAATTACGAGCCGGAGCGTGATGCTCCGTATGTGCAGCGTTTGCTGGAACTGCAAGTTCGCGGGGTAATAATCCTGACGACGGAGATGGATCTTTCCGTAGTCGAGCGCCTATCGTCGCGGCGAATCGCAGTGGTCTTCCTGGACATAGGAAAGGTGGGACCACATACGAGTAATATTCGTGTGAATTATGAAAAGGGAGTCCGTCAGGCGGTTGAACATCTGCTTGAGCTGGGCCACCGTCAAATCGCCTTCATCGGCGGACCGGAGCATTTCAAATCGGCGCAATTCAGGCGTCAGGCTTTCCTGAGAACGATGGAGAAGCATAGAGCGTCTTTGCATACAGAACCGGTGATTTGTAAAGGCGATTTCAAGCTGGAAAGCGGACAGCAAGCCGTCAGAGAACTCCTGGCATTGAAGAACAGGCCGACGGCGATTATCGCCGCGAATGACTTAATGGCGATGGGAGCTTTGCGCGAACTAGGGCGGGCAGGATTGCAAGTGCCGAAAGATATTTCCGTGATCGGTTGCGACGACATCTGGTTGGCGAAACTCACCGATCCTCAACTGACGACGATCATGATCCCGCGCGCCGAGATCGGGGCAGCTGCGGTTGAAGCGGTGTTGCATACGAATGCGGAAGAAGGCCGCTCCGGCCGTGAAATCAAAATCCGCACCGAACTCCTGATCCGGGAATCAACAGGGGCCGCACCGCGCGTCACATAAGCGTTCGGCTGGCGCTGCTTCGGCCACACGCTGCAGCATTAGCGCACCAATCTTGTGCTCCGGTTCCTCGTTCGGAATTGCCGCGCGACCCTTGGCCGCCGATCGAAATTCCCGGACCCGCAAGTCACGCTTCCCAATTGACTTCACCCTCATGCTGTCCCGCTGGGCAATCTGGAACACTGTCCCTTCGTTCTATTCGCAATTTCTGCACGTTTACTTATAATGATTTCGCAAGCAATCCCAGCCTGGTGGTGTCGGTCCGCGTTCAGGGTGTCTTGGATCAACCCGTTTCCTTCCTGGAAGGAGTTCGTTCATGCCAGTGAAATTCCACGGCTCGTCCTGGCAGTCAATTCTTGCTGCGCTGGTTGTCTTTCCTCTCCTGTGTCTCGCATTCGTACCGCAAGTCTCTGCGCAGTACCGCATCACGGTTTCCGTCTCTCCGGCAACTGCCAGTGTCCGAGCGGGAAGCGCCTCCCAACAGTTCGTGGCTACCGTGCGCAATGACCGGCACAATCGCGGCGTGCTCTGGACGCTCTCCGGCGCAGGTTGCAGCGGCAGCCCCTGTGGAATTCTTTCGGCCACCAGGAGTGCTTCCGGAACTCCCATTACCTATACGGCTCCCCCGAGTGTGCCAAGCCCTGCCACGGTCACACTAACCGCCACATCCGTCTCGAACATTGCCAGAAGCGGCTCAGCAATCATCACGGTCACGGGCTCTTCCTCGGCCCTTAGTGTCACCATTTCTCCCAAACGCGGTGGTCTAACAATCACGCAGACACTGGCCGTTTCTGCAACTGTGCAGAACGATGTTGCTGCTTCTGGTGTAACCTGGTCGGCTTCCGGCCCAAGTTGTTCCGGTGCTTCCTGCGGCATTTTCACCAATGTAACCTCCAAATCTGCCGCGTACGTCGCCCCTTCCACACCAGGCATCTACTCCATCACCGCCACAAGCATTGCTGACGGGACCAAGAGCGCATCAAACTCCATCGGCATCACCGATCTCACCGGCGTTCTCACCTATCACAACAACCTCTCCCGTGACGGCACGAACATCCACGAGTTTGCCCTCACCCTCACCAACGTGAACACGTCTACCTTCGGCAAGCTCTTCTCCTGCCAAGCCGACGGTGCAATTTATGCTCAACCACTCTGGGTCCCGAACCTGACCGTGGCTGGCTCTTCTCACAACGTCATCATTGTGGCAACGCAGCACGAAAGCCTTTACGCATTTGATGCGGATTCAGCTCCCTGCAGGACCCTCTGGCACGTCAATTTGATCGACTCCGCACACGGTGGCACGTCCGGCGAAGCTTCCGTGCCCTCCGCCGGAGCAGGCGCGCTCGTCGGCAGCGGTTACGGAGACATCTCCCCCGAGGTCGGTATCACCGGCACGCCTGTCATCGACCCAACCAGCAACACACTCTATGTCGTCAGCAAGTCCGTCAACACCAGCACGCAATTCTTCCAACGCCTACACGCGATTGACCTTACTACCGGCAACGAACGGGTCGCGCCCTATGGCATTGACTCTTCCATTTCTGTTCCCGGCACCGGGGCTGGCTCTATAGCAGGACAAGTGCCTTTCGATCCTCGCAATGAAAACCAGCGACCCGGCATAGTTCTTTCTAGTGCGGTGGTTTATGTTGCTTGGGCTTCCCACGAGGACCACGATCCTTACCACGGGTGGGTGATTGGCTTTAACGCTTCCACACTCCTTCCCGTGGCCAAAGCCGTGTTCAACACCACGCCCAATCAGGTTGGGACACTCTCCTATTCCCGCGGAGGCATCTGGATGGGTGGCGGCGCTCCGGCTGTCGATTCCACCGGTAATCTCTTTTTCATCACTGGCAACGGAACTTTTGACGCCAACACCGGCGGTTCGAACTATGGCGACAGTGTTGTGAGGCTTAGCACTGCCAGCGGTCTCTCCGTGGCGGATTACTTCACCCCTCTCGATCAAGCCTCGCTCGACGCCAATGACACCGATTTCGGTTCCGGTGCCGCCACTATTCTCGTCGATCAACCCACTGGTCCGGTGACTCACCTCGTTATCGGAGGAGGCAAGCAGGGCAACCTGTTCCTGCTGAATCGCGACAATCTGGGAAAGTTCAACAGTTCCATGAACAACGTCATCCAGACCGTCAACCTGGGCAACTCCATCTTCGCTACGCCTGCCTTTTGGCAGAACAATCTCTACGTCGCCGGTGTCGGCCCGCTCAGGCAATTTGTTTTCAACAGCGCCACCGGCAAATTCAACGGCGCGCCTTTTTCTCAATCGTCTACGAGCTACAGATTTCCTGGAGCTACCCCCTCGGTATCTTCCACTGGAGCGGTCAACGGAATCATCTGGGCGCTGGACAATGGCCTCTATTGCACTCCTCAATCGCCGGGTTGCGGAGCTGCGGTCCTCCATGCCTACGACGCCAGCAATCTGGCCATCGAACTGTGGAATAGTTCACAAGCCGCCGCGAATCGTGACCTGGCAGGACACGCCGTAAAATTTACTGTGCCCACCGTTGCCAATGGCAAGGTCTACGTTGGCACTCGAGGCAACGACTCATCGGTGTTGGGAGAACTCGAAGTCTACGGCCTCCTACCCAACTAAACCGGTCGCCGCGCGATTCTCGCCTCTTAGGTGATCCATTTCCGGATCCGCACAGGTGCAATGCGAAGTTGTTGCTAGGCGTAGTCGGATGGCGTTTGCTGGGCTGTGTCAAATGCAGTTTACGAATCGGCTGCCTCTGCCACTGACCTACGTCGGCCCGCTCCGTTCAGGAATGACATTGGCTGAAAATTACTGACAATTTATCCTCGAAAATAGGGTCTTTTCAATGCGAGAACGGATACATGGCCCAACCAATTCCCACGCCGATCAGGAGAAAGAGAAACAGCGACCAAACGATATACTTCACCCGTTCTATCGGGCGGCGCCGGCTTAGAAAGCCAAACGCGACGGAAATCAGCACCGCGAAGAGCAGCATGGATTGCAGATGACCGAGCTTGAATCCCATTCCGGCGTTCATGCTTTCCGTCCTCGCGCGGCTTCGTACGCATGTAAGGCCGTCAGTAGATTCAGCACTCCGGCCGTGGCCAGGAATCGCGTCCCATAATCGCCTCCAGCGTGCGACACGTCCGCTCCATTCGTTTCGAGCTTGGTGGCCGCCAGATAAAACGTTCCCGTGCCCAGATCCGCCAAAAAGCCCAGCGTATCGAAGGCATCGTTCGCACCTGAACTAAAAACGTTGCCCCGCATCCCCGCGCCAAGAATGACGAGCAATCCAACCGTCAGAAAGCCCATGGTCGCCCGGCCCCACATCTTCAAGAGCGCATGACCCAGCCCCGGCACGAGCCATCCGGCGACGCCGATGAACAAGGCGATCGTCTCGCGTTTCAAATCCTGCGGTGGAACCGCCGCTACTGCTGTCTCGTCTGCCATCCAGTTTCCTTCTCTTCCCAGCTTATGATAGCAACGCCAGAACTTCTTTTTGAATCGCCCCGGTTACGCGAGCCTCGCCATCGCCGATATACACATTCACTTCGCTGCGAACTCCGAATTCCGGCAGATAAATTCCCGGTTCAATCGAATTGCAGGTATGCGGGATCAGGTGCCGTACGTCGTGCGTTTCCAGCCCGTCCATATTCACGCCGTTGCCGTGTACTCGTTCTCCGATGCTGTGCCCGGTGCGGTGGAAGAAATATTTTCCGTAACCGGCCTTCTCAATTACCCGGCGGGCTGCTTTGTCCACTTGCCATCCTTGCAGCGGCTTTCCGGACGCGACGTGCTTGCAAATCAGATCGGTCGCCGCATCGCGCGCCTCGCGCACCACCCCAAATACCTTCGCATATTTTTCCGGCACTTTCGCGCCCAGATACCCTATCCAGGTGATGTCGTAATAAACGCTGCCGGGAGTCTTCTTTTTTCCCCAAACGTCCATCAAGAGCAGGTCGCCCTCCCGAATCGGCGCGGCAGACTCCGCGGTCGGTCCATAGTGCGGATCGCTGGCATGCGCATTGACCGCGATGTCCGGCCCTTCTTCGGCCCAAATTCCTGCGGTTTCGAACTCCTTCAGTATCCAGTTCTTCACATCGAATTCCGTCAGCGCCTTCTTCTCGCGCACGCTCTTTCCAGCGAGTTGAAAAGCTTCGCGCACGATCCGGTCGATGGCTACACCCGCCAAAAGGTGCGATTCGAGCTGCTCGGCGCTCCAGCAAGCTTCGTATTTCTGCACCAGATCGGCCGAACTGACCACCTTCGGACCGGAACTGCGCACCAGCTCAATCGTCCCGGCATCCACCATCGACACGTAAGGGATCGCGTTTTTCGGCGAGTACTGCATTGCCACCCTCTTCGCGCGGCCAAACATCTTTTTCAGGTTCTTCCGCAGCTCTTCCTGCGCCGAGTAATAAAGCGTCGCCCCTGGCAACGCCGCCAGTGATTGTGTCTCGATCTTGTGCACTAATTTCATGGGTGTACCCTTCGCCGGTACAAAATAAAACCATCGCCTCGTCCTCATTCCTACTTGCAAACCCAAAATGTTCTGGGCGATGGGATCGCGTCCGCGAAAATCATAGAAGAGCCAGCCATCGATCTTGGCGCCCCGCAAGTCACTCTGGATGCTTTGGATATCTGCGGTCATTGGAGAATCAGCTCCATCAAAGGACATTCCAGTGTCATACTTCTTGCGCCAACAGCGCGAGGATCTGCTGCCGTGTAACTCCGCGGATTTCTATGCGCTTGGTGCGACTTCTTTCGCCGCTCAGAATTCTAACAGCCGACCGGGGTGTTTTCAAAAGTTCCGCCAGGTATTCCACCAGCGCCTCGTTCGCGCGGTCTTCGAGCGCCGGCGCCCGCAGCCGCACCTTCAACGCGCCTCCCGTTTCACCGGCGATCTCGTCCCTGCTCGCCCGCGGCTGTACCCGCACAAGGAAAGTCGCGGCGCCTTCCCGCTCTTGGACCTCCAGCATCCAGCTTCCTCTCGGAGTGTTACTTAACCCTCTCTAGCCCCAAACAGCGCCGTGCCCACACGCACTTCCGTTGCGCCTTCTCCAATCGCCACTTCAAAATCGTGGGACATCCCCATCGACAAAACGGGTAGGGTGACCCCCAGTTTCCCGGTCAATTCATCGCGCAGCTCTCTCAGCCTCCGGAAATAGGGCCGGACTTGCTCAGCCGTTCCGAGAAACGGCGGAATGCACATTAGTCCTGCAAGCTGCAACCGCGGCAGTTCGCTACACCTCTCCGCCAATGCCGCAAGCCCGCTGATTTCCACTCCGCTCTTGGTCTCCTCAGGTGCAATATGCACTTCGATCAGCACCCGCAATTTGCCAGTAATTCCTGCCTCGGCCCGGGCGCGATCCAATCGCTGTGCGATCGCAAAATCATCCACCGAATCCACGCTGTGAAAAAGTCTGGCCGCCCGCGCGGTCTTATTGCTCTGTAAATGTCCGATCAAGTGCCATGTCGCTGCCAATCCTTCCGTCCCGGCGCGCTTCCCTTCCCACTCCTGCACGCGATTTTCGCCAAAGTGCCGGATCCCCGCTTCGTACGCTTCGCAGATGGCGCCCGCCGGATGCGTCTTCGAGACTCCGATCAGCGTGATCTCTTCCGCTCGCCGCCCCGCGCGCTCCGCTGACTTGGCGATCCTTTCTTGAATTCGCAGCAGATTCTCTCGCACCGAAGTTGTCGTCATGTTCGAGTTCGAATCCTAGCATGCGCGGCATTGCAGCGCAGAGTCTCTGCGGTTAGACTGGCTTTTGGGCCGCTGCTCGTTCCGCGGTCACCATAATAAATGACCGCTCCCGGAAAACTCATCGCCGTCGAAGGCATCGATGGCAGTGGCAAGCGCACGCAAGTCGAACTCCTGACGCTTACCCTCAAGGCCCGCGGGCACTCGGTCCATTCCACAGGCTTTCCTCAATATGATTCCTGGTTCGGTAAAATGGTCGGCCAATTCCTGAATGGCGACTTAGGTCCGCTTGAAACGGTCGATCCTCACTTCGCCGCTCTGCTCTACGCCGGAGATCGCTTCGAAGCTAAATCTATACTGGAATCCGCTTTGTACAACGGCCAAATTGTTCTCGTGGACCGCTACATCGGCTCCAACCTTGCCCACCAGACCGCTCGCGTTCCCCCGGCGAAGCGCTCCGAATTCCTGAAATGGATTGAGCACCTCGAATACCACGTTTATGATCTTCCGCGCGAAAACCTGATCCTTTATCTTCGCGTCCCTCCGCAGGAAGCTCAGCGCCTCGTCGAACGCAAATCCGCGCGCAGCTACACTTCAGCCCAGAAAGACCTGCTCGAAGCCAGTCTTCATCACCTCGAAGATGCCGCCGAAATGTACGACTCGCTCTCCCGCAGCGCGCCCTGGGCCACCATCCAGTGTTTCGATGCCGCGCTGAACGCCATTCGCGAACCGGAAGAGATTGCCATGGATGTTCTCGCCGCCGTCGAGGGCGTCCTTTCCTCAGCCTCCGCGAGCGAGGAACGCTAGCACATGGGCCTCTCCGAATTTCTCGGCAACGAACGCATCGTCACCGCGCTGCGCGGGGCTCTCCGCAGTCAGCGGGTCCCCCACGCCTTGCTCTTCACCGGCCCGCGCGGCGTTGGCAAATTCACTCTCGCGCGGATGTTCGCCGAAGCCGCCAATTGCGAGCGCCTCACAGACGACTTTTGCGGCGAGTGCCCCACGTGTCAGCGGATCTCTCAACTCGCCTATCCGCAAACGCTGCTCGAGCAGGGCCTGGTTGAGCGCGGCGAGAGTGCCGACGCCGCGACCGTCGAGCGTGTACCCCTGATCCTGCAGTCGCACCCTGACGTATGGGCCCTCGTGCCCGACCCAGTCCGTCTCAAGTCCCCGGTAGCGCGCCCGATGTTGCGCATCGGCCAGTTGCGCGCCGTCCAGCGCGCCGCCTACTTTCAGCCCATGGGCCGCCGCCGCGTCTTCATCCTCGATGGCGCGGAAACTATGCACTACAACGTCTCCAACGTCTTTCTGAAAATTCTCGAAGAGCCTCCCGGCTCGGCCACGCTCATCCTCACCGCGCCTTCGCCCTATGCACTTCTGCCGACCATCGTGTCGCGCTGCCTGCAATTTCATTTCGCGCCGCTTCCCGAAGCGGCCGTCGAAAAAATCCTGAAAGAAAAGACCGATCGCAAACCCGCGGAAATCAAGCTCGCTGCACAACTCGCCGAAGGTAGCCCGGGCCTGGCCATTGAAATGGACGTCGACGACACGGCACAGCGTCGTCGAACCGCTCTGCGCATCCTAGAACGGGCCGCGCAAGGTCACGGGTTCGCCCAGCTCTTCTCCGACACTTCGGCTCTCGCCAAGGACCGCGCCTCCTCTTTCGAGGATCACCTCGGTGTCTTCTACGGCTTGCTCACCGATCTCCTCGAACTCACGTCTAAAGTGAGACAACCCGTCTTGCGCAATGCTCCGCTCGCAAAAGAACTGGAGTCCCTCAGCAAATCCATTGATTCAGCCTGGGTTCTACGCGCCATCGCCGGATTTGACGAGCTTCACGCCGGCGCTCGCCGCAATTTGAACCGCCAACTCGGCCTCGACGCCCTGGCCGCCTCTCTTGCGCCTGCACTTTTGCCTGCTTCCGCATCCCGCTCTTGATACGCCCTTACAAACATTCGCCATTCCAAAATTAAATCGCTACACTGTAACCCCCAGCCTGCCGCAAGCATCATAGTGTGCAGATAGTCCAACCCCGCAGTTCAGAAGGAGTAGTCATGGTGAACCGCCGCATGTTTCGTCCGGGCTTCCCGGACGTCAAGGAGCCGAGCGCACCCCGCCCTCAGCACAACGGCCCCATCCCCAGTAAGAAACCCGCGCCGCCGGAGACGACCCACGCCGAGAACTTCTACTGGGTCAAGCAGATGCAGTCTCATACGCCAATGGCGGTCGTTCTGGACAGTGGCGAAATCCTTCACGGAACGGTCGAATGGTACGACCGTGATTGCATCAAGCTCACGCGCCAGGGTAGCCCGAATCTGCTCATTTTCAAGCGCGTGATCAAATACGTCCACAAAGATGGCGAAGAATCGGCCCAGGGCGGCGAGGAATAAATTTCTCTACTTGTGGAGTGAATGCCCGGCCTTTGCCCCGAAGGTGAGCAACGCCTTTGCCGCCAGCGATCCGCCTTCGTTGAAGATTTCGCACTCCGCCACAACAAAATTTCTCCCCGCGCGCAACACGCGCGCATCTGCTTTGATGCGCCCGCCCGGCACGGGCTCAAGATAATTGATGCTCAGCTGCACCGTCGCGATCTCCGTTCCCTTGGGCACCGCAGTATAAGCCGCGATCGCCGCCGTGGTATCCGCCAGCGCCGCCAGAATTCCCCCATGCACCACGCCATGGATCTGTTTATGGTTCGGCCGCACATCCAGCCGGAAAATGGCTCGCCCCGCTCGTACGCTTTCCACGTCGAATCCCAAAAGGTCCGTCGACTGGCTTTCTTTCATCCGCTGTCGCACCTGTTCGGTGACCCGTTTCTCTTCTCTCGACATTTTCTTAGTCATTGCGCTTAGCCGTTTTCCATCACGTCCGCTTCACCGGGACCATCCCACATCCAATCCATCACTCTTCTCTTCCTTTTCACCAAGAACGAAATACTAAAAACTTAAAACTCAAGACGCCGTCACCCCGCCATCCAGCGGAATCGCGGCCCCCGTAAGCCAGGACGCTTCCTCGGAAGCCAGAAAGACCGCCATCTCCGCGACGTCTTCGGGCCTCCCCAATCGCCCCAGCGGAATCGTCGCGAGCCGCGCCTTCAGCATCGCCTGCCCTGGTTCCGTTTCATTGAACACGCCCTTCACCAAATCTGTTTCCACCACCGAGGGGCAAATGCAATTTACGCGAATCTTTTCATGCGCGTGATCGAGCGCCATGGACTTCGTCAACATCGTCACCGCGCCTTTCGAAGCCGAATACGCCGCCCGGTCCTTCACCGCAAACAACCCCAGCACCGAGCCGATATTCACGATCGCTCCCCCGTTGCATTTTCGAAATTCAGGCAGCACCGCCCGCGACATCAGAAACGGTCCCTTCACATTCACGGTCATCACGCGGTCCCACTCTTCTTCGCTGATCCCCTCCACGGTCGAAACATGCAGCGTTCCGGCATTGTTCACCAGCACGTTCAACCGCCCAAACCTCTCCACCGTTCCTTTCACGGCGCGTTCGACCTCCCGCGCTCGGGTTACATCGCACTCCATCGCCAATCCTGCTCCTCGCGCTTTCTGAACTTCGCCAACCACCTCACGCAACTTTTCCAATCGCCGCCCCGCCACGGCCACGCTCGCGCCTTCCCGCGCAAACGCCAGCGTGATCGCCCGCCCGATCCCCGTACCACCGCCAGTAATCAAAGCCACTTTGCCTGAAAGTCGTGTCACGGATTTCCCCGTTCCCGCGTCTAATAGGACGTCGCACCGCCACGATACATCCCACGCGATGCGCGTTAAGTTAATGTTACGTCCCAAGCGGTGCGCGCGACTCTAGCATTCAGCCCCCAGTCCCGCAAGCCGTTGCTCCGGCCGTTCTTCTGGCCGTTGTAGAGCCAGGGCGGAATTTATCCCGACCGGGTCGGGGGGGGCCGCATGTAGTGGCGCGTCTTTAGACCCCTGCTTCTGTTTCTTCCTAGAAGTGGCGGTCAGGTCTTAAGTCTCGCGGTTCGAAGCGTTGCGTGGCAGTGCGGGTATTTGGTGCTCTCTATGCTAGTGTCGTAAACCGCAGATTTCTGGATGAGTCATAAATCTAGGAACGACACAAACAATTCGGATTTGTAAAAACTAAGAACCAACCACTGAAAATGGAACGCTGAAAACTGATATGCGCATCGGCATCACCTGCTATCCCACCTACGGCGGCTCTGGCGTCGTCGCCACTGAGCTCGGCATGGAACTCGCCTCCCGCGGCCACGACATTCATTTCATCAGCTACGCTCCGCCCATTCGCATGAACCCCAACGATCCGCGCATCCATTTCCACGAAGTCGAAGTTGTCTCCTACCCGCTGTTCGACCACCCTCCCTACACCCTCGCGCTCGCCACGAAAATGCTCGAAGTGTTCGAATCCGAAGCGCTCGACCTGCTGCATGTTCACTACGCCATTCCTCATTCTGTCAGCGCTCTGCTTGCGCGCTCCATGGCCGCGCCCCGCCGGCTCCCTTTCGTCACCACGCTCCACGGCACGGACATTACTCTCGTCGGCAGCAACCGCAGCTATCTCCCCATCACTAAATTCTCCATCGACCAGAGTGATGGCGTCACAGCCATCTCTAGCTACCTCCTCAAGCAAACGCTGAAAGAATTCGACATCAAGCGCCCCATCGAAGTGATTCCCAATTTCGTGAACTGCGAACTCTACAATCGCTCCGCCGACAAGGGTCTCGCGGCCCAATGGGCGCCCAACGGTGAACCCATCCTCATGCACCTTTCCAATTTCCGCCCCGTCAAGCGCCTCACCGACGTCGTCGAAATTTTCGCCATCGTCCGCGCCAAAATGCCTGCCAAGCTCGTTCTCATCGGCGATGGCCCGGACCGCGGCGCCGCCGAGTACCTCGTCCGCAAATACCACTTACAGAAGGACGTCTTCTTCCTCGGCAAGCAAGACGCCGTCTACGAAAAGCTGGCCGCCGCCGATCTTTTTCTCTTGCCCTCGCAGCTTGAATCCTTCGGCCTCGCCGCACTCGAAGCCATGGCCTGCGAAGTCCCCGTCATCGCCACTAACGTCGGCGGCGTCCCCGAAGTAGTCGAGCACGGCGTCGACGGCTTCTTGGTGCAGCCCGGTGACGTGCAAGAAGCCGCCCGCTACGCCATCGAAATCCTCTCCCGCCGCGACCGCGGCCGCGAAATGGGCAAAATCGCGCGCATCAACGCCAAGAAAAAATTCTGCGCCAACGACGTAATCCCCGCCTACGAATCCTATTACAAACGCGTCCTCGACGAATCCTGATCCGAGATCGCCATTCTCGATGTAGGGGCGCAGCATGCTGTGCCCCATCTCGGCAGGATTTATCCGCTCAGCAATTCTAGGCGCCAAGCTCCTGGAAAACTATGCGCTGCTCCTTGCGTCCAGCAACCCCACCGAGGCCGCCCAACTCGCTGAGAAAGCCCGCGCCGCTCGCGAGTCTCACGCTGCAAACGAATCCGCTTTCGCCTGAACTCCCGCCGCGCGGCGGCGAGGCCGCCCGTCGGCCCGAATGATCCGGGTCGAACTTCGAAGCATTGTAACGGACCCTGTCCGTGAGGTCAGGTAACCTTCAGGACTAACCGTCAGTTGGCGGTTCACTAGCGGTGCGGCCTGACACTATCCTAAGACATGAGCATTGGTTGGAGTATCCGCTTGAAGTACAAATTGATATTGGCCGCCTGCACAGCGCTCGTGCCAACTATGGTGTCGGCGCAGAATCCGCAGCTGAAGGATTGCCGCTCTCTGGAAGCCGCGGGAAACTTCCTCGAATCGGACGAAGTGCTGGCTAACGGTCTAGTGTGTAAGGTCGTCAAGGCCAAACCTGGTGCCCCCGCCACGGCACAGGCATCCAAAAAAGATTCCGACACTCGCGCCAAACTGGCCCTGCTGGGCATCATTGAACCGGAAGAGGTGAACCTGCAGGAGCCCCATGCGAAGCCAAATTCTGGGGTTATTACCCTGGAAGGGTCGGTGAAATCGGCAGTGGGAGAAGCGGCTGTTCCTGCTAGCAGCGCGGCTCCGCGAAGCGCCGCCCTTGAGGAGGACCATGTACCAAGTGTGGCGGAGGCGGCGCGCGCTAATCAAAAAACATCTAGGCGTCAGCCGGCTGAGGATGCCGAATACCAAGTTGTGGCCAAGCCCCCCGCGATACCGGAAGTGAAGAGCCAAGCTCCTAATGCATCTGCCGCGCCCAGCTTGCCGGCAGTTGCGGCTCAAAGCTCCGTTATTCCGGCGCGAATTTCTGCAGATAAACCGGCAATGGCGATGGAACCGAAAGCGGAAGCTCCTCCAGTTGCCGGTGTTTCTGCGGCACCGGCCGCGAAGACGATAGCGAATGAAGCGCAAGCCGCGCCGGAAGTAAGCCTCGTCGCTGCGTCGACGGCAAGCGCTCGAGCAGCACCGGTCACTGAGAAAGCTCCATCGGCCGCGAAGATCGAAGCAATGGGAATAGAGCCCTCGCCTGCGGTGAAACCTGGACTTTCTCCGGAACCGGCCGCGCCACCGACTGCCGCAACGGAAGTTTCTCCGCCAGAGATGAAAACCGGATCGTTTGATCCGCGGGACAAACCGGGTAGCGTCGATAAACCGGAAGTTAGGCCGGCCATTCCCGAACCGCAATCTGACTCTACTTCCGAGCGCCCGCAAGAAGTTAGGCTCGGGGTTTTTGAAACGCAGAAGGAGTCTGCCGCCGAGGCGGAAACTCAGATGCCTGTTGATCCGTTCGGCGCGCCTCCGGAAGACCTAGCGACTCTCGAGCCGCGGCCCGGGTGCACTAGAATTGTATCTCTGGGAAGCATGGAAAGAGACAGGCTCGTCCTGGCCACGCCGGACTGGGCGATGAAATGGCTCGAAAAGAATCAGAAGCGATTTCCGGGGGTGTGTTTTGCTGATTCGCCTTTGGTGGGCATCCCGAACTATTTGATCGTATTTTTTACCGTGACGCCGCCATCTTCGCAGGCCGGCCTCGCAGCCAATGCTCTCGTTTCTACCAGCGCGCCTTCGGAATCATCGGGCGGGACTTTCACGACTAGTTACGGTTCCACTTGGCATTACAGCTACGACAATGCCGCGACCACGACGGTCACGACCGCTTTGACCGAAAATGTTCCGCATAGTCAGCCCGTTCAAACGCTCTATGCGACAGCCTACACGGAGCAAGGAATTCCCATTTCCCAGCACTGGCCTGGGCCGGCCAAGGGACATGAGCCGGCCAAGGGACATGAGAAGGAAACCAAAGACAGCCGCGGACGCAAACACGATGTCGTGCCCGCTGTTGTGCTCATCATGAGCGACTTGCTCGGTGAGATCATGGCGGATCTCGCCGCACACTAGGCGTCTCCCTGCGGTTCATAGGGTTCGCCTTAGACGCCGCGAGTTTTTACTTGTTCCCCGCTGTTTCTCCGGACAGATATGACGTATTCCATATTCGGTACACATGTCTGCGATCCCGTAACCTCGGTACAAAGTTCATCCGCCTGCGCTAGAAACACAGGAGAGCTTTGCACAACTTTGGCGAAACATAAGTCCTTTTAGAATCAACAGTTATGAGAAACATAGGGGAGTGGCGTAGGTTCAGCGCCGCCGGTATACCACGACGTCATCTCCATAGGCTCCGCTGGGGGTGTAGGCAACGGTCCGGCGGCCTAGAAATTCCAAAGCCAGCGCATGCTGCGCGGGCAAGGCATGGTTCGCTAGGAAAATGCCGCCGTGGTTCATCATATGGGCAACGCTGCCCATCGCCAGCGCCTGCTGAAAAAGGTCGTAATACACCAGCACGTTGGTCGCTACCACCAGGTCGAATCCCTGTCCTTCGGGAACGTCCATGGTCTGCGTAACCACGTTCATGTCGAATCCACGCATCTGCGCGGCATATCTCGGTCGGATCGCCACGGCGCGCATCGTCACATCGCTTACCGACGCCGGGACGGGAAGCGGCTTCACCGGCGTGCCCAGAACCTCCCCAAACTTCTGCCAGTACGCCACCGCTTCCGGGCTCCACTCCGCGGAGATGAGCCGTGGCAACTGCACGGTGTACTCGTGGCCCGCTCGCCCGCGATCTGCGAGCCTCGCGACGTGCGCGTTGACCGCCGCGTTTAAGTCCGATGTCACCACAGCAATTTCCTCGGCTTTCCCCAGCCCCAGCCGCGCCACCGCTTCCAGCATCGCGAACGGTTGAATCGTTTGCACCGGATAAAAATCATAGCCGTCGCGCTTGTCGGTAAAATCCAGTCCCGGCCCGATCACCAGGATCCGATGAATGGAGCTCGCTTGGATCGCTCCTTTTCGCAACATCGTTTTTAGCGTATCTTCCAGCGCGTAATTCGGCAGCAAGGAAGTATCAGCGGACAACCCTCGCTCTTGAAAAAGAGTTCCGCGCGCTAGCAGTTTCGCAGCCGGATCGCTGGCTGCTTCGGATTGCTTCAGTTTTTCCTGATAGGCGCGCTGTTCGGTAATCAGGCGCCGCAAGTTTTCCTGGAGTTTCGTTTCTACCGACGCTCGCGCAATGCCCTTGCGCGCCAAGAATTCGCTGACGAATCGCAGCCGCTCGTTCGGCGCTCCGTTCGGCAGCGCCACCGCCAGCGCATGCACTCGCGCCCGGGCCGCCGCGGTTAATTCTCCCGGCTCCGACGCGGCGCTCTCTGCACTTTCCAGCCGCGGAAGATTTGTGTAGGACGCGCCATAAAGAATCAGGTTGCTGATGGAATCTTCCACTCCCTGGTCCACGCGCGCGCGCACTTCCGTATCGCGCCTTCTCACCCAATCGTTCCACTCAGCGGAATCATGGATATCGATGGTGCTAAGCCCGGCATCCGCAAAAAGCTTCAGGGTCTCCGCCGCGTCTTCAAAACGGAGAAACCGGACAACCTGATCTGTCGCCGAATAAACCGTGCACGCGAATGACGCAAGGACCAAACAAGCGAAGGCCAACCGCCTAGCTTTGACTGAGGATAGCAATTCCCGGGCAACCCGCATCGTTGCCCGCATCTTAGGTCCAAGCCTCGGACCGCGTCAATTCCATATCTCCTGGCAGTCCATATCTCCTGGCAGTCCATATCTCCTGGCAGTCCATATCTCCTGGCAGTCCATATCTCCTGGCAGTCCCGAATTCGTTTTTTCGAAACTGCGCCGCCAGGCGAGCTGGCTTTTTGCGGCGAAAACACAAAATGGGGTCGTTTCATTCCCTGTGGTATTCCCACATGACCTATGGTACTTTACTGTGGTCGTACCACAGGAGAGCCCTATGGCCGAATCGAAGCTCGATCTACTTCAGGGAACTTTGGACCTTATGGTCCTCCAGACTCTCGCGACCATGGGATCGCTCCATGGTTACGGCATCGCGCGACGCATCGAGCAGGTGAGCGGGGACAAAGTCCTGCTGAACCAGGGGACCATCTACGCCTCGCTGGTAAGGCTGCAGCAGCGAGGATGGATCTCCGCCGAGTGGGGAACCTCTTCCAACAACCGCAAAGCCAAGTTTTATTGCATTACCAAAAGGGGGCGCAAACAACTTTCTGAGGATGCCGCGCATTGGCAACGACTGTCCAGCGTAATGGGTCGAGTTCTCGCCATGCCGGAAGAAGGCGGCCACCAATGATCGACTGGCTAAGACAATCTTTTCACCGCACGCGCTCTGTTTTTCGCCGCGCCCAGCTGGATCACGAACTGCACGCGGAGTTGGCTGCTCATTTGGAGTTAGCCATCCAAGAAAACCTCGAGCGCGGGATGCCCGCCGACGAAGCCCGGCGGCAGGCGCTGATTCGCTTTGGCGGAATGGAACAGGTGAAAGAACAGCATCGGGAGGCGCGCGGACTGCCCATCCTTGATGTCCTTTTTCAGGATCTACGTTACGCGGTGCGCGGGCTAGTGAAGAGCCCGGGATTCACAACCGCTGCCGTTCTCACCTTGGCGCTGGGCATCGCCATGAACGCCACGATGTTTAGCATGGTGAGCGCTTTCCTGCTGCGGCGTCCGCCGGGTCGCGAACCCAACCGCGTAGCGGTGGTTACGTCCATCAACCCGGCGTCTGGTTTTCTCGCCGACACGAATCCCGTCTCTGCACCGAATTACCTCGCTTGGCGCGGAGCAAACGACGATTTCGCGGACATGGCCGCTGCGGACGAATCTCGCACCGTCAGTTTGACCTCGCAGGGTCAGCCGGAGGCGCTCGCCTCAGCCGCCGTGTCTCCCAACTATTTCGCCGTGTTGGGAGTGTCCGCGCAACTAGGGCGTACCTTCTCCGACGGAGAAGACCAGCCGGGGCGCGACCACGTCGTTATACTCAGCCACGAACTGTGGGAGCGCCGGTTCGGCTGCGACGCTTCGCTCATCGGTAGGACCATCCGCCTAAGCCGGGAGAATTACACGGTTCTCGGCGTGATGCCCGCTAGTTTCCGTTTGTTGGGCTTTACACCGCAACTATGGACCCCGCTGGTGTTGACCGCGGCAGATCAAACAGCCGCCGCACGCCGGGACCGTTCTTTGTTGCTGTTCGCACGGCTAAAGTCTCGGGTAACGCTGGAACACGCCCGCGCCGAGTTGGTCACGCTGGCCGGCCGCGCCGGGGAAAACTTTCCCGAGACCGAGAAGGGTTGGGGCGCCGCGGTACGCACACTGCCCGATTTCCTGGTCTACAATTTTAGTATTCGCAACGGCTTAGCGGTGATGATGACCACGGTGGGGTTTGTGCTGATGATTGCCTGCGCCAATGTGGCCGGCCTGCTGTTGGCGCGCTCGGCGGGACGCCGGAAGGAGCTGGCCGTTCGCATCGCCCTCGGAGCCGGCCGGCTGCGCATTGTCCGGCAACTGCTGACCGAAGGTCTGGTGATCGCCTCGCTGGGCGGCAGTATGGGTCTTCTGCTCGCCTATTGGGGGATTCACTTCGTGGGGGCCAACTTGACCTTCAATGCAGCAATCAGCGCCGTACCATTGAGCCTGGACTGGAACGTTCTGCTATTCACTCTCGGTGTCTCGCTGGCTTGCGCCGTGCTGTGCGGCCTCGCCCCCGCGCTCAAAGGGTCAGAAACCGATGTCAATACGAGTCTGAAGGACGAAGGTCGCGCAGCCTCCACTGGCCGGTCACGCAGCCGCGTGCGGACCGTACTGGTTACCGGCGAGATCGCGTTGGCTTTGTTTCTCTTGATCGGAACCGGATTGCTTTTCCGCAACATCTTCCTTATTGAGCATCAGAATCTGGGCTTCCGGGCGGACCATCTCTTCACCGCCAGCGTGTCCCTCGACAACACCAAGTACAAGGATCCCTTGCAGCAGACTCTCTTTGCCCGGGATCTGATTTCTCGTCTCCAGCAGATTCCGGGCGCCGAAGCCGCTGCTGTTGCTTCTGACTTGCCAGCAACCGGACCTGGCACCGTGACTCTCGAGATCAAAGGTCGGCCCGAATTGCCTGCCAACCAGCGGCTCAGCGCACTGGATGTTCTCGTAAGCCTCGATTATTTCCGTACTGCGGGCATCCCGTTGCTTCGTGGCCGGACTTTCACGGAGACAGATAACGCCACCGCACCGCGGGTAGTCGTGGTAAACCAAGAGTTTGTACATCGCCATTTGCAGGACCAGGAGCCGCTGGGAAAACAGATTCGCCTGGATGTGAGCGGCAGTACGCCGCAGTGGAACGAGATCGTCGGAGTCGTCGGCAACGTGAAAACATACTCCGCAGGAACCAGCGATGACCCGGAAGTCTACGAGCCGTTCCTCGAACGCCCGGCGGCTTCGTTCTCTCTGATGGTCCGCGCAACTTCCGATCCGAATAGCCTGTCCTCGGCACTGCGCGACACGGTTGCCCAATTGGATGCCGAGCTTCCACTGGCTCGCGTGATGAGCATGCCTGCTTTGATCGAACAACAAAATGGCGGAGACCCATTTTTCGTGCGGGTATTGGGCAGCTTCGCCATTCTCGCGCTGATCCTGGCGGCCATCGGGATTTACGGGCTGGTCGCTTATTCCGTGGGCCAGCGAACGCACGAAATCGGCATACGCATGGCGCTGGGAGCCAAAAGCCCGGACGTTCTGCGCATGATTTTGTGGGATGGCATGAAAATGACTGCCATCGGAGCGGCTGTCGGACTCGTCCTCGCCCTGCCGCTGCCGAAACTTTTCGACGCCATGTTCTACGGCCTCCACCTTCGCGAGCCGCGGCTGTATTTCATCGTTCCGGTGGCCATTCTCGTGGTTGCGACATTGGCAACGTACATCCCCGCACGGCGAGCCACGCGAGTCGATCCGATCAGTGCGTTGCGCCAAGACTGATACGTCACCACAGGTCTCGCGGATTTCTCGCTGGTTCTCAATTTCGCTCTGCTTCCATTCGAATGTGCTCCAGCACTCGTAAATGGATTCGATGAATGATGTAGTCCGACCACAAATGCCAGTACGCCGCTGGCCACATGGTGTGCTGATACCACGTGGCCCCTTCGAGCCGCGTCCGCCTTCCTGGTAATGCCGTCAGCAAGAACTGCCCTTGCTTCGAGACGAAATACCCGTGCAAATGCGGCGGCTGAATATTTCCGTACGGACTGAGTTCGTTCAACGGAGCGGGATTCGCCGTTACGCCAAATTTCAAGAGCCGTGGCTCATCCCACACTTCGATGGGTTCCGCAAACGGGCCCGTCGAGAAAATACAGTGCCGCACGGCACCAACGCCATGCCCGGAGATCTCCGCGCGAATCGGGTACGCAATTCCCGCGCGGAACAAGAACTCCTTCGGCGGCGGGATCTCCGCGAACGCCACCACCTCGTTCCAAACTTTTTCCGGCGGCTCATTCACTTCAATCGCCGTGCGCACCTCAAATATCTCCGCCGGCGGTTTTACCCAACGCTCGAAGCCTTGAAACGCCGGCGCAAATAACAACACGATCGACATCATTACAGTAGTTCCTTGATTCAGCCAATAGGTAGCCTGGATCGTGTAACCTAGCATTCCGCCCAGTGCCGCGAATGCCAGCGCAAACGGCGCGGCCATCAAAATACAAATCAGTCCTTCGATGGCCACAAGAATCAGCACACCGCCAAGCAACGCTATCGGCGTCACCGCGACGCCCATACAATTGCCAAAGGACCGCGGCGCGTGGTAGCTGTACACCAGCACGGAAAACAGCCCCAAGCAAAACGGCAGCGCCACGAACAATCCCCACCCGTAGGACTGCAGCACTTCTGTCCCCAATACGGTAAACATGGAACCGATGGCGATGGTCACTCCGATCGAAGTGACGGCGGCTCCCATCGCGCTTCGTGGAATCCAGCGATCCAGCGCGCGGGTCTCTGGCCACGGCGTCGCTTCGCGCCGCGCCGCGACCGAGTGCGATTCCATGGCGCAAAGCAAAAAGAAAAACAACAGGTTGATCACCGGAGGAAAAAAAAGGACCACCAACCACAACGGTTTCCCGGCATCTCGCAGCCGCTGCACCGTCAGCGTCACGCCCAGCCAGATGAACGGTACTGCCAAAACCAACAACGTGCCCGCAAATGCGTGCGCATCCGGATGAATCGCGTTCACACGGGCATCCGGCCCCAGCGGCTGCCAGTAACTCCACAAGAACCACTGCCGGCCAAAGATAGCGAAGGCCACAAATTTATCGAGGAAAAATTTCAGGACGAAAAGGGTGCAACCGGCGAGGGCATAATTCTTCCTATCGATCGTCCCCTGCCACCGCCACAAATCGGCAATTCGCATTGTTTATGCTCCCTACGCCGCGGCAGTCTCTTCCGCTCGACCAGAGTTCATCCATCCAAGCAAACCGCAAATGCCGAATCCAATCGCGTTCAGTGTGCCGTGAATTCGCTCCATGCGTCCGAGCTCCACAAACGCTTCGAGCGGATATTCGCCAAGCGCCCAGCTCGCCGCCAGGGCCATCCCCGCAACCACGCAAGTGCTGGAGAGCAGCAGCATCGCTCGCGCAACCGGTTTCACATTGCCGAGCGCGACGCGAACCATTCCCATCGCAAGTCCAAACTGCCCAAGAACAATGAGAACTGCGGCTGCCAGCTTCACCGGGGGTCCTACCAGAAACGCCAAGCCGAGCAGCCCCGGTCCCACCACTACGCCCGCCAGCGCCGCAACGAGCGGCTTGCTCCATCGTGTTTCTCGAAGCCGCTCATAGGTCAATCCGGCAAGCACAGCGGACAAGAATCCCGCGAAGTGAAAATGAACCGCGGTCAGCAACACAATGGGCTCTTCGAATCCGACGGGTTGCAAACCGAGGCGCGAAGCCACCAACCAGGTTCCGCCGACAATCAGATAGGCCTCTCCGGCAGCGAAGCAGAATTGGGAAAAGGAATGAGCGCGATATCGCCAGAGTCGGCGTAGACCTCGCAGGGCGAAAAAAGCGCAGACGAGCAACCAAGCGCTTGCGAAGGACGCCGCGAGAATACCGGTGGGAAGAAAAAAGGAAACGGTTGCGAGTGCTGACGCCGCAAAAATAATCCACTTCAGAGCTTGCCGCTGTGCAACTAGGGGCTCAGAACTTTCCAGAGTGGGAATCAGCAAAGTCGCTAGGGGAACCACAATCCAAGGCGCCAGCAAAAACAAAAGTTCGATCACACCGAGTTGAGGCCAGCCGCTCCACGTTCCCGCGACCATCACCAGCCAGACTACGGCGCCGAGAAACACCTCTATCCGGAACGAACCTCGCCGATCGGGAACATCACTCATCGCCAGCCTTTCATGAAGCGCGTGCAAGCGCGGCGGCTCCATAGGTGATCGTCAGGAACAACGCCGCCAAGGTGAACGCTACGTCACCGGCACGATGGGCTCGCCGCAGCGAAGCGTCGTAATACAAAAGTTGCACGGGAGCACGGAACAACCAGAAAAGAGCCATCGACGCCGCAAGAAATCGGCCGAGCCCGCGCCCGCTCGCGAGTTCCGGGGCAAAACCAAAAGTCAACACTGCAAACAGCAGGACTACGCCGACGATATAGACGGAATGCACGACAAAAACCTGCCGGATGATCGGCGCAACGCGCGACAAGTTTTCCCGGTAATTTAGCTTTTTCGGAATGAAAAGATTCGCGGATGCAATCGCGATCTGCACAAATCCTGCCAGCCAGAGAAAAGCTGAAATGTTGTGCATAACTGCCTCCTCGGGCGATTTATGCTCGGCGGGAAATTTCATTCGCCGGGCAGCTCGCTGCGGCGCACTTGCGATTCGCGGCAACCCAGCGATATCCTTTGCGAAGAATTTCCATCATCCCAGGAATTCTCGAAATCCATACAAGCGGACGGCCCCACCAGATTTCGCGCGCCAGCGCCACCGCCGCATCTGCCCCGCCGTACTGGCTTCCATCGCTCAGCAAAAATCTCATTTCGAAAAGCAATGCTTGGGGCGGCATGGCCAACAGCGCACTGACCCGCGGATCCTGCAGTGGCGCCAGGGCCATTCCGCGCCGCTCCAGAATCGGCGCGATCCACCTGGCGATGCGCGTGCAAAACTTGCATTCCGCGTCGAAGAACAGCCAGCCTCGCGCGTGCCGCCCCTTCCCGTCTGTGTACTCACTCACCAGCGAAATCATGATCCACCTGCGATTCCCTGCCGCATCGAACTCTTCTCGACTAACCTGAGCGCCCTCGGCGTCTCGGCGTTATCTCTTTCTCTTTTCTCTCGCTTTTTCTTTTTGCGAAAACTTTCCATTTCCAAGCTTCGGCTCTCAGCCGTTGGCTGCCTTTTTTCCCAGCAGAGTAATCACCTTCCCGCGCAGCTTCACTACGCCCTTCAATGCTCCTGCCGGCATGCGAATGATTTCCTCGAACAACCCGGTCATCGCGGTCAGGAATTCCAGCATGGTTTCCAGCCGCTCCCTAGTGTACGCGTCACCTTGCGGATTGGACTTGACCTCGCGCACGCATTCGGCCAGCACACTCAGCGTTGGATCGATCTCGCGGCGCTTACGCTCCTCGGAAACGATGCGGAAGATCTCCCACACATCTTTGATAGACTCGAAATGGTCGCGCCGGTCGCCCAGCACGTGCACCACGCGTACGATGCGCCACCCTTGCAACTCGCGCAGGCTGGTGCTCACGTTCGAGCGCGCCACGGCCAAGGTGTCGGAAATCTCATCAGCCGGGAGCGGATGCGGCGACAGGAACAGCAGCGCATGAACTTGCGCGACCGTGCGGTTGATGCCCCAGCGGGTGCCCATTTCCCCCCAGTGCAAAATGAACTTCTGGGCCACCGGGGTTAAGCTGTTTTTGGTTGGTTCGGTCATTTTGCCCTTCCCTACGTACCGTCTTTCTTGTCGCGTTCGTCACATCTGTTGTTTCTGTTATTACAGAACATACAGTTGTTTCCGCGGTTTGTCAAGTCCTTTTTACCTGGCCTTTTTCTGGTCTTTCCAGCCTCTTCCCCGGCTGTTAGCTTCTTAAGGGAGAGTTCAGGGCAAGGGAGAGGCGATGGCGGCAGATGCCTGAGCACAACAGAAGCCGAACTGCCTGGTTCGTGGCCCTCCTCCTTGCTGGCCTGCTCTGCTGCCTGGGGGCCGCGATCGTTTCCCAGGGGCGAGCTGAAGACGCCTCGCTCTCTGCCGCGGTCTGCCCTATCGTCTATCAACTGGATCAATCCCCGGCCTCCCGAGGCTACCGCTACAGCTTCTTTGGCAACGGCTTCTTCATTAACGAAGAGGGGTACATTCTGACGGTGGCCCATGTGCTGGAGACTTTTCGCGACGGCGGCCAGCCCTACATTCTCGTCGCCCGCCCGGATAGTCCCCCTCAGCTCATTCGAGCCGACGTGATTGCCGTGGACACAGAACACGATGTCGCCATTCTTCACGCAACACCTAATCCTTTCGCGGGCAAGCACACCGTAACTTTCTTGCCGCTGGCGTCTGATCGAGCCTTCCTCGGCCAGCATGTGATCGCCCTGTCGCTTCATCCCCAGAAGCCACGGAATGCTCAATCCTTTCAGGCTCCTCAAGAGGATCGTTCCTCCGGCGAAGTCCTTTCCTACGAATCCACACAGCTTGAGAAATCTGCCCCAGCGGCTGACGTCTTCCTCCTCAGCCATCCTGTAACGCTCGGCCAGAGCGGCTCTCCGGTCCTGGCCCTCGATTCCCAGGCGGTAGTCGGTCTCATCGAGGGCCGTTGGCTGCGCTCGAGCGGTCTTTCTGTCGGCACAGCGTCTTCTCGAACCGCGTCTGTTCCTGGCGCAGCCATCCCAGTTCGCTACGCGATCGCGCTCCTCGAGCGCCAGTCGATCCTCTGGCACTCTCCGCAACCGGCACAACCGGCGTCCCCCGCGCGTTGACAGAAGAATCCAAGCACCCACTATTTCCTCCCGCAAAGCGGCTGCGACCACTCCCGGTCCTTTGGCAGTTGCCAGACGAATGATGATGGTTGTAGGTTGGTCGCATGCAGGAGAAGATTCGAGTCACACTCGCGAAGGATGTCTTCGGCAGAATCGGCAGTTTGGCCGGTTCGAAACGCTTGCATTCCACCTTCCTTGAGAGGGTCGCCTTGACGGCGAGCGACCTCGAACTCATCCATAAAGCCGCGGGTGGGTTCAATCGCGAGGCGGAAGTCTTGGGTTGTCAGTCACACACGTCGAGTTAAGTGCTGGCCCGTCATGTAATCGTAAGGATCCCCGAAGTGTTGGAGACGATTTAATGACTCCGAGCGAATTCCGCGGCCTGGCACTGAGCTTTCCCGAAACCGAAGAGCGCGCCCACATGGACCACCCTGATTTTCGAGTGGCAGGTAAGATCTTCGCGACCCTGGCCTATCCAGAAGATGGCTATGCCATGGTCAAACTGACGCCTCTCGAGCAAGAGATGTTCATCAAGTCCCAGCCCACCGCGTTCAAGCCCTGCAACGGCGCCTGGGGACGCCGCGGCGCCACGAGCGTTAGCCTCAAATGCGCCCGCAAGCCTTTGGTACGCCGAGCTCTTCTTGCCGCCTGGCGACTGACCGCTCCGAGGCATTTGCAGCACCTGATGGCCGCTGAAAAATAGCATTCCTAGCGGACCTTGTTACCCCCTGGATTCTTCTAAACCGCTTCTCGCCCGGCAGTCATTTTTTCATTCTCTAGAAGTGACAACTTGCTTCGTCCGTCGTCTAACCTCTCTAACGAGTGGTCGTGTGCCTGCCCAGGGGGGAGCGCATGAGGAATCTCGTTCGCAACTTAACTTTCGGTTTACGTCTCTTAGGCAAGAACCTAGGCTTTACCTCCGTAGCCCTGCTCGCGCTGGTTCTCGGTATCGGGGCGAATACGGCGATCTTCAGTGTGGTCTACGCCACCCTCCTTTCTCCGATGCCTTACCCGAATCCGGACCAACTCGTCATGGTGTGGTCAAAAATAAATGGGAACCGCAACGGGGTTTCCGCAGGTGACTTTCTCGATTGGAAGAGACAGAACTCTGTCTTTCAGTCGCTATGCGCTTGGACAGGTGGCAGTTACACGCTCTCCACTTCGGATCATCCCGAGCAAGTCCAGCTCCGCGTCGCCACACCGGGATTCAACGACATGGTCGGTACGCCGTTCTTCCTGGGGCGGGATTTTCTGCCGGAAGAAGGCCAGGTAGGCAGCGACCGCGTACTGGTGATGACTCACAAGCTTTGGGTAGAACGCTTTGCCAGCGACCGCGACATTATCGGGAAGCCCGTTCGAATGAATGGCGAACGTTACACCGTCGTCGGTGTGCTCGCGGCCGGGCAGCCCGACCGCCTGGAAGTGCAGATCTTTGTCCCCCTGGCTTTCAAGCCGGAGCAGATCAATCACCAGTTCCATTTTATTCTGGTGATGGGCCGGCTCAAGCCGGGAGTGACGCTACAGCAGGCTAACGCGGACATGGACTCCGTCACACGGCACATCGCTGAAGTCTACCCAAAATCAAACAAGGGTTGGGGCGCCACGGTTGAGCCTTTGCAGAACGACTTCATCAGCAAAGACACCATCAAGAACCTTTGGCTCTTGATGGGTGCCGTGGGATTTATCTTGTTGATCGCCTGCGTGAACGTAGCCAATCTGCTTCTCGCGCGGGGCACAGTACGTCAAAAAGAGATTGCCGTGCGGGCAGCGATGGGCGCAACGCGCTGGCAACTTTTTGCTCAGTTTTTGACCGAGAGTGTTGCTTTGTCGCTGATCGGGGGAATCCTGGGCGTCGGTCTCGCGTGGGGATTACTGAAAGTCATTGTGGCCGGCATGCCCCCTTTTACGCTGCCTTCGGAAGCTGATTTTCGATTGAATCTACCGGTACTGTTCTTCAGCCTTGCGGCGTCGATCCTGTGCGGCATTCTGTTTGGGTGCGCGCCGGCCTGGCATACCGCGAAGCTAAATCTGAGTGATACGTTGAAGGAAAGCGGCCGATCGGCTTCTAGCTCCGTCGGCCGCCAGGGATTGCGGCGCACACTGGTGGTCATCGAATTCGCGCTAGCGCTGACGCTGCTCGCCGGAGCGGGACTGGTAATTCACAGTTTTTGGAAATTGTCTCGCGTGGATCTCGGATTCAGGCAAGACCATATCCTCACATTTTTCCTGCCGGTGAAGGACGGTCGTTTCGCGAATCCCGAACAGATCAACGCCTTTTATCGGCAAGTGCTGGATGAGGTCGGCGCGCTGCCGGGAATCACCGCCGTTTCGGCTTCCACGGGAATGCCCATTATCGGCACAAACTTCGGTATGCCGTTCAACCTGGCAGGGCAGACGGTGGACGATCCTTCCTCACGTCCAGGTGCGGGCTTCAATATGGTCACGCCGGAATACTTCCGGACGTTTGGCATCCACATGATTCAGGGACGCGTGTTCACCGAACAAGACATGGCGGGCGGCCTGCCAGTTGCGATGGTGAATGAGACCTTTGCGAAAAAATATTTGTCTAACCTTGATCCGTTGGCGCAACGTGTGGTGGTTGAGCAGTTGATTCCCGGGGTCACCCGACTAGGCCCTCCCATCGAGTGGCAAATTGTCGGCGTGTATCATGACGTGCACAACGGCGGAGTGCGCGGCGAGGGCTTTCCCGAGATCGACGTTCCCTTCTGGCAATCCCCGTGGCCGCAAGCGGGATTGGCGGTTCGCGTTTCTGGGGATCCCGCCACCATGACAAGAAGCATTACGGCGATGGTGCGGTCCGTGGATCCGGATCTTCCGGTGGACCAGGTAAAAACCATGGATCAGCTGGTACATGAGTCGCTGGCCAACGATCGCTTTTCTACCGCGCTCTTCGCGAGCTTCGCGGGCGTAGCACTACTCCTGGCAGCTATCGGGATCTATGGGGTGATGTCGTTTGCCGTGGCGCAGCGCACGCACGAAATTGGGTTGCGCATGGCGCTCGGAGCGGGGCCGCAGCAGGTGCTCGGCCTGGTGCTCAAGGAAGGGATGCTGCTCGCGTTGGTTGGGCTAGTCGTGGGCCTGGGCGGTACGTACTTTGTCGGCCGCCTGATGAAGACCGTCTTGTATCAAGTGAACGCGATCGATCCCGCGGCCATCAGCGCGGTGACCGCGGTGCTGTTGCTATCGGCCTTGCTCGCTTGCTACATCCCCGCGCGTCGAGCTACGCACGTCGATCCCATGGTCGCGCTGCGCGACGAATGAACTTCTCCGACGCCATTGTACGGATGCGGAATTGCCACCAATCATTCGGAATGCGCCGAGTTGCATAACGGGCGCCGCCCGGCAATTAGGCCGTCTCGCGACTTGACACTAACGGCGCGGCGGCCTAACGTCTTGCGCGAGGAAAGTGGAAGCCGCAAGCTCCCGCCTATTCTCAAAGATTTCCGTTTTGGAGGTATCCCATGCCATTGAGCCTGATGACGTTGTCCGTGGTGGCTTCGCCGCTCAGCCTGCAGGAAGGATTGAAAATCCTCGAACGCGATGATCATCGCTGCCAGTATTGCGGGCTGGACGGGCGGGCCAGTTTCGAGAACGCTCTGGTTATGCGCGTAGATTTCGTGGTGCCGCGGGCACGCAAAGGAAAGAAGGATGCGAGCAATCTCGTCGCCTGCTGCACTCCGTGCAACACCATCAAAGGTACACGCGTTTACGCCGGCTTCGATGAAGCCAAAGCTTTCGTGCTCAAGCAGCGCGAAGGGTTACGAAAGAATTGGGAATTGAAAACGGCCCGGCCGCTCGCCAAGTCCGCGAAAGCATAAGACGGCGGCGATTTCCGCGGAGCGCCTGATATCCGGGGAGGATTGGCGAAAGCCTCCCTGTTTGTGGGCCTTCGCGTCGCGCGGAGGCCGCGCAGTTTTCCGCCTGAAGTTTCGCTAAGAGGGTTTGGCTTTACTGGCCCGCCATTCCTTGGCCGAAAGAAAGCGCATGCACGGGCAGAAGCCTTTGTGGTCGCCCGGGGCCTGACAGGAATACTTAAGCGCGGCGTGGCTGCCAGCCTTGTGCCCGCACGTACACATTTCTCGCGCCAACTCAGGCGAGACTCGAGCCGAGCGGCCGCGTCCAGCGACTGCGTGTCCTAATTTCTTGCTAGTCACAGTTCCTCTCTCTTTACGGAACCCGGGGCCATCGTTCGGGCCAAGGGTCGCGTTCCCTTTAGCTTTTTCATCCGTACTGCAGTTTACCACGCGCCCGAGCTGTCCTATAGCGGGCTCACTTTCCATAGGGGCCACACTCAGAGAGGGATGAGCGTTGCCCCTAGTTTGCGCCCGTGTTCCTGTAACTGCAATCAAGTTCAGACCCGGCTTGCCAGAAACATCTTCGCCCATCAGGGTATGACCGTCCATGCTCGAAGATCGTAGAGTTCGGGCGAGCAAACCCTGGTGGCCACCGAAATCGGTGCTGCTAAGTACCATCCGCCAAATCAGGGAAGGCAGCACTGAAATTGTCGCATCAGTTACTAAAGTACGTTGCCGTGGCTAGAAGCGTTTGGACCGTTTCTCAAAACCACGGGCATAAAAATTGACACGCGCAAAGATCATTTGGTTCCTCGTAATCCTGGTGAAGCCGTTAGGCGGAAGATTCCAGCTTCGGTTTACTCGCTGGCTCATCTCACTTCCTGCATGGTGGCCACCAGCTCGGGAATCTCGATGCGGATCACGGTTCCTTCGCCCGGCCGGCTTTCAATTTCCAAATGAAAATCGGTTCCGTACAAGACGCGCAGGCGCTCTCTGACGTTGCTGAGCCCGATGCCTTCGACGTAAACGTGCGGCATTTTCTCTTCGGAGATGCCCACGCCATTGTCGGCAATCTCGATGCGCAGCCGGCCGTCGCGGTTGGTGGTTCGCAATTCGATTTTTCCGCCGCCCAGCTTTGGCGCCAGCCCGTGTTTCAGGCAATTCTCCACCATCGGCTGTAGCAGCATGCTGGGCACAAAAGCTTCTAACGCGGCATCGTCAATTTGCTTCACAATGTCCAGATTGTCTTTTCCAAAGCGCGCCACTTCGATGTCCAGATAATCGTCGATGAATTGCAGCTCCTCGCGCAGCGGCACAAAGGTTTCATGCTTGCGCAGCAGCCGCCGCAAGATGTTGCTGAGCTTGAGCACCACGCCGCGCGCAGAATCCGGATCAAAACGGATCAGCGCCGAGACGGTGTTCAGCGTGTTGAAAAGAAAATGCGGATTGATTTGGCTGGAGAGCGCATCCATGCGCGCTTTCAACAGCAACTGCTGGTGCCGTTCGAGGTTCATCTCGATCCGCGTGTTGTTCCAGATCTTCAGCGGCGCGGCCACCGACATGAGCGTGGCAATCACCACCAGCACCAGCCACCCATTCCGGTGCGCGTCAATCGCAAAAAGCCACTTCGGTTTGGTCGCCACTACCAGCGCGACGCGGCCGAGTTCCAGGGCGATGCACGTTGTCAGCGGCGCCATCTCCCACGACAATTCCGCTTGGCGCAGCAGCTTGACGGTTGCGTTCGGAATATTCAGGAAGGTAAATGGCCCGAAGTTCCAGAGATCTTCTTTGTTGGGAATGGCCTGGCGGATCAATCCCCCGAGCAGCCCGGCCGTGGCTGCCGCAGGCATGGCCAGCCACTCGCGGGAGATCAACGCCGGAATGGTGATGATCGCGCCGCCGATGGGCCCCACTACGCGGCCGCCGAGCAGCCCCATGAGAAACGCGCCTTCGAGCGACAAGTCCGCAAATGCGTAGGAAGGCCCGCCCACCAGCCTCAAGGTCACACCGACAATCAAGGCCGGCGTCATGAAGAGCATGAGTTTGAGTTTTTGGTCCGGATCGCGTTCCTCGGTGAAAAGCACGCGCCGAAAGGTGGTCCAGCGCGCCAGCAGTGCGGCAATCGACGAAGCCACGCCCACTTTCAGCAGCAAAGTGAATAACAGATCTCGAATGGGCGGTACTGTCTCCATTGGTGGGCGAGTCTCAGGCTAACGCTAGCCAATCCGGGGCTCGATGTAAAGCCAGTACCGTCTAAGAATGACCAGACATCAAATGGCGGACATTCGATCAACCGATGGCCAAGCGGGCTGAAAATGGTGCGCAACTGACTCCCTGCTATACTTCTTGTTTCCCAATGCGCGCAAAATCACAGCATGGCCAGCATTCCAGCGGAACACTTGCCGGCGTCGAAATGGTCGCGCATGCCGCCCTTCCGACGCGTTATGGACGATTCACGATTTATGGCTTCAAAGGCGACGGCCCACAGGCGGAAGCGGTTGCGCTGGTTCGCGGCAAGCTGGATGGAAAAACTGCTCCCTTGGTGCGCGTGCACTCGCAGTGCCTGACGGGCGACGTTCTCACCTCGCTGAGGTGCGACTGCCGCGCGCAGCTGGAATTGTCGATGAAGAAAATCGGCGCGGCAGCGGCGGGAATTTTGCTTTATCTGCCGCAAGAGGGCCGCGGCATCGGATTGATGAACAAACTGCGGGCTTACGAACTGCAGGACGGCGGAATGGACACCGTGGAAGCGAATGAAACGTTGGGCTTCGCCGCCGATGCGCGCGATTACGAATTTTCCGCAGACATTTTGAAAAAACTCGGCGCGACAAAAATTCGCTTGCTCTCCAACAACCCGGAAAAAGTTCGCCAGCTCGAAAACTCCGGTATTCGCGTCGTTGAGCGCGTGCCGTGCCAGCCGCGCATTTCAAAGACCTCTCGCGCCTACTTGAAAACCAAAAAACGCAAGATGGGTCATCTGCTTGAAGGAATTTGATTTCCGATGAAATGATTCTATCCGCCGCCGACAAACTGCACGATCTCATAGCGGTCGCCGGGTTCGACCGTGGTTTCAGTCCATTTCGGCCGGGGCAAAATCTCCAGATTTCGTTCGATGGCCACCCGTCCGGCGTCGAGTCCCAGTTCACGAAGCAAGTCCGCCACGGTGGTCCCGGGCTTCGCCGGCCGATTTTCGCCGTTGACGGTGATCGAGTGTGTAGTTTGCATGACTAGCTTGCAGCTGGTACGCGGGGCTTCATCTTCAATTGAAAACGCAATTGTCCCTGGGCGCTCCCTCTGAAAGCCTCGACAACCAGAGCAGCATCGGCATGGGAGAGCGCGGGCATTTCGAATTGGATCTGAGCGTTCCCCGAGCCACCGGTCACGGTGGAGAATTCCGCGGGCGCGGAAGCGCCATCGACTTTTGCAGTGACAATGGCACCGTCAGCCGCCTTGCCCGACTGGTCGCGGACAGTGATCTGTAGCAACGCGCGCTTTCCGGTGAGCCAAGTCCTGGGATTGATAAGCTCCAGCTTGAGACCCGCTGACCGAGGGATGGCGGCAGGACCCGGTGCCGCAGCAGCGGCAGCGGGCTTCTCTTCCGGCGGCAGTGCGACCGAAAGCGCTCCGGATTGAATTTGGTCGACGATGGTGCGGTGCTGTTCATCGACGCGCTGCTTCAAGGCTTGTTCGCGATCGAGATCCAAAGGCAGCAGGTCAAAATAGTTGTTGGTGCGCCGATGCAAGACTCGCCCGCGGAAATAAACGGTCGTATCGATCAGCGCGTGAGCGACCCCGCGATCTTCCGTTTGGACGTGATAGGTCGTGTTGCCTGCCTTCACGTTGGTATTGTGACCGAAGAGCATTTCCGAACTCGCTCCGCCTGCCCAGGACTGCAGGTGCCTTGCAGGAATCTTTCCGACGCATTTGACCGAGTGGCGTTCGAATCGTTATTATAGCGCTTCGCCTATGAGTGGTTCTGGTTTACATACGTATACTCCGCTTCTCTTACACCTGCTGATCGCCGCGGCTCTCGCCGGTGCGCTAACCGCCGTTTCCGTTCTGGTGGGCTGGCGCCGTCCGAGCCGAGCCAAACAGCAGCCCTACGAGTGCGGCATGGAACCCACGGGCGACGCGCGCGAGCCTTTCTCAGTCAAGTTTTACCTCGTAGCGATAGTTTTCATTCTATTCGACGTGGAAGCCATCTTCTTGTACCCCTGGGCCTATATTTTTCGCAGTTTGCAGTGGTATGGCTTCGGGGAGATGATGCTCTACATTGCCATCCTGTTGGTCGGTTATTTATATCTCTGGAAAAAAGGCGCGCTGGACTGGCACAAATAGCCGGCGCAAGTGAGATTCGAAATCGTGACGGAGTCTTCCAGTAAAAACGCTAATGTTGTAGCCGAATGCCTGCGTTCGTGGAATCCGAAAGCAGTCCTGGAAGTGATTGAGTTCCGTGGCGAAACCACCATCGTGGTGCCGCGCGCACTCCTGCGAGCCACGGCCGAACAGTGCCGGGGGGACGCCAAGCTGCAGTACAACTTCCTGACCGACGCCACCTGCGTGGACCGCTATCCCGCCGGGCCGCGATTCGAATTGAACTATCACCTGGTGTCCATCCCCAGGCGTGAAAAAGTGCGGCTGCGGGTGTGGCTCGGCGGCGATGATCCCGTTGTCGATTCGCTGGTTCCTGTCTGGCCGGGCGCCAATTGGCTGGAGCGGGAAATTTATGATCTCTTCGGCATTCGTTTTTCTGGCCATCCGGATTTGCGGCGCATCTTACTTCCAGACGACTGGGAAGGCCATCCCTTGCGCAGAGACTATCCTGTGGAGGGTTATCGAGACGTGCCGAACACGGGAGAACTATTCAGGAAAAGCAGCACGCCATGACAACTGTTGAAACCGCAATCGGAACAACGAAAACGATGGTCCTCAACATGGGGCCGCAGCATCCCTCGACGCACGGCGTGCTGCGCATTTTGCTGGAGCTGGATGGCGAAACGGTGGTGAAGGCGATTCCGGATCTCGGGTATTTGCACACGGGAATCGAGAAGTCGTGCGAGGACAAGACCTACTCCCAGGTCATCACGTTGACGGACCGGATGGATTACCTGAATCCGCTGGGGAACAACCTGGTGTACTGCCTGGCGGTGGAAAAACTGCTGGGGCTGGAGGTGCCGAAGCGCGCGCAGTACATCCGCGTAATGATGGTGGAGCTGCAGCGCATCTCCTCGCATCTGGTGTGGCTCGGAACTCATGCCATCGACCTGGGAGCGATGTCCGTTTTCCTATATTGCTTCCGCGAGCGCGAAGAGATTTTGAAGATTTTCGAATTGTTCACCGGACAGCGGATGATGACCAGCTACATTCGAATCGGAGGCCTGGCGCTGGATGCGCCTGCCGGTTGGCGGCAGCCCGTCGAACGCTTTCTGAAGATGATGCCAAGCCGCGTGGATGAGTACGAAACGCTGCTAACGGAAAACCGCATCTGGATCGGACGCACCAAGGGCATCGGGTACATCTCCGCCGAGGATGCCATTGCTTTGAGCATGAGCGGGCCGACGATTCGCGCGGCGGGCGTGGCCTACGATAACCGGAAACTCTTCCCTTATTCGAGCTATGAGGAATTCGATTTCGGCGTGCCCACGCGGACGGAATCAGATTGCTACGCGCGGTACTTGGTTCGCGTGGCCGAGATGCGCGAAAGCCTGAAAATCATTCGCCAAGCGCTTGACAAGATTTCGAATGAAGGGCCGATCAAGGCGGAAGCGCCGGGAATCATCCCCCCGCAGCGTGAAAAGATGAAAACGGAGATGGAAGCGCTCATCTACCACTTCAAAATTTTCACGGAAGGCTTTTCGCCGGCTCCCGGCGAGGTTTTTGTTACGGTCGAATCTCCACGCGGGGAATTGGGCTGCTTCATCGCCAGCGACGGCTCGCCGAAACCGCTGCGCGTTCACTTCCGCGGCCCTTCCTACATCAATTTGCAGGCGTTGCCAAAGCTGATCGAAGGGCAGTTGATTTCCGATGTCATCGCCTGCATCGGCACCATCGATATTGTTCTTGGAGAAGTGGACAGGTAAGCATGGAACTCTCCCCAGCACTCTCAGCGAAGTTTGAAAAGTTGCAGAGCAGCTATCCGGTGAAGCGCAGCGCGCTGATTCCGATGCTGATGTACGCGCAGGACGAGTACCGCTGCGTCAGCGATGAAATGATCGCGGAGATCGGGCGGCGGCTGGATCTGAACAACGTGCAGGTCGAAGAGACGCTGGCGTACTACTCGATGCTGCACCGCAAGCCCTGGGGCAAGAATCACGTGCAAATCTGCACGAACGTGGCGTGCATGCTGAAGGGCGGGAATGAACTTCTGGATCGCGCGAAAAAGCGCCTCGAAATCGGGCACAAGGAAACCACGGCCGACGGGGTCTTTTCGCTCGAAGAAGTGGAGTGCATCGGTGCCTGCACGGGCGCGCCGGCGATGCAAGTAAATTATGACTTTTACGAAAACCTGACGGCGGTCAAGTTTGACCGCATCATCCAAGAACTGGATGCGGGGGGACATCCCGCGCCCGTGCCGGTGATTTCCGGTGCCATCCACGAACGCCATCCAGCCGAAACGCCGCTCATCAGCCGGCGATGGGGCATGAAGGATTCGCACAAGATCGACGTTTACTTGATGCAAGGCGGCTATCAAGCGCTGGAGAAGGCGCTGAAAGAGATGACTCCCGAAAACGTGATCGATGAAGTGAAAAAGTCGAATCTGCGTGGCCGCGGCGGAGCGGGATTTCCGACGGGCATGAAGTGGTCGTTCGTGCCTAAGGATTCGCCGAAACCGAAATACGTGATCTGCAACGCGGATGAATCGGAGCCTGGCACCTGCAAAGACCGGCCGCTGATGGAGATGGACCCGCACCAGATGATCGAAGGCATGGCCATTGCCGGACGCGCCATTAGCTCGCACCAAGGCTTCATTTACATCCGCGGCGAATACCGGTACGTGCTTGATATTGTGGACGCGGCAATCGTTGATGCCTATTCGCGCGGGTACTTGGGGAAGAATATTCTCGGCACGGGATTTGATTTCGATTTGCTAGCACACACGGGCGCGGGCGCTTACGAATGCGGCGAAGAGTCCGCACTGATGGAATCTCTCGAAGGCAAACGCGGTTATCCGCGCATCAAGCCTCCCTTCCCGGCCGTGGTGGGATTGTACGGATGCCCGACCATTATCAACAACGTGGAGACCCTGAGCGCCGTGCCTTCGATTATTCGAGACGGTGGCGACGCTTACGCGAATCGCGGCACTCCGAAAAATGGCGGGACGCGCATGCTGTGCATCGCGGGACACATCAACAAGCCCGGAATCTACGAAGTGCCTCTGGGCATGAACATGAAAAAGTTTATTTACGAGGTGGCCGGAGGAATTCCGAGAGGAAAGAAGCTGAAGGCGGTGATTCCCGGAGGAAGTTCCTGCCCGCTGATGACCGCCGACGAAATCGATATTCCGATGGACTACGATGCGGTGGCGAAAGCGGGTTCGATGCTGGGCTCCGGCGGCATGGTGATCATGGACGAAGACACCTGCATGGTGGACATGGCGCGCCGGATCATGCACTTTTACGCGCACGAATCATGCGGCTGGTGCATTCCCTGCCGTGAAGGAACGACCTGGCTGCGCAAGATACTGGAGCGCTTCCATGCCGGCATGGGGCGCACCGAAGACATCGACATGATCGCGGACCTGGCGAAAAACATGTTGGGACGCACGTTCTGCCCGCTGGGCGACGCTGCCGCGATGCCCACGATCAGCATCATGAAGAAGTGGCGGGGCGAGTTTGAAGAACACTTGAAGGGACGTTGCGCCTACAAATCCGCGGACGCGTTGGTTGGCTCACGATAGGAATCCATGGCCGAACTGAAACTGATTAAGCTGAAAATCAACGAGCGCGAAGTGCAAGTGCCGCAAGGGACGCTGGTGATCGAAGCGACGCGGCGCATCGGGACGGAAGTGCCTTCGTTCTGCTACTACCCCGGGCTTTCGCTTCAGGCCGCGTGCCGCATGTGCCTGGTCGAAGTGGAAAAAGCGCCGAAGTTGCAGACCGCGTGCACCCTGGTGGCGACCGAAGGCATGATCGTTCGAACGGACACCGAGCAGGTGCACCAGGCGCGCAAGTACATGCTGGAATTCCTGCTGACCAATCATCCGCTGGATTGCCCGGTCTGCGACAAAGGTGGTGAGTGCGAATTGCAGGACATGGTTTTCCGCTACGGCGCGGACTCGAGCAGGTTCGTGGAAGAGAAAATCCACCGGCCCGAAGAAAAGTGGTCGGAACTGGTTTATTACGATGCGCCTAGGTGCATTTTGTGCTTCCGCTGCGTGCGCGTTTGCGATGAAGGCATGGACGTGAAGGCCCTCGGCGTAGGGATGCGGGGCGCCAACAGCGTGATCATCCCGAACCGCGAGGATCATTTGGAATGCGAAGAGTGCGGGATGTGCATCGATATTTGCCCGGTGGGAGCGCTAACCAGCGGGACCTACCGTTACAAAACTCGGCCGTGGGAAATGGCATACGTTTCCACGGTGTGCACGCACTGTTCGAACGGGTGCAAGACGACGCTGAGTGTGCGCAACCACGAGATTCTGCGCTCGAACAACCGGGACCTCAGCGGTATCAACAAGGATTTTCTGTGTGTGAAAGGGCGCTTTGGTTTTGACTTCACAAAGCACGCCGAGCGCGTCAAACAACCGATGGTGCGCAAGGGCGACAAGCTCTATCCCGTGTCATGGGAAGAGGCGGCGCAGGCAGCGGCTACCAAATTGAAGGCGGTGCACGACGTTGGCGGCAGCGATGCTATGGGTTTCATCGGGTCGAACCGCACTTCGAATGAAGAAAACTATTTGCTGCAGCGGATGGCGCGGGCAACCTTTGGAACAAACAATATCGATCATCACCGCACGGCGGACTACACGGGACTAGTCACAGCACTGGGCGAGTACGCCAACGATTCGCTGCTGACCATGGAGCAGTTGTACCAATCGAAAGCAGTTTTGCTAGTCGGGAACGATCCGACGAATCAGAACCCGCTGGTCGGCTGGCAGATTCGCAGCGGGATTCGACATTTTGGCACCAAGCTGTTTGTAATCAATGCGGCTGAGATCAAGCTGAAGCGCAAGGCTACGCAGTTTGTGAAAGTGGAAGCGGGGCAGGAGTCTGCCGCGCTGCGTTGGCTGGCGCATGAGGAAGGACAACTCTCGCCGCCGCTAGTCGAACAACTGGTGCAATTGAAGGCTGGGCTGGAGGCGGAAAGCGATGTAGCGGTGGTGTTTGGCGCCGAAATTTCCGGCGCTGCGATCTCGCAATTGGCGGCTTTTGGTTCGAAGCTGGCAGGCAAGACGCGCTACATGGCGCTCGGCGACTACGCCAATTCACGTGGGGCTGCGGATATGGGCGTGTTGCCGGACCGTTTGCCGGGATATGCGTACGTGGGAAATCCGCACGCGCACGAGTCCTTTGAGCAATTGTGGGCTTGCGGGCCGATTCCGACGAAGCCTGGATTAGCCGCGCCGCAAATGGTCGAAGCATCGCAAGCTGGCAAGTTAAAAGCGCTGTACGTGGTGGGCGCGAATCCGCTGGCGCATTTCGGAACGCTTGGGCTCGGGCGCGGCAAACTGGATTTGCTGATCGTGCATGAAATGTTCCTTACGGAAACAGCGAAGGTGGCGGACATCGTTTTTCCGGCGGCTTCGGCTTACGAAAAGGACGGCACGGTCACCAACACTTCGGGCGAAATCCAAATGCTGCACAAGGGCGCGGAAGTGATGGGGCCGCGGAGCGATTTCGATTTGCTGAGAATTTTGTCGCATCAACTGGAAAGGCTCGGGCTGGGGAAAGCCTTCCATTACAAGACGCCGGCGGCGGTATTCGAAGAGATTCGCAAAGCAGTGAACGGCTATAGCGTTCAGCCGGCGGGGCTGCTCACTGGCGGCGCTGAGCCGACGCGCGTGGAATTTGCCAGAAACGGGCACGCGCCCTACGACGTGCCGGTGGGATTGATTCGGTCCGCGAAGGACACTTTGTTCACGAGCGGAACGCTCGGGCGCTTCTGCACGATGATGGAATCCCTGCCGGAGGCCAAGACCGCGCCGTGAATTCTTTCCTCACCACAAACGCGGAGCTGCTCATCACGCTGGTCAAGATCGCGCTGCTGCTGTTTATCGTTTTAACGGTGAATGCCTATTTGACGTGGTTCGAACGCAAAGTGGTGGCGCACATGCAGTCGCGTTGGGGGCCACACCGTGTGGGTCCGCACGGATTGCTGCAGCCGCTGGCGGACGGTGTGAAATTTCTTTTTAAAGAAGATCCAACTCCGGCAGGCGTCGATAAATTTGTCTATTATCTTGCGCCGCTGCTGGCTTTGGCGCTGGCCCTCACGGGGATTGCGCTTATTCCCTTTGGGCCGGATCCGATTCGCTTATTCGGGCACGACATTTATCTGGGGATTGCGCCGCCGGACGTGAACATCGGGATATTAGCGCTGTTTGCGATCACCGCGATGGGCGTTTATGGAGTAGCGCTGGCGGGATGGTCTTCGAATAGCAAGTATCCGCTGATGGGTGGGCTGCGCAGCTCGGCGCAAATGATCAGTTATGAGTTGGCCCTGACGATGTCCGTGGTCGGCGTGCTGCTGATGGCCGGCAGCTTCAATTTGAAGAAAATCATCGAGGCGCAAGGGCACCATCCGGAATGGGGCATTCTTGGCTGGAACATCTGGCCGCAAATTCTGGGTTTCTTTTGTTTTTTCGTTGCGGCGATTGCGGAAACAAACCGGGCGCCTTTCGATCTGCCTGAGGCGGAGTCAGAGCTGGTCGCCGGCTTCCATACCGAGTATGCCAGCTTCAAGTTCGCGATGTTTTTCATCGCCGAGTACACCAGCATGATCACGGTTTCCTGCCTGTGCTCCATCATGTTTTTCGGTGGGTGGCTGTCTCCCTTTCCGGCTTCGTGGACTTTTACGCATTATTTTCCGTCAGCGATTCTGATTCCGTTCGGAGTGTGGGTCATCTGGGATGGGCTTCGCTATGAGACAATTTTCGGCCGAATCATCTTGCCGGGAATGGGCACGGCCATTGCCGGGCTGGGCGCGGTTCTTGTTTTGTTGCCAGGCGTAAACCTGTTTATTCAGGGGCCGTTCTGGTTGCTATTGAAGATTCTGATTTTTCTGTTCGTGTATGTGTGGATGCGCGGGACGCTGCCGCGTTTCCGCTATGACCAGCTGATGTCCTTCGGGTGGAAATTGCTGCTGCCGCTGTCGATCGTGAATGTGATCGTCACCAGCTTCGTTATCCTGGCGAAGATGACCTGGGGGGCGAAATGACCGCGCCACTCGTTGTTTTTTTCGTGTTGGCAGGCCTTGCAGTGATTGGGGCGGTCAGCTTGATTTTGCAGAAGCATCCGATCCATAGCGCCCTGTCGCTGATCGTGGTGATGATTGCGCTGGCCGGGCTTTATCTATTGCTCGGCGCGGAATTTGTAGCTGCCGTGCAGATCATCATTTACGGCGGCGCCATCATGGTCCTGTTCGTTTTAGTGATCATGCTCTTGAACGCAGGCGTGGAAGAACACACCAGCATTTCTAAGATGGCGGGAGCGCCGGGTTTGCTGCTGGTGGTGGCGCTGGCGGGATTGGTGGCTGCCACGATTGTTCGTTCGACGGACAGCGTATTATCTACTTCCCAAGCCGGGGACATGTCTTCGACACTTGAGATTTCGAACATGCTTTTTAAGGACTTCGTCTATCCGTTCGAGCTGACTTCGTTTCTGATTCTCGTGGCGGTCCTAGGAGCCATGGTGCTGGCACAGCGGGAGAAGAGCTGAGATGGTGCCGACGAACTATTACGTGATTCTGAGCGCGATCCTGTTCGGGCTGGGTGTGTTTGCGTTTGTTTTCAAGCGCAACATCATCACGATTTTCATGTCCATCGAGTTGATGCTGAATGCCGTCAATCTCGCGTTCGTGGCGTTCAGCCAGGCGCTAGGCAAACTGGATGGACAAGTTTTCGTTTTGTTCGTGATTGTGGTGGCGGCGGCGGAAGCGGCCGTGGGACTGGGAATTATCATCCTGATTGCGCGCAACCGGCAAACGCTCAACGTGGAACGCGTGGACCTGCTCAAACTCTAATGCCGACATACCCGATTCTCGAATACCTGTGGATTGTCCCGTTTCTGCCGCTGCTGGGCTCGGCGGTGAATGGACTTTTTGGCGCGAAGTGGCCGAACAAAATTGTCAACGGCGTGGCGCTCGGCTCGACGGGGCTTTCCTTTCTTGCGGCGCTGGAAGCAGTGCGCGAGTTTTTTGACTCCGGGCAGGTTCTCTTCCGCAAGGAGTTTTTCACCTGGATTGCGTCGGGAAATTTCCGCGCCGGCTTCGACCTGCAGATGGACCAGCTCACCGTCGTCATGGTGCTGGTGGTGACCGGCGTCGGCTGGCTCATTCACATATACGCGACCGGGTACATGGCGCATGAGGGCGGGTACTACCGCTTCTTTTCCTACCTCAACTTGTTCATGTTTTTCATGCTCATCCTGGTACTGGCCGCGAACTACGTGCTCCTCTTTGTTGGCTGGGAAGGCGTAGGGCTGGCGAGCTATTTGCTCATTGGATTTTATTTTCTAAAGAAGTCCGCTTCAGATGCCGGGAAGAAAGCGTTCATCGTCAATCGCATCGGCGACTTCGGCTTCATGCTGGGAATGTTTCTGCTGTTTCGCGCCTTCCATACCTTGGATTTCCAAGCCATCTTCACTGGTTCTACGCTGCAGGGCTGGCCCGTTGAATGGAGTGGCCATCTTGGTACTTTGACGTTTGCGTGCTTACTGCTTTTCATGGGCGCGTGCGGTAAGTCCGCGCAACTGCCGCTGTATGTCTGGCTGCCGGACGCGATGGAAGGGCCCACGCCGGTCAGCGCATTGATTCACGCGGCGACGATGGTGACGGCGGGTGTTTACGTTGTGGCGCGCTCGCACATTTTGTTTACGCACGCGCCGACGGCAATGCTGGTGGTGGCGATGGTAGGCTGCGCCACAGCATTCTTTGCGGCGACCATCGGTTTGGTGCAGACGGATATCAAAAAAGTTCTGGCTTATTCGACGGTTAGCCAGTTGGGCTACATGTTTTTGGCGTGCGGCGTGGGGGCTTTTTCGGCTGGTATTTTCCACCTGATGACGCATGCGTTCTTCAAGGCGCTTCTTTTCCTCGCCGCTGGCAGCGTGATTCACGCCATGTCCGGCGAACAGGATATGCACCGCATGGGTGGGCTGAGCAAGAAGATTCGCTGGACGTACGGGACGATGTTGATTGCCACACTGGCCATCGCCGGAATTCCCATTTTCGCAGGATTCTTTTCCAAGGATGCCATTCTGTTCGCGGCGTTCGAGAACGGGAATGGCGGGCGTTTGCTCTATGCCTTCGGCTTGCTAACGGCACTGCTCACGTCTTTTTACATGTTCCGGCTGATCTTCCTGACGTTTAAGGGCCAGCAGCGCTTTGACGAGCACAAAGTGCACGTCCATGAGTCGCCTTGGAGCATGCTGGGGCCACTCGTTGTGCTGGCCGTGCTTTCCACCATCGGCGGATGGTTTGCGCTGCCGGCGTTCTTTAACGGACCGGACTACTTCAGCAATTTCCTTCGGCCGGTGTTTGGCGGGCGCGAAACCGTTGAAGCGGCGGGGGAAGCTGTAGCTCATCAAGTGGAGTGGACCCTGGCGGGGGTGGCCTTCGGCACGGTGCTCATCGGGCTTGCTTTTGCCTACTGGCTGTATCTCAAGAGACCGGAAAAAGCGGACGGACTGGCGAAGTCGATGAAGCCGGCTTATTCCATGTTGCTAAACAAATATTACGTGGATGAACTGTACGCCGCGGTGGTGGTCCGGCCTCTGCTGTGGATTTCAACAGTTGTGCTCTGGAAAGCGACGGACGTTGCTGGAATCGATGGAGCGATTAATGGGATTGCGAGCGGGATCACCGCCATCGGCGACGGCGTGCGGCATACGCAATCTGGGAACACGCGCAGCTATGCGGTGTGGGTGGTGGTGGGAGCAATTGTGATCATTGCGGTCATCTTCTTCTGGCCAGCTAGCGGAAAACCGGTTCTCGGGATGGTTCACTGATGCTGCCGGGCGGACATTTGCTTTCGGTGCTCACATTCTTCCCCGCTGTCGGAGCTCTGGCGCTCTTATGGCTGCGCGGGGACGATCACAAATTCATTCGCATCATCGCCCTGGTTGTTTCGCTAGCTGAATTTGTTTTCTCTCTTTTCATGATTCCCAAAGTACCGATTGGCGCCGCCGGGTATCATCTCGAGGAATATTTCAAGTGGATCAACCAGCCGCCGATCAATTATCACCTGGGCGTTGATGGAATCAGTTTGTTCCTGGTTATTCTGACGACCTTCCTGACGCCCATCTCCATTCTGGCGTCCTGGAAGAGCATCGAGCACCGCGTCAAAGAATTCTTCGTGATGCTACTGATGCTGGAAGTCGGTGTTGTCGGCGTGTTTCTTTCGCTTGACCTATTTCTTTTTTTCCTTTTCTGGGAAGTGATGCTGATTCCCATGGCGTTTCTGATCGGCATCTGGGGACACGAGCGCCGCGTCTATGCGGCCATAAAGTTCGTGCTCTATACCATGGCGGGTTCGATCCTGATGCTGGTCGGCATCCTCTGGCTGTACAACGCCACCGGAACGTTCGACTTGCCGGCAATCCAAACATTGTTGCATGCTCCCACTTCAGAAGGCGGATTGGAGCTTTCTTCCTCGACCGAAATGCTTTTGTTCCTGGCGTTCTTCCTGGCGTTTGCAATCAAGGTGCCGCTTTTCCCGTTGCACACCTGGCTGCCGGACGCGCACGTGGAAGCGCCCACGGCCGGCTCCGTGATGCTAGCTGGCGTACTTCTGAAGATGGGCACCTACGGCATGATTCGCTTCTGCCTGCCGCTGTTCCCTGGGGCGGCGCGCCGCGCCGCGGGCTGGGTGGCTTTGATGGCCATCATCGGCATTATTTACGGCGCGCTGGTAGCCATGGTGCAGCCGAATCTGAAGAAACTGGTCGCTTATTCGTCGGTGAGCCACCTCGGTTTCGTCGTGCTCGGAATTTTCTCTTTTCACAACATTTCCATGCAGGGCGCGGTTTACCAGATGCTGGCACATGGGATCTCCACGGGCGCGCTCTTCCTGCTCGTTGGCATGCTCTACGACCGGCGGCACACGTTTGAAATCAACGAGTACGGCGGCTTGGCGACACCGATGCCGAAGCTGGCGTCGTTCTTTTTGTTTGTGGCTCTGTCATCGCTGGGCCTGCCGATGCTCAATGGATTTGTCGGTGAATACCTCGTGCTGCTCGGCACGTACCAGAGGCACTGGCAGTGGGCTACGTGGGCCGCGCTCGGCGTGATTCTCTCCGCCTGCTACCTGCTTTGGTCCTACCAGCGTGTGTTCTTCGGTGCGATCACACGGGAGAAAAATCGCAACCTTCCCGATACCTCGGCACGAGAGAAGTGGATTCTGGCGACCATGGCGGTCGTCACGCTGTGGATGGGTATTGGCTCGACGTTTATCACTGCCCGGACGGCGGCGGCGGCACAGGACGTGATCGATCAAGTCGAACCACCACGGCCGTACGAGGCCGCGACACCGAACGTGACCACGCCAGAGGCCAAGCGCGATACCGCAAGCGCAGCAAAGGCGCCACTTTCCGAAAGGCTCGGACCCCGCTAAATGAATTCCGCAATTCCCAACGCCACAGACATGGTCCGCGTTCTGCCGGAACTCGTCTGGTGCGGATTTGGCGTGTTGGTGATGCTCATGCAGCCGTTCGTGCGCAACCGCCACTTTTTTACGTTCCTTGCGCTGATTGGCACGCTCGGGGGAACGGCGGCATCCGTCGCCGCAGCGATGCATAGAGGGCCGGGCTTTGGCGGGCTGGTGCAGTCCGATTCGTTCAGTTTCTTTTTCCGGCTGCTGGTGGGCACGGTGGCGTTTCTGGTGGTGCTGGCGGCGGGGCCATACCTGGAGCGGGAACGGCTTCCCTTTGCGGAGTTTTATGCGCTGTTGCTTTTTGCGACGGCGGGGATGGGCGTGCTTG
>Ga0210399_10000046_pt1 | contig 84489 bp, 69 predicted proteins | sample IncBWC14MmetaG_FD_150865 | JGI IMG/M metagenome (GOLD analysis project Ga0210399, IMG submission 150865) | Forest soil microbial communities from Barre Woods Harvard Forest LTER site, Petersham, Massachusetts, United States - Inc-BW-C-14-M | ecosystem: Environmental > Terrestrial > Soil >...
GCCAAAACCCTTTGTGTGGACCAAAAGTGCCGATGCAATTCTTAACAGCATTGGACGGTTCGCCTCCCGTACTCTGGCCGCACATGGCACAAACAATATGCAAGAAATCAGTGACTCAGGAGACTAGGAGCTTACTAGGGGCTTACTAATACGCGTCTTTCCACCACCGCCCCGTTCCTTTCCGGGAACATCCCCAGCGCCTGGTTCTCGACACCTTTCCACGCGGGTGCTAACTTGGGAAGACGTCGCAGCAGCTCGCGTTTTTACCGGCCAGTGACGAAAACCGTCACCCTTGGCCGCCGTCGGGAGAAACTTTGGTACATCACGCCGGAATTCGGGACCACTCCGCAGTCTCCTCGCGCTCGCAGCGCGGCGGCGGCACGATTAAGGCGATCATTTGGAGCGCCATCCTGATTTACGGCGCATTTGTGGCCTACAAAATCCTCCCCGCTTACGTAGCCGAGTATCAGCTTGCCGACAAAATGCAGGAACAAGCGCGCTTTTCCGTCGTGAACCACTATTCCGACGAGCAGGTTCGCGACAATATTTTCAAAGTCGTGAAGGACCTGGAAATCCCGGTCAAGCGAGAAGAAATCAAAGTCGTCGCCAACTCTGACGTCGTGAAAATCAGCATGGACTACACCATTCCGGTCGACCTGCTCGTCTACCAACTCAATCTCCATTTCACGCCCTCAAGCGAGAATAAGAACCTATAGGCCGATTTGTTGCACGAAGTGCAATCGCGACGGTAACCGGCGCGCACCCGTCGAAGTTGGACCGTATATAAGCGGCATCTACTGGCGAACTGCGGCTTTCTTAGTGTGTGCGGTTGCGAGAGAATAGAAGTCCGGCCCCGCGAGGTCAAAGTTTGCGCATTCGGATCCAAAAGGGTTTCTGGACGTCCATTTTCGGCCTGACGCTGCTCGGCGTGGTCTTCGCCATTTTCATCACCTGGGTGAGCGTCCTCACCTATTTCTACGTCAAGTATTCCCGCATGATCGACGCGCGCCTTTCCGGGCACGTCCTCCAGAACACCACGCAAATTTTTTCCGCCCCCATGCGCATCGCGGATGGCGAGGTGTGGAGTGCTGAAGAACTGGCCACCTACCTGACCAAAGTCGGGTATCGTCCCGAGCGGGACGATAGCGCGCTGGGCCAGTACACTCTGCAAGCCAACACCGTCGATATCCGCCCGTCGAAGCTCTCCTATTTTGCCGGATCAAACGCGATCGCCGTCACCTTCGCTGGCAAGAGCATCAAGGCCATTCGACCTCTAGGAGGCGGAGCCGATTTAGGCACGGCGGACATTGAACCGGAACTCATCACCAACCTGTTCGATAGCGCTCGCGAAAAGCGCCGCCCAGTTCGCTACGACGACCTTCCGCCAACGCTGGTCCACGCTATCATCTCCGCCGAAGACAAGCGTTTCTTCGAGCACGGCGGTTTCGACTTCGTTCGCATCGCCGGCGCCGCCTGGGCCGACATCCGCCACAGCAGCAATCACTATCAAGGTGCCAGCACCATCACCATGCAAGTCGCCCGCACCTTTTTCTTCTCCAACGAGCGCACCTGGCGCCGCAAGCTCGCCGAGGCCATGGTTGCCATGGAACTCGAAGAGCGCTTCAACAAGCAGGAAATCTTCGAGCTATACGCCAACGAAGTCTATCTAGGCAATCGCGGCAGCTTCGGCATTCGCGGCTTCTCCGAAGCCAGCGTCGCCTATTTCGGAAAAGATCTTCGCCAGCTGTCGCTCGCCGAGTGCGCCTATCTGGCCGGGATCATCCGCGCCCCCAACTACTATTCCGCCGCCGATCGCCACCCGGAACGCGCCATCCAGGCCCGCGATCGCGTCCTCCCGCAGATGCTGGAGAACAAATTCATCACCGAAGCCGACATCCAGGACGCCAAGCGCACCCCGCTCAAAATCGTCCACACTTCGGTCGCGGGCAGCGAAGCACCCTATTTCGTCGACATGGTCAAGGATCACCTGCTCGACAAATATTCAGAAAACGAGCTGACCAGCGAGAATTTCCGCGTCTACACCACGCTGGACCCCGCGCTGCAACGCGCCGCCGCTGCTGCCATTGAGACCGGCATGAAGAACGTGGACACCCTGCTCGCCAAGAAATACGCGAAGTGGAAGAAGGAGCAAGAAAAGAAGGGAACCAACGAGCCCATCCCCCAGGTTCAGGGCGCACTGGTCGCCCTCGATCCCCGCACCGGCGAAATCAAAGCGGTCATCGGCGGCCGAGACTACGGCCAGAGCCAGCTGAATCACGCCCTGGCTCATCGCCAACCAGGCTCCGTCTTCAAGCCCTTCGTCTACGCCGCTGCCTTCGATAATGCCATCGATAACGTCCAGCCCATCGTCACCCCCGCCACCACCGTCGACGACGAGCCCACCACCTTCGAATTCGACGGCAAGGAATACACCCCCAACAATTTCGGCCAAAAATTCATGGGCCGCGTCACCGCCCGCGAAGCCCTCACCAACTCGCTCAACGTCGCCACCGTCAAGATCGCCGAGCTCATCGGCTACGGCCGGGTAGTGCAAATCGCCCGCCAGATGGGTCTCGGCAATAACATTCAGCCAACCCCAGCCGTCGCTCTCGGCGCATACGAAATGACGGCGATAGATGTTGCCGCCGCCTACACAGCTTTCGCCAACGGTGGCACGCGCGCCGAACCCCAGTTCATCAACAGCGTCATCGCCGCCAACGGCGAAACCCTCGAGAAAAACACGCCCCAATCGAAGGCCGTCCTCGATCCCCGCGTCACCTACCTCGTCACCAGCTTGCTCAAGGATGTGATGAATCACGGCACCGCTGCCGGCGTTCGCGCCCGCGGCTTCACCCTGCCCGCCGCTGGCAAAACCGGCACCTCCCGCGACGGCTGGTTCGCCGGCTTTACCTCCAATCTCGTCTGCGTCATCTGGATTGGCTTCGACGACAATCGCGATCTCGGCCTCACCGGTGGCGTCGCCGACGCGCCCATCTGGGCCGACTTCATGATTCGCGCCACCGCGTTGCCCGCCTACAAAGACGTGAAGGATTTCACCCCTCCCGACGGCATCCAGTCCGTGATGATCGACCCGGAATCCCTGGAACTCGCCACTCCCAACTGCCCGACCACTCGCGAAGAAGTTTACGTAAACGGTTCCGCTCCCACGCAACTATGCGAACTGCACGGTGGAGGTCACGGCATCGTCTCCTCCACCGGTTCCTGGCTCTCGCACGTCTTCGGCGGCGGCGAACCCAAACAACCAGTAGCCGTCGACGCCAACGGCCAGCCTCTCCCTTACGATCCCAATCGCCCGCCCAACGCCACTGGCCAGGGTGTCCAAGTGGATGCAAACGGCAAGCCCATTGAAAAGAAAAAGAACCCTTTACAGAAGATTTTTGGTATCTTTGGGGGTAAGAAGAAGCAAGATCCGGACAAGCCAAAACCGGATGACAAAGGAGACTCGCCATGAAGCTAGTTTCTCTGGCGGTTTCGGGATGTATCCTCCTACTGACTTCTGCAGTTCCTGCCCATAGTCAGACGAGTGCCGAGCAGTCGATTCCCAATATGACGGCGCAACTGTTTGCCGATGGTGATCATTCGATCCCCATGCAAACGCCATCTCAGGTCTCTACAGCCACAGCTGCGCCCGTTCGCGAGCTCACGGCCGAGGAGATGGGCGACCTCTACATGGCGCGCAAGCAGTATTTCGAAGCCGCGCAAGCTTTCAAGAATTTGTCGGACCAGAATCCGCGAAACGCCGTCTATTTGAACAAGCTCGGCATCGCCCTGCATCAACAAGAAGCATTAACCTTGGCGCTGAAGTGCTACGAGAAGGCATTGAAAGTGAATCCGCACTACGCCGACGCACAGAACAATATCGGCACGATCTGGTATCAGCGCAAGCGCTACGCTAAAGCCATCCGCGCCTACGAAAAAGCTATCAAGCTGCGCGACGATATGGCCGTGCTGTACAGCAATCTCGGCTACGCGTATTTCGGCGACAAGAAATACGAACAGTCGATCGTGGCGTTTCGCACCGCCCTGGCAAAAGATCCGCAACTCTTCGAGCACAACTCTTCCAGGTCCGGCTCCTTGCTGCAGGATCGTTCCGTCTCCGACCGCGGCCGCTTTTACTTCCTGCTAGCCAAGTCCTTCGCCGAATCCGGCAACATCGAGCGCGCGGTGCTATACCTTCGCAAAGCGAAGGATGAAGGCTACGCCACCCTGGCCGCCGACCTGAAGAAAGACAAAGCCTTCGCCGCCGAGCTACAGATCCCCGAAATCCAGGACATGCTAGCCCCAAAGCAAGCGGCCGACACCCAACAACCCTGATCCCATAGCGCGTGTTTTAACCCCGTGGTTCCATTGTAGCGGCCGCTTTCTGAAGCGGGCGCCGTCGCACCCTTCGGTTTTAAGGGTGCGGGTTTAGAGCCACCTTCAAGCACGACCGTACAGACGGGGCCCACTGCGATTCGTTCCAGCCTTTGTCTCCTCCTAGGCGCCGCGCGCTTCGGTTCTAAGAGTGCCAGTTTCGTCAGTGAACGTGCCCCTTACGCGCCCGCAAGACCAGATCCAGTCACACACTCTCCACCGAATCAATCGGAGGTCCCAAGCGTGTTTCTACATTGGGTGATCCTTCGTCTCTTTAAAATCCGCGACCTCCGCCTCTGCTACAATTCAAGTCAGCATGCAGCGAAATGTTTGCAGCATTCGTGCCATTGTTTTTCTCTGCGCTGTCGTTCTATCCGCCGCCCCTCTGCTTCAAGCACAACAATCTGCCGCGACCTCGCGCCCCGCGGCAATCGCTCCCCAACAAGGCGTCTACCTCGTTTTCCCATTTGAAAACGCGGGCGCATCCCCTCGACTGGACTGGCTGGGCGAGGGCCTCGAAGAGCTCACCATCCAATATCTCTCCGACTCCGGCACCCAGGTCTACTCCCACGCCGGCCGCGCGGGCGAGCTGGAGCGTTACGGCCTTCCCGCCTCCGCCAAGCTCAGCCGCGCCACCATGCTGCGTATCGCCCAGGATCTCGACGCCGACTACGTCATCTTTGGTTCCTTCGGCTCGGACGGTACCTCTCTCACCATCGAGGCTCGCACTCTTCGCGTCGACCCTCCCGCCCTCCTGACCCCGGTCCACGAATCCGGGCCGCTCAATTCCCTGATGGACTTGCATGCAAGCGTCGTCTGGCATCTGCTTTCCGCCAACGACAAAGCCTATCCGTTGTCGATGAAAGAGTTTGCCAAGCTTCAGCGCCCGCTTCGCCTGGACGCCTTCGAGCATTTTGTGCGCGGCCTGCTCGCCACCGAAGACGAGCCGCGCATTCGCGAATTGCGCGAGGCCGCCCGCCTGGAACCCGACTGGCCCGATCCCGACTTCGCGTTAGGCGAAACCTATGCCGCGCGCGGCGATTGCGCTTCGGCCATTCCCTCTTTCGCGCGCGTCCCCAAGACCCATCATCGCTACGTCGAAGCGGTCTTCGCCACCGGCGTTTGTCGTCTTCAATTGAATCAACCTGACAAGGCCGAAGAAGTTTTCATTTCACTTCAGGATGCGCTCCGCAATAATTCCGATCGCAGCGCCGCGGCAGGCGATGGCTTGTCCGGAGCCGACCTTCCCGAGATCCTCAACAATTTGGGTGTCGCCCGCGCGCGTCAGGGAAAGGCGCCCGCGGCCCAGGCTGATCTCCGGCGCGCCACCGAACTCGATCCCGACGAAGACGATTACCCGTTCAATCTCGGATTGCTCGCTTTCCGCGCCAACGACTTTGCCTCCGCCGCCAAATCCTTCCGCGAGGCTGCCGACCGCGAGCCGGACAATCCAGAAGATCGCGCCCTGTTGATTCAGTCCCTCGAAAAAGCTGGCAACAAGGTCGAAGCCGACGAGGAGCGCGAAGCAGCGACCGAGGTCTTGGGCCCCAACGCCGTGCCCGTGGTTCACGTTGATACCAAGAGTGACACACAACCCCGCCTCGATCGCATCAAGACCGACCTGGACATCACCGCGTTGCGCCTCGAAATTCAATCATCGCCAACCGCGGTGACTTCCGTCTCCGCCTCGTCCGTCGGAGCCCCGACAACTACGGCCACCCACATTCGTCGCGCACGGCAGGAGCTCGCCGAGGGACACCTCGACACCGCCGAGACCGAATTCCGTGCCGCGCTTGCCGCCGACGCTACCAACGCCTACGCGCATCAAGGCCTGGCCGAAGTCTTTCGCCGCCGCGGCAAGCTCGATGACGCCGTCCAGGAATTCCAGGCCTCGCTCGCCACCCGCGATTCCGCCGTTGTTCGCACCATGCTCGCCAGGGTCTATCTCGAACAAAAGAAATTCGATCTAGCTCGCGCCGAGGCCCAGCGCGCGCTGGCACTCGCGCCAAACTATGCCAACGCCAAGGCATTGCTCGACCACCTCCAGAGTTCCAAGCCAAATGGAAGTGCCCAGTGACTCCCGGCCGCAATCACCGAGCGATCGACTCCTCCGCCGTTGTAGCGGCGAGTTCTCGCCCTGAGTTGCGAAGGGCATCTCGCCATCTTGAATTTCCCAGTGCGCCAGCCAATCCGAGAGCCCGAAAAATCCAGTTCTCCGCGTTCCTCTGTGCCCTCTGCGTTTCTGCGTTATCTTTTCTCTTCCCGTCCTCCACAACGGCCGAAAATCCCTCCACCCCCACGGTCCTCGAACTAAAACTCGACGGGGAAGTAGAACCCATCCTGGCCACCTACATCGACGAAGGCCTCGCCGACGCCGCGCGCCGCAACGCCGCGCTAGTCCTGATCACCATGGACACCCCCGGCGGCCTGAGCGACTCCATGAAAGATATCATCCAGCACATCCTGACCTCCCGCGTCCCGGTTGCCGCCTATGTAGCACCCTCCGGCGCGCGCGGCGCCTCCGCAGGCTTCTACATCCTCCTTGCCGCGGATATCGCTGCCATGGCCCCGGGAACGCATACGGGCGCGGCCTCGCCAGTCATCATTGTCGGCGGCTACGCCATGAACATCGATGAAGAAATGCGCAAGAAAATTAACAATGACGCCATGGCCTTCCTCCGCAGCTACACCGACAAACGCGGCCGAAATCCCGCGTTAGCGGAAACCGCCATAACCGGCGCGAAAGCCTTCACGGAAAAAGAAGCCCTCGACGGGAAACTGATCGACCTCATCGCCTCTTCCGAAGACGACCTCCTGCGTCAGCTGAACGGCCGCGAAATCACGCGCTTCGATGGCACAAAAGTAAAGCTCGCGCTAAACAATCCCGCACGCGTCGAGTTCCAGCTATCCGGACGCCAGAAATTTCTGGCCCGCATCGTCGCCCCCGACATGTTCTTCCTTCTATTCATCGTGGGTGTCCTCGGCCTCTACACCGAATTTACCCACCCCGGTATGGTCGCCCCGGGTGTAATCGGCGGCATCTGCATGGTTCTCGCTCTTTACGCGATGCACATTCTTCCGGTAAATATCGCCGGCGTTTTTCTAATACTCCTTGCGCTCGCGCTTTTTATCTTGGAAGCGAAGTTCACCAGCCACGGCGTCCTGCTGGCCGGCGGAATTGTCTCCATGCTCTTGGGCGCGATGTTCCTGATCCGTTCCCCGCTTACGGCGGGCGGCGTGAGCCTAAGCGTGGCGCTTGCCGTAACCCTCCCATTCGCCGTCCTTACGGTCTTTCTCATGCGCCTAGTCCTGCGCTCCCGCAAATGGAAAAGCGCCACAGGCCGCGAAGAAATGCTCACCGAGCAAGGCATCGTCGTTTCACCAATCCAAGCCGGCGCCGAAGGCATGATCCGTATCCACGGCGAACTCTGGCGCGCCGTCTCCGCGCACCCGGTTCCCGAAGGCAAGCCCGTCCGCGTCCTAAAGATCGAAGGCCTGAAGCTCTACGTCGAACCAGTAGAAACCATCTTATAAATGCATCTCAGGGGGTCGGAGCTTTAGCTCCGACATTTAAAGACACACAAACTTTAGCCCCTGAGGAAATTCTTCTCTTCCTATCTCGGCCATCTATGAGATGGCCATCGTTCTTCGTCTCCGTGTCCTCTGCGCGCCGACCTCTGTGCTCTCTGCGTTAATTCCTTCTTTGTCCGCCCCACGAACCAGCAAATGTCAGCCCGTCCACGAAGAACACTTGCACTTTCCCCAGCACTGAGAGAAATTCAATGCGCGCGCGGAGGAACAGACATGTTTGAGTTCGGCATCGGAACGATGGTCATCATCGGTATCGTCCTGATCTGGTTCTGGAATTCCATTTACATCATCAAGGAATGGGAACGCGGCGTCGTCCTCCGCCTGGGCCGTCTGTTGCCGCAAGCAAAGGGCGCGGGTATCAACCTGGTCTTCTGGCCCATCGAAACGCTCCAGCGCATCAGCCTGCGCATCGAAACTCTCGACGTTCCGCCGCAGGACATCATCACCCGCGACAACGTCTCGGTAAAAGTAAACGCCGTCTGCTATTTCCGCGTAGTCGACGCCAATCTAGCCGTATCGCAAGTGCAAAACTACACCTACGCCACATCGCAGCTGGCCCAAACGACTATCCGCAGCGTAGTAGGCCAATTCGAACTCGACGAAATCCTCTCCCAACGCGACAAAGTAAACGCCAAGCTGCAAGTCATCCTCGACACGGAAACCGAGCCGTGGGGCATCAAAGTCAGCAAGGTCGAAGTAAAGCAAGTCGACATCCCCGAACAGATGCAGCGCGCCATCGCCAAGCAAGCGGAAGCCGAACGCGAGCGCCGCGCAAAAATCATTCATGCCGAGGGTGAGTTCGAAGCCTCGCAAAAACTGGCCGACGCCGCCAAAGTTCTGGAGACACAAGGGTCCGCAATTCAGTTACGCTATTTGCAGACGTTAACCGAGATAGGTGTCGAGAAGAACACAACGATTGTGTTTCCGCTGCCTATCGATATCATTAACAGTTGGGTGCAAGCGCTGGGGGGAAATAAAAAGTAAGCATGGCTTCTCGCGGCAATCGAGGTGGCGCGGGCGAGCGTGTCCTGGAGTCCAGGCACGTCATCGGCCTGTTTATGTTGATGCTGGTGTTCTCCGGCGTCTTTTTCGCGCTGGGCTACGTAATGGGCCGCAATCAGTACGACGGCCAGGTCCGAGCCGCCGGCAATCCGCGCGCAACCCCGGACGCATTCGGTGCCCCCAAGCAGGATGCCGCCGCGAAACGCTCGAAAAATTCGCCGCCTCCGCCTACCGCTACATCTGCTCCGCCGACCGACGCTCCTTCTGACGAAAATTCGCAACCCAGCTCCGACTGGGGCTTTTACAATGCCGGAAAAGTTGCGCCTGACGACCGCTTGAAGCCGCCGCCGTCATCGAAGCTGCCGGCCACTGTTCCCGCGATTGCGAACAGCAAAACTCCATCGCACCCTGCCAACGTGTCGTCAAAATCCCCGAGCAGCGCGCAGGCGCCAGCTCCCGCAGGCACGTACACCTTGCAGGTAGCCGCGCTCCGAAAAGAAGCTGACGCGCAGGCCGTAGCCACCAGCTTGCGGAACAAGAAATTTCCAGCGTTCGTTGTTTCGCCGACCTCCGACAAATATTTCCACGTGCAAGTGGGTCCTTATTCCGATCCCAAGTCCGCGGAGACCGCGAAGAAAGGCCTCGAGAACGCCGGTTTCAAGGCCATCGTGAAGCACTGATGCCGCAGCGCGCTTGGGCTAGTTTCTTTCGTCCTCAGCCAGGATCAGCAACTCCCGATGCTTTTCGCTATGTTTTTTCCGCACTTTCCGGCGCCGCTCTCTCTTTTTCCTACACCGGCTTTTATCTCAGCATCTATTCCTGGGTGTGTATCGGCATTCTCCTCATCGTCCTGTTCGGCGCGCGACCAAGAGTAGCGTTTTTCTGCGGCTTCCTGCATTCGATGTTTTTCGTGATCACGTGTTGTCCGTGGATCGCCACGGTACTCGCCATCCACGGCGGCCTGTCCAAGGCCGGCGGCTGGGGCGTGCTGCTTTTGATCGGATGTGTCTTCGGAATCTTGACCGGCGCGTTTGCATGGAGCGTGAACCGTCTCGCCAAGCGCAGCATTCTGCTCGCGTGCGTTGGCGCTCCGTTCCTATGGGTCACCTTTGAATTTGTCCGCACGCGCATGCCGGAAATCAGTTTTCCCTGGGGCTTACTTGGATACCCGGCGTCATCAAACCCGGCATTGCTGCAGCTGACGACCATCACTGGCATCTATGGTCTCTCCTTCCTCGCAGCCGCCGTAAATGCACTGCTCGCCTGGTGCGATCAAGCCGTAGCGACATCCGTCGCTCGCCGCGTGGCCATTCTTTGCGCGACCATCGCGTTGCTGCTCATCACTATTTTGGTCGGCCCGCGATTCGTGCCACCGGCCACTCCGAATCACTACGCGCGCGCGGTGCAAGTTAATTTCCCCGAGGTCGAAGGGTATCCCGCGCAGTGGTTTCAAGCCCACGCTGCCGACCTGAACGAAATCGAAAATCTTAGTCTCGCGCCAGGCGCCCGCCAGCCCGATCTGCTGATCTGGCCCGAAGCTCCGGCCCCATTTTCGTTCGAGGACGCGCAGTTCGCGAAAATCGCCTCGTCTCTGGCGATTCGCTTCCATCATCCGTTCTTGGCCGGAGCCATCGAGTGGCGGCAGTTGCCTAACGCACCCAATCACCAAGCCGGCCACATACTCGCCCCGTACAACAGCGCCATCCTGATCGACCCGCAAGGCCAGGATGTTTTCACCTACGACAAAATTCACCTGGTTCCGTTCGGCGAATACGAGCCGTTCCCACTCATTCACCGCGTCGTCCAAAGCGTCTCCAGCGAAGTCGGCGGCTTCCAAAAGGGAACGACTTACGCGGTAGCCTATCTTCCCGGCGGCGCGTCGCTTGCGGCATTTATCTGTTACGAGGCGATTTACCCTGGCGAAATCCGCAACTTCGCCGCCAACGGAGCACGACTCTTCGTCAACATCTCCAACGACGGCTGGTTCGGCCATTCCGCCGCCGCGGAACAACATCTCCGCATCGCCCGCGTCCGCGCCGTCGAAAATCGCCGGTGGCTGCTGCGCGTCACGAACAGCGGCATCACTGCCTCTGTCGATCCATACGGCCGCATCTTCAGCCCGCTGCCTCCTGACGTGCGCGCTGCGGTCGATCTGCCCTATGACTTCCGCACCGACGAAACCCTCTACACTCGCTTCGGTGACTGGTTCGCTTGGCTCTGCGTCATCGTTTCCGCTATCCTGTTAGCCTCAACTTTCCGGAAAGGAAACACAGCGAACGAGGAAATCCCAATCCCAGTCGGCGTCTCGCCAGAGCTAGTCCCCAGTTCGTAGGGGGTCGGAGCGTCCGCTCCGGCATTCAGCGTAGAGTGTCGGAGCTTGAGTTCCGGCATTCAGCGCAGGGGTCGGAGCTTGAGCTCCGACATTGAGCTGCACCGTAAAGGGCTTTAGCCCCTGGGGAAACACTCTTAAGAAACCCGGCGCGGCGATTCCTCTCGCACCTCAAACATGATTCTTGAAGACCTCCAACATCGCTACGAACTACTGAAGCCCCGCCTCAACATGGTTCGGAGTTTTCTTTGACGCTGCGCAGCATCGCGAACGTTTGAAATCGCTGGAGGCTCGCTCTGCTGATCCTGACTTCTGGAGCAATCAGGAAGCTGCGCAGGTGGTCTTGCGCGACCGCAAGCGTTCCGAAGACCAGATCGCTTCCGACGACAAGCTCACTTCGCTGGCGAACGACATCGAAACCTACATCTTGCTGGCCACCGAGGAAACCAACGCTGAGCAGCGCAACGAGCTGCTGAAGGATCTCGATCGAGAGCTGACCGCCGCCGAAAATTACATTGGCGAAATGGAGACACGCACGCTGCTCTCCGGCGAGACCGATCATCTCAACGCCATCATGACCATCAAGCCTGGTGCAGGCGGCACCGAGTCGCAGGACTGGGCTTCGATACTGCTGCGCATGTATTTGCGTTGGGCGGAGCGCAAGGGCATCAACGCCGTGGTTCTCGATGAGACGCCTGGCGAAGAAGCCGGCATCAAGAACGCTACCATCCAGTTCGAGGGTGAAAATACCTACGGGCTGCTGGCTGGCGAAACCGGTGTCCACCGTTTGGTGCGCATCTCTCCGTTCGATCAGGCGGCGCGGCGGCACACTTCGTTTGCTTCGGTCTTCGTCATTCCGGAAATCGACGATCGCATCGAGATCAACATTCGCCCGGAAGAGTTGCGCGTCGACACGTTCCGCGCCGGCGGCAAGGGCGGGCAGAACGTTAACAAAGTGGAGACCGCGGTGCGCATCACGCACCTTCCCACCAACACGGTGGTCGCTTGCCAGGCCGAGCGGAGCCAGGGCAAGAACCGCGCGCTGGCCATGAAGATGCTTCGCTCCAAGCTGTACGACCAGGAAGTGCAGAAGCGGCAGCAGCATACCGACAAGCTCGACGAATCGAAGCTCGAGATTTCGTTTGGTAGCCAGATCCGGTCGTACGTAATGCAGCCGTACCGCATGATCAAGGACCACCGGACGAAGTTTGAGGTTGGCGACGTCGATCGGGTGCTGGATGGAGATATTGATCCGTTCATCCGGTCGTACCTGATGGCCAAGAAAACGAAAGGGAAGCTCGACGTACAGTTGGATGACGACGAGGCCTAGGCCTCGTGGTGCGACCTCGCGCCTATCGACCGCCCGGTTATGGTTAAACCTGCACAAGCAGGAGTGTCTGTGCTACTCACCCCCCTCCCCCGCCATTTCCCGTAAGTGCGGACTCTAAAGGACTTTAAGTTCAACCATTCTGGAAGTGCGGATTCTAAACGAGTTACGGGTGTGTTTTTCGTAAGTGCGGATTCTGAAGGACTTAGGGAGCTGCCACGGACACACGGAGGCACGAAGTTCGGGCGTGGTGAGAGTTTAGCGAGGGCTGCGTGACGGAGTGCGCCGAGGGTGCGGGGTTTTACCATCGGGGACCTGATGGCGGCTCCGGGCCGGGGCCCGACGCAAAACGGCACATTCAATTTCGTGGTGAAGGGGACCGATTCCGGCAACCCTGCGCAGACGGCGACCGCCAATGACTTCATCGTGATTCGAGCCGGCTTAGGGCGTAACGATTCCATCGCGACGGCCACACCGCTTGGGAACAGTCAAAACGGGGCGAATCCCATTGTGTTTTCAATCAGCCCTTACATTGATCCGAAGGACTCCGCGCTGGATTTCAAGGCGCCCGGCGCGGCGAACACGAATACTACCTTCTACGTTCATGTTTTCGACTGGCGTGGCGATGCGCGTCCAGACATGCTATTACCTGAACATCAGCGGTGTAATCGAGCCTTTGCGGATCGCGCCGACCATCCTTGGGCCGGGCGCGACGCGAGGCGTCGCCTACCAGCAGCAATTCACCACCACGGGTGGAACCGGCAGCGTTACGTGGACTCTCAGCGGTGGAGCACTGCCTCCGGGCTGGTCCCTTGCGTCATCTGGATTGCTTAGTGGAACGGCTACAAGCGACGGGTTCTATACCTTCGAGATCAAAGCGAGTGATTCAGCGAATCCGGCGCAAACTGCGGTCGCGCAATTCACGTCGCAGATCGCGGAACCAGTGGTCATCACCACGTCGTCTACTTTGCCCAACGCGTGCGTCAATATGCCGTATAGCTTTCAAGTTCAGACATCCGGCGGGTTGCCTCCGGTTTCCTATGGTTTTTATTCGAGCGCCTGGGTCGCAATCAATCTCGACGCGAGTACAGGAATTTTTAGCGGCAACACATCCGTGGTGGGTACTTTTACGGGCAAACTGACAGCTGGCGATTCCGCACAGCCGCCTTCCTTCCAAACGCAACAGGTAACGCTGACCGTGGTTAACTGCCCGTGACGTCGTAGGCGAGAGAAAAGCAGAAGTGGATTGGCAGCGATTGGAAGTGGCTCGAACGACGAGCCACCACGAACCTCACTGGCTATTTCATTGCTCCCGGTTGATATTCCCTCAAAAACGGTGAAACGCGTCATCCCGAATTGCTTCAAAAGAAAAAGCTTGACAAGCGATATAGTGTTATAGTTATGTATAACACTACTGGAGCGGTGAGCATAGCTCACGACTGCAGTGAAGGAGGGGGACACCCTCTGACGGCACGGAAGGTTTAAGGAGAATGAAGATGAAATTCCATCGCTTGATGACAATCGGGGTTTTTTCACTGGCTCTCTCGGCCGTGGTTTTCGCGCAGTCGGAGGCGCAGAAGTCTTTCGACAAGATGAAAACGCTGGCGGGTACTTGGGAAGGGCACGTAACTACCGTGCCGCCGAGTGCCGAAATGGAAGGGAAGGTCGTGCACGCCACGCTTCGGGTGACTTCGATGGGGAATGCGCTGATGCATGAGATGACCGGTGCGGGCCGATCCGACGATCCCATCACCATGGTGTATATGGATGGCGACCGATTAATGCTGACTCATTATTGTGACGCAGGGAACCGGCCGCGCATGGTGGGCAAAATCGGGGCGGACGGCAATACAGTGGAGTTTGACTTCCTGGACGTCGCGGGGAGCTTGCAGTACGGGCACATGCACCATGCGGTCTTCACGGTGATCGACGCCGATCATCACACGGAGGACTGGACGTTCATGGAAGGGGACAAACCGGTGCACGCGCACATGGACCTGCAGCGTACGAAATAACGGAAGCTACTTCTGGGAAGGACTATCTGGAATACAGGATGGATCGTGAGTTCAACGACAGTCAGCCGATTTACCGCCAGCTTCGCGACCGGGTGGTGGCGATGATTCTGGATGGGGTGCTCGCCGAAGGCGATCCGCTGCCTTCGGTGCGCACCGTGGCGGCGGAGTATCGGGTGAATCCGCTGACGGTATTGAAGGGCTATCAGCAGTTGGTGGACGAGGGGTTGGTGGAGAGCCGGCGGGGGCGGGGCATGTTCATCAATGTGGGGGCACGCGAACTGCTGCTGCAGGGTGAACGGCAGAGATTTCTTGCGGAGGAGTGGCCTCGGGTGTCGGCGACAATTCAGCGGCTTGGGTTGACGCCGCAGGAATTGCTGGATGCGGCGAACGGTCATTCTCCGGCCAGCGAGTCGCCGGCCGGCGAAAAAAGGGCGTCATCGGATGAGGAGACTGCGGGAAATGGGTCGTCGCAGGATTCGTCGAAGGATGAACGGGAGAAGCCGAAACCATGAGCGTCATCGAAGCACGCGGGCTGCGTAAGGTTTTCGGGGCCACTGTGGCGCTGGACGGCGTCGATTTGCGGGTGGAAGAGGGGCGCATCCTGGGATTGATCGGTCCGAATGGGGCGGGGAAGAGCACCGCGCTGAATGCGATTCTGGGGCTTACGCAGTATCAGGGGGAGCTGAAGGTGCTTGGACGCGATCCCTGGAACGAGCGCGATGAACTGGTGCGCGATGTGTGCTTCATTGCGGATGTGGCGGTGATGCCGCGGTGGATGCGGGTTTCGCAGGCGCTGGAGTACGTTGCGGGGGTGCATCCGCGATTTGATCGCGCGAAGGCGGAAGGTTTTCTGGCGAAGACGGCCATTCAGCGGAACGGCAAGGTTCGGGAATTGTCGAAGGGCATGGTGGTGCAACTGCACCTGGCGCTGGTGATGGCGATTGACGCGAAATTGCTGGTTTTGGACGAGCCGACGCTCGGCCTGGACATTTTATATCGGAAGCAGTTTTACGATTCGCTGTTGAACGACTACTTCGATCGCAGCCGGACGATTGTGGTGACGACGCATCAGGTGGAAGAGGTCCAGCACGTCCTGACCGATCTGATGTTCATCAACCGCGGGCGCATCGTGCTGGATTGCAGCATGGAACAGTTTGAGGCGCGCTATGTGGAAGTAATCGTGCTTCCCGAGCAGCTTGCGGCGGCGCGCGCGATCAAGCCGATTCACGAGCGGCAAGTGTTTGGGCGCAGCATCTTGCTATTCGATCATCTGGATCGCGCGCAAGTCGCGGAACAATTGTCCAAACTGGGCGAGGTGCATACGCCGAGTATCGCCGACGTGTTCGTGGCGGTGATGGGCGGTGTGATGGGCAACGATGCTGGCGCGACACAAGGGACGGCGCCGCAAGGAACTGGTCGATGACTACTCCATCCAATGCCGCGCCCGAATCGTTTGAATCGCAGGTGGCGGCACCGGTCGTCTTGGCGCAAACGCGGCCTTTTTACTGGTCGGTGCGGCGGGAAGTTTGGGAGAACCGATCGATTTATGTCGCGCCGCTGGCCGTCGCCGCCGTCAGTTTCTTGGGTTTTCTGGTCAGTCTGCATGGTCTTGCGCGTAGCGTGCGCGCACTGGGGGGGATGGAGCCGGTGCATCAGCACGTCGGGCTGGTGATGCCTTACGCGCACGTTGCCTGGCTGCTGCTTGTGACGGGGATGCTCGTCGGCGTGTTCTATTCGATCGACGCGCTTCATGGCGAACGTCGCGATCGCAGCATTTTGTTCTGGAAGTCGCTGCCGGTTTCGGATCTCACGACGGTGCTGTCGAAGGCGAGCATTCCGCTGGTGGTTGTGCCGCTGGTCACCTTCGTGGTCATCGTGGGGATGCATTTGATCATGCTGGTGTTCAGCAGCGTGGTCTTCGCGATGAGCGGTTTGGGGATTGCTGCGCAGCGAACGCTGTCACCTTTATTGCAGATGGAATTGGTGCTGCTCTATGGGCTGACGGTGATGGCGCTTTGGCATGCGCCGATTTATGGCTGGTTGTTGCTGGTGTCCGGGTGGGTGCGGCGGGCTACGTTTCTGTGGGTGGTGCTGCCGCCACTGGCGCTCTTCGCCATGGAGAGACTCGCGTTCCACGGCTCGTTCTTTGGCTGGCTGCTGAGAGAGCGCTTCATTGGATTTGCTGGGTGTGCTTTTGCGTTCCAGGGGGCTGGTGGAGTCAAGGCCGATCCGCATTTTATTCCGCTGGCGCTGCTCACTCCGGGGAAATTCTTGAGTTCGCCCGGGTTGTGGATCGGACTGATCTTCGCCGCGGTATTTCTGGCTGCGGCGGCGCGGATGCGCCGGTATCGGGAGCCGATCTGATGCGCAGGGGTGGCCCTGAGATTTTCGGATGTTTAGTTCGATGTTCAGGAGTAACTATGGAACCCGTTATTCAAGTGAATGACTCGCTTTCGAATGGATGTGCTTCTTCTCTACTGAGTGCTCCGATTTGGCAAGACGTTCTGGCGCAGGCGATGACCGGCGAACTTATCGCCGCGATGAACTACGCGTCGTTGGCGGAGATCTGTGACGATCCGGCGGAAGTGGCCGACGCCTTGGAGCATGCCGAGGGGGAACAGGGGCATGCTGCGCGGTTCGCTGCGGAGGGGCGGAGGATTGGGGTGGAGGTCGCGAACAATGTTGACGCTAAATACTGGAAGCGGCTTCGCGAGGCGTTCCTGCGCTGTATAGGTGAGCGCGACTTCATTGGATGCTTGATCGTGCAGGAGATCATGCTCGAATCGTTCGCGGTGGCAAGCTATGCGCGCGTCGGGAAGGTGGCGCCGGGGAGTCTTGGCAAGACCTTCGCTTCGATCGCGGCGGAGGAAGAGGAGCATATTGGTCACGCGATCGAGATTCTTCGAACGGAGCGAGCGTTAGATTCGCAGCGCTTCGATGACAAGGTGCATCGGCTACATCTCGACGTGATGACTACCCTTGCGGAGATGCTGGCGAAGGAATGCAAGCATGGTCATTGCGAAGTGTGCCACGAGAGTTGCGTGAAGCCTGCGCTGCCCGAAATCGCTTTGACGCCGGCTGAGTTGCGCGGGGCTTCGCTCCAACAATATCTGAAGACGCTGGACATGCTGGGGCTGCCCGGGGAGGTAACACTTGCATGGGTGACTCAATTGCCAGTTTAGCTGGACGAGCGCGAACGATCCCAAGACCCAGGTTTCAAAAAGCAAAACCTGGGGCACCCACGGAAGAGGCAACCGACCTCGATCTCGGTCTGGACTTCGCCCTGATTGGGCATCAGGAGAGTTGGCGGGCGGCTGCGGACGTGCTCGCGGTCTTGCGCGGACCTGAGCATGTGCCTCTGCCAGACGATGAGATCAGGGACATCCTTCCGTGGATTCCGCCCCGAGTGGTGTGTCACGTCGAGGTCGCGTCCACATTTGGTGTGAAAGCGCGCGGCGTCTACATCGACTCCTTTATTCCTCCCGACCGACTGGATGCCGGGTGCGTGCACGACAACATCGCTCGAGTTCGCGGGGCAGCGGGTTGCGCGATCAATGCGGGAGCTAAGATCGTAAGTCTCGGGGGATTCAGTTCGATTCTGATTGAAGGGAACTTCGATCTGCTTCCCGAACGACGCGATACGGTCTTCACGACGGGCAATACGTTGACTGTTGCTCTCGTTGTTCGGGGGATCCACGAGATGTGCGCGCTGGAGGGTCGAGACCTCCGACGATCGACGCTGCTCATTGTGGGAGCGACCGGGGATGTGGGCTCCGGCTGCGCCCGTTGCCTGGCGCCTCTGGTGAGGCGCGTGCTGCTCAGCGCACGCAACGTCGAACGACTCCGCAGGCTCGCTGCGGAGCTGGAGGCCGATGGAGTTGAGGTGGAGATCGCGACGGGCTCTCAGCAATTCTCCGCGGAGGCCGAAGTGGTGATCTGCGCGGCGAGTCTGCCGTCCCCTTCGCTGCTGTTGGGCCGGATTGCACGCGACGCTATTGTTTGCGATGCGGGCTACCCGAAGAACTTGTCTCCGAGCGCGGACATGCCAGGGGCCAAAATCTTCTTCGGAGGTCTGGGACAGATCACTGGCGGAATGCGATTCACGCCGGATTTTCATGGAATTCTGAATCGGCATCCATTCCCCGATGTGGTGCATGGATGTCTGCTGGAAGGCATGGCTCTTGCTTTGGAGCGGCGGTTCGAGCCCTTCTCGCAGGGGAGAGGGTTCATCACTCCGGAGCGGGTTGAGGAGATCGAGAGAATTGCGGCCCGGCATGGAATCTATCTCGCGCCACTCTATAACGCCTATGGTCCGGTGGGAGAGGAGGACGGAATGGTCGAGAGGATGAGCACGCAGGCGAGCGACCAGGTGAGAGCCTGTTCAGTCAACCTAGCTTAGCACTCGATCGAACAGCCTTAGCCCATAACGACCTGAAAGAGACTTATGAAAGCCATCGTTTATCACCAGTACGGCTCACCTGATGTTCTTCGACTTGAAGAAATTGAAAAGCCGACCGCTGGCGACAATGAAGTGGTGATCAAAGTTCGCGCGGCTGCGCTCAATCCCTATGACTGGCACTTTATGAGAGGCCTGCCGTACCTCGTCCGCATCATCGCCGGACTGCGCAAACCAAAGGTCACGCGATTAGGCTTTGATGTCGCGGGCGAGGTGGAGGCGGTGGGCAGGAATGTGACCCAGTTCAAACCAGGAGACGCGGTGTTTGGCGGGTGCGCTGGGGCGCTTGCCGGGTCCTTTGCCGAGTATGCGTGCGCTTCCGAATCCGCGCTAGCCAGGAAGCCAGATAACGTGACGTTTGGGCAAGCGGCTGCTGTGCCGATGGGGGCACTCACGGCATTGCAGGGACTTCGCGACAAGGGACATATTCAGCCGGGACACACGGTGTTGGTTAACGGTGCGGCGGGAGGCGTGGGTTCGTTCGGCGTACAGATCGCCAAGGCCTTTGGCGCGGAGGTGACAGGCGTATGCAGTACCCGGAATATGGAAATGGTCCGATCTATCGGGGCGGGCCGCGTCATTGATTATACGCAGGAGGATTTCACCGACGGCGGGCAACGTTACGACCTGATTTTGGACGCTGTTGGGAACCGCTCGTTGTCAGCAGGCCGGCGGGCCTTAAATCCCAAGGGGATATTAGTGATGGCCGGAGGGCAGGCAGATCGGTGGATGATTGGTCCCCTGGCGCGTGCGTTCTGGGCGGGTTTGTTGTCGCGGTTCGGGAGCCAGAAGCTGGTCGGGTTGCTGACGAGGTCGAGCAAAGAGGATTTGGGAATCGTGCAGGAGCTTATAGCGAGCGGAAAGGTGACACCGGTGGTCGACAGGACGTACAAACTGAGCGAGGTGCCTGAGGCTATCCGCTATCTGGAAGAAGGCCACGCCCGCGGCAAAGTAGTGATAGCGGTGCGATAGTTCAACGAAGTTTTACTTTCGGGGTCCTGACTTGCGTTCCGTTTGCTCAATGGATTGCGCCACTTGATCGTCAATAAGCTTGATCTCCAGGGCCAGGCGAATATCCTGGGGATTTTTCAAGTACTCCGCGAATAGCAAATTCCTCTTGGCGGTTAATTCTTTGCGTTTTTTTCTCTCATCCGCGAGGACGGTTTCCAACATCAGGCTAGCCTCTGTGAGCACTATACGCTCCTTAGCGGTGGAAACCCGCTCGTTTTCGTACCTAGAAGCGACATACATTGACGACTACAGATGAGTTCGCGAGAGCGACGCGAAGAGCAAAGCATGTGAGCGCTCTAACACGGATAGGACGACGGCGCGAAGCGCGCACGCCGCTTTAGTTCCTTCCGACCACCGCAGCCACCGCGCCGGATCCCGCTCCCGCGAAACTGCTGACTGCGGCCGCTTGCGTATCGTAGACGTCGAAGACGGTGAGCAGCTTGGTGATTTGGAGGACTTCGTGGAATTTCTTCCCCAGATGACAAAGACGCACGGATGCACCCTGAGTTTTGGCGCTGACATGCGCCGCGATCAGCGTGCCGAGTCCGGCGCTGTCGATATAAGTAACGTTATCCATGTTCATGACGATCTTCTGCTTCCCGGCGGCGATCAAACTCTTGAATTTCTCACGCAGAGCGGTGCTCTCCTCGCCCAGCACGATCCGCCCGTCCAGCGCGACTACGGACACGCCGTCAACTTCGTGGCTCGTCAATTTTAGAGTCATGCGCGCTCCTCCGGCTTCCAGTAATTCTCAGCGGTAATCAAGTCCCGCGTTGCTACCGTTAAAGTAGAACACACGCGTTAACCTGAATCTGTCCGGAAAGACACACTCGCGCCAGACCTCAAGACCGCTGTCGGCCGGGATTAAATTTCCACAATAGGTGCGGTTCGAGACATTCAGTGCCGGCAAAGAGGTTCATCGTGATGACTAGCGGGGATCTGACATCTCCGAATCGGGGGACTAAATCATGAAACGCATCAACGCATATATCGGCTCACTCTTGTTGGCCGCCGCGGTTGTGGCACCGGCTTTGATTGTGAGCGATGCGAAGGCGCAAGAAGTGCAGGTTCGCGTTTACGACCGGCACTACAAGGACTACCACAACTGGAATGACCACGAAGACCACGCCTATAGGGTCTACTTGGGCGAACATCATAGGGACTATCGCGCATACGACAGGCAGAGCCACAAAGACCAGGACAATTACTGGAAGTGGCGCCACCAGCATCCGGACCACGACTAAAAACCGACAGGAGCAGATCGGAATAGAATTGTCACTCGGCGCGCGGTGTCTGGGAAATGAGGAGACACCGCTGAGGCCGGGGACCGGGCAGTTGCGGCTTTGCCGAAGGCATCGGCAAAACCTGCGGTGCGTAGCGGCTATCCGGCGACTTTCCTGGCTTGCGCTCGGAATTTTACCCAGCGTTTCCTGGCGGCTTTGCCGATTTTCGCTCTTGCGGCGGCGGACAGCACGCGCTTTTTGGCCACACCTAGCTCTTTGCCTGTTGAATTGCCCAAGGCCTTCGCGGCAGCGCGGACGCTGCTCAATTGATGCTCAAGCTTGCCTAGCTGCTTTTCGAGCTTTTTTTCTTCGCGCTTGATTGCTGCCAGAATGTTCATAAAGCCCTCCGCGGAGAAATCTATCTCAACAGAGAAGTTAACACCAGCCGTGTAGTAACGACTAAGTGATTACAGAGTAGCTGCTGATGAGTCTGTGGGGTGCGCCGAGGCTAGTGCGCTCTTACTTAATCCTTGCGTCGTCGGAACACGGACAAGAGTGTCCGTGATTCTGGAGATGCCTGCTGCCACTGGATGCATGGGGATGCCGTTCGGGGCTGATTTTGCGCTGTTCGATGCGAGTGTAAATCATGGGGAATCAACGCGTTGATTCTTGTCGGTGGCGATGGTAGCTTTGTAAAGTACTGCGAACTGTACCCAGCGGACGCAAGCGGGCTGTGCCCCCGCTACCTATCTAAGGAGCCTCCTTTTGAGCGACGCCTTACGCGACTTCTTGTTTACCTCCGAATCTGTTACCGAAGGTCATCCCGACAAAATCGCCGATCAGATTTCCGATGCCGTGCTGGACGAAGTGTTGAGGCAGGACCCCAAGGGCCGGGTTGGCTGCGAGACGCTAGTGACCACAGGGCTTGCCGTAGTTTCCGGTGAAATTACGACCAGCGCGATTATTGACTACGACACACTTGTGCGCGACACGATACGCGGCGTGGGCTACGACCGGGCGAAGTATGGCTATGACGCGGAGACCTGCGCGGTCATGTGCACCGTGAAGCGGCAATCGCCAGATATCGCCATGGGAGTTGATACAGGCGGGGCTGGCGACCAGGGCTTGATGTTTGGTTTCGCGTGCGATGAGACCGAAGAACTGATGCCCATGCCCATCCAGTTGGCCCACCGTTTGACGCAGCGCCTCGCGGATGTTCGCAAATCCAAAAAACTTGAGTTTCTTCGCCCCGACGGAAAGTCGCAGGTCACCATCGAATATCGCAATGGGCGGCCGGCGCGCGTAGATACCGTGGTCATCTCGACGCAACACAGTCACAAGATTTCGACTGCGGATTTGCAGGACGCCATTCTGGAACATGTGATCAAGCCGATTGTTCCCGCGGCGATGCTGGATCGAAATACGAAGTACCACATCAATCCTACCGGGCGATTCGTCATCGGCGGGCCGATGGGTGATGCGGGGTTGACCGGGCGCAAGATTATTGTCGATACGTATGGCGGATACAGCCGTCACGGCGGCGGGGCTTTTTCGGGGAAGGATCCGTCGAAGGTGGACCGGTCGGCGTGCTACATGGCGCGCTACATCGCGAAGAACGTGGTGGCTGCGGGGTTGGCCCGCAAGGCCGAAGTGCAGCTGGCTTATGCTATCGGCGTTGCGGAACCCGTTTCCGTGATGATTGATGCGTTTGGGACCGCGACTGTGCCGGAAGAGCGAATTACTTCGCTGGTGCGGGACTCGTTCTCGTTGACGCCGAAGGCGATCATCGAGGCGCTGGATCTTCGCCGGCCGATCTACAAGCCTACCGCTGCGTACGGGCATTTCGGGCGTAGCGGGCCGGGCTTCACGTGGGAGCGCACGGATCGCGCGGACGCTTTGCGCAAGGCCGCGGGACTTGGGGTTGTGGCGGGAGCGGAAGTCGGAGCGCGGCGGTAATTGTTGGCCACAGGCGCTGGGTGTTGCAGTAAGGGCGCATCAATAAAGAAGAGTGTCCTCAGGGGCTAAAGCCCGATGTTTGCTTGGCCAGGTATGTCGGAGCTCCCTTCGTGCCTCAGGGCAAGAAAGCTCCGACCCCTGAGAAGCAAGAGTTTCCCTTTCGGATGTTGTCCGCCTAATAGGATTGTTCGCTGGATAAAATTCAATTGAGGAGCACCACTTGGCTATCGCTGAACTGAAAAAAGGTGATGTGAAAGATATCGGGCTCGCGGATGCGGGCAAGCGCAAGATCGAATGGGCGGGGCAGCAGATGCCGGTGCTGGAGTCGATTCGCAAGCGGTTTTTGAAGGAGCAGCCGTTGAAGGGGCTGCGCGTTTCGGCTTGTTTGCACGTGACGAGCGAAACCGCGAACCTGATGATTGCGTTGCGCGATGGTGGGGCGGACGCCGTGCTTTGCGCGTCGAATCCGTTGTCTACGCAGGATGAGGTGGCGGCTTCGCTGAACCGCGACTACAACATTCCGACTTATGCCATCAAGGGCGAGGACAACGACACTTATTATGCGCATTTGCGGGCTGCGCTGGATCACAAGCCGCAGATGACGATGGATGATGGCGCGGACCTGGTGACCATGCTGTTGACCAAGCGCACGGACCTGGTGCCACATGTGATTGCCGGCACGGAAGAAACGACCACTGGTGTGATTCGGCTGCGCGCGATGGCCAAAGACGGCACGTTGAAGTATCCAATCATCGCGGTGAACGACGCGATGACCAAGCACTTCTTCGATAATCGGTATGGCACGGGGCAGTCGACGCTGGACGGCGTGATTCGCGCAACGAACGTTTTGCTCGCGGGACTGAAGGTGGTGGTCGCGGGATACGGATGGTGCGGGCGCGGTGTGGCGATGCGTGCGAAGGGACTCGGCGCCGACGTGATCGTGACGGAAATCGATCCGGTGAAGGGCATCGAAGCGGTAATGGATGGGTTCCGTGTGATGCCGATGGCGGCGGCGGTGAAGGAAGGCGATGTATTCATCACCGTGACGGGCAACAAGAGCGTGATTCGCGGCGAGCACTTCGAGCAGATGAAGAATGGCGCGATTGTCTGCAACTCGGGACACTTCAACGTGGAGATCGATATTCCAGCGCTGGAGAAACTGTCGAGCGGGAAGAAGGAAGTGCGGCCGCTGGTGGATCAATATCTTTTGAAGGGCGATCGCAAGGTTTACCTGCTGGGCGAAGGCCGGCTGGTGAATCTCGCGACTGCGGAAGGACATCCGGCTTCGGTGATGGATATGAGCTTTGCCAACCAGTCTCTGTCGGCGGAATATTTGATGAAGAACCACACGACCATGAAGCCGCAGGTTTACACTGTGCCCGAACATCTCGATCGCGAAATCGCGCGGTTGAAGCTGGAATCGATGGGGCATAAATTGGACAAGCTGACGCCGGAGCAGGAGCACTATTTGGCTTCGTGGAATGAGGGGACTTAAAAAAACGAAGTAATGAAGTAATGAAGTAAAGACGTAACGAAACGGAACGCGGAACGAGATGTTGCTGGGATGGGGTGCAGCGGTGCTGCGGCCCTTCGAAGGTTCGGGGCGAGGCTTGCAGGTGGCTTCGCCCCGTTTTTCTTTTTTGGGAAAGCGTTGTAAGTTGATGGCGGCTTAATTTTATGTGGGACCTATCGGTTCAGGCTTTGGATACGGCTCGGCTTCGCGGGGCGAAGTATGCCGATGTTCGTGTGATGCATCTGCGCCAGCGCGATCTTACGACGAAGAATGGGCAGGTTGGGACGCTGGCGCAATCGGAATCGATTGGGCTGGGGATCCGCGTGCTGGCGAGCGGAGCTTGGGGATTTGCGTCGACCGACCGGATGACGCGCGAGGGCGTGTCGGCGTGCGCAGGGCAAGCGGTGGCGATTGCGAAAGCGTCGGCGATCGCGAAGCGCAAGGAAGTTGTGATGGCGCCGGAAGAGCCGTACATCGATAGCTGGCAAAGCCCGTTTCGCAAGGATCCCTTCGAGATACCGCTGGAGACGCAGTTGGCACTTTTGCTTGCGGCCGATGCGGAGATGCGGCGGGTTAAGGGCGTGACGCTGACGGAGACGGATCTGCAATTTCGCAAGATCGATTCGTGGTTTGCGTCGAGCATTGGTTCACGGATTCATCAGCGAAAGATGATTTCCGGGTGCGGTATTGCGGCGACGGCGTTTCAGGGCGAAGAAATTCAGAAGCGGTCGTACCCGAATAGTTTTGGCGGGCAGCACGCGCTGCAGGGGTATGAGCTGGTGGAATCGCTGGAATTGTTGAAGAATGCGCCGCGGGTCGCGGAAGAAGCGGTGGCTCTGCACGCGGCGGCGCAATGTCCGCAGAAAGTCGGAACGTTGATCCTTGGCGGGAGTCAGCTGGGATTGCAGATTCATGAATCGGTGGGACACCCGATTGAGCTTGACCGCGTTCTGGGCGAGGAAGCGAATTTTGCAGGGACTAGTTTTCTTACGTTGGACAGGTTGAACAAGTTGCGGTACGGCTCGGACATCGTGAACGTTGTCGCGGACGCGCGGCTTGAGCATGGGCCGGGGCTCGGGAGCTTTGCTTACGATGATGAGGGCGTTCCGGCGCAGTGCACTGACATCATCAAGGCCGGGGAGTTTCGCGGGTATTTGTCGAATCGCGAGACGGCGCATCTGGTGGGTTTGAAGCGTTCGTCTGGAACGATGCGGACGGAGAGCTGGAACCGCCTGCCGATTATTCGCATGACCAACATCAGCTTGCTGCCAGGGAGCTGGCGGTCGGACGATCTGATTGCGGACACTGACGACGGCATTTTGATGGAGACGAATCGTTCGTGGTCGATTGACGACCGGCGGTATCAGTTTCAGTTCTCGACTGAGATCGGTTGGGAGATTAAGGGCGGAAAGAAAGCGGGCATGTTAAAGAATCCGAGCTACAGCGGAATTACCACCGAGTTCTGGAATTCATGCGATGCGATTTGCGGAGCGGACGAGTGGGTTTTGTGGGGCACTCCCAATTGCGGCAAGGGGCAGCCTATGCAGACGATGGGCACGGGTCACGGAGCTTCGCCTTCGCGGTTTCGAAATATTAATATCGGGGCGGCATTCTCCAAGTCATGAGCCCGGTCCGGAAAACTTCCTCGCGCGCGGGGCGCGCTGCTGCGTCGAGTTCTGCCGGACTCTTTCACGAGCGCGAGTTGCGACAGATTATCGAACGCGTTTTGCGTCTGGCGAAATCGACCGGAGCGGACGAGACCGAAGTGCACGTCGATGAAGTCGATGACTCGCTTACGCGTTTCGCCAATAATGCGATTCATCAAAATGTTGCCGAGCACGGGCTTACGGTTTCGGTGCGCACCGTTGTGGATGGGCGAACGGCGCGGGCTACGACCAATCGCATCGATGAAGATTCGCTGCGTGGTGCGATCGACGCGTCCCTTTCGCTGGCGCATAGCCAGCCGAAAGATCCGCAGCTGCTGCCGGTTCCGGGGAAGCAGCGTTATCGGAAGGTAGAACGTTTCGCGCGACCCACCGCCGCGCTCACGCCTGACGATCGCGCTCGCGCGGTGCGGCGGGCCTGCGACATCGCCATAAAAGGAGGGCAAGTCGCGGCGGGAATTTTCGCGAGCGGTCAATCCCAGACGGCCATCGGGAATTCAAGCGGGCTTATTGCCGCGTATCGCGAAACGCATGCGGAGTTTTCCATCACGATGCAGGAGCAGCCGGCGGCTAGCTGGGCCAAGGCTAACTCCGCAAACGTGCGCGACTTTGATCCGCAGAAGCTTGCTGAACGAGCTAGTGAAAAGGCGCATCGGGCGACGAATGCGCAGGAGCTTCCGCCGGGGCGCTACACCGCGATCCTCGAACCCTCGGCGGTTCTCGATATCGTGGGGTTTCTCTTTTACGACTTCGCCGCCACGGCGCTGGCTGACAAACGGTCGTGCCTCAACGACCGCATCGGCAAGCAGGTCTTTGGCAAGAATATTACCGTTGTGGATGACGCCTACCATCCGTTGCAGCTTGGCGCGCCATTCGACGGGGAAGGGATGCCGCGCGAACGCGTTTTGCTAGTGGATGGGGGTGTGCCGAAGAATCTGGTGTACTCGCGCGCCTCCGCAAAGGCGGCGAAGAAAAAGCCCACGGGCCACGGGTTCGCGCTGCCTAATGAATATGGCGAAGCGCCGATGAATCTGGTGTTTGGTGGCGGCAGGGTTTCGCTTGAGGAAATGATCGCTTCGACGGAGCGAGGGCTGCTGGTGACGCGGTTGTGGTATATCCGCGAAGTCGATCCGTACGAAAAGGTCATGACCGGGATGACACGCGACGGGTTGTTTCTGGTCGAAAAGGGGCGGGTTGGTTCGGCGGTCCGCAACTTCCGCTTTAATCAGTCTGTGCTGGATATGCTGCGGAACGTTGAACTGCTGGGACCGGCCGTCCGGGCTACCGGGGAGGAGGCTTTCGAGATGGTGGTACCGGCCATGAAGGTGCGGGATTTTCAGTTCTCGGAGGTGACAAAGTTTTAGTCCCGCGAGGGTCTTCCCGACGAAGAGGGAATCGAGCGGCGCACACTCGGCGACCCTGGACTCAGGCTACATCTAAACCCCGCCCTCGCGGAGAGGGCGGCTACAGGGCTTCGGAGATCGACTGGGACGTAAGTAACCGAAAACGCAGGGGCAAAAACGCCGGCAGGATGCCGGCGCTACCGAGTGCGGGAAATGGTCACTTTACGTCTTACGTCTTCCTCTAGAAATCCGATTTGCCTTATTGAAAATCTGCGTTGTACAACGTGTGCCTATCTGGTCAATAAAGACGTATGTCTTTGTGTCATGAGGGGCCACAGACAGGTCGGCGGAAGCACCCTAATTGGGGGCATCCGGATCACGACGCCTGCGGAACGGGCTTTGTGGCGCAACTTGGCAGCCCGCCGAGTCACGACATTACCTTGCATGCGTTGACCGCTCTGGAGCGGCTGACCCATCGCGGCGGTGTCGATGCCGACGGGGCCAGCGGCGATGGGGCTGGGCTGCTCACGTCCATTCCGGAGGCTTTCTTCCGCGCGCGGGCGGCTGAGCAGGGAATTGAGCTGACGGAACACTTCGGGCTGGGCTTCGCGTTTTTTCCGGCAGGGGCGTCTACCGAGGCGCGCGCTTCGGTTGAAGCTGCCGCGGATACCGAGCGGCTGCGTATTCTGGGCTGGCGGCGGGTTCCGGTGGCGACCGCTTCGCTGGGGCGCATGGCGCTGGAGACCATGCCGGAGACTTGGCAATTCTTCGTGGCGCCGTTTCACGCTACGCGAGGGCCTTCTCGATTTGAGTGGAGATTGGCGCTGTTGCGGAAACGGGCGGAGTCTTTGCTGCCACCGCGCTGTTACATTTGTTCGCTTTCGTCGCAAACGATCGTTTACAAAGGGCTGTTGACGCCCTGGCAGTTTCCGCAATTTTACGAGGATTTGCGCGATCCTTCGTTTGCGGTGACGTTCGCGGTTTTTCACCAGCGGTATTCGACGAACACTTCGCCTTCGTGGCATCTGGCGCAGCCGTTCCGGTATTCGGCGCACAACGGGGAAATTAATACGATCATCTCGAACCGGCGCTGGATTCGCGCCAAGGATCGCGAGCTGCGCGCGAAGCTGACGGTGGGATCGTGGTTCCGGATCCTGGAAGAAAACGTCAGTGATTCGGCGAGCTTTGACAATGGCTTCGAGCAAAAGTTGCTGGAGGGATTTTCTCCGGAAGCGGCCATGCTTTCGATGGTGCCGCCTGCGTTTGAGAATGATCCGCTGTTGTCGCGGGATGTTCGCGGCGCGCTGGCTTCGCTGTCGCAATCGGGCGAGCCGTGGGACGGCCCAGCCGCGCTGGTGTTTTCGGACGGGCAGTTTGTCGGTGCGAAGCTGGACCGCAATGGTCTGCGCCCGTTGCGCTATACGTTGACGCATGATGGCCTGCTGATTGCGGGTTCGGAAACCGGCTTGGTCGATCTTGAGGAGTCGCGGATCGCGGAACGCCAGCGGCTTGGACCTGGCGAAATGATTCTTGCTAATCCTGTTACCGGGGCGGTTTTTCGGTGGCGCGAGATACTCAAGCGTCTTGCGACGCAACAATCGCGCAATGCGTTGCCGCAGGTACGGCAACTTGCGGCTACGACGCCGGCTTCCGCGCCAGCCGTTGAGCAGCACAAGCGGGTTGCGGCTGCAGCCGGGTGGACCGAAGACCAATTCAAGATTCTGTTCTCGGCGCTGCCTCACGGCAAGGAAGCGGATTGGAGCATGGGGGACGACGCTCCGCCGGCGTTCCTGTCAACGCTTCCACGGAGCCTTTGGGACTACTGCAAGCAGCGGTTTGCGCAGGTCACGAATCCTCCGATCGACCCGCTGCGTGAGTCGCACGTTATGTCGCTGGCGGTCCATTTGCCGAACGGCGTGGTTTTGCCGAGTCCAATTATCGCCGCGGGCCAACTGGCGGAGCTTTCGGCCACGTTTGGCCCAGTGCATCGCATCGATTTTACGTTTCCTGCCCCAATGGGAGTCTCGGGCGCGCGCTGTAGCATTACTCAGCTGTCTACCCCTCTGAGTGGCAGCGGACGCCCGGGCCTCCTCCTCCTATCGGATCGCGGCATCAGCGGCGAGCGCGCGGTGTTGCCGGCGCTGCTGGCGACCGCGACGGTATGGAAGGCGATGGTGCGCGATGGACTGTGGGACGTGCCGCTGATTGTGGAGTCGGCGCAAGTTTTTGATACGCATCATGTGGCGCTTTTAGTGGCGGCCGGAGCCAGCGCCGTGGTGCCTTATCTTGCGGATCAATTTGCGGAATCGCTGGAGATGGGCGGCGCGGACCGCATGCGTACCGCGATCAATGCGGGGTTGCGCAAAGTTTTGGCGCGCATGGGTGTTTCGACGCTGGCGAGCTATCGCAACAGCCATCTGTTCGAGATCGTGGGACTCAATGAAGACTTCTGCTCGGAATTTTTCGAGGACGTAGCGGATTTTCCGGGACAAAAGAGTCTTGACGATCTTTTGAGCGATTATTTGCGCATGCATACGGCGGGTTTTTCCGGCCCATCGGATGATCTTGCCGACTCGGGACTTTTCCGCTTTCGCAAAGGGGCGGAGTTGCACGCAAACTCGCCGGAAATCGTGCGGCGCCTGCACGCGCACGTGCGCGCACCCAATGCGGGGAAATATGCGGCGTTTGAGGAATTGGCGGAGAGCCAGGGGACCGTTTTTCTGCGCGACCTGCTGGAAACCGTGCCGGCGTCGTCGCCGATTTCCATCGACGAAGTTGAGCCGGTCGACTCCATTGTGCGGCACTTCAGCACCCAGGCGATGTCGCTGGGTTCGCTGGGATTGGAGGCGCATCGGACGCTGGCGCTGGCGATGAACCAACTGGGCGGCCGCAGTAACACTGGCGAAGGCGGCGAAGATCCGTCGTTGTACCGCAACGAGCCGCACGCCGCGAACAAGATCAAGCAGGTGGCCTCCGGACGTTTTGGCGTGACCGCCGACTACCTGGTGCACGCGCAAGAACTGGAAATCAAGATGGCGCAGGGCTCGAAGCCTGGCGAAGGTGGTCAGCTTCCTGCGAAGAAAGTTACCGAATACATCGCCCGGATTCGGCATGCGACGCCGGGAACTCCCCTGATTTCGCCGCCGCCGCACCACGATATTTACAGCATCGAGGATCTTGCGCAGTTGATTCACGATTTGCGGGCGGTGAATCCGCGTGCACGCGTTGGCGTGAAACTGGTATCCAGTTCGGGTGTCGGGATTATCGCTGCGGGGGTTGCCAAGGCCGGCGCGAACGTCATCACCATCAGCGGTCACAACGGTGGCACCGGTTCGTCGCCGCTCACTTCCATTAAAAATACGGGACTCCCGTGGGAAATTGGGTTGCGCGAAACGCATGAAACTTTGGTTCGGGCCGGCCTCCGTTCGCGTCTCTCGCTCCGCGTGGACGGGGGGCTGAAGTTTTCGCGCGACATTTTGATTGCCGCTATCCTGGGTGCTGACGAATTTGGTTTTGGGACTGGGGCGCTTCTCGCTATCGGCTGCGTGATGGCGCGACAATGCCACCTCAATACGTGCCCTGTGGGGATTGCCACGCAGGATGAGACCCTGCGGATGCGTTTCAACGGCAAGCCGGAAATGATCATTGCGTATTTCCGCTCGCTGGCCGAAGAAGTCCGGCAGAAAATGGCGAAGTTGGGTGTGCGTTCGCTCGGCGAATTGCGCGGCTGGTACGACCGGCTGGATACGCGTAGCGGCATGGATGCGTTTATGGTTGTGCCGATTTCAGAGGGGACGCGCGTCGCGCCTCAACAGGTGCCGGTGGAACATACGGGCGCGGAGGACGATTCGCTGTATTTCAACAAGTCGCTCGGAGACGGGGCCGAGTCGCAGCCCATTCACAATTCCGACCGCAGTGTCGGGGCGGGGCTGAGCGGCGAATTGATGCGCCGCCGTAGCCACAATTTGGCGGAACAGGGGGAAATCACCCAGGCTTTCGACGGCTCTGCGGGGCAGAGTTTTGGCGCATTTCTTGCCGAGGGGGTCACGCTCAAGCTGACCGGCGAAGCCAACGACTACGTTGGCAAAGGGCTCTCCGGTGGAACGATCTCCCTGGCGGCGGGTTCGGCCGCCTCCCGTCGAGGCGACGTGCTTGCTGGGAACACCGTGCTTTACGGCGCGACCTCCGGACAACTGTACGTGGCGGGGCGCGCGGGTGAACGCTTTGCGGTGCGCAACAGTGGTGCGCTTGCCGTGGTGGAAGGAGTCGGCCAGCACGGTTGCGAATATATGACCGGCGGCGTGGTCTTGGTGCTCGGTCCGCTGGGTTTGAACTTCGGCTCGGGGATGACCGGCGGGCTCGCGTATGTTTTGCGCGCCGAGGCCGATGAAGTGCTTCATCGCGAGTTCGTAGCGATCCACGATATCGACTCCGAGGAAGAGGGGTCGCTGCGCCGGGTGCTGGAAGAGCATTTGCACTTTACCGGTAGCCCGCGCGCCAGCCGTTTGTTATCCCGGAGAAATGGACTGCCATTTGTGCGCGTGCAACCCGTGCATCTCCAAGCGTCGATCGCGGATACCTGGAAGCCGGTTCTGGCGCGATTCAAGCAGCGCGAGACACTGCTGATTGGTCATGGTTCGCGCGTTTCCCAGGCTGCGTTACACGCTTAATTAAAGGAGAGTTTACACGCGCTCGACCGGACGATTCCGCTATAATGCTCGGCGAACGGTTCACCTATGGACTTTGACCAACTTGCTACTTTTGTCTACGTCGCCAAACTGAAAAGCTTTTCTCGTGCCGGTCAGAAAGTTTTCCGCTCGCAATCTGCGGTGAGCGCGCAGATACGGCAGCTGGAGCAAGCTTACCGAGCCAAGCTGCTGGATCGTTCCGCCAAATCTGTGGAGCTGACGCCCGCTGGAGAAGTGCTGTTTGAATTCGCCGAGCGTTTGTTGCGCTTGCGCGATGAGTCCATTCAAGTCGTAGCCGATCGCGGGAATGTTGTGCAGGGTCCCGTGTTGTTTGGCGCGAATGAAGCTACCTGCCTGTATCTTCTTCCCGACATTTTTGCGGAATTCCAGCGGCGCTTTCCGCTGGTACATATCAGCATTTACCGGAATTTCAGCCATAAGATTCTGCAGCGCATTGAGGACGGCTCGATAGACGTTGGAATTGTTACGTTGCCGACCAAGTCGCCAAACCTGCGAGTGCATCACATTCACAAGGACCGGCTGCGCTTCATGGTCAGCACGCGGAATCCGCTGGCGCATCGCTCCAAGATTACGCTCGAGGAAGTTGCCGCGCAGCCGTTGATTTTTCCGAAGACGGGTTTTACGCGCCAAGTGCTGGACAAACTTTTTCGCCCGTACCGGTCGCGGATTCGTATCAGCATGGAACTCCCCAGCATTGGCATGATCAAGCGGTTTGTCGCGGCGGATGCCGGGGTGTCTTTCATCAGCGAGAGCTTTGCGAAGGATTACGTGAAGGCCGGGGAAGTGAAACTGCTGACCGTCGAAGGCGTGGATCTTTGGCGCGAGCTTGGTTTGGTTTATCGGCGCGATCGCAGCCTGCCGCGCGCGGCGCAGGCGCTTATTGCGCTCATTCGCGAGCATCGCAAGGTTGGTGAACCGGCCACCGCCGCGGCCTCCGACTAACCCCTAAGGCAAGAAAAAACGATCACCGAGAATCTGATTCTGGAGTTACGGACGTTCACTGGTGAGAACGTCCGGCCGAAATAAATGGCGCGGGTCGCGACACAACCGCGCTCCGGCTCCGATCGCGTGATTGCACGTTGATTGATTCTCGGTCGTCGGAGCACAGGCCCTTCGAGGCTCAGGGTAAACAGGAGTGTGCCTGCGCCACTTTAGCGGACGTTGAAGTCGAGGCTGGCGATTGCTCTGGCGATTACGTTTTCCTGAATTTGAATGAGGTCGGTGTCGGCGTAGGTCATGCCCAGGGCGGTCAGTATGTCGTTGCCGCGGGAGACGACCACAAGCGTGCCGGACCAATCGTGCTCCTCGGCTTTGCCGCGATAGCGGTACTCCACTGCTGGCAAGCCGCCTACCACCGTTCTCCGTTGCGATGTTTGCTTATAGTCCTCATAGACGTCGTGCAGCCGCCGTTCCACTACGTTCGCCGCCGCGTCGAGGGGTTGCTTGGTTTTTTCGCGCCCGACGACGAGCAGGGTGGACTCGTTCGGCGTGCCCATGGCCACGATCGCGTTTGGCAGTTCAGTGGCGTCATCGATCAACTGCCAGCTGGGCGCTTTGTACATTTTGAAACCGTACACGTGGTTTGTGTACGTGTTTCCCTGCACCTCTTCTGGAATCTGAGGGATCTCCGCTTCCTTGGGTGGAGCGAGGGGAGTGGTGGATGTCGCCAAAGCCATGGCGGCTCCGGAAGGTACGGCTTTGATCGACGGTGCAATGGCGTTTGTCCTCGGGGCGCTCGCGGGTATCGCCGGCCGTACCGCCGCGTTCGATATTCGGGGTGCGGGCGTCTCGATGGCTGACATTACCGCGGGCTCGGCGCTGGGTTGCAACGCATCGGCCTTTACTGGTTGTGTAGAGGGCTGCGAACGTTCGCCTTCTCCTTGTTTTCTTGCGGGCGTTCCGGAGGCGTCGCCGCCGGGCCTGGCGTTGCCTTTCGCATCGTTCTTCGCGGCCTCGGACCCGTTCGGGAGAATCGCGGCGATTTTGCTTTTCTCGATAAGTATGTATCCAAAGTCAGTTTTGACTTTGAACATGTTGTTATCGTACGCGACGATCACGCCGTAGAACGTTTTGCCGTCCTTTAGCTGGATTTCGTCGGATTTGGCGGGCGGCGCAGCGACGCAAATCGCGAGCAGTAGCGCTCCGCGAGTTAGCACTCTCATAATTGGAAGTATGCAACTAGGGCTGGCCTCGATGCAATCGTTGCAAGGGCTTGGTGTCGGCTTCGTTACGTCGGGGCCACCGGCGCCGGCTCTCGGCATTTTGCGGTTGCCCTCCGATCGGGCTTGAACGGATATGAGTTGATTGCGGGCATGGGGCGCAGCAGTGTTGCGCCCCACAAAACTGTGATTGATCGCTGACGCGATTCTCGAAGGGCCTAGGCGGTCGCCATGGAATAGACGAGTCTGGTGGTCTGTTCTTCGACGGGAGTAGTCTTCACGCTGGTTACTGTCAGATCGACGGATCGCACACCACCGGCAGAGAATCGACGCAGCAAGACGGTCGAGGCTTCCGCAATCTCGTCGCCGTTGCTGGTCGGCCGCAATAGGCGTGCCCTCGCGACGCGAGCCGCCCCATCCGTGTAGGTGACGGTTAATGTGATCGCCTTGGCTTGTCGGCTGCGCTTGCGGAGGCTGTCTGCCGCATGTTGGCACAGGTAACGCACCATCGCGGACGATATTTCGGCGTCGGCGACTTGGTCCGCAGCCCTAGAGGCGGGCTGCGTGTTTTCAAATCGAGCCTGTTCCCAAATTCGGCGTCCGAGATCGTTGCCAAAGATCGTCTGTAGCATGGGCTTGGGCACTCCACGCAGGCGTTCAGCCATGCGAATCGCATCCCCTACTGATCTCCTCGATACCCGGATCGCCCACGCTGGTGTGGGGCTCACGCTGGGTGGAGCAGCGGTCTCAACGCAAGCTTCCATGAAGCCTCCTAACTAGGTGACGGAGCGGCAGGCTTGGCTCGATTCCGCGTCCACGGTGGGGAACTGACGGCGAGCGGCCTTGGAGAGCCTAGGGAGGCAATGGGGCCGCTCGCCGTTTTCCCGGTTCCTCTACGGCGCCACTATAGCGAATAAAAAGCGAAAGTCAAGAGAAACCTGTCGACGGTTGGTGGCGCTATGGGGAAATTTTAGGAGACGACGTAGCGGCACGGAGAGAAGCCGTCGGCAGAGGTTGCGAGAAGTCTTATCCGTCGGCGTTGACGATGGCGAGAGATTTGAGTTGGCGGACCCAGCGACCTTGGCGCTTGTCTCCAGGGACTACCAGGCGCAGGGGGCCTTGGTCGGCGGCGAGATCTTTACCGTCGACGGTGTCGGCTACGAGGACGGACGCGTTGGCGAAGTCGGCGTCGAGCTCGGCCAGGGAGAATGCGGCGCGATAGCCGTCGCTGCCTTCGGCTGCCACGCAGAGGTTCATGCTTTTGCCGCGAAGGTCGCCGGCTTGTGGTGCGCCTGCCTTTGCGAGAAGCGCAGCGAGGGTTACGCCTTCGTATTCGTGGGTGGTGCCGTCGTGGCCTTTCGCGGTCACTTTGGTGCGTGGCATGGTTTTGAGGTCGGCCAGCGTCAGGCGTAGTTCCTGCTTCACCGCGCCCTTGACGAGCAAGATTGGGGCAGCACCCGGATCTGGCGACGGGGCTTGAGCAGCGGTGCTAGCCGCCAACTCGAACGATGCTAGAACCGGGTGCGCGAAGGCGGCGGACACCAGAAGGGTAAGCGCGAAGACGGCAGGCGCCAAGACCGCGGGTGTCATGACTCCCACGAACAAAACAAATCTTCTGTTCGGCATGCGACTTGTTTCTCCTTAGGGATGGATTGTGATTTCGTTTTGCTTCGCGACTTGTACATTATGGACCTGAGTCTGTTTTCGCGATGCTTGGCGGGGGTGTCGGTGGAAGCGTATGGGGCGCAAGCCCAAGAGGGACGCCCTAAATCGCGCCCCTACATCTTCCGGAAGAACGTCTGGAAGCCGGGTTGCCGGAGCTGGCGGTAGGTGCAGAGCGGCTGCCCGGACCGCGGAGTGGGAGCCGTGGCTGCGGCATGATTGAGCCACCGCATAGTCGCGTGCGTTGTGTAGAGAAGGAATTGCCCGCTCCTCAAGAGGGAGGAGCGGGCAAACGAGCTTGCGGATGCCGGATGCGCGAGGTCTAGAAGACCTGGCGGAAGAAGTAGAACAGGAATCCCGATAGCATCATGGCGACTGGGAGCGTCAGCACCCAGGCCATCGCCAGGTTTCGTATCGTCGCCCCTTGCAGACCGGAGTGATTGGCGGCCATGGTTCCGGCGATGCCCGAGGACAACACGTGCGTGGTACTGACGGGCAAGCCGAACCAGTCGGCCGCGCCGATGGTGGCCATGGCGGTGATTTCCGCCGCTGCGCCCTGACCGTATGTGAGGTGGTTCTTGCCGATTTTCTCGCCGACGGTTATGACGATGCGCTTCCATCCGACCATGGTGCCGAGTCCGAGAGCTAGCGCGGTGGCCACTTTGACCCAGAGCGGAATGAAGCGCGTGGCGCGATCCACGTGTGATTTGTAGTTCTTCAGGACAGCGGCGTCCGCCGCGGCAAAAACCGGCTTGCCGGACTTTTGCATCAAGCGTATCGCTTCGCTCGCGAGATACATGTCGTTGCGGAAGTTTCTTACTTCCTTTTGCGGCACGCTCTTCAATTCCTTGAAGATGGCCATTTCAGTGCCGATGCCGTTGACCAACTCGCGCAGGGCGAGCATGGTATTGGGCTTGAAATCTTTGGTGCGGATGTAGTCGGTGACGTCCTCGCGGGGATCGCCGATGGCTGCGCTTTGCTGAACGTATTTGTTCAGGGTGTCTGCCGTCGTCCTGGAGACCGCGATGAAGTCTTGTGACTGTGACGCGGTGACGGCGTGGTTCAAGGCATAAGTGGTGGGCACGGTGCCGATCAGAATGAGCATGATCAAGCCCATGCCTTTTTGGCCGTCGTTCGAGCCGTGGAAGAAGCTGACGCCGGTGCAGGTGAGAATCAGCAAGGCGCGAATCCAGAATGGAGGTGGCTCGGTGCCTTCCGGCGCTTCGTACAACTTCTTGTTCTTCACGACCGCCTTCAAAACCATGAACAGCCCGGCGGCCATCACGAATCCGAAAACAGGGGAGAGCAGCAGCGACTTACCGATGTTGCCTGCCTGCGCCCAATCGACGCCGCTGGTTCCCGACCGCGCGTTCATCAATTGGTTGGCGATACCCACGCCGATGATGGAGCCGATTAAGGTGTGGGAACTTGACGCGGGGAGCCCGAACCACCAGGTTCCGAGGTTCCACAGAATGGCGGCGATCAAAAGAGCAAATACCATCGCAAATCCGGCCCCCGATCCGACTTGCAGGATGAGCTCGACCGGCAACAGCGACACGATGGCGAAAGCCACTGCGCCGCTGGAGGTGACGACGCCTGCGAAATTCCAGGCTCCGGACCACACCACCGCAATCTGCGGGTCCAGCGAATGCGTGTAAATGACCGTCGCCACGGCGTTGGCGGTATCGTGGAATCCGTTCACGAATTCGAATGCAAGGGCCGTTAGCAGGGCGATGCCCAACAAGACGTAGGGCCATGTAGCCAGTATTTCCGTGCCGCTCAAGTCTCTCGCGATGCTGGACCCAATGAAAATCAGGCCACCGACAAGCACGAGTCCGAAAATCAGTAAGCCCGCTTTGCTGGGCTTTTTCGCCAATTTGTCGTGAACGGAGTGCTTGGAAGGCGGCGCGATGGATGGCGGTGGTGGCGCCGTCGTTGCACTCGAGGTTGACATCGGTGCTGTAGCCATAAGACTCCTGTCTCAATGTAAATTCGGCCAGCTAGGGACGCGAGGCCAATAAGGGATGGCTGGTTATACGAGACAATTGTTACTGCGGTATGAACATCGCTCGCCGGCCAGTTCAATGCCACGAGCCGCGTTGGAGATTTAACTGGCATGTTGATAAACCAAGTTGACAAACTTGCGAGATCGGTAGAGGCTCTGCGGTCATGGAACATCCTCAAGTGCTTCTCTTTGCGTTCCTTATTGGCGTGATCAGCGGGTTGCGGGCGTTGACGGCACCGGCGGTCACGAGCTGGGCCGCTCATTTGGGGTGGCTCAATCTGGCGAATTCGCCACTCAAATTCATGGGCTCGATGATCACGGTGGCGTTCTTCACGATCCTGGCCTGCGTGGAGTTGGTGACCGACCAGCTTCCATCGACTCCGGCCCGCACGAAACCCGCTGGGCTGCTGCCGCGCATCTTGCTGGGAGGATTGTGCGGCGCGACCGTGGCGTCGGCCGGCGGGCAGCCGCTGGCGCTGGGTGTCGTTTTGGGCGCGGTGGGTGGTGTTGTCGGGGCCTTTGCGGGTTACGAAGTTCGTACGCGACTGGTGAAGGCGCTTGGCGTTCCTGACTTTGTTATTGCCGTGCTGGAGGATGCGGTCGCCATTGGTGGCGGTCTTTTCCTGCTGTCGCGCTTCTAGACGGTGCGGTCCTTCCGTGGAACCCCTTTTCTGTTGCTGCGGCATGAGGCTGCGCCTGCTCGCGACCCGGAGCATCCAACTCCGAGTAATTGAACCCGTTTTTCGAGGAGCATTCCTATGGCTTCCGGCAATCACTATCGGGCAATCGTCATCGGTTCAGGGCAGGGCGGAACGCCTTTGTGCAAGGCGCTGGCGATTGCCGGGTGGCGGACAGCGTTGGTGGAGCGCGAGCACGTGGGCGGGACGTGCGTGAATGAAGGCTGCACGCCGACAAAAACGATGGTTGCCAGTGGTCGAGTTGCTTACTTGACCCATCGCGGCGCGGATTACGGTGTTCGCACCGGACGGGTCACGATTGACATGAAGCGCGTGCGCACTCGTAAGCGCGACATCGTCAACCTCTTTCGAAACGGCAGTCAAAAGCATATCGAGCAGACGAAGAATCTCGACCTGATTTTCGGGGAAGCGGCTTTCACAGGACCGAAATCCATTCGAGTCCGCCTGAAAAATGGCGGTGAACGGATGCTCACCGCGGATCATTTCTTCATTAATGCCGGGTGTCGGCCCGCGACCCCTTCGCTGGAAGGTTTGGGAAACGTTCCAATTCTGGACAGCACGTCGATCATGGAGTTGGCCGTCGTGCCGAAACACTTGCTGGTTCTAGGCGGGGGCTATGTGGGGCTAGAGTTTGGGCAATTGTTTCGGCGCTTGGGCAGTCAGGTTACGATCGTGCAGTCGCGAAATCAATTGCTGGCGCAGGAAGACGCCGACGTCGCGGAGGAAGTTGCCACCATCCTCAAAGAGGATGGCATAACGGTCTTGCTGAATTCGAAAGCCGAGCGCGTGAGGAAGGTGGGCAAACAGATCAAACTTGCCGTACGTATCGGTAAGAGCGAGCGCACGATCTCCGGGTCACACTTGCTGATCGCGACCGGGCGCGTTCCGAACACTGAGAAACTGAACCTTGCCGCCGCTGGCGTCGGTACCGATGATCGTGGCTTTATCAAGACCAACAGTAAACTGGAGACTGATGTGGGCGGCATCTACGCCCTCGGCGACATCAAGGGCGGACCGGCCTTCACGCACATTTCCTACGACGATTTCCGCATCATTCGAACGAACGTACTGGAGAAGGGGAGTGCGAATATCGAGGGCCGCATGGTGCCGTACGCCGTGTACATCGATCCCCAACTAGGCCGCATCGGCCTGAACGAGAGGGAAGCTCGCGAGCAAAAGAAGAATGTACGTGTCGCCAAAATGCCGATGAGCTATGTTGCTCGCGCTCTCGAAGTTGACGAAACGCGCGGCTTCATGAAGGCGATCGTTGACATCGAAACGAATCAAATCCTGGGAGTAGCCGTCCTGGGGATTGAAGGGGGCGAAATCATGACGCAGCTTCAACTGGCCATGATGGGTAAGCTCTCGTGCACGGTGCTCCGGGAAGCTGTCTTCGCGCACCCGACACTGGCCGAGTCGCTCAATAATCTTTTTGGCCACTTCGAGGATAAGGCGCGGTAACAGTCACCGCGCTCCCGCAACCGGGCTACTTGTCGAGGTGCAGGGTTGGTTTGATAGTGTTTTTTGCGCGCGCGATCTTCAGCAGCTCCGGATAAAACTGCACGAAGGAGTGTTCCACCGCGGCGTTCTGTTCGTGGCACTTCCAGCAGGCGTTTTGTGGGGGTGCGATTGCCCTTGCGGCATTTTCGCCGCCGTCAAAATTGAAATAGGCCCACTTGTCGGGGAAGCGGGCTTCGTCTTTCACCTCAACATCCAGGCCCATGAAGTCCTTTTGGTAGCTGCCGTGTTTGTTGATCGATCCTTGCGACGTGGAGCCGTAGATTTCCAGGACGAACATGGTTTTGTCTGGCCACTTGCCGTTCCCCAGGTAGTAGTCGTACGCGGCGGGTTTCACGAAGACGTTGGTAAACATTTCCATGTCGTCGGGTTTCTGCGTGTAGCTCATGCCGAAACCAGAGGACACGTAAATCCAGCGGCGGTAGTCAGCTGGGCGCACCAGCTTGCCATCGGAGGTGAATTGAGGGTCGCTGCCACCCGTTGCGGGGACCGTCGCCGCGTCACCACCGGGGCGGAACATGAGCACCGTCGCTATCGCCAGGACAACCAAGACGGGAACGGCTTTATTCATCGCTACCCTCCGTATCTCGCGATCGCCAGCTTCGCACTTCCTACTATGGCGCGATACGCTATAGCTATAGACGACATATTGCTTAGATCGTTTCCGCTTGCTGGAGGCAAGATCCGAGGCTTGGAGTTCATCGAGCACTCTCGTCCGAGGCTCTCAGGATGACAGGCTAGCCAGGAATCGCAAAGAGTGGGGCCCAGAACTATTCGGTTTCGAATACTGCCGCGTTGGTTTCTTCCGCGGGATCCCGTCCACGGTTTGCCAGGCCCACACCCAGCAGCACCAGCGCGCCGCCCAACAGTAAGGACGAGGTGAGCGGTTCGGCGAGTAGCCAGGCCGCCAGAAACGCGGTCAAGGGGCCTTGCGCGAGCAGCGAAACCGCAGTTACCGTCGCAGGAAGATGTCCTAGCGCGTATGTCAGCGCGAGATAGCCCCCGAGTTGAGAAACCAGTCCGAGCCCAACGAGCGCGCCAAACGAACGGCCTGGCGGGATTCGTAGCGACACGCCCATGGCCAGATTGATCACGAGCAGAAAGAATGTCCCCGAAACGATCGCCAGACGCAGAAAGACGAGCGTGCTGGTCGTGGTACGGACGCGCTCGGTGGCCATCAGATATACCGCGAAGCATGCCGCTGCGCCGAGGGCCATCAAATCGCCCGCGCCGAACTGCACGTGCCGCGCGACGTCAGCCCGCACGATTACCAGTGATCCTGCAATCGCAAGGACCAGACCCAGCCAGAAGGAGAGCGTGGGTCGCCGTCCGAACGCCAACCATGTGAGCAGACCCACGAAGACGGGAGTTTGATTTCCGAGCAGCGTCGCATTTCCCGCCGACGTGCGGAGGATCGCGGTGTTGTAGAGCGCCAAGTCGAGAGCGAAGAACAGGCCGCCGAGGGCGATTATCGCCAGCGTCCGCAAGCGAACTCGGGGTGCGCGGCGATCCCAAAGCCACGTCGGCAGGAGGACCACTGCCGGGATCAACATGCGGTAAAAGGCGGAAGCCGGACCGGGAATGTCGGTCCAGCGGACGAAAATTGCCGACCATCCAATGCACACAACACCCGCCGCAAGGGCCAGATAGGGCCAGATTCCATGCGAATCACGAGCCTCTGCTTGCGAGGGCGAAGGGCTCAGCTGCGTCGTTGCCGCGATGATCGTCTCTCCTTGGATGCGAATCGTTTCAGTATCGCACACGGAAACGAGGCCCAATCACGGCCCGTAGGCGACCCGCACAGACAAATTGTCTCGTTTGGAGGCCAGCCGGACCGCGCGGACGCCGCAAACCTCGATTGGTGCTCGATACGCCCCAACTGGCCTTTGGTTCTATTGTTCCTATCGGCCCGGAACGCTACGTTCGGGAGAGGAATTTCTATATGGCGAGCGCTACAACACCGCCGGGCTGGGACAGCCCGAGACCTGCGAAAGCAATTCCTTGGCGGATGTTCTTCCGCGTCATCCGTTGGATGACTTACATCGGTGCCGCGTTCACGCTTGGACTCATGTTCCACAAGGCGCCGGCACCGGTCGTGGAGACTAGTCCTCAGGCCGCTGCGCGCGTCGAACAGAAATTCGAACAAGTGGCGCAAGCCGTGTCGAACGGCCAGCCGGCTACTATGCGCATGGACCAGACCGAGCTGAACTCCTATCTCGTCTCGCATCTTGATATCGCGCCGAGTACGAATGCCAATCCATCGACGGTTGCTGCGTCGGCCGCCCCGCCAAGCGCTGCCTCCAGCACCACGTCCAGTGGTGCCGCGCCGTCGCCTGGCAGCACGTTAGACTTGCAAGCGCCCGCTGGAACTTCCGCCGAGCAGATCGAACAGGTTCGGTCGTCCGTGAAGGACGTGAAGGTCGAACTGATCGAAGATCGCGTTCGGGCCTACGTGGTTTTCGATTTTCACGGAAAAGACATGACTCTCCAGTTGGAAGGGAAGCTTGGCGCAGAAGACGGTTACCTGCACTTCGAGCCAGTCGCGGGCCAGATTGGCTCCCTGCCGATTCCAAGGTCGACGCTCGAAGCGGCCGTCGCGAAGATGATGGAATCGCCCGAGAACCGCGAAAAGTTGAAGCTGCCAAACGATATGTCCGGGCTGAAGATCGAAAACGGGGAAGTCGTCGCCACCTACAAATAGCATCGCGCCTCACAGCCGACCTCCACCACTGGGTTCCTGTAATGTGCCAGCGGGCCCCGCGAGTCCTCATTGGAAATACGCTAAGATTCAGCGGATGAACGATCTGAATAAGAGAGCCTTCGGCGGGCTGTTACGTATGGTTGTGGCTCTTGCCGCTTTGCTGTTCCTCCCGGCTTGGACGCTCCGTTACTGGCAAGCATGGATTTTTCTTTCCGTATTTTTCGTTTCGGTCTTGGCGATCACCCTTTATCTCGTGAAAAACGACCCGAAGCTCCTGGAGCGTCGCCTGAAGGCGGGGCCGCGAGCTGAGAAGGAGCCCAAACAAAGGATCATTCAGCTTGTGGCGACGATCGCATTCGTCACGGTGGTCGTTTTTCCACCGATCGATCATCGCTTCGCGTGGTCCACCGTGCCGGCATATGTGTCCATAGCGGGAGACCTTCTCGTTTTTCTCGGGCTCCTGATTATATTTTTCGTCTTCAAGGAAAACACGTTTACCTCTGCCGTTATTGAAGTCGATGCCCAACAGAAAGTTGTCGCAACGGGACCCTACGCACTCATTCGCCATCCCATGTATGCGGGAGCGCTGGTCATGTTTGTGGGGATGCCATTGGCCCTAGGTTCCCTCTGGGGATTGCTCACGGTCGTTCCCATTACGGTTGTGATCGTATTGAGATTGCTGGACGAGGAGAAATTTCTCGCAAGGAATTTGCCGGGCTATTCAGAGTATAGCGAGAAGATTGGCTATCGTTTGCTGCCATACGTTTGGTAGTCGGCACTGTCATTTGATCAAGCCGTGCTCGCGCAAAACTGCGTCTATATCCGCATATGCGGTCGGAAGGTCGGTGGCCGGAATCGGGACCCCCGCAGCAATGAGTAGACGCGCCACCTTGGATAGTCGCCTCCTGGTTCGACGCAATTCTTCACGCCATGGGGCAATCCTCCCAGGCGGCGTGCCGTGATATTGGGCGTTAGCTCTTTGTTTGGCGTCTCACGCGCCATCGATTCAAAAGAGCGGGCCTCCCATCGCGCGGCCGACCTGATGCGTGAACGGCAGTACGGACTTCGACACAGACGCCGCTTCAGGCGTTGTCGTCCTCCCCGCATGGCCCGATCCTATTCTCTTAGACCAATTGAACTTACGAGGCCGACCCTTGAGACGCACGCCCGGGAACAGGATCGGGTGCATCCTTCTTTTTGCTTCGCTGGCTTGCCAGCCGCCACTGGCGGCGGCAGATGCTCCGCTGGGCGTGGTGTTACAGGCGAACCTCGCGCACGTGAAGGACAGTGCTATTTCTGAGGGGGCTACCGTCTATCCGGGCGACGAACTCAGCACCGACGTCGGAGGCTCGCTCGATCTTCGCATCGTGAACTCGCGCTTTAGTTTAGCCGCAAACAGCCGCGCGCACTTCTACTCCGGAGAGAAGGGACCGGTCGCGGAACTTACCAGTGGCACGCTGACATTTCGAAGGGAAGCAGGGTCAGACGGCATCGAAGTTGTGGCTTCCGATGTGCGGATCGCGCCGAAGGGCGAAGGCGTGGTGACTGGACTAGTGACGGTTTTCTCGCCGTGCAAAATCACTGTTACCAGCGTTACCGGAGAGATCGAAGTCAGGTCCGGGAACGAGACGCGCACTGTGTCGGAGAAAGAGGCTTACTCCGTGATCCCGGATGTATCCGTGTCCGCTGTGGGGAACTACATTTCTCCCGACGATCCTAACTACCACCAATCGCATGTTCATAAGGCCTGCGCTCCGAGCGATGACCCGAACAAGGCCGGGCACTTCCGAAAGGTCGCGCTGGTTGCCGGACTGGGAGGAGCAGCGATCCTTATAGGAAGTAAGCTCTTAACGACGTCGCACCCAAGCTCGGAAAGCCCGTACAAGCCCTGAGGGAGAGTGCCAACCGGGAAAAACGATGGCGACCGCACCCGTTTTGTTACTTCTGATCTTCGACGCGGTGTTGTTTGCGGTCGCACTGGTGCGTTCGGATTCGAAGAACTCTCGCGCAGAGACGTTCCTGCTTAGCGCGCTCTTTCTTTGTTCGGGGATGCCGGCACTGATCTACCAGATCGTGTGGCAGCGCGTCTTGTTCTTGATCTATGGAGTAAATTCACAATCGGTTGCGGTCGTCGTGGGCGCATTCATGCTGGGGTTGGGGCTAGGCAGCCTGTTGGGAGGACGACTCTCCGCGAGGTTCCCGAACCACGGGATATTTCTATTTGCTTGCGCTGAGATTGGCATTGCTCTTTTCGGCTTGGCGTCGCTTCGCATTTTTCATGAGTTTGCGACATTCACTTCGGGCGCAAGTCTTCCCGCAGTGGTCGTATACAGCCTGTTGTTGCTACTGCTCCCTACGATCCTGATGGGTGCGACGCTTCCGTTACTTGTGGAGCAGTTGGTGCGCGCGTCGGGCAGCGTGGGAAATTCGGTATCGCGACTCTATTTCGTGAATACGCTGGGCTCGGCGATTGCGTGCTACCTGTGCGCGACGTTTTTGCTCCGCAACTATTCGCAGTCTGGCGCGGTGAGCCTCGCCGCCATTCTGAACACCGTAGTTGGCGCAACCGCGTATCTCTATGCGCGTAGCGAAGGCCGCTCATCAGCGACGCGCGAAGCGGCTCGCGAGCCGCATGTACCGGCCTCTGCGCCGGTGCTTTCTCTTGGCGCCGCTATGTTGCTTGCCGGATTTGCCGGGTGGATCTCATTGGGCTATGAGATCGCGTGGTTTCGCGTATTTGCCGTCGCGTCTTCGGATCGCGCTCCGGCGTTTGCCCTGCTGTTGGCCACCTATTTGGCGGGCATCGCCGCGGGTTCGTATCTCTCCGAACAAGCGACGAAAAACTGGCCGGCTTACAGAACACTTTGGCTCATCGGAGGGCTGCTGTGTCTTTCGGGTGCGATTTCCGTTTACTTGCCGCCGCTGATCTCTTCGTTGCTTGGCGGAAATTGGCCGACATTCTTTCAACCCGCGTGGCTTGGACAGGATTCTTACCTGGCGTCTGCTCCGGTGTTTTTCGTGGTGGCGGCTTTGCTGGGCTCGGTTCTTCCGCTGCTGTGCCGGTTGTCGATCTCGCCGGATGATCTTGCCGGGCGGCGGGTGAGTTTCGTTTATGCGTCGAACATCCTGGGTTCGGTTCTCGGCAGCCTGGGCATCGGTTTCATTTTGATGAATTATCTTGGACTTCGGCGGATCGCGCTCTTACTGGGAGGAATTTCGGTGGGCGGGGGCGTTCTGCTGTTGTTGCTTGCGGGACGCTCGACGCGCCGGGCACCTGCCTGGGTTTTTGCGATGGCTGCTCTCTGCGTGATTGCGGTTCCTCTGGCATCCCCGAGCTATGCTTTACTCTACGAGCGCATCATCTTCCGGCACAAAGCCGAGTCGAAGGCACCCTTCGATCACGTGGTTGAGAATCGGAATGGCGTGATCGCCGTTCTTTCGAATGCGTCCGTGTTTGGCGGAGGCGTTTACGACGGCCACTTCCTGATCAATCCGGAACGAGACGCAAATTTTATCATCCGCGTCCTAGCGCTCAGTGCCGTGGCTCCGCGCCCGCGGCGGATCCTGATGATCGGCCTCGCTTCAGGTTCCTGGGCACAAGTAATCGTGAACCATCCAGAAGCAGAGTCCCTGGACATCGTGGAGATCAATCCGGGGTACCTGAAGCTGATTCCACAATATCCGGTGGTGCGTTCGCTGCTGGCCAACCCCAAAGTGCACGTGTGGGTGGACGATGGACGGCGCTGGCTGATCGCGCACCCCGAAGCAAAATACGATCTGATCATCGCGAACACGACGTATCATTGGCGCGATCACACCACCACGCTGCTGTCGACAGAATTTTTTCGGCTGGTTCGGTCGCACCTGAATACGGGCGGGCTCTACTACTTCAATACGACGGAATCCAACCAAACGATTGCCACGGCACTGAGTGTGTTTCCCTACGGGTTTCGGATATTCAATTTTCTCGCGGTCAGCGATTCGCCGATTACCTTTGATACCTCGATGTGGCTTTCCGTCATGCGTCGCTACAAGATTGACGGCCGTTTGCTCTTCGATCCAGCCGACCCGGTTTCACAACAGGTGCTTGCCAACTACGCAACGCTGCCAGAAACTCTCGATGGGCCGCCGGTGTTCATGAGCCTGGAAACGTCAGACTCGATGCGAAGGCGGCTGGGAAAGCTTCGATTGATAACCGACGACAACATGGGGCTGGAGTGGGAGCCCCACGTTTTTATTCCCTGGCACTGAAGAATCCTGCAAGAACGTAACTTGTCGGCGTGAAGTTGACGAATGCCGCGCACTACAGCTCGCGTAGAGCTACGGCTACGGGTCGGGCCGCGGCGCGCAATGCTGGCGGCAAGCCGCCGAGAAGGCCCATCACGAGGGCGAAGATGATCCCGCCGACCAGCAGACCGGAAGTGATGCGGAAGGCGAAGGCCATGTTCGAGAATGTTTGCCAGTTCATGGTCGCAGTGGTGAGGCCGTTCAGCGGAAGAACGGCCAGACAGCCGACCGCCCCTCCGACAAACGATATGATGAAGGCCTCGATCAGGAACGAGAAGACTACCGCAGCGGCGCCGAAGCCCAGGGCACGCATGGTGGCGATTTCGCGGCCGCGCTCGGCGACTGCAGAGTACATGGTATTGAGAGCGCCGAAAATCGCGCCGATGGCCATGACGCTGGCGACCAGGCCGCCCAGTATCGTGATGAGTTGGGTCATGCGTGTGGATTGCTTTGCGTAGTAATCGATTTCGCGGCTGACGTCGACGCTCAGGCGTGGATCCGCGGTGACGAAGTTCTTGAATTCCTGAAGCGCACCGGGCGATGTGAGATGTACGGTGACCGACTGGAATACGTTGGTGGGACGCTTGTAGACGTCGTCGAGCACACGGGCGTCGCACCAGACCTCTGAGTCAAACGCGCTGCCTCCGGCGTCGAAAACACCCACAACTTTCCAATGGCCACCGCCAAAGTCAACGGTGTTGCCCACGGTCAGTCCCGAATACGTCGTGTTTGCATTCCGTCCGACTACAAGTTCCGCAAGTCCCGGTTGGAACATGCGACCCTGGACGATTTTGGCGTTGCGGCGGATGGTGAGGACGTTGGCAGAAACGCCGCGCACCTGAACGTTCGCGTCGGTGCCGGTGCTCTTCAACGGGAAGGGCGCGACCACTACGACTTCGGACGTGACTAGAGGACCGTCGGCTCCGCGGGCCACACCCGGGGCGTCTTGCAGGATCTTGACCTGATCGAGCGCGACGCCACTCATCATTTCTGAAGTCGCGCCGGCGCGCATGACGATGGCGTTGTCGTCAGAACCCGAGGCCACCAACGTGGCTCGAAACCCGCGAGCCAGTGAAAGCATAGCCACGAAGACGCCGACGGTGCCGGCGATGCCTAAGACCGCCACGATGGCGGAGGTCCAGCGGGCTCTTACGCTGCGAACATTGTAGATGACAGGAATAGCCATGGTCAGACCCTCCGAAGCGCGTTCACGACGCGCATGCGCATGGCTCCGATTCCGGGTAGCAGGCCGCTGATGACACCGACGAGCAGTGCCGTGCCGAGGCCCACGGAAAGAATGCCGGGCGAAAGAATCAGAGTCGGCAGCAGCCCATTGAGCGCCGCGCCGAGAACCGGGATGGCCAGTGCGGCGAGACCCAGCCCCATCAGACCGCCCACCAGGGCGATGGTGAGGGACTCGGCGAGAACAAAAAACAGAATCGAGCGGTCGCTGAAGCCAATGGCTTTGAGCACCGCAAGTTCGCTAATACGCTCGCGCACGGAGATCGCCATCGTGTTGCCAGTAACCAGCAACAGCGTGAAGAAGACCACCGCGCCGATCGTGAGGATGAGGAATTCGATGTTGCCGAACTGCTTTACCCACCCGGCGGCAAAGGCCGATTCCGTTTCGGTTTTCGTCTCGAAGGAAGAGTTGGCAAACATATCGTCGATGGCCTTGCTGACGCGAACGGCATCATCGGGGCTGTCTAGTTTCAGCACATACCAGCCGACGTTATCCTTAAAGGTTTTGGGCACCCCTTCCTCGAAGGCATCCCACTGAAACCAGAACTGGCTCTCATCGCCTCCAACCGTGGTGCTGTGATAGATGCCGTCGAGATTGAATTCCCAGGTATTCGCGCCGCCGAAAATGGTGGTCTTGATGGGGATGCGGTCGCCGATTTTCCAGCCAAAGCGCGCGGCCGTTTTTGCGCCGGCGATGGCTCCCTGGCGATCCTTAACGAAATTCGCCCACTGATCATCCGGGACTTTAAGTTCCGGAAGAACCGTACGCTGATTTTCAACGTCGATGGCGAACTGCGGAAAGAAGTTCTTTTCTTCCTGGTAGACGCCGCCAAACCAATTGTTGTGGGTGATGGCTTTTACGCCGGGAATGCGCAGGATTTTGTCGCGATACGAGAGCGGCAGCGGCTGAATGATCGAGATGCGATTGATGATCACCAGGCGATCCGCACCCGCAATGTCGGCGCCGCGCCCGAAAGCGCCCTTGACGACGGCAAGGAAGGAGAACAAGAAAAGTGCCACGGCGAACGAGCCGATCGTAAGGACCAGGCGAATTTTCTTGCGAAATAGATTGGCGAAAATCAACCTGCTGAATTTCACGCGGCACCTCCGGCGTAGGCGTTCTGTTGCACCTGGTGGCCTTCCACGAGCAGACCTTTTTCAAGATGGAGCTCAAGATCGGCCAGTTTGGCGACGACCGGATCGTGCGTGACCATCAGCACGGTCTTGCCGTACTCCCTCACCAGCCGAATGATCAGGTTCATGATTTCGTCCGCGCTCTTGCGGTCCAGGTCGCCGGTAGGCTCGTCGCAGAGAAGAAACGTGGGATCGGCGACGATCGCGCGGGCGATCGCGACGCGCTGCTCTTGTCCGCCGGAAAGTTGACGCGGGTAGTGATTCATGCGCTCGGCGAGGCCTACGACGCCCAGCGCGGTCTCTACGTGCTTGCGGCGCTCCGCTTTTGAGAGCTTCGTCAGCAGCAGGGGCAGTTCGACGTTCTGGTACGCCGTGAGCACCGGAATCAGGTTGTACATCTGAAAGATGAATCCGACGTGCCGCGCGCGCCACTGCGTAAGCTTGTTGCCGGACATGTGCGTGATCTCATCGCCGGCCACGGTGATGCTGCCATGCGTGGGGACGTCAAGCCCGCCGAGCAGGTTGAGCAGAGTCGTCTTGCCAGAGCCGCTGGGGCCCATGAACGCGACGAAGTCGCCTTTGTCCACGTCGAGGTTCAGGCTCTGCAGGACCTGGATTTCCTCGCCGCCGCGGCGATAAGTCTTGGCCAAGCCACGCACTTGAATCAGGCTGTTGCTTCTACCGGTGACATCCACTCGAACCATTTTGATTGCTCCTGTTTTTGTTCTTAGCGCTTTATGCCAACCGTTTGACCGTCATGTAACTCCGGTGGACCGTTCACCACGACAACGTCTCCCACCGCAAGGCCGGCGGCCACTTCCGTGTCGGAACCCCGATTGCCGCCCAAGGTTATTGCTCGCCGTTCCAGGTGATTATCCTTCACGAGGAAGACAATCTTTTTGCCGCCGTCGTCACGCACTGCGTTCTGCGGAATCAGGGGTAGCGCCGCTGCAGCCTTTTTGCCCGGTTCTTCTTTCCGCTCGTCACCCAGGAAGGTGACTTTGATGCCCATGTCGGGAAGAATTCGCGGGTCCAGCTTGTCGAATGAAATGCGAACCTTCACGGTGGCTTTCTGGCGATCCGCCGTAGGAATAATCGTTCGCACGTGACTGGGAATCTCCCAATCTGGATACGCGTCCAGAATTGCCGTTACGTGCTGGCCGTCTTTCACGCGCGCGATGTACGACTCGTTGACGTCCACCTCAATTTCGTTGGAGTTCATGTCCACGATGGTGGCGATTCCAGTGCGCGTAAAACCGCCGCCCGCGGAGACGGGCGATACCATTTCGCCGACCTGGGCGTCCTTGGAGACGACAATGCCAGCAAAGGGAGCCTTAATCGTGCAATTGTCCACCGCTTGCTGCGCTTCGAGGATGCGCGACTCCGAGGCGGCGACCTGCGCCTTGGCCAGATCGATCTTTGCCTGCAGGCTGTCGGCGTTCATGCGCGCAATGTCGAGCTGTTCCTGCGTCTGCACGCCGGCCTTTTGCAGTTGATCGGCCCGGTGCAACTCGGTCTGGGCATTCTTCAGCTGCACTCGAAAGTCGGCGATGGCCGCCTGGGCGGAATCGCGGTCGGCCTTGGCCGAATTCAGCGTCTTCTGGACATCGGCGTCATCCAGAGTGGCCAGCAGTTGACCTTCCGAGACGCGTGTACCTTCGTCGAAGAACACTCCGGTCACGCGGCCAGTGATTTTGGCTGCGATCGTCGCGCGCCGTCGCGGGGTGACGTAACCGCTGGCATTCAATAGAGCTTCGCGGCCGCCGGCACCGACAGGTTTGTGCACAGTGGTAACTTCAACGAGCGGCTTCTGGCTCCAGACGGCGTAGACACCGCCGGCAATTCCCGCCAGGATGACCAGACCGCCGAAGAAAATCGCAAGACCTTTGCCGAGTTTACTGCCTTTGCGCTGCCCTTCGTGTATACGCAGAGAGCCGAGATCGTGTTGTGGCGAACCGAGAGGCGTAGCCATTAGCCGGGCTTCCTTGAGAGAGGGGTGCACACTGTACTTACGCACGCGCAGTGCAAGAGATTTCAGAATTTGCCGTGCAAGAGTGCTTCTGCGGGATAGTTTAGCGTGATTTGGGGTGGATTGCGAAAGGCATTGGTGGGCGGGCCCAGACTAAAACCGCCTAAGTGAGGATGGGATGAGCCGATATGCGGACGATTGACGCGGTGCGAGAGCTAGTACCGCTGCTGCGCAAGCGGGGGTTGTCAATTGTAAGCGTGTAAGCGGGATGGGGATGCAAAAAAGCGAATATCCGCGTCTGTACTAGCAATCGCTCAGTTATGTATAATCAAAAAGCTGAAAAATGAGCGGGCGTCGTACAATGGCAGTATAGAAGCTTCCCAAGCTTCGGACGTGGGTTCGATTCCCATCGCCCGCTCCATAAACCCTGTTGATGCAGTTGGCGTTACTGGCTTCCACCCCTGAAAGTGGCCTCAAACGGCACGATTTTGGATGCAGTCGGACGCGAAAAATCCGCCACTGTCTTTCCCGGCTAAAGACTCTTCGATCTATGACAAAAGAGCGTCTAAAATAGACACGCTAGGTCATGGCGAAAGGCCGAAAACTGGAGGACGGCAGAAAGCGCCCGAAAGGTTGCCACAAACGGAATTAAGACACTATTAGGCGAAGTCTTGTCCGATGGGGAACTGAAAAGACAGTGGAAGAAATGGCTGGAAGGCGATCTGCTGAGCGGCGGAAAAAACAGCTACCTGGCGACGCTGGTAGAACGCATTCACGCTTTGCCATGCTGATCAAGGTGTCGAGCAAAGAGACAGAACCGGTCTTTGCCGCATTGAGTCGGCATGTTCGTAAGCTCCAGATTATATTGCGAACTCCAGGTTCTGGTTGAACAAAGCGCTTTAGGAGCGGGAGTCTAACTACGCCTGTTCTATTTCTTCCTTCTGGAGTCCTGCCCCCTCTTCATAAGCAGTCCATTGTCGGTTGCAGTTGCTCCGGATGGCGAACACATTTCGGCGTGGATGACCTGACAGTGTAAATGCCACGATAGAGGGTACCGACGCGATCAGTGTAATTATTAAGCAGCTTTTTTCCTGGCGGCAGAGATCCGCCGGCGTTTTGGGCCCCCCTCCCCCCGTGCGTCCCCTTTCTAATGAAACGGCCGGAGGTCCTCAATCACGGACTCAATGAAGAGCTTGCCAGTTTGCCGCAGCACTCGGGGCGCTGCGGTAGTTCAGAGCTATTCCAGCCGCCGCCGAGCGCTTGAACCAGCGCTACCGCGTCTACCATGCGATGGCCGAGAATGTTCACGGCGGTGAGTTCATCTGAGAGAGCTGCACTCTGGGCGGTGGTCACTTCCAGGTAACTTGTGACGCCCCCCTTGTAGCGAGTAATCGAGAGTTCCAGGTATTTCTGGGCCGCGGTGACGGCGTCGTTCTGAACTTGAGCTTCGTGCTCAAGAATCCGCAGCGCCGCGACGTTGTCCTCGACTTGTTGAAAGCCGGTCAGGACCGTTTCGCGGTAGTTGGCGACTGTTTGGTCGTAAGCCGCTACGGCTTGATCCAAGTTGGCCCTGCGACGTCCGGCATCAAAGATCGGCGCAACCGCCGAACCGCCTGCCGACCAGAAGATGCTCGGGCCAGAGATGAGCGTGCTAATTACTCCACTCTCGAAACCACCTGCGGCGCCTAAACTGATGGTCGGATAATAAGCCGCCTTGGCTACACCGATTTGTGCGTTGGCTGAGGCCATGCGCCTTTCCGCTGCTGCAATATCGGGACGCCGCTCCAGCAATTCGGAGGGCAGACCAGTAGGAATTGGTGGCGGAGGTGCCGTGAGAGGAAGAGCGGCGAGACTGAACTCGGCTGGAGGCTTCCCAATCAGAACCGCCACGGCGTGCTCGTACTGAGCGCGAGCCACTCCGACATCGATCGCCTCCGCGCGAGTTGTTTCAAGTTGAGTTCTGGCCTGTTGGACTTCCAGATCGGAAGCAAGGCCTCCGGCAAATCGGTTCTCAATCAATTCCAGGGCTTGTTGATATTGCGTCACCGTCGAATTCAGAAGCTGCTCCTCAGCATCAAAGGTGCGGGCCTGGAAGTAGTCCAGAGCCAATTGGGCGTGCATAGACAAGTTGACGGTTGCCAGGTCGGCGGCGCTGGCTTGAGCTTGCTCGCGAGAGGACTCAACGGTGCGGCGCACGCGTCCCCAGACATCGACTTCGTAAGAGAGTTCGAGAGGAATTTGAAAGTCGTTGTAGGTAACTCCATTGGTGGCGAGGCTGGGAGGCCGATTGTCTGAGATTCTGTTTCGCGTCGCGCTGGCGCCCGCGTCGATCGTGGGATAGTAAGCAGCCCGGTTATAGCGGACGAGAGCGCGAGCCTGCGTGTATTGAGCCGCAGCAGCCTTCAAATTTTGGTTGGAGACGTTCACCTGCAATTCGAGTACGTTCAGTTGAGGGTCTTGAAATATTTCCCACCAGTTGCCGCCGAGATTCTCGTCGTTCGGCTGAGCTTGCTTCCAATTGCCTGACTCTTTGTATACGGGCGGCACTTCCGCAGTGGGCCGCCTATATTCTGGTCCAACCGTGCATCCACAAATCTGGAGTACGGATATCGCCGCCGGTAGAACTACAAGCCAGTGTGTCCGCCCCGTGGTCCCTCCGACCACCTTGTTTCGAGTACGTTTCACTTGATATCCCCCGGCAATGTTGCCTGAACGATTTGGACTTGCTGTCCGGTAACGATGGAGTCGGGCGGGTTGATAATGGCCTGATCGTCCGGCTTGAGGCCCGAGACGATCTCTATTGTGTTGCCGAAATCGTGCCCCGGAGTAACTGCGGTAAGCGTAACTTTGCCGTCCTTCACAAGGCCCACTCGTAAACCATCCGAGCGGAATATCAAAGTATTGACCGGAATGATGAATGTGGAAGGCTGAGCGGCAACTTTCAAGTGGACTTCTGCATAGGAACCTGTGAGCAGGGTGCCTGTGGGATTGGCGACATCAATTTCAATCAACAAGGTGCGAGTCGCCATGTTGATCGCGTCAGATGTGCGTACCAGCTTCCCCTGAAAGGTGCGCCCTGGAAATTCGGCGAGAGCAAGATCCGCCGTCATGCCGACTTTGATCCCGCGCGAATATTCTTCCGGGACGTTTACGTAAACGCGCAACGTACCAGGTTGGGCGATGTGAAAGAGATCGGTTTTTACGCTGGAGCTGCTCCCAGAATTAATCAGGTCGCCGATGTCGGTGTTGCGCGCCGTGATCACACCGTCAAAGGGAGCGTAGACCTTCTCAAAAGACACCAGTGCGGCATACTGCTCAACGGCTGCTTGGTCCGCTTCGACAATGGCTTTATTGGCGTTGTAAGTACCAACCGCGTTGTCCGCGTCCTGCTGGGACACCGCATTGCTTTTAAGGAGTCCCTGATACCGGGATTTGGTGATGGAGGCGAGTTCGAGATTTGCCTGCGCGGTTGACAGGTTGCTGCGCGCTTGCTGGAGCTGTTGATCAACTTCTGGCGTTTCGATGATTGCAAGCAACTGCCCCTTCTTGACATGCGCCCCAATATCGAAATACCACTTCTTCAGATATCCGTTGGTTCGCGCGTAGATCGGCGAAGTGATGAACGGTTGCACATTTCCAGGAAGAATGATCTCCTCGGCAGGCGCAGTTTGCTTTGGCGAAACAACGGATACCGCAGTGAGGGCCACTTGAGCAGTTTCCGCCTTCAGCGTTGTGCGGGCTTTGACACGAGACCAGATGCCTGACGAAAGGAGGGCGCCGACCACGACTAGAGCGACGATCAGAATTAACCATCCTCTGTTCGAGCGTTCTTGTCCCCGTTCATTCAATGGGAGTGTCTGCGGTTCGATTCTATCTTTATCTTGATTTCGATCTTGAGGCGACATAGTGGCTCCCTATCAATACTTAACGACTCAACGCGCATTTTCAGCTTGAGCCGGATGCGGTCGTGAACCCTGGAGAAGGCTGAAAAAAGCCGGGACGAAGAACAGCGTAGAAACCGTGGCGAAAAGCAGCCCACCTATAACCGCGCGGCCAAGAGGCGCATTTTGTTCCCCGCCGTCCCCCAGCCCGAGGGCCATTGGCACCATGCCGATAATCATGGCCAGCGCGGTCATCAACACAGGACGAAAGCGCGCGAAGCCAGCCTCCAGCGCGGCGCTAATGGAATCGCTGCCTTGATCCATTTTTTCGGTTGCAAAGCTGACGACCAGGATGCTGTTGGAGGTGGCCACACCCATGCACATGATGGCTCCCATGAGCGCCGGTACGCTGAGAGTTGTGTGCGTTATGAACAAAAACCAGGCGATGCCAGCTAGTGCCGCGGGCAGCGCGGAAATCATGATGAAGGGATCAAGCCAGGACTGAAAATTGACCACGATGAGCAGGTATACGAGCACGATCGAGAACGCCAGTCCGCTTAGCAGCCCGATATACGAGGCTCGCATTGTCTGAACCTGTCCACGGACAACGACACGAGAACCGCGCGGTAGTTGTTGGCGAGTATCGTCAATAATTTTGTAGATGTCGCCAGACACGCCGCCGAGGTCGCGGCCCGTAGCAGCGCCAAAAATGTCAATCACGGGGGCCACGTCGTAATGCGAAACCACTGCCATGCCCGCGCCGCGCTGAAGGGATACCAAGCTGGCCATAAGGGAGGGAGGCGCAGTTGGATCTGTGCCGGTGATGGGAATGTTCTCCACATCCTGTAATGTATCGGTGCGATATTGCGGCGTTTGCGCGGCAATTTGATAGCTGACGCGATTCTTTGGGTCCACCCAGTATGTAGGTGAAGTCTGAAAACTGCCGCTCAGTGATACCAAGAGATTCTGCGCAATGTCGTGGGCGGTGAAACCAAGCTGCTCTGCTTTCGTCCGCTCGACCTTCAGGCGCAGAAAAGGCTGGTCGAAGGGTTGCTGGATGCGCAGATCTGCCGTTCCTGGAACCGACCTAATTTTCTCGAGAAGCGCATTCGCATAAAGCCGGTTTCCCTCCAAGTTGTTTCCCAGCACCTGCACGTCGACCGGGGCCGGCAAGCCAAAATTCAGGATTTGGCTGACCATGTCGGCCGGCAAGAAGGCGAAAGTCACACCAGGGAACTGTTTTGGGAGGGTCAGACGAAGCCGGTGAATGTAGTCATCCGTGGGATGGTGATTCGCGGAAAGAGTTACAAGAATGTCGGCATCGGAAGAGCCGACTGGAGCCGAATTGCTGTAGGAGAGATTGATGCCGCTGTAGGGTAGGCCTATGTTGTCAATCACGTTGTGGACTTCGCCTGCCGGAATTTGCTGGCGAATTGACTGTTCGACCTGATCGCAAAGGTTGGCGGTTTCTTCGATGCGCATTCCGGTGGGCGCCCGCAGATGAAGCTTGAAAGAGCCGCTGTCAACGCTGGGGAAGAAGTCGCGGCCCAGCCAAGGAATCAGAATCGCGAGAGAGCCAAGGCAGGTGGCGAAAAACGCAATCAGGAAAGCGCTGCGGTGATGGAGACAAATCTCCAGCAGACCGCGATAGCTGTGACGAAATCTCTCGAAGGAGGCCTCAAAACCCTTCTGGAGCCGTACAAAAGGATTGCTGCTGGGGGCATCGCCCTCCTTCTTCTCTCCTCGTAATAGATACTTCGCCATGGTTGGAACGATCGTCCGCGACAGGAAATACGAGGCCAACATGGCGAAAACGACGGCTTCGGCGAGCGGCACAAATAGGTACCGTGCGACACCGGAGAGCAGGAACATCGGAGCAAACACGATGCAGATAGACAGTGTAGAAACGAATGCAGGTGTCGCGATTTGCGATGCGCTGTCCAGGACGACTTCATCCATGTCCTTCTCGGGTTCCGCCTCGCGGTTGCGATTTATGTTCTCGACCTCGACGGTCGCGTCGTCCACCAATATGCCGACCGCCAGAGCGAGTCCACCAAGGGTCATAATATTGATCGTTTCTCCGATCGCGCTAAGCACAATGATGGAGGTAAGGATCGCCAGAGGGATCGAGGTGGCGATGATGACGGTGCTTCGCCAACTGCCGAGAAAAACGAGAATCATGAAAGCGGTCAGACACGCGGCAATCAGTGTTTCCCGCACGACACCACTGATCGCGCCACGGACAAAAATGGATTGATCAGCCAGCGGCGCTATATCGAGCTGCGGTGGAACGGTGGTCTTAATTCGAGGCAGAAGAGCCTTGACGCCGGCGATCACGTTCAAGGTCGAGGCATTGCCCGCCTTCTGTATGGTTAGCAATACGGAACGCTGTCCGTTAACGCGAACGATATTCGTCTGCGGGGGAAAACCATCGCGCACCCAGGCAACATCTTTGATGTAGATAGTCGTGCTGCCAATCGTCTTGATCGGGATTCGATTTAAGTCGGCGATCGTCTGCGGCGCTGCGTTAGGAATGGAAACATCGTATTCCTTGGACCCGATCTTGGACGTTCCCGTGGGCAGAATCAGATTTTGCACGCTGATCGCATTGACTACGTCCAGCGCGGAGAGGCCCTTCGACTGTAACGCTGTCGTATTGAGGTCTACTTGCACCTGGCGTTGTTTACCGCCATAGGGATAGGGCACCGATGCTCCGGGAACGGTGATGAGCTGCGTCCGAATAAAATTCAGACCGTAGTCGTTGAGTTCTTGCTCCGATAAGTTTTGCCCCGAGAGGGCCAACTGGAGAACCGGCACACTAGATGCGCTGTAGGCGAGAATGAGAGGCGGCGTGGTTCCCGCGGGCAATTGCCTGAGCTGGGTCTGAGAAATCGCCGTAATTTGTGCAATGCCTTGCTGAATGTTCGCGGTAGGCTGCAGAAACACTTTGACGACAGCAACTCCATAGAGCGATTGCGATTCGACGTGCTCGATGTTGTCGACGGTAGTGGTCAGCGCACGCTCCGTGACGCTAACGATGCGATCGCTCATATCCTCGGGAACGAGGCCGTTGTAGTTCCAGATGATGCTGACAACGGGAATATCGATGTTCGGGAAGATGTCGGTTGGCGTCCGAACAATCGAAAGCCCGCCCATAATCACGATCAGTATGGATACCACCACAAACGTATAGGGTCGCCGTAACGCGAGTCGAACAATCCACATGATTCACGCCCCCCAATCCGTATGCTTCGGGTCCCGTCATCCAGGGTCGATGTCATTTGCTCGGCTGCTGGATGGCGACCGTTCCCATTTCTTGATTCAACTCCAGATAATGCAGCCCGGATGCCAGAACCGAGCCCGAACTGGAATCTCGGGAAAGGGTTCAAAACAGAGGCGTTTAAGCGGGCGAGGGAAACGTATTGCGTCCAGCCGTGATCTCCGAGCGGTCCGGCGGATTGAAAACCTGTCAGCATGCTGACAGGGGTCTCGGTATCACATGCTATGTCTAACCGAAAATAGGTATTGGAGCGGACGAGTCGGCGACGCCCGGGATGCAGAGCCGTTCTCTTGGTGGTGTGAGCTATGAAGTCAGGGCTGGAGAATCGTCAAAATCGCATTTGAGCACGAGAATCGGTACATCATCGTTGAAATCAATGCCGCAAAAATCAGCTACAGCATTATAGATACTGATGATGAGGCCCTCGGCGGACAGCGAAGAACCACGCCGAACTACAGCGGAAAGCCGATCCATCTCGAATTCTTCGCCAAGCGGCTTCGCGGTTTCGGCGACACGGTCTGTATAGAAAACCAACACATCGCCCGCCATATTTTCATGGTCTCCTCCCCTTCCACCTGCGATCGATTCCAACATGAAAGGCGACTATTACGAGGGAAGGGGATTCTTGTTGGTACGTGAGATGCCAAGCTTTTGCATGCGGAAGTAAAGCGTAGACCGTTTGATTCCCAAACGTGCGGCCGCTCCGTTCGGGCCGGCGACAACCCACCTGGTTTCCTCGAGAGTCTTGCGAATATGCTCTCGCTCCGCATCCTCCAAGGTAATAGCTCCAAGGGATTCCGGAGCGGCGGCACTCGTCAAACTAGCCAAGGGCGGGCACAGAACATTGCCCGAAGAGAGGATTACGCTCCGCTCGATGAAATTCTGCAGTTCGCGAATGTTTCCCGGCCATTGATATGAGACGAGGGCAGACATGGTTTCTGGGGAAATGCGTTCGATCTCTTTGTTCATCCGGCGGGCATAAATCTCGACAAAATGTTCGACCAGCGCCGGAATATCCTCGCGGCGCGCCCGCAACGGAGGTAGTGGGACGGGAAACACATTCAAACGGTAGTAGAGGTCGCTGCGAAATTCGTTCCGCTTCACCATTTCCACCAAATTTCGGTGGGTCGCAGCTACGAGGCGAACGTCGACCTGGTGAGTCCGGGCGCTGCCTAAACGCTCGAATTCCTGCTCCTGCAGCACGCGCAGCAGTTTGGGCTGCAGCGCCAACGGAATGTCTCCCACCTCGTCCAGGAACAGCGTGCCTTTGTCAGCCAATTCGAAGCGTCCGATCTTTTGCGCGATAGCGCCCGTAAAAGCGCCTTTCTCGTGGCCAAATAGCTCGCTCTCTAATAGATCGAATGGAATGGCGGCACAATTCAGCTTTATGAACGGGCGTCCGCACCGCGAGCTGAGATTGTGAACCGCGCGCGCGATCAGTTCCTTGCCGGTGCCCGTCTCTCCCTGGACAAGAACCGTGGAATCCGTAGGGGCCACGCGCTCGACCTGCTCGAGCACCGATTCCAAAGCAGGACTGTTGCCTATGATCTGCTCGAATCTGCGCGGCTTAGCGTCCTGGTTGGCGGATCCGAATCTCGCAACAGCTGCCACGCAATACCTCCTCGCGCAATCCGATGCCTGATTCTACTTACGGGCTTAGCTTTCCAGAGCCGCTCGCACACTCTCGAGCAACGCTTCGTCATCGAACGGTTTTGCCATGAACTCCACTGCGCCTGCTCTTAATGCCTGCATTCGCATTTTTTCGTCGCCATGTGCGGTGATGAAAATGATCGGAATCCTGCACGCTTCCGCGTTTAGCTTCGCCTGTAGTTCGAGACCGGACATTCCTGGCATCCGGATATCGGCGATTAGACATCTGGCTTGGCGTTGTTGGCCGGATTTCAGGAATTCCTCCGCCGACGCAAACACTTGCGCCGGCAAGCCGACCGCTTTAAGCAGACCCTGTAGCGCGCTGCGCATCAAATCATCATCATCGACGATCGCAACCATTTTGATCCTTTCCAGACCGGCCATAGATGGAATTTAGCAACGTCGCCAAAGCGGCGCAATTATACTTTCGTATGAGAGCCCGCATATTGCCCTAAGAGACAGGCAGGGGTCGATCGTTCAAGGCTAGGGAAGACGGCGGTTAACACCGGAGAATTGTTAACAAGGTGTGTTGCCTGACACTTGCGCGTTGGCATTAGGCTTACTTTTTGCCGGGTGAAAGCTCCAGTTTCGACGCCATTCTTACCAATTCTGCCAGAGACTCGGCCTGCATTTTCCGCATCACGTGGCCACGATGAATCTTCACGGTGATCTCGCTGATGCCGAGCTCAAAGGCTACCTGCTTATTGAGCATGCCCGAAACCACCAGGGCCATGACCTCGCGTTCGCGCTCGCTCAGGGTCTCGTAGCAGTTTCGCAGCTCGGCAGAGTTACTCTGCTGACTGCGCATCACACGGTCACGATCCAGAGCCTGGTGGATCGCATTCAACAAGTCCTGGTCGTCAAAAGGTTTGGTCAGAAACTCCACAGCACCGGATTTCATGGCCTTGACCGTCATCGGAATGTCTCCATGACCGGTAACAAAAATAATGGGGATTGGGATGCCCGCGTTAGCCAGCTGGCGCTGAAAGTCCAGACCATTGACACCGGGAAGGCTCACGTCCAGAACAAGGCAACTTGGTCCTTCCGATCGCTTGCTGCGTAAGAATTCTTCCGCCGTCCCAAACGTCTCTGAACGCAGACCGACTGACTTCAGTAACCCTTGGATGGACTCACGCATAGAGTCATCGTCATCAACGACGAACACTGTGGAGGTTTTTGTGGACGTCATTCGGTTGGCTCAACTTTGATGGGCAAGGTGAAGTAGAAGCTTGCGCCGCGCGGCGAGTTGCCGCGAGCCCACAAACGGCCGCCGTGCGATTCAACGATGGAGCGGCTGATTCGCAGCCCCATGCCGGTCCCGTGAGACTTGGTGGTAAAGAACGCAGTGAAGATCTGCTCTGCCTGTTGCCCGGGCAGGCCCACCCCGGTATCGCTAACCGACATCAATAGTTCCTCGTTAGCCGCTCGCTGCGACTTGATAGCTAATTCCCGTGTCCCATCCACATCCTTCATCGCATCGATGCTGTTCATCATGAGGTTCATCAGCACCTGCTGCAGTTGCACGCGATCCCCTTTGACCTCGGGGAGATCTGCCGCCAGCTCCGTCCAAACCGATATGTTGTAGCGCGTTGCCTCGCCCCGCAGCAGGACGATCATCTCTCGAACGACTTCGTTTACGTCAACCCGATCCCATTGCGGAGTACCTTTCGTGAAGAGCAGGCGCGTCCGGCTGATGATATCCGCCGCACGCGTTTGGTCTTTCACGATCCTCGTAACAGCTGCACGCGCCTCTTCGAGATTCGGAGCGTCGCCAGCAAGCCAGCGCAAGCAGGTTTTGGCATTGGTGACGGAGGCGGCAATCGGTTGATTTACCTCATGCGCCAGCGAGGCGGTCAGCTCTCCCATGGTCGTCACCCGGCTGATATGTGCGAGTTCCGCCTGCGCCCGGCGCAGCGCCTCTTCAGCCCCCTTGCGTTCTGTCACGTCCATGATCGTACCGATATACTCAACGACGTTGCCGGAGTCGTCGAGGACAGGATGAGCCACGCTGTGGACGTATTTCACTGAAGCGTCGGGAAGAACGATCCGATACTCGAACTCTCCAGCCCTGGCTTCACTCGTCGCTTTGGTAGTAAATTCCTCGACAAATGACAGGTCCTCAGGATGCACGCTCGTACGAAAGATAGGCATGGAACGCACATCTCTCAGCATCTCCTTGGTCACTTGTTCGTCACCTGGATCGCGTCCAAAAATTCGAAACAACTCCGGCGAGCCTGAGACAGTCCCTGCAGCAATATCGAGGACCCAACTGCCTATACGGCCCAGAGTTTGAGCCTCCTGCAGGTGGGCTTCGCTTTGTCGAAGCTTCTCTTCCGACTCTTTCCGGTCATGGATATCCGTATCGCTGCCGTACCATCCGAGGATGTTTCCAGAGCGGTCAATCAACGGACAGCAACGGCTGAGGAACCAACGGTACGTTCCGTCGGACCTTCTGAGACGCGACTCTATCTCGCGGGGCTTTCCCTCCGATATGAGTATCCGCCACTTGCTCAGCACTCGCTCGATATCATCGGGATGCACCATTCGATTCCAGCCTGATCCAACTGCTTGCTCGAGCGTCATTCCCGTGTAATCGATCCAGCGGCGATTCACAAAATCGACGACGCCTTCCGGACTCTCGGTCCAGAGTTGAGCTGGCACGGTGTCGATAATCAAGCGAGTCTGGTCTTCCGCCTCCTTTGCGGATGTTATGTCCATCAGTGCTCCAACAAATTCGACCTCCCCCGACTTGTCCCTGACCGCGTGACCTACGACTCTTACGTACTTGATGGAGCCGTCCTGCATCAGCAATCGATGCTCAAAATCAAAATCTTTCTGTTCCTGCGAGCTGCGTTCGATGGACTGTTTCACAAACACGACGTCTTCTGGATGAACTCTTTGCAATATCACTTCCAATGTGGGTTTCGTCTTTGGGTCGCATTCGAAGATTCGAAACGTCTCGTCGGACCATCGGATTTCTCCGCTCTGAACACTCCAGCCAAAGCTGCCGGTGTGGGTCAGTCTTTGCGCCTCCGCTAAATAATCCTCGCTGCGCCGCAATCGATTCTCGATTTGTATCCGCTCGCGGCTCTGGGCATGCAAGGCCTCATTGGTTTGTCGAATTTCCTGAACCCTCACTTTCAGGTCATCACGTGCCCGCCTGAGCGATTCTGTAGCGCTCCTTTGAGCCGCGGTCAGCGATCCCACAAAAAAGTTTGACACCATGAACATCACAAATCGGGGCACTTCTGCAGGCTTTGCATCCAGTGAATAGATTGGAGGAAGGAAGTAATAATAGAAGGCAAGAGCGGAGAGGACCATCGCGAGCAAGCCCGGCCCAGCTCCACCGTACCAAGCACTCAACATCACGGCGCAGAGGAACAACGATACGGGGGCAGATTGTAAATGAAGCCCCGCCCATCGTGAAATCATCAGTGTTGAGGTGACTGCGAGAACGGTAATCCCGTAGCCCCAAATCGCGGGCGGATTGGGCCACAGAGGAGAATTAGGCCTGGGCATACTTCCGCTCCCGCGAAGAAGAGAGTTGCTCCTCGCGATCAAAATCTTAGCATCAAAAAGCTGTCGCGTTAGAGGTCACTAGTTCGAGTGACGGGAGCAAGCCATGCAGAACGAGACGCCGCGTGGCAAGAAGATTCACGCTACCCGGCGGATTTGCCGGTCCGGGGGAGCCATAAATTCCGGCCCAACCGGATTGCGAATACTCTCGCGAAGAATGGCCTCGATAGCGGCGAAATCATCTTTTGCCAGTGACCAACCGCTCACCTCGTTGATGGGCGCCAGTTGTTCCGGACGACGTGCGCCCCAGAGCGCGATGCCGACGCCCGGTTGGTCGAGTAGCCAGCGAACTGCCAGATGAATCACGCGCTTACCAAAGTGTTCGCGGGCATACGCATCCAGTTTGCTCGCCGCGTCCAAGTACTCGGCGAAATGGGGCTGCTGAAACTTCGGGTCACTGGTCTTGCGCATGTCGTCTTTCGCAAACTGGCGACCTGCACTCACGGCGCCGCTTAATAGTCCGCGGCAGAGGGCCCCATACGTGAGTGTGGTGATGTCGTGGCCGAGCGCGTAGGGCAGAACATCGCGTTCTATTTCACGTTCGAAGAGATTGTAGGGCGGCTGAATCGTGTGAAGTGGCGCAATAGCTTCGAAACGCGCCATCTGTTCCCGCGAATGATTGCTCACCCCGATAGCACGAATCTTTCCCTGCTCGTAGAGTTCACGAAGCGTGGCGGCTGTCTCCTCGATGGGGACCAAAGGATCAGGCCAGTGCACCTGATAGATATCAATGTAGTCCGTTTGCAGACGACGGAGCGAGTCTTCGAGTTCCTGGAGAATACGTTGGCGCGTGGAGTTGCGCTCGATTCTGCCGGTGGTCCAATCGACGCCCACTTTCGTGGCCAGGTAGACAGCCTCACGGCCACCGTGTTGGCGCAAGGCTTCGCCCACGATTTCTTCGGAGCGACCCTGACCGTAGATGGGAGCGGTATCGATCAAATTGATGCCGTGATCGATTGCCGCATGAATGGTGCGAATGGAGTCTTTCTCATCGGTTCCGCCCCACATCCAGCCGCCCATCGCCCAGGTGCCGAGCGCGATTCGCGAAGAAACGAGATTAGTGCCCTTAATATTGACGTATTCCAACATATTGTCCTTTCTCCTTCCTTTTTTTAGAGATCGTTCTGTTTCTAACCAAGCCATTGCGGGTTGGCGTAGGTACCGTCGAAGTTGTGAGTCGTCTTATAAAGCTCGAATTGGCCGGCTTCCGCAACTTTCGCCGTTTTTTGCCAAGAGGGCTGCAACTTGAGAGGAATCGAGCGGCCGGAAACTTCGAACCGCATCGAGAGCTTGATGAAGAATCGGGAGCGAATCGCACCCTGTAATGACCACACTCGTTGGCAAATTCATTGCGTAGTGGAGGCACTCTACGGGGGTGGCTGTTTTGCTCTCGAGAATAATGTGGTCGCCCATAGGCTTCATGCCGAGCACACCGATATCGTTCCTGAGCAAGACCGGCAAAACTTTCTGCTCGAAACTATTAAAGTGCGCGTCCATTACATTCAGCGGCATCTGAACGGCGTCGAACGTGAATCCATGCTTTGCAGCTGTGGCCAGCATCTGCAAATGAATGTTTGGACTCTTGTGGCCGGTGAATCCGATGTAGCGGATCTTGCCGGCTTTTTGCGCCTCCAACACCGCTTCCAGCGCTCCTTCGGGGCCAAAAATGCGGTCCGGGTCGGTGTCGCGGATCACTTCGTGGAAATGGAGGAGATCCATCCTGTCGGTCTGAAGGCGCCGCAAGGATTCACTGATTTGGCTTGCAGCGGCAGCTTTCGTGCGCCCATCGATCTTGGACATCAGAAAAGCCTTCTGGCGATAGCCATCGCGTAGCGCGTTGCCCATGCGAATTTCACTCTCGCCGCCGTTGTAGTCCCAGCAGTTGTCGAGAAAATTAACGCCTTCATCAAGGCCCGTGCGGATGATTCGGATGCTTTCCCGCGGATCGGCCTGTTTGCCAAGATGATAGCCACCGAGTCCGACGAGCGAGACTTTCTCCCTGGTGCGCCCTAATGTTCGATAGGGGACGCCGTTCCTCAGTGCCGCTGACGTCTCTTTTTGCCCAGCGTGCGCCACGAGAATGGCCGCCGCTGCAAACCCCAGAAATCCCCGCCGCGAAATCCCGCTGTCCGTAACCTGGTCAGCTCGTGAACCGGACACTAGAGCCGGATCGAATGAACCGGCATTGCTCAGGTAACTTCTTTTGTTGCTCATAACATATCTCCTGCTCAGCGGGATTACGTTCATCCCACTCGACTAGCCTTGCCACCCAATGTCACGCCGCGGCGGCACCGATCGCAATTTCTCTTAGGATATTGACCTCGAAGGGCACCTGGACTAGCTCCCCGACACCTTGCTCCAAGTGCTTATAGTGAGGACTGGCTGCGTGTTGATCGAGCGCAGCTTCACTGTCCCATATTTCGTAGAAATAGAAGCGCCCCGTCGAGTCCGACTCGTAGAGTTCATACAATTTGCATCCCGATTCGGCACGCGTAGGCCCCAGCATGCCCTTCAGGAGCTCCCGGAGCTGTTTTTCCATTCCCCTGCGCGCCACCGATCTTGCGATCACACGTATTTCACCCATGGTCGTTCCACCTCATCCATTCGTATTTGCCTTGCAGTTGCGTCACAATTTGCTGCTACTTTAAAGCTGGATCAATCAGCGTTAGATCCGTTGCCGGATCAAACCTCTTTTGCATCGTTACCGGATCGACTGTAACCATCACTTCTAGCGTCGGTGATACATACGCCTCGAGAACGTGGCCGCCGTGCGTTGTTCCGTCTGGTCCTCCCACCACCATGTGCGTGTGGACTATGGGCTTTCCTTGATAGAGGGCGATGTCGCCGCTCATCCCAATTGCTTCTTGTTGACCCTTGATGGGAATCCTCTTGTACATTTTGCGCTGCGGATCGAACCACCCCAGCGCGGCTCCATTCAGCGCTCCAATAGCGGTGAAATGCGCACTCGTAACGTGATACTTCTCCGCAAACTCCGCCAGTCCGGAAAAGGCCTCGTCTCCCTGATAGAAAATGACCTCGTATTGTTTGGTCGTCTCTTCAGGGTTCAGCAATCGAACCTGCATTTTGGGCGCCTTGCCCCTTGGAATGGCTTCCGACGGGGCGACATATTCGCTTTCCTTCTCCTGCGAATACGCCATCAACGCGGCGATCCCAATCAATACCAATGAGCAACTTAATAGTTTCCCCGTGATCATAGCTCCCCTCTCCTTCTTCGAAAATCCGATTGGTCCTTCTCGCTCGACCTCGGCGCTAAACGGCTGAGCGCTGAGCTTCGCACAGCAAACCTACCGTTGCGTCGAAGCGACGCCGACTCGAGCGCGCCCTTTATCTGTGGAACCCAAATGAGCTTGCTCTTCCATTTGCAGAATCACCGCTGAAAAATCTTGCTCCACTCCTCCGGCCGCTTGCCTCGCGTTGACCTCAAAAGCAGCTGCCGTCGCAGGCATGCGCACTCCAACAGCGGCTGCGAGATTGAGAATTAACCCGAAATCCTTGTTCATGAGCCGAATCGGAAATTGCGGGCTATAGTCGCTGTTTATCGCTCTTTCCAGTTTGCCTACGTGCGCAGGTGCGACCACCGCGGTTTCTGAAAGAACGTTCAGCAAGCGCTTGCGATCGAGCCCAGCCTTTTCTCCCAGTGCGACCGCCTCGGCAATCGCCTGCATTCCAATTCCCAGCAGAGCGTTCACGACAAGCTTCATGGTTGCTCCGGAGCCGCTCGGCCCCAGATAGAAATATTTTCGCGCGATGACACGAAAAATCGACTCGGCCGCCTCAAAGCAAGCTTTGTCACCGCCACCGAAGAGGGTCAGCAAACCCTTTTCCGCGACCGGAGTGCTTCCCGATATGGTTACGTCAAGGATGTCGATTCCACGCTCCGAACCCAATCTCGAGAGTTGCTGTGAGGTCGCCGGAAACACGGTACTCATATCAATGACGAGGGGGTTGCGATGGGCATTCGCGAATATGCCTTCCTGCCCTTGATAAATGTTCAGGACAGCTTCATCGCTCGGTAGGCACGACAACACAACGTTGCAGCTGGAGGCAAGTTCCGAGACGCTGTGCGCGACTTTACCGCCATATCGAATTAGCTCCTCGGGCTTGCTCTCATCCCTGTCGTACGCGGTCAGCTTGAAGCCCGATTCAAGCAACCTTCGCGCGATAGGCTGGCCCATGTAGCCGATCCCGACAAATCCAAGCCGGGCGTTTTCCTGCGTGATTGGTTTCATGATGAGTTGCCCTTCCGCTGAGTTGCGATTTCAATTCAACTTACACACGGCAGAAAGCACGCGTTGTACCGTTTCACGAGCGGGGGCGAGTATTCATGGAAGATGTTGGTAGCGAAGGAGATATTGCGCGACGCCCAGAGATTAAACGCACAGCCGCCTAGGGTTATCTGTCGATTGCTTGGACGGTGCCAGCCTGTTGGAAATTGGACTCCATTACACAGATGAGCTTGGTAACCGAATGCTTCTTCCAAGGTGAATTGCACTGCCCTACGTACAGAATACGTATCAAACTTGAGTCATCACTGTAATGCAGAGATCGAACCTACAGCAGAAGAAGACCGCGGCCTTAGAGGAGTGTGTTCAAAAGGCAGGCGTGACCGAAGACGAGGTTGCTTATATGGGCGATGATCTGCCGCACATTCCTCTGGCGCAGCGAGCCGGACTGGCAGTGTGCGTAGCCAACGGGGCGCCTGAGTTAGCGGCGGTATGCCACTTCACCACTCGCCGGCTTGCGGGGCGGGCTACCGCGCGCGAGGTGGTGGAACTAATCCTGAAGGTGCAGGGATGTTGGGAGGAGGTGGTGCCCCAGGCGCTTGCGTAACAAAATCTGCCGATTAAGAATTTAGAACGAAACCGACGATTAGTTGGATTTTAAGCGTTACCTCATGTACGCCATAGCCGATACTCAAGGCTTGCAGCCGAACATCGCGCAAGGCTGCGGAGATGGGGGATTGTCGTTGCGTCAGTTCAAGCCCACGGAACTTGGCGAAAAAAGGTTGATGCCCAGTTGTGCGGCTACAAACGCAATGGTCTCTTGCGCCTTAACACTATTACCGGCTTCATCGAGCGGCGGGGCAAAAACTGCTATGGCTCCTTTGCCGGGAACCACTGCCATGATGCCGCCGCCTACGCCGCTCTTTGCCGGAACGCCTACGTGCCAGGCCCAACCGCCCGAGCCATCGTACAAGCCCGCCATCGTCATCTCTGCAAGAATATGTGGAATATTCTCGCGATCGATCACTTGCTCGCCGGTAAGTGGGTTCCTGCCGTGATTGGCCAATGTTGCGCCCATGGCAGCTAACTGCTCTGCGGTCACGCCCACCGAACACTGCCGAGTATAAAGGTCTGTAGACTCCATAGGGTCAGCATAGATGCGATCATACTTGGCGAGGAGCATGGCAATCGCTCGGTTGCCTGTATTGGTGGCTGACTCTGACTTGTACACATCCTCAATCAACGAAAGTTTGGAACCAGCGGCTTTGCTATAGAGAGCTAGAATCTTGTTCCATTTCGAGTTTACGTCGGCGCCCGCGACCAGACTGGTGGTGGCGATAGCTCCGGCATTCACGTAGGGATTGCCAGCGTGGGTCGGCATATCTACGACGGCTGGGATCGAGTTAAATGGACGACCTGTGGGTTCGCCGCCGATTTTCTTGAAGACCTGCTCCGCTCCCTGCTCCTGCATCGCCAGGGCTAGCGTGAAAACCTTGGATATAGACTGTATGGAGAAGGCGTAATCCACGTCGCCGATTTTGTAGATCCTTCCATCTGTAGTGACAATTGCGATTCCGTACAGATTCGAATCAACGTGCGCGAGATAGGGAATGTAATCCGCATTCTTCCCGCCGGTGTCATTCTTAAACTTTATGTAGGCCTCGTGGATCGATCTCTGCAGGGCCTCCTCGCTTGGAGCGACCGGGCTTCGATTCTGGGCCACGGCTCTTCCGGCAAAGCTGCTCAGTGCTACAGATGCCAAGAGGATGCGGATACTTTTGCGAAATGCGAGATTCGTCATGCTCATTCTCCTTGTTTCAAATTCCGAACAAACCGAAAATTTGCGCTAACCGCGTAATCACTGAGAGGGTGTGTTAGTTTTTGTCGGGATGTAGTCTGACAAAGCTGTACTTCGCGCTGAATTGGATGCGCGGTGCATAGGCAAATTGGCCGTTCTTAAGAACCTGCCCGCCGTAAAGAAACTCGGCGCCCAAATTGAGCGAGCCGTAGGGATTCCAGATCACGTTTGTCGCACCATAGTTACTGTGTGCGAATGGATTGAACGTAACTCCAGCCGGCTGTTTGAAGTCGGTGTTCTGCACTGCTGCGTAGCCGTAGACCAAGTTGGAACGCAGGGACTTTGTCCAGTAGTGCTGATAAGCCGCCTCCGCCCCCAGGGCAGGAGTGGCCTTCAGATGAGGATTCGTGTTGTCAGCGACCTCGGCGTCTATTCCCAAGCCGGAGGTGTCTTGGATGTAGCGCGAGACCCCATGGCCGTAAGTACCTTCGACGATCAAATTGTCGTGACGGAACGTTTTCAAGAACGCGGACGCATTGACTCCCCAGCCAAACACCGAGTCCTGCCTCCCGGAGGGCAAGAACGCCGAGATATCCCGAAAGACCGCAGCGGCCTGGACGTGCCCGCGGTTAAATTCCGTGCGGACGCGCACAGTTCCATCGGGAGCCGGTGCGTTCGGCTGCGCTGTGAATTGAGGGGTCTTGAAGGCGACGTCAGAAGTCGGCTTCTCTGCGGAGATGTACAGAGTTGTGTTGTGATTCAGGGCGAAACCGTAGCGTATCTGCGGGCTTCGGACATACACCAGGCCATTCGGCCCCTCGAAATCCAACGTGTCTGGAGAGGCGTCGGGATCCATGAAATTGGTAAATGTTTGGCCGATGAGCAGGTTGCCGGTTTGCGCATAGGCATGGCGTAAGCGTGGCGTGTTGGAGTTGGTTCCAAAGAAGTCGCCCTCGACATAGAACCGAACCTCACCCAGCTTTGTGGACGGGATGCGAAAATCGAGACTTAGCCGTGTCGGGCGGATCGAAATGTTGTTGTTCTTAATTCCACGCACCTGAGGCACGGGAACGGAAGAGGTAACAAATTCGTCGGCGTTTCCTGCCTGCTTCAAATCAAACATAGAGTCGGTTTTGAAGTAGCCGCCGATCTTGAGAAGCGTCTGTGTTCCTGGCAGGAAGAAAAACCCGTCGTACTTAGGATCCAAAGGCACGTTGTCGTAACGCGGCGCCGCAACGTTGTCCTCGGAGAAGGTTTCAAACGTTTTGGTGGCGTTCCCGACATGAGCGGAAGTTGGTCCTTCCGGCCGCGCCGGCCCCTCTTGCGCTGTGGACGCAGGGGGGGCGGTACTTGAGGACTGGTTAGCACTTTCTGGCTTTGCACTCTGCAATTGATCGAAACGCGCCTCCATTTTGCTCATCTGCGCGCGCATTTCTTCCAGTTGCTTCTGCAGGTCTTTGGCCTCGGGCGTCTGGGTGGACTGTGATGAAGTAGCGGCCTGCATATCTTGCGTAGAGTTTTGGGCGGCCGCTCCCGCGGGGAGTATGAAGGCCAGGAGACTGAGTAATCCGACTTTGTTTTTCATTGGTGTTTTCTCCGTAGATCTCGATTGATTGCCCACTACTTCATCAGCAGCACGATGACGACGCCCCAGATGATCAGGAGCGTATTTCCGACCGCGTAGGTAACTGTGTAGCCCAACGCAGGAGTCTTGCTGCCAGCAGCTTCCTGAATCGCGCCAAGAGCGGCGGTAGTTGTTCGCGCACCGGCGCACGCGCCGAGCACAATCGCGGGATGCATCTTGAATATGTATTTCCCGGCCAGGATTCCGACAATGAAGGGAACGGTTGTCACGAATATTCCGGCGAGAAAGAGACTTAGGCCATTCTCTCGGAGCCCTTTGATGAAAACAGGGCCCGTGGTCAACCCGACGACCGCGATGAACGCGTTGAGACCGATCGTGTTGAATACCCAGAGCGCGGGAGCAGGGATGCGGCCAAAAGTATGGTGCGTGCTTCGCAGCCAACCGCAAACCAGGCCGGCGATCAGCGCACCGCCGCTGGTGCTTAAACTCAGCGGAATACCGCCCAGGTGGATGGTCAATGCGCCGAAGAGCGCGCCGACGACGATTCCAAGTCCCATAAAGAGGACATCCGTCTTTTCCGTCTCCCGATCCGCATAACCCACCGCCTTCGCGGCAGCCTCGACTTCTCGCTTAGCTCCCTGCATGGTCAGGACGTCGCCCCTGTCTAATTTACTGTTTGGACCGTAAGGCATTTCCACGCCTCCGCGCGTGAGCTTGCGGAGAAATACGCCGCGTCCTTTGCTGCCGAGCGGAGAATCGAGAACCTGCTTGATGGTCTTGCCTTCCAACTCCTTGTTGGTAACCACTACATCCAGAAGTTCACCGGGGAAATTGAGAAGCTCCGGGTCGTTCACTTCGGGCCCCACCTGCTGCTCATGCGAAAGCACAGCTTCTCTGGGCCCAACTACGGCAAGTACGGCTCCCTCATTCACAACGGTATCGGGGTTCGCAGGCGAGATCGTGACCCCTTGCCGAATTTGCTCGATGAAAATTCGCTGGTCCTTTACCAGGACTTCGATTTCCCCGACCGTCTTCCCGATGAGTTTCGGGTTGCTCACTCGATAGGTTCGTGCCACGAGAGCGGAGTATGCGGACGATACTCCGGCTTCAGCTTCGCCGGCGCCCATCTCCGATTCCAGCTCCTTCGCCGCTTTAGGAAGATTGACGCGCAAGAGCTTTGGTCCGATCGTTGCGAGGAACCACGCCGAGCCAGCAGTTCCAAAAAGATATGTCACCGCATAGGCGACCGGCATGGCGTCGAGCAGCGCTTTCTTCTGGTCGCCGGCCAGCCCGAGTTGGTTGATACTGTCGGTGGCCACACCCAGGACGGCGGAAATCGTGCATGCGCCGGAAAGCAAGCCCGCGGAGAGACCGAGGTTGTAATGCAGAATCTTGGCAACCAGCACGGTGCACAACAGGCAAGCTACGCACAGCACGACTGCAAAGAGGACCTGCTTCAATCCACCGCTGCGCAGGCCGCGAAAAAACTGTGGTCCGACGCCGTAACCCACGGCAAAAAGAAACATCAGGAAGAAGACCGATTTCACATTCGGTGAAAGTACGATGTGCAGTTGCCCGATGAGGACTCCCGCGAGCAGCGTGCTAGTCACCACGCCGAGTGAAAACCCTTTGAATTTCCAAGAACCCACCAATGCGCCGATTGCCAGGCATAGGTACAATGCAATCTCGGGGTAGCTATGAAGCGTTTGTACGACCCAATTCATTCTCTTCTCCTTTTCCAAACATCTAGAATTTGTCTAGTCTTTTGCCATCTTCGTTTCCCGAGTGAGCGAGCGCGCAGCTCACCGGGAATTTGGACGGCGAGTTCTTTATTTCTTTGCTTGCGCCTGCCAAGCCTCAAATGCACCGTGCACGATTTCCGACAGCTGCGAGCCAATTTGCGGATAGGCCTCGTCAGGCAGATTTGCCAGAGAAACGCGAACTGACCATTCCGGAGCGTCAAACCCGCTGCCATTCATCAACACGGTGGAATACCGCTCCGCCAGCGCGAACAACACGTCGAACGGGTGATAGTGTTCCTTGAGGAATTGCACGAACTCGGGCGCATGGGTGCTTCGCGCCCACGCCATCAGATCCAATGTGGTGTAGTAGTCAGCGCGGAGAGGATCCTCTGGCAGGTCGATGCCCATACCTCGCCACAGTCCTTGCATGCGGTCGCGAACGATTTGCCGGCTCAACTTCTTGTATGCCCCCGCCTCATCCATAAGGGCGAACAGGGCAAACAAGGCCATCTGCACTTGTTGCGGCGTGGAGAGCCCGGCCGTGTGATTCAGGGCGACGCAACGGCTGTCGGCCACCATGCGGTCGATGAACTTCAATTTCTCGGGATGCAGCGCCAGCGAACTGTAGCGCTCGTGCAGGGCCGCCCGCTCTTCCGCGGGTAGTTGCGCGATCCGCCGGTCGAAAACGTTGTCCTGGTGGATGGCAACGACGCCAAGGCGCCAGCCTGTACAGCCGAAGTATTTCGAGAAGGAGTACACACCGATGGTGTTCTGGGGCAGCTCAGCCATTAAGGACCGGAACCCGGGCACAAACGTGCCGTAGACGTCGTCTGTGACGAGGAGCAAGTCCGGGCGCTTCGAGCGCACTAGATTGCTGAGGAGATCCATCGTCTCCTGCCTAATTGCAGTCGACGGCGGATTGCTCGGGTTGACGAAGAAAGCGACCTTTATATCTGGATCGGCCAGCTTGTCGATTTCCGAATCCGGATACTGCCAAGTGTGCCGCCCGTTTTCGTCTGCGACCTCCGAGGCTTGAATTTCGACGATGCGAAGACCGAACTGTTCGAGCTGGGGAATTTCGATATAGGGAGTAAACGTCGGCGTAGCCAGCGCGACCTTATCGCCACGCTTCACGAGATGGTTCGCCACCAGCGAATCGAAGATGTAGCACATCGCGGCTGTGCCGCCTTCGACGGCGAACAGATCGAACTTTACTGCCGGCCGCCGGCCTGCACTCATCTCCGCCAGCAAGTACTCGTGAACAATTTTCTCCGCATGAACGAGCATGCGATCCGGGCTCGGGTATTGGTCGCCGATGATCCCGTCAACCAATTCATAGACGAATGCATCGGCGTCGAATGCGAGCGTCTCCGTCGCGTACCTCACGGCTCGCTGTAGGAAATCGACTCCAGGAACGTTCGGATTCGCTGCGGCGTATTGCTCAAATCGCTTTGCGACGCCGTCTTTTTCTGGCATTCCCCCGAGGTCGGGTCGATCCCACACGGATTTCGATTCCTGGACCGCAAAAGTTCCAAGCACAAAAAAAGCATCGCGAGGGGTTGTGGCAACCCAGTTTGGGTTCCCTCGCCCGGCGTTCAACATGGCCCGGGTTGCCTTGCGTGACGATTCCTTGGCGAGATCGATCAGTCTGTTCTTCAGCTCGAAGGGACTGAGCTTTTCGAATTGCTTTTCTTCTTCGAGAGTCACAGACAGTCTGCGTATTTCGTCCATGCGATTCATGCGTTTCCTCCCAGACGAACTTTCGTTCGCTTGAGCCAACGCAATCGTCTTGCCAAACCGCGAGACTCGCACTTCTGCGACGCACGCAGGAATTTCTGTCGCCTCTCAACTGCATGAATCGTGAACACCAGTCAGCTGTTTCTGGATACAGCGGCGCCCGTAGGGAACCACCTTCTAGCTTTTCCGGTGCTGGCGTGATCTCCGAATAGCAAAGTTTCGTGTGCTAAATGTTTGGCGACAGAGTCACGACCATGGCGGTGCTGACGTCGTTCGCCGCCATAGGGCTCCTGGGACCCTTCGCAGATTTCTTTTTAGAGTTGGGACCGAATGCGTGAAGCCTCTGACGTATTTGTCGAGACTTCATCTCGCGTGACGGCCGGCGCTGACGACAAAACGCACCCCTCGCTCTAAGTGGCGTGCATTCCGTCGAATAAAGGATTTGGCCGTTTGGCGAGGATATTGCGTAAGAGCTATTGAGCAAGCACGGCGCGAAACTTTTTATCTCTTGCGACAGGGCACTTCGTGCGGATGCGAGCTTGGCTACGAGCAAAAAATTCTACAGCGAAGGAGCAGTCGATAATGGCGACAACAGAAATCCCAACAGAGCGGCAAACGGCCTTACCCAACCACAGCGAGAAGGAGACACCGTACGATCAGTTTAACTTTCCGATTCCCGAGAATTTTCCGGAAGATGGCATGTCGGCACGAGCCGCACAGGCAATCGTGGAGAGCGAATGCTGGACCGACGCAAACCCGATGCTTAACCTTTCTTCCTTTGTTACGACGTTTACGGAGCCGGAAGCCCGCGAGATTTATGCCGCCGGTGCATTCCGGAACTTCGCGGACCCGGACATGTACCCGCACACTAAGGACACCGAATTCGCCTGTGTTCGCTGGCTGCACAATCTTTGGAACGGGCCCAAGTCGGCGGAACCCTATGGTTCGTCCACTGTTGGCTCCTCCGAGGCGTGCATGTTGGGGGGCTTAGCTCACAAGTGGAACTGGCGGGAAGCGCGGAAAAAGGCAGGCAAAGACACAAGCCGGCCCAATATGGTTACCGGCGGAAACGTCCAAGTTGTCTGGAAGAAATTCCTGCGCTACTTCGACGTGGAACCTCGTATCGTGCCGCTCAAACCCGGGAACTATCGCCTGACCGCCGAGCACTTGGACAAATACGTCGACGAGAACACCATTTGCGTGGTCGCGATCGCCGGGCAGACGTTCACCGGAGAAGACGACGATATCCAGGAAATTCACGACTGGCTGGATCAGTACGAGAAAAAAACCGGCATCTCCATTCCTATGCACATCGACGCCGCTTCTGGCGGTTTCGTGAATCCGTTTCTCTATCCGGATTACGTGTGGGATTTCCGCCTGCCGCGCGTGCAGTCGATCAATGCCTCGGGTCACAAGTACGGGCTCGTGCCGCCAGGGCTCGGGTGGGTCGTTTTCAGGGATCGCAAGGTCTTCAACGAAAACCTGGTGTTCTACGTGAACTATCTCGGCGGCGAAGCGCCAACCGCAACCCTGAATTTCAGCAAGAGCTCCGCGAATGTCTTGGTGCAGTACTACGCAATTCTGCGACTCGGCCGTGAAGGATTTACCCGCATCATGAAGCACTCCCTGGAAAATGCGCGATATCTTCGCGACCGGCTAACGCAGTCGGGCAAGTTTCAAGTACTCAACACTACCCAGCGCATCCCGGTCGTGGCCCTCACGCTCGATAAGTCGGTCACGCGATACAACGAGTTCGACGTCTCCAACAAGGTGCGCGAACGCGGCTGGATCCTTTCCGCTTACTCCATGCCGGCGGACGCGCAAGAAGTCAACTGCTTGCGGATCGTCGTTCGCCCTCATCTTAACCACGAGGTCGCAAGAATCCTGGCAGATGACATTCTGCGCGCCTGCGACTATCTCGAACAGCACGGGGGCAACGCGACGCCGCCGAAGCTGCATGACCCCCACAAGTCTTCAGCGAAGTGCTGAGGATATCCCCCACTAAACAACATCAATCGTGGCAAGCAGCCCGGGTCGTCGGGCCCGGGCCTGCTGCCACATAGAAAAAGCGAACCGCGTGAAGGCTGAAAGCTTGACGAGGGGAGAAGGAACCGCTCTAAAGCGCCGTGATTGACACGAGATCGATTTTTCAAGGCTCTGAAAGTGCGAACTCTAGAAGAGAGGCGACATGGACAACAAGAACGGTAACGGCGGTGCAAACGGAGCGACGGAAGCGAACGAGTGGCGGGTAAAAGTCGGACTGGCGGGGATGCTCAAAGGCGGCGTCATCATGGACGTGACCAACGCCGAACAAGCGCGAATCGCCGAACGGGCGGGCGCGTGCGCCGTGATGGCGTTGGAGCGAGTGCCTTCCGATATTCGCAAGGAAGGCGGTGTTGCGCGGATGGCGTCGATCAGGGTAATCCGCGAGATCATGAAAACGGTGACAATCCCGGTGATGGCAAAGGTCCGCATCGGCCATTTCGCCGAAGCTGACGTACTCCAGGCACTCGAAGTGGACTTCATTGACGAGAGCGAAGTGCTGACGCCAGCAGACGAAGAGAATCACATTTGGAAACACGACTATCGGGTGCCGTTTGTCTGCGGAGCCCGCAATCTAGGTGAAGCACTTCGTCGCGTTGCGGAAGGCGCCGCCATGATCCGCACTAAGGGTGAGGCTGGATCGGGCAACGTGGTTGAGGCGGTACGGCACATGCGGACGATCGTCAGCCAAATACGTAAGCTGACAACCATGCGTGCTGACGAACTGATGCATGAGGCCAAGGAACTAGGCGCGCCGCTCGACTTGATTTGCCAGATTGCGAAGACTGGTAAGCTGCCCGTGCCGAATTTTTCGGCAGGTGGAATTGCTACGCCGGCAGATGCCGCTCTGGTCCGCAAACTTGGCGCCCAAGCCGTGTTCGTGGGCTCAGGCATTTTCAAGAGCAGCGACCCGGACGCTCGCGCGAAAGCCATCGTGAAGGCGACGACGCACTTTGAAGACCCCGAGGCAGTGCTCGAAGCGCATGAAGAGCTGGGCGAAGCCATGCCGGGCATCGATGTTCGCCAACTTGAGGAGAAGGACCTGCTATCCACACGCGGTTGGTAAGTCGGCGATGCCTGCAGGCGTGGGGGAGGAGAATCGTGAGGATCGGAATTCTCGCAGTGCAGGGAGATGTTTCGGCGCACGCGGAACAATTGCGTCGACTGAGAGTGGACACACTGGAAGTTCGAACCCCGGCACAATTGAAGGTGTGCGGTGGGCTCATTCTTCCCGGAGGCGAGAGTACGACACAATTGCAGTTTCTTGAGGAAGAAGGGTTGTTGCAAGCCATTCGCACGTTTGCCACGAAAGGAGCAGCGATCTTCGGCACTTGCGCAGGCGCGATCCTGCTTGCGAAAGGGGTGCGAAACCCAGTGCAAGCTTCGCTCGGTCTACTCGATGTGACCATCGTTCGCAACGCCTACGGCCGTCAAATGTCCAGTGAAGTTTCCCTGGGGGCGACCTCGTTAAAGGAAGGGCTTACGGAGATGGTTTTTATTCGCGCTCCGATCATCGAATCGGTCGGACCGTCGGTGGAGGTGCTCGCCAGCTACGATGGCAACGCCACTTTGGTGCAGAGCCGAAACATCCTGGCCGCCACCTTCCATCCGGAATTATCAGACGATGCGACCGTCCATAGACACTTTCTTTCGATGATTGCCCGCCCGGTCTGGAAAGACGCGGAACCCGACCTCTCCATCCTGAGGCAAGCCAAGTTCGAGTACGCCAGACTGCTCTAGTCGATTCGAAGGCGTACTTAAATTCCTACGCTTCTCGTATCTCTTGACTCCTGCATGCTTTACGGCGTCCGACCTTTGAAGAAGATCATCACTGGACGCTTGCTACCTTGGCCTCGATCGACAAACAGCTACATTCAACCGAGGTGTCGGCCACGAAGTGGGGCATAGTATCGGTGCGCGTCTTTCTCGTCCCATCGCCGAGAGGAAGCCCGGCTGGGATTTCGACTATGAAGCGCTTTGGCGATTCGGAACTTTCGGTTCCGCAAACATAGGCGCCTGGACAGCGGCTTCGGAAACCGGTTACCGTTTTACGATCGTTCTGCTGAAACCGCGATTCAGTGCTAAGGCGGACATCTCGAGCGGCGACGATCCGAGGACGAACACACTGGCAACATTCACACGACGACCGTCTGCCCGGCGAGTTCCGGCTCGCGGCTCACGTCGGCAGTTCTTCGCCCGACTGCTCGCGCACCATGTACTCCGCGTACCAGTCGGGCCAGTTCGGGTCGGCTTGCCCTGTCCGCGCCTCGTGCTGACCGTGCGCGGCCGCCGCACGCCGAAGCGCGCCCGCCAGATCCTTCGCCGACGCGAAAGTCGTAGTCGCGGGGTCGATGCGACCCGGCAGCCGCGTCGTGATCTCCTGGAACAGCCAGCCGTTGCCGTCCGGATCGTGGAACGAGGCGAACGAGCGGTAGCTGCGATGATCGGGATCCGGACCACTGACCCGGAGCCGCCCAAACAAGTAAGGCTCGTCCGTGCCAGCGTATACGCCAGCCGCGTCGTGGAACACCTCGCTGATCTCGACGCCGCGACGCAGCAGCTCGGCCCGGGCGGCCTCGATGTCGGAGACGATCATGTACAGGCCCTGCGCGGAGCCGGGTGCCGCGGCGGTGACGTTTTTGCCGAAAATGATCGAGCACCCGGAGCCAGGCGGTGTGAACTGGATCACGCGGAAGTCTTTGCCGCTGTCGTAGTCGGCGTCCAGCCGCCACGCGAGCTTCCCGTAGAATTCCTTGGCGCGGTCGACATCCGACACAGGGATGACGACCACCTCGAACTTCATGTCGACTCTCGCGATGCTCGCGTCGCTGTTTGGGTCGTTAGTACGGACTGCCTTGGTGCTCATGGCTGCCTCCTTTGTTGTGTGGGGATAACCGTCGCGCTCCCACAACCTAAGCCAGGACAAGTCGTCGGTCAATATCCCCGCGCAGTCAGACCAAGTCCTGATAATCGGATGACCGGACATGTTCGACCTGGAACCAACTTGTCCGATGGCACCCTTAATCGCGACTTAGGTCAACCTTATGCTCGTTGACTTGTCTCCTGTCGCAACCTAACATGTGCGCGGCAAGCGAGATACCGACGCTCTAATCCCTAAGGCCATCAGGCTCTACCGTGTGCTCGATGAATGGCGAGTTGAGCGAAGTGTTCAAGGCCCACTGCAGATAATTCGAGGCGTACAGAATGTTTCTCCGCTATTCTCTCGCGGTCACACTGGCCATATCGCTGTGCCCTATTCTCCCAAAAGACTTCCCACAAACGAGCAAGCCGGAAACCGCGCGTCTTGAAATCTATTCGCTTGAGACCCTGACTCTGACAGATGAGCAGTTTCTAAAGGGCGCGAAAGATGGCAAGCCAGCTCGCATCGGAGCGGAGCTACGCCTCCCCCCCGGGATCCGCGCGCGTTCCTGTCGTGGTTCTGATTCACGGATCAGGTGGCGTCGGCGCGAACGTGGATGGCTGGGCCAAGCAACTGAACTCGATCGGCGTCGCCGCCTTCATTCTGGATTCATTTACTGGCCGCGGCATCACGCAAACGATCACCGACCAGTCACAACTGTCTAGCTTTTCGATGATCGTAGACGGTTACAAAGCACTGGAAATACTCTCCAAACATCCACGGGTCGATCCTTCGCGCATCGCCGTCATGGGCTTTTCCAAGGGTGGTTTCGCCGCTTTGTATTCGAGCATAAGACGCTTTCAGCGTCTCTGGGCTCCGCCGGGCCTCGAGTTTGCCGCTTATCTTCCCTTCTATCCCCGCTGCGACACGGTCTTTCTCGAAGACCAGAATATCAGTGATCATCCGGTACGCGTTTTTCATGGCTCCGCCGATGATTACATACCCATCGGGCCGACGCGCGGCTATGTGGCTCGGTTAAAGGGCGCAGGGAAGGATGTACAACTCACCGCTTACGAAGAGCACGCCATTCTTTCGACAATCCGCTGAATCCGTCCGAGCTTCGCTACCCGGACGCCATGGTGGCCAACAATTGCCGACGCGAAGAAAAGCAACCAGGTAATGTCATCAATCTCGATACCGGAAAGACGTTCTCCTGGAATGACTCCTGCGTAAAGCATGGAGCTACCGTCGGCTATGACCCCCGTGCGCTTGAGGAAGCGATTAAGGCCGTGAAGGACTTTCTGCGCACACAATGGAAGTTGAATCCCCAGGGGTATCCGGAACGCGTACCGCAACCCATACATTACCCGGAACCTCTGCCGGCTCAACCGGTCGATTCAACACTTGAAGCTCGCGGCTGAGGCTGAAAGTCTAGACTGGGGGCCCTTTCCGGACACGGTCGAAGCATTTCTGAACCGTATCCGCGGCCATGTCTCCTTCAATCCACCAAGTCGCGCCGGCATCCACATACGGCCGGACGATATCCGCAGAACGTTGGGTTTTCTTGCCGGCAGACGATCCGCCTGCAATGATGTCGAAGGCACCTTGGCCGTTGCGATGCTCAGCAACATAAGCGCGAAGCTCCCGTATTTCGTCCGGAGTTAGGGGATCAGAGCTGTTGTATTTCTGGGGAATGACACCGTCCCACGACAGCATCCGGCGCATGGACTTCGGCTTCTGCCAAACGGCGACGACCCATATGGGAATTCTCGGCTTCTGTACCGGCGATGGAATCATCGTCACGCCGTCGAGTCGAAAGTGCTTACCGGCAAACGTCTGTGCTGTGCCTTTCCATAGGCCGTCAATGATGGCGAGACCTTCGTCGAGCCGCTCGGCGCGTACTCTCAAATCCATCGCCTCACCCACTTTGTAGAATCCCGCGTCATCTGTCGCCGCGCCTAAGCCCACCGACAGAATCAGCCGGCCTTTCGACAGGTGATCTGCCGTGACGCACTCGCGGGCGAGTTTCCACGGACGCCGGCGCGAGACTGGAGTGATCATGGTGCCGACACGAATGCTGGACGTACGCGCCGCGATCGCGCCGAGAACGACCCATGGATCAAAGAGCGGAAACGGGGCCATGTTGGGAACGTCAATGGCGATTCCGTCCGGAACGAAAAACCCGTCCCATCCCGCTTGCTCTGCCTCACAGGCCAGGTCGATGACGGCGTTGAAGTCGTCGCCTGCGTTGATGCAATAGGCGTAACGCATAATAGAGCGTCATGATGCCGCAATCACAACACATAGGAAACAGATTAGTGTTGGGCTACTTGCTTCATCACGCCGGTGGTCCCACGGGGGCGGCGCACCGCATAAATGAACCCGGCGCCCAGCAAACCCGCGACCGCCATGATTTTCCACGCCAATTCGTAGCTGTGACGCGCATCGAAAATTGCTCCCGCAATCCAGGGCGCTCCCCACTGCCCCAAGGAGTAACCCATGATGATTAGCGCGAGGAGCTTGCCGAGGGATGCTGCGCCAAAGCATTCCGCCACGACCAAAGGAATGAGCATGTAGTCCGCGCCCATCGAAAAACCGAAGATCGCGGCGAAGGCCCAGATCGCGATCGACTGGTGAGTCGCACCGAGTATCAGGATGGAGGCGCCAATCAGCAGATAGAAAAATGCCATCAGGTTTTTCTTCAGGAAGCGGTCCGCCAGGTAACCCACCAACACGCGGCCGCCCAGGCTCGAAGCTAACAAAGCCGTGGAGAAGCGCGAAGCTGCGGTGGCCGAATAACCCTGATCCTTGAGAAAGAGAATGAAATGCTGAATGACCGCGCCGATGGCCCCGATGACCAGCGTTGCGCCTATGAGAATGAGCCAGAAGTTGGCGGTGCGAACTGCAGCGGCAACTCCTGTGGAAGGAGAAACCGGATCCTCGAGAACGCTGCCCGTAGCATTGAAGGTATCCAATCCATCGGGCGAAAGCCCCAGATCGGCGGGCGTTGAACGCGTAATCCAGATCCCGACCGGAAGAAGCACCCCCAGGATCAGCAAGCCGATACTCTCGAGTGCGTGTCGCCAACCGATCGTTCGTATCAGAAAGTTGACAAGGAGCGGCGAAATCACGCCGCCCAGACCCAACCCGAGGTAGGCGTAGCCCATCGCGCGACCTCGCCGCGCGCGGAACCAGCGAGTGACTAGAACCTGGTTTGGAATGGGGCCCGCCAGCACGTACCCGAGAACTTCCATAATGCAAAGGATTTCGTATTGCCAGAGCTTGGTTATCGATCCCATAAGTATTAGGGAGATGCCGATCAGGCCTACGCCGCATAGAATCACCCAACGCACGCCAATGCGGTCGATCACCGCTCCGGCCAGCAAGCCACACGGCAGACCAGCGAACAGGAATCCGAAGAGGAACCCCTGCGTGACTTGAGCGCGCGTGAATCCCAGAGACTCCACAAACGCCGGATAGAAGACTGGAAATCCGTAGAAGATGACACCAACGGCGAAAAAAAGATTCAAAAATGCCGCCGCAACAATCCACCAGCCATAGAAGATGCGTTGTTTTTCTGGTATTCCGCTCATCCGAACTCCGGGCCCAGGATGGCGCAAAGGTGTTCTGTGCGTCCCGGATATGTATTGTCGCCTCGAACCATTCGCGTCAGTGGACGCGTGAAACTAAATCCGAAAGAGCGCAACAGCGGTCCTGCAACGTTGTTTGACTTCAAATAATCTACGATCAATACGTCGCGAGTTGAACGCGCAAGGAATCGTTCCATCAGTTCGCGGGCGGTAGCAGCATCGTTGGCCATCCACGGGCCAAGATGATCCGCGAAAGATCCTCTCCGACCCAAGGTGTATCCTTGCAGCCGTCCTTCCACGGTGATTGCGGCAGTGAAATCGGGCGCTTCCTGGTGGACGGACTTCAGCAGAAAACTGCGATCCGCGCCAAAGAGTTCGCGATCCGTTTCGAAGATGCGTTCCAACAGACCTGACAGTAGATCTGCAAACCGCCCCGCGCCAGACAGCTCAGTCACTTGAACAGGAGGTCTTCGCAGGGTCCATCGTTCAATTTCGCATTCCGGCACGAACCCCAGCTTCTCGTAGAGTGGTTTTCCTTGTGGAGTGGCGTCGAGTTTGATGGACGGAATGCGCAGTGCGTCAAGGTATTTGATGGTTCGTTCGAGAAGCCGCGTT
>Ga0210399_10000047_pt1 | contig 84022 bp, 79 predicted proteins | sample IncBWC14MmetaG_FD_150865 | JGI IMG/M metagenome (GOLD analysis project Ga0210399, IMG submission 150865) | Forest soil microbial communities from Barre Woods Harvard Forest LTER site, Petersham, Massachusetts, United States - Inc-BW-C-14-M | ecosystem: Environmental > Terrestrial > Soil >...
GACAGGAACGTCAGGTGATGAAGGATGTATTCATTCGCGGTGGTGGGCTGTTCTGCTGCCATGTAAGTGTTATGCGCTCAATTGCCTCGATTTCAATTACCTTCCGAGTCATCGCGCGCACGTGCCCCGCCCAGCGGCGGCAGCGCGTTCGCCATCGCAATCCAGAATACAGAGAAGGTCGCGACGTACGTGCCGAGCAGCGCCAGCGGAACCACCTTCATCGTCTTCAAAACCACCACGAACAGCACGATCATCAGCACGATCTTGGCCGCTTCGCCCACGAACAACGCGCGCACCGCCCGCTGCGGGTCCAGGGCCGTACCGCCGCCGAAACCGAGCAGCGCCATTGCAAGACTCGCGGCCGTGCTGATCCCGCCTCCCAGCAGCGCGGAAATCAAGGCCTCTCGACCGGCAATCAGCCCGGCCAGAAGCGCAGCGATCACGGTCACGCCCGCCTGGCCCAGTACGACGCTGAGAGCCAGCCGCCGCGCTAGGGCAAAGTCGATGGCGATCACTTAAATTCCCGCTGTGGGGCGATGCCCGCAGTCCCGATTTGACTCGGAAGACGCGAACTACGCTTTTACGTTGATCTAGGGTCCACTTACGTGGCAGGCCGCCCCGGCCAAAATACCGCGCGCATTATAGAGAGGCCGCCCTGGGTCATCAAGGCGTTTTAAGATCGTTCTTGTCGCTCAACGGATGTGGGCCAGTATGCCTTCGAGCTCATCCACACTGTTGTAGCTGACGATGAGCTTGCCCTTGCCGGAGGCTGCATGCTGGAACGCGACCTTGGCACCCAGCTTGTCGGCAATCTCGGTCTCCAAGCGCTGAATGTCCGGGTCCACCGGCGGCGGATTCCCCGCCGCGGTCGCGTGAGGATTCATGATGCGGCGCACCAAACTCTCGGTGTCGCGAACCGACAGCGATTTCTTGACCACCAAAGCGGCCACGTCGATCTGCTGGCGTCGAGTGCTCAGCCCCAGGAGCGCTCGGGCGTGGCCCATCTCGATCTTGCGGCTCTCCAACAGCTCCTTGACCTCGTCGGTCAATTCCATGAGGCGCAGCAAATTGCTCACCGCAGCCCGGGAACGGCCGACGGCCTCGGCCGCGGCCAGATGCGTCAAACCGAATTCCTCGATCAAGCGCAGCAGCGCCCTGGCCTCTTCCAGCGGATTGAGATCTTCCCGCTGAATGTTTTCGATGAGCGCCATGGCGACCGCGTCTTCATCCGCCACATCGCGAATGACTGCGGGAATTTCCGACAAGCCGGCCATTTGCGCCGCGCGCCAGCGCCGCTCGCCGGCGATGATTTCATAGCGCTGCGATTCATTGGGGTCGGGCCGGGGCAGGGGTCTCACCAGAATGGGCTGCACCAGACCCCGTGATTTGATCGAGTCCGCGAGTTCGCCCAACGATTCCTGCCGCATGTCGACGCGCGGCTGATACTTGCCCCGCTGCAACAAATCCACCGGCAGGCTCGACAGCCGGTCGCCGACCAGAACCTGCGCTTTTTCCGCAGCAGGCATGCCGGCGCGGCGTGCGAGCAAGGGCGAGAGCTCGGCGAGGCCGCGGCCTAAGGACGGCTTTTTGCCGGACATGGTGAACTTCCCGTAGATCGATGGCGCGATTATACGGGCGCGGCCGGCAGATCGTCGCGGCGAATCATTTCGCCGGCCAGCGCCAGGTATGCAAGAGCGCCGCGCGACTCCTTGTCGTGAAACAGCGCGGGCTTGCCGAAACTTGGCGCTTCCGCCAGGCGCACGTTGCGCGGAATCACGGTTCGAAACACCTTTTCGCCGAAATGCTGGATGAGCTGCGCGGACACTTCGGTGGCCAGATTGTTGCGCGGGTCGAACATGGTGCGCAGCAATCCCTCGATCTCGAGCTCCGGATTGATGCTGTCGCGAATGTGCTCGATGGTCTGCATCAAGGCCGTCAGGCCCTCCAGCGCGTAATACTCGCATTGCATGGGAACCATCACCGAATCCGCCGCCACCAACGCGTTCAAGGTCAGCATATTGAGGGACGGCGGACAATCGACCAGCACCACGTCGAAGTCCTCGCGCACCGGCTGCAGCGCATTGCGCAACTTGAATTCGCGGCCCGCCGGCATGGTGAGCAGCCGCACCTCCGCCGCCGTGAGATCCTGGTTCGACGGCAGCAGCATGAAACCGCCGTACTCGACCGCGACCAAGGCTTCAACCATGTTGCATTCGCCGAGCAGTACATCGCAGCTGGTGCGCGACTGCGCATGCTTGTCGATGCCACATCCCATGGTGGCATTGCCCTGCGGATCCAGATCGATGAGCAGCACCCGGCGCTTGGTAGCCGTCAGCGATGCGGCAAGATTGACCGCCGTCGTGGTCTTGCCGACCCCGCCTTTTTGGTTGGCCACCGCAATGACCCGTTTCATGTCTTGACCCATTTCATGTACTGGTCGTGTTTCGTTTCTTGGTCGACGACGCTCCGGCCGCTACCAGCACGATGAGATGCCGCTCATCGTCGAGGCCCGGCACATGCAGCCGATGCACTGCCGATACGCGGAACGATCCCGGCAGCGCGGACATTTCATCTTCGGGCAGTCTGCCCTTCATCGCCAGCAGGCGGCCGCCGGGAGCGCACAAATGGCCGGCGTAGGCCACGAAATCCTCAAGCGACGACAAGGCCCGCGCCGTCACTGTATCGAAAAGTTCGGCCGGCCTATAGCTTTCCGCGCGGGAATGCACGACTTGGACATTGGCGCAGCCGATGCGCTCGGCGGCGGCCGCCACGAATCGGGCCTTTTTGCCGGTGGCCTCGATCAGTGTGAAGCGCAGCGTGGGATTGACGATGGCCAGCACCAAGCCCGGAAAACCCGCCCCGGTGCCGACATCCGCTACGCGCAAGCCGCGGAGGTAGGGCTGCAAGGTCAAGCTATCGAGCACATGTTTACGCAGCATTCCCGGCCGATCGCGTATGGCGGTGAGATTGAACTGCGCATTGCCGAGCTCCAGTTCATCGACCAGCCGCAGCAGCGACTCGGTTTGGGCCGCTTGCAGCCCGATGCCGATTTGCAACGCGCCATGGACCAGCATTTCACGTTCGGAGTCTTGCATGGCGACGTTAGCGCGGACTAGCGATGCGCCGCTTCGAGTTTGATGGACAGCCGGGCCTCGGCGCTGTCCGCCTCCATCTCGAGGCCGGCGGAAAAACCGATGTCGGCGTCGCTGCCTTCGCAGGATTCACCGTTCGTGGGGGCTGCGGCCGGCGCATCGCCAGCCGGCCCGGCGGCCGCGGCGGCATTTTGTTGCCACAGCGCACAGGCATCGGCGAAGTTCATTGCGGCCTGGGATGAGGGCAGGCGCACCGCGGCTTCAATGCGCGACAAGCGGTCGTGCCTGAAGCAGAGCAGGTACTCATCGAGCGCGTGATCGACGAAGCGCGGGAGCGCGCCGTCGACGGCATAGCATTCGGCATCATCGGCGGCGCGCTGGCTTTGCGCCGCCTCATCGCGAAACAACAGCACCTCGTGCAGCGGCAAATGGACATCCTTGAGCACACTGCCGAGCGGCGCCAACAGCAGAACATGCCAGTCATAAGAGGGGTCGAGCGGGGCTTTTGGCGGGGGCGCGGGCGCCGGCACGGAAGGCGCGGACGCGCAGGCGGCGAGCAACACCGCCGCGGCCATGACCAGCCCCCTGCGACACGCAATCACGGCGCGCCTGACACAATGGTTCAATCAACCCCCGGCCAATCGATTGACGAGAGTTTCGAGTTCAGCCACGGCGTCGGCATCTTCCGGGCGGTCGCGTTGCAGAACCCGATGCAACGCCTGCAACGCGGTGTCCTTGATCTTCGCGCAGGCCTTGGCGTAGTGAACGCGCCAGTCGGCAATCAGCTCATGCTCGAAGTTTTCGTAGTCTCGATCATTGACGATGGCGTCCAGCACCATGGCGCACACCGCCAGCTGCTGTACCCTACCTAACGAGAGTGACGGCGCGGACAAGCCTTCGGCAAAGCAGCGGCGCAGGTATGCGGGCGGGTCCGAGCTCGCAATGTCGTCGAGCTCGTCGCCGACCTCGTAGGATTTCAACAAGTGCTCGAATCCCGCCATCGATCTCATTATCCTCGCCGTGTGAGAAACTAGAAGCATGTATCGGATTTATTTATCGCTGCTGCTCGCGGCTCTCAGCCTGGCGCAAGCGCCGGCTGCGGCATTCTCGCGCATCGAGCGCGGCAATCTGACGTTCGAGAACATTCCCGAGGTTCCCGGGGATCTTGCGGAAAAATTGGACGGCTACTTGAATGCGCGCCAGGCCACGCCGCTCGGCTGGTCGCCGAAGGGCCAATTGCTGATCGCCACGCGCTTCGGCGATGTCGAGCAGCTGCATCTTCTGGAGCAGGCCGGCGGCGCGCGCCGCCAATTGACCTTTCTGCGCGACCCGGTCACCACGGCGGCGTTTTCGCCGGACCCCGCTCGCGCCGCGTACGTGTTCCTGAAGGACGTGGGCGGCAATGAAAACGCCCAGCTGTACTATCAGCGGCTGGACGAACCTACGCCTAAATTGCTGACCGACGGCAAGTCCATGAACGGCGCGCCGGTATGGTCGAACATGGGCCGTGAAGTCGCCTTTTTCAGCACGGCCCGGGACGGTGTCAGCTACGACATCGACATCGTGGATCCGGAATCCGGCGCCTTGCCGCGGCTGGTCCTTGCCGGCGACCCGAGCGGCGCCTGGTCGGTGCTGGATTGGTCGCCGGACGATGCCAAGCTGCTGGTGCGCAAGTTCGTCTCGATTTCCGAGAGTTACTTGTACGTCGTCGACACGGGCTCCGGGCAAAAGCGCGAAGTCGATCCCTCAAGCGCGAAAGGCGGTATCGCGGGCGCCAAATTTTCGCGCGACGGCCAGGGTGTGTATGTGATTTCGGATCGCGAAGGCGAATTCGCCGCGCTGCGCTACGTGAATCTGTTCAACGCTGAAAAAGCGCTCATTTCCGGCCACATTCCCTGGGACGTCGAGGAGTTGGCCATTTCGCGCGATGGCCATTATCTCGCATACGTCAGCAACGAAGCCGGGTTCAGCAAACTCAATCTCGTGGATCTGCGCACGCACCAGGATCTCACGCCGCCGCGATTTCGCACGCCGGGCATCGTCGATTCCTTGAGCTTCGACCTCGAGGGCACCCGTCTGGCCTTCGGATTCGCGGCCGCGAATCAGCCGAAGGATGCGTATGTGCTGGATGTCGCCGGCAACCGCCTGGAGGCCTGGACCAGAAGCGAAGCGGGTCCGGTGGATCTTGCCAAGTTCGTCATCCCGCACCAGTGGGAATTTCCGACATTCGACCGCATCGACGGCAAGCCGCGGCGAATTCCGCTGTTTGTCTACCAGCCCGCGAGCGGCGGACCGCATCCCGTGCTGATCGTGCTGCACGGCGGACCGGAGTCTCAGTTCCGTCCCGGCTTCGATCCGTGGATACAGTACGTGGTCAATGAGCTGGGCTTTGCCGTCGTCGCGCCCAATGTGCGCGGCTCTTCCGGGTACGGCAGGGACTATTTGGCGCTCGACAACGGCGTGCTGCGCGAGGACGCCGTCAAGGACATCGGCGCATTGATCGTCTGGATCGGATTGCAAAGCTCATTCGACGCCAAGCATGTCGTGGTTGCCGGCGGCTCGTACGGCGGTTATTTGGCGCTGGCGACGCTGGTCAATTACAGCGACCGATTGCGCGGCGGAGTCGATGCCGCCGGCATCGCCGACTTCGTGAGTTTTCTGACCAACACCGCGCCCTATCGGCAGAACTTGAGGCGCGCCGAATACGGCGATGAGCGCGATCCCGAGATGCGGAGTTTCTTGCGGCGCATCTCGCCGCTCACCAACGCCGAGCGCATTACGCGGCCGCTGCTGGTCGTACAGGGCAAGAATGATCCGCGAGTGCCCGTGAGCGAAGCGGAATCGATCGTGAACACGATTCGCGCGAAGGGCGGCGAGGTATGGTACCTGCTGGCCGCCGACGAGGGCCACGGCTACCGGAAGAAGCGCAACCGGGATGCCTACTACCAAACCTTCGCGCAGTTCCTGCTCACAATGCGCCAGTGATCGGCGCGCGCGCTGCCTTGAGCGCCGTTCACTTGCTCTCGGTGGTCGCCGTTGCCAGGCGGGAGGGTTGACTCGCGAAATAGTCGGCGACGATCTTGACATCCTCGGCGCTCTTGAGCATTTGCGCCATTCCGCCCATCACCACGTTTTTTCGCCGGCCATTGCGGTAGGCGGTCAACGCCTGCTCCAGGTAATCGGCGTGCTGCCCGGCGAGCACCGGGGGTTTCGGGTCGAGCGGCGCATCCACGCCGAGACCGTTCTCGCCGTGACAGGCGACGCAGGGCGCTGCTTGCTTTGGGGCCTGGCCGTGCGCCGCGGCGCCGGGCTTGGCCGCTTCGGCGCCCTGCAGGTAGGCGGCGATGTCGTCAATATCCTGGTCGCTCAAGGTGACGGCCTGTGCGTGCATGGTGGCATCCGGCCGTTCGCCGCTGCGGTACTCGCGCAGCGCCACGATCAGATACGCGGAATCCTGATGACGCAGCTTCGGCACGCTGTATTCCGGATATGCGTGCTTGTAGTCGACGACCCCGTGGCAGCCGTAGCAGGTGTAGAACTTCTTCTCGCCGACTGCCGGGTCGCCGGCGGCATGCGTGCCGAGCGCGCTTAAGGACAACGCGATGCCCGCGAGCCACATTCCGGCATTCACTCGAGACAGCATCCTGTTCTCCGGTTTCGTTGCGCCGAATGTTGGGCGCAAACTGGGGCCGCTGATGTTAAAGAGTGGGCGTGCAAATTGCTATAAAACGTTCGCCAAATCCTGCAAAAGCGCGGAGTCCGTGGGCTTGGTGCCGGCCGGGTACCGGCCATTCACCCGGCCATCGCGATCGATGAGAAATTTCTCGAAGTTCCAATCGATGTCGCCCGGAAAGCCGTTTTGCGCGGCCGTCAGCCATGCATACAGGGGATGGCGGTGCGGCCCGTTGACATCGATCTTCGCGGACAGGGGAAAGGTCACGCCGAAATTCACGGTGCAGAAACTTTGAATCTCCGCCGCCGTACCGGGTTCCTGTGCGCCGAATTGGTTGCACGGAAACCCGATCACCGTGAAGTTCTTGTCCTTGAGTTCTTCGTGGAGCTCCTCGAGCAAGGCGTATTGCGGCGTGTAGCCGCACTTGCTGGCGACGTTGACCGCAAGCGCCACCTTGCCGCGCAGCGGCGCGAGAATATTCGCGCTGCCGTCGAGCCCCTGCACCGAGAAATCGTAAAAGCCGTTCATGCCGACAGATCCTCCGGTGTCTTTCTAGGCCGCCCGATCGCGCTTCTTCAAATGCACCAACAGCAGCGACACCGCGGCCGGCGTCAGCCCGGGAATGCGCGCCGCCTGACCGAGGGTTTCCGGGCGCACAGCGGCGAGACACTGCCGCGCCTCGTTCGAGAGTCCTTTGACCTCGTCGTAGTCGATGCCGTCCGGCAGGCGCATTTCCTCGTGGCGCCGGTGGCGGTCGATTTCATCGCTCTGACGCTTAAGATAGCCCGAATATTTCGCCTGTACCTCGACCTGCAGTTTCACCTGCTCGCTCAACCGTTCATCATCGCGCCATGCGGCGAGGTCGGCGGACGCGGCATGCTGCAAGTCGTCGTAGCGAAGTTCCGGTCTGCGCAACAGCTCGAAGGCATGCGCTTCGCGGGCCAGCGGCGAACCCAGTTTGGCGAGCAGCGCAAGATCGACATCCGCCGGATGCACGACTGCGCCCCTCAAGCGCTCGATTTCCGCGGCCACCGCCGCGCGCTTGCGCTCGAAGAACTCCCAGCGATCATTTTCCACCAACCCGAGGGTTCTTCCCAAGGCGGTGAGACGCAGATCGGCATTGTCTTCGCGCAATGACAGGCGGTATTCCGCGCGGCTGGTGAACATCCGGTAGGGTTCGGGCGCGCCGCGCGTGATCAAATCATCCACCAGCACGCCCATGTAGGCCTCGCTGCGCTTCGGGCACCAAGCATCGCGCCCAGCGGCCGCGAGGGCCGCGTTGGCGCCGGCGAGCAATCCTTGCGCCGCGGCCTCCTCGTAGCCGGTGGTGCCGTTGATCTGTCCGGCGAAATACAGTCCCGCGATGAATTTGCTTTCCAGGCTGTACTTCAAATCGCGCGGATCGAAGAAATCATATTCGATCGCATACCCGGCGCGCGTGATGTGCGCCTGCTCGAACCCGGCGATGCTGCGCACGAATTCATACTGCACATCGAAAGGCAGACTGGTGGAGATCCCATTGGGATAGATCTCGTGAGTGTCGAGGCCCTCGGGCTCCACAAAAATCTGATGCGAATGCTTATCCTTGAATCGCACCACCTTGTCTTCCACGGAAGGACAGTAGCGCGGTCCGATGCCCTCGATCAATCCGGTGAACATCGGCGACCGGGACGCCGCGGCCCGAATGATGTCGTGGGTCCGCTCGTTGGTCGCGGTGATGTGGCAGGGGAGCTGGCGCGGATGCGCCTCGCGCCTGCCCAGATAGGAGAACACCGGCCGCGGCGCATCGCCGTGCTGTTCGCGCAGCCCGGCAAAGTTCACGCTGCGGCCGTCGATGCGCGGCGGCGTGCCGGTCTTCAGACGCCCCACCCGCAGCGGCAATTCCCGCAGGCGCATCGCGAGTTTCGTCGACGGCGCATCGCCCGCCCGGCCGCCGGAATGGCTGTCAAGACCCACATGAATTTTGCCGCCGAGGAACGTCCCCACCGTGAGCACGAAGGCGCGCGCGCGAAATTCGACACCGCTCTGCGTAACGCATCCTACGACGCGATCGCCTTCGAGCACCAAATCCGCCGCTTCAGCTTGAAAAATCGTCAAATTCACCTGCGACTCGAGGATGCGGCGAATGGCGCGCTTGTATAGCTGGCGATCCGCCTGCGCGCGGGTGGCGCGCACCGCGGGTCCCTTGCTCGAGTTCAAGGTACGGAACTGGATGCCGGCCTCATCGGTCGCCACTGCCATCGCGCCGCCGAGAGCGTCGATTTCTTTGACCAGATGTCCTTTGCCAATGCCGCCGATCGCGGGATTGCAGCTCATCTGGCCCAGGGTTTCGATGTTTTGAGTGAGCAGCAGGGTGGGCAGTCCCATGCGCGCGGCCGCAAGCGCGGCCTCGGTGCCGGCATGGCCGCCGCCGATCACCAGCACAGCGTATTCCGTCGCAAAGCGCATGAGGCTGAATCCACTCGATTTTTACCAAGGGCGCGTACTCTAATCCCGGGCGTGAAAAATCGCCAGGGAACCATTATCGTGGCGGTTAAACTAAGCGTTGCAGGGGCGCCAATTATGGTGCCGCAGCGCGGGAGGCCCCATGAGCACTTTCACTGCGAACACCCACGCCGGCCGTACGGCCGGAAGAGACGGCCGCGGCACCCGTGTGTGGGCGGCCGCCATCATTGCTGCCCTGATCGCCGGCGTGATCGCCCTGCTGATCTCCAGCGCCGCGGCGGCTGCGAAAATCGGCGAGCCGGCACCGGACTTCACGGCGCTCGACAGCAAGGGAAACCAGGTGCACTTGAGCGCGTATCGCGGCAAGACCGTGGTGCTGGAATGGACCAATGCCGACTGCCCCTACACACGCAAGCACTACGCCAGCGGCAACATGCAGAGCGTGCAAGATTTGGCGCAAAAGGACGGCATCGTTTGGCTGACCGTGATCTCCTCGGCGCCGGGCAAGCAGGGATATGTGAACGGACCGCAGGCGGACTTTCTCACCGCGGCGCGCAAGGCGGTCCCCAGCGCCGTGCTGCTGGATCCGAGCGGCGCGGTGGCGCATTTATATGGCGCCAAGACCACGCCGCACATGTTCGTCATCGACAAGAACGGAGCGCTGCAGTACATGGGCGGCATGGATAGCATCGCGACCGCCGACGTGAGCGATATCTCGCGCGCCGAACCCTATCTCAAGGAAGCGATGTTGGCAGTGGCGGGAGGCAATCCCGCGCCGCATCCCGTGACCACGCCGTACGGGTGCTCAGTCAAGTACTGACCCGGCGGCCGCGACCCAAAGTCGCGACCGCGTATAGTTCGAAAGTGATAATCCGTCCTGCAATTGCTTCGGAACGCGACGCCCTCGAGGCGCTGCAAATGCGCGCGTCCTTGGGCAACGCCGCTGACCGCGATGCGCTGCTGCTGCATCCCGACGCAATCGATATACCGCTGGAGCAGATCGCCGCCGGTCGGGTATTCGTGCTGGAGCGCAGCGAGACCGTCGCCGGCTTTTCCGCCATATTGCCGCGCGCCGACGGCGATACCGAGCTCGACGCCTTGTTCGTCGAGCCCAGCATTCAGCGGCGGGGAATCGGGCGGATGTTGGTCGAGCACTGTGCAAAGGTTGCGCGTTCAACGGGGTCGACCAATCTGCATGTCGTGGGCAATCCGCATGCCGAGAAGTTTTACCTGGCGTGCGGCTTCAAGCTCTTCGGCACCTTCCACACCCGCTTTGGACCCGGGCTGCTGCTGCGCCGCTCGCTATGAGCCCCAACGGGCACGCTATTCCACGGCCACCGGAATGCCGGCAAATTTTCCCGCCCACGCTTTAGGTCCGCTGGAATGTACCGATTCGCCGGCCGCCGTCACCGCCACCGTCACCGGCATGTCCTTGACCTCGAATTCATACACGGCCTCCATACCTAAGTCCGCGAACGCGACGATGCGGCTGCCGCGAATGGCATTGGAGACGAGAAATGCGGCGCCGCCGACCGCGATCAAATAGGCCGAACGGTGCTTCGCGATCGACTCCACGGTTTCAGGTCCGCGCTCGGCCTTCCCGATCATCGCCAGCAGTCCGGATTTGCCCAGCATGGTGTCGGTAAATCGATCCATGCGATTGGCCGTGGTCGGACCCGCAGGCCCCACGACCTCGGTTCCGACCGGATCGACCGGTCCGACGTAGTAAATGACGCGACCGGTAAAATCCAGACCGTCCGGCAGCGGCTTGCCGGCGTCGAGCAACGCGCAGATGCGCTTGTGCGCGGCGTCGCGGCCCGTCAGGAGCTTGCCGGACAACAGCAGGCGCTCGCCGGACTTCCAGCTCGCGATCTCGGACCGGGTCAGGCCGTCGAGCGCAACCCGCCGGGCGCTCTCATCGGGAGACCACTGAACCTTCGGCCAGAGATCGAGATCCGGCGGCGTGAGCAGCGCGGGACCATCGCCATTCAGCGTGAAGTGGATATGACGGGTCGCGGCGCAATTGGGGATCACGGCGACCGGCAGGGATGCGGCGTGGGTCGGATAATCCAGGACTTTTACATCGAGCACGGTGGTCAAGCCACCGAGACCCTGCGCGCCGATGCCGAGCGCGTTGACGCGCCGGTACACATCCAGGCGCAGCTCTTCCAATTGATTTTGCGGTCCGCGCGCGATCAGGTCGGTGATGTCGATGGGCTGCATCAACGATTTTTTGGCGAGCAGCATGGCCTTCTCGGCGCTGCCGCCGATGCCGATCCCGAGCATTCCGGGAGGACACCAGCCCGCGCCCATGTCAGGCACCATTTCCAGCACCCAATCGGCAACGGAATCCGACGGGTTCAGCATGGCAAACATGGACTTGTTCTCGGACCCGCCGCCCTTGGCGGCCACCGTGATGTCCACCTGCTCGCCGGGAACGAACTCCGTGTGGATCACGGCGGGCGTGTTGTCGCGGGTATTGCCGCGCTTGAATGCCGGGTCGGAGACGATGGAGGCGCGCAGCTTGTTGTCGGGATCAAGATAAGCGCGCCGCACGCCTGCGTTGATCATGCCTTCGAGATCGAGCTTCGCATCCCAGCGCACTCCCATGCCGACGCTGACGAATACCACGACGATGCCGGTATCCTGGCAGATCGGCCGATGTCCCTCGGCGCACATGCGTGAATTGGTGAGGATCTGCGCGATGGCATCGCGCGCGGACGGACTCTGCTCGACGGCGTAGGCGCGCCCCATGGCACGGATGAAGTCCGGCGTGTGGTAATAGGAGATGTACTGCAAGGCGTCGGCGACGCTCGCAATCACATCGGCTTCGCGAATCACGCTCATGGCATCCACCCAAAGTCGACCTGGGCCGCAAATCTACCAAGGAGCGGGCGGTGGCGGGTAGCAAATCCCATACAATCCGCATAATAGGGAGTTCGCATGCGCTTGATGGCGGGCATCGTATTCATTGCCTTTGGTCTCACTGCACCGTGGGCGCTGCCTGCCGTCGCGGCGGATCAAGACCTGCCCCTGCATGAATGCCGGCTTGAACACCCGCTGCAATTGACTTCCATTGCCGCGCGCTGCGGGACCTTGCGCGTACCGGAAGATCGCGAACATCCGCAAGGTGCGGCCATCGACTTGAACGTGGCCGTGGTGCCGGCGCTCAATCGGCGCAGCACGGCGGCGCCGCTGTTTCTGCTGGCCGGCGGACCTGGACAAAGTGCGGTGCAAGCGTACGTGGCAACAGCCTCGGCGTTCGCGCGCATCAACCGCAATCATGCCATCGTGCTGCTGGATCAGCGCGGCACCGGGCAATCGAGTCCTTTGTCCTGCGACTATCCGGAGGACTGGCGCCAGCCTGCGGATCCTCTGCCTGCCTTACGCCAGGCAACCACCGAGTGCCTCGCGAAGCTGGGGCAGCGCGCGCGCTTCTACACCACCAGCGTGGCGGTTCAGGATCTGGAGGATCTGCGCGAGGCGTTGGGCTACCCGCAGATCAATTTGTACGGCGGCTCGTACGGCACGCGCGTCGCGGAGCTTTACATGCGCCGCTACCCGGCGCGCACACACGCCGTGATTTTGGACGGCGTGACCTATCCGCAGCAGGCGATCGGCGCCGAGACCCCGTTAGACGGCGAGCGCGCCTTGAATCTCATCGTGGCGCGCTGCAAGCAGGCGCCTGAATGCGCTGCCGCGTATCCCGGATTGCAGCAGGAGCTGGAGACGCTGCTGCGCCAATTCGGGCCGCAGAAGGTCGCGGTGACCATCGATGATCCGAACAGCGGATTGCCCATGCAGGTCGACTTCACCCACGCCATGCTGAGCACCGCCTTGAGATTTCTGTCGTACAGCTCCCTGCATGCCTCGCTGCTGCCGGCCCTCATCCATCAGGCCGCGCATGGCTCGCTGCGGCCGCTGGCCTCGCAGGCGGTGATGAACACCCGGCTGATCGGCGATCAACTGGCGAACGGCATGCAGTACAGCGTGCTCTGCAGTGAGGATGAACCCTTCTTTGCGGCGGCCAATATCGACCGCGCCGCCATGGCCAGGACCTACCAGGGCACCGAGCAGGTGGATGCGCTCAAGGAGATCTGCAAGCTATGGCCGCGCGGTCCGGTGGATGCCGATCTGCACGCGCCGCTCGCCAGCGATATTCCGACGCTGCTGCTGTCCGGCGAGGCGGATCCGGTGACGCCACCGGCCGATGCCGAGCGCGCAGCGCTCAGCTTGACGCACCACCGGCACCTGATATTGAAGGGCGAGGGTCATGGCCAGCTGGGCACCGGCTGCATGCCGCGACTGACCGCGGAATTCCTCGACACCGCCGCGCCCGACAAGCTTGATGCCAGCTGCCTCAAGGAACACATCTCCGAGCCCTTCTTCATCAGCATGACGGGTCCGGCGCCATGATCGAGGCCTTCGGCTTGAGCAAACGATTCGGCAGCATCGAGGCGGTGCGCGATGTGTCATTCGTGGCGCAGAACGGGCAGATCACCGGGCTGCTCGGCGCCAATGGCGCCGGCAAGTCCACCTGCTTCCGCATGCTGTACGGCGTGCTCAACCCAGATTCCGGCAGGGCATGTGTCGATGGCATCGACATCCTTGGGGAGACCTCGAGGGCTCGGGCGCACTTAGGAGTGCTGCCCCATGCCGCCGGTCTTTACAACAATCTGACGGCGCGCGAGAACATTCAATATTTCGGCTCGCTGTTCGGGATGAACCGGGAACGCTTGCAGGCGCGCATCGACGAGCTTAGCTCTGCGCTTGGCTTGGAGAATTTCATTGAACGGCGCGCCAAGGGCTTCTCGCAAGGGCAGCGCATCAAGACGGCGTTGGCCAGGGCGCTGGTACACGACCCCGGCAACGTGGTTCTCGACGAACCCACCAATGGGCTCGATGTGATGGCGATTCGCAACCTGCGCGAAATACTGCGGGATTTGAAGGCGCAGGGGCGCTGCGTGCTGTTCTCCTCGCATGTTATGCAGGAAGTTGCGGCGCTGTGCGATCGAGTGGTCATCATCGGCGGGGGCCGGGTACTGGCGGACGCGACCGTGCAGGAAATCCGGGAGCGCAACGGCAACGCGTCGTTGGAAGAGGCGTTTTTGCAGGTGCTTGGGGCCACCGAAGGGGTGAGCTGAAGTGCGCGCGCTGTTCATCGTGTTCGCCAAGGAATTTCTGGAGAATCTGCGCGATCGGCGCACGCTGTTGTCGGCGCTGCTGTTCGGCCCCTTGTTCGGACCATTGATGTTCGGTCTGATCATATCGCGCACCCTGGAGCAGAGCGTGCTGGAATCGGACATCCCGCTCAAGCTCACGATTTCCGGCAGCCACCATGCGCCGGGGCTCACCGGGTATCTGGAATCGCGGGGCGCCAAGCTCACCAAGAGGGAACTCTCGGAGAATGAGGCACGTGCCGCGGTTCGCGGCGGCAGCGCGCAAATCGTCCTGCTGGTGCCTGAGGAATATCCAAGATTGTTCGCGGCGGCCAAGCCGGCGCCGGTGCTGTTGTTTGCCGACAGCGCGGATACGCAGACGCGGAAACTCGCGGATCGCGCCCGAAACATGCTGGGGATTTACGCCAGCACTGTCGCACAATTGCGACTGGAGGTCAGGGGCGTGAGTCCGTTGCTGACCGTGCCGGTGGCGGTCAATGAGGTCGATGTCGCGACGCCGACGGGGCGGGCGGTGCTGGTGCTCGGCCTCATGACTTACTTCGTGCTGTTCGGCCTATTGATGGGAGGTTTGTACCTGGCCATCGATTCCACGGCCGGCGAGCGCGAACGCGGTTCCTTGGAGGCGCTGCTCAGTCTGCCGGTGGCGCGCGCCGCGCTGGTCGGCGGCAAGGTGTTGGCGGCCTGTGCCTACATGTGCATTTCATTGGCGCTGAGCCTCACGGCTTTTGTCTGGGTGTTCCGCTTCGTTCCCCTGGAAAAACTGGGCATGAGCGCGAATCTAGGCGCAGGCACCGCGCTGATTTTCTTCGCGATTTGCCTGCCGTTCGTGCCGGTGGGGGCCACGCTCATGACCTTGATCGCGTCGTTCACGCGCAGCTATCGTGAGGCGCAGAGCTATCTCACGGCGGTGCTGCTGGTGCCAACGCTGCCCATCGCGCTCGCCAGTGTGTACTCGCTCAAACCCAGGAGCTCGCTGATGTTCATCCCTTCCTTGAGCCAGCACCTGTTGATGACCAGCGTGCTCAAGGATCAGCCGATCGCACGGCTCGACATTCTGATCTCCGCGAGCGCGTCGCTGACGCTTGCGCTGCTGCTGTTCGTGCTGACCGCGCGCCACTGGAGACGCGAAACCATGCTCGGCTGAGTAATTATATGAACGTTTAGCAAAGAAATTAAATTTAGGGTTTTCCTGTATAGGCGTTTAAGTTCACGATATGTATACTTTGTGACAGCGAGTCAATTGCATCGATACTTGGGGGGAAGCTGGTATGAACGAGCGACCGTCCACACGAGCGTCCATCATGGCGCTCTTGGCGATACTGACCGTCTCCGCCAGTACCATGCTGTGGCTGTTCTGGCGGTTTCCGGTGACCACCGCGATCATCACGGTCGGGGTGCTGGCGATTCTGGTGTTGCTGGCGGCGCTCGCGCGATCAATCGAGGTCGAGATTCCCGTGGATCGGCGCAATCCGATCATCTGACGCGCGGATTCCGCCCGCGCGATACGGCTATTTGCCGATACAAAAGCTGCTGAAAATCTCCCCGAGCAAGTCATCGCTCGTGACCTCCCCGGTGATTTCGCTCAAGGCCAGCTGCGCGAGGCGCAGATCCTCCGCAAATAGCTCGAAGCCGCGCATCGCCGCCAGATTCTCGGCGGCAGCCTCCACGGCGCGCCGCGCGCGGCCGAGCGCATCGAGATGACGGCGCCGCGCCGACAGGGCGCCGGTGTTTTCCACATATCCTGCGCAGGCTTTGAGATGCGCGCGCAGCAGCGGCAGTCCCGCGCCGGTCTTGGCGCTTAAATAAATTCGCGGCGGCACGGACGACGAATCGATTTGCGCCGGTGCCGCGGTCAAATCGATCTTGTTGATGAGCAGGGTGACGGGAACCCGCGGCGGCAATTGCTCAAGATCCGCGGTCCAATCGGGCGCGCCGCGGTCCACAGGCGCTGCGGCATCCAGCACGTACAGCACCCGATCGGCCGACTTGAGTGCGATCTTCGCGCGCCGCACGCCCTCGGCCTCGACGGCGTCGGCGGCAGCGCGCAAACCCGCGGTGTCGATCAAGTTCAAGGGCAGGCCGTCAAGATGCACGTGCTGGCGCAGCACATCGCGGGTGGTGCCAGGGTTGTCGGCGACGATTGCGACCTCTTCGCCCACGAGCTTGTTCAGCAGGCTCGATTTGCCGGCATTGGGACGGCCCGCGATGACGACGTTCAGCCCTTCGCGGAGCAGCGCGCCTTGACGCGCGGCGGCCGCGATGGAATCGAAAGCGGCGAACACCGTGGCCAGGTGGGCTTGCGCCGCGTCCATCGATATGAAGTCGAGTTCCTCGTCGGGGAAATCAATGGCGGCCTCGACCAGCATGCGCAATTCGGCGATTCGCGCCTGAAGTTCATTGATGCGCTCGGAGAATTCTCCCTGCAGGGTGCGCACCGCGGCGCGCGCCGCCGCCTCGGTACCGGCATCGATCAGGTCGGCAACCGCTTCCGCCTGCGCGATGTCCATCTTGCCGTTCAGAAAGGCGCGTTCGCTGAACTCACCCGGCCGCGCCATGCGGCAGCCCAGATCGAGCAGCCGCTTGAGCAGCATATCCAGGATGAGGGCGCCGCCATGGCCCTGCAGTTCCAGCACATGTTCGCCGGTGTATGAATCGGGAGCCGGAAAGTACAGGGCCAGGCCCTCATCCAGGCAGGCGCCGTCGGCGTCGCGGAATCGTGCCAAGCACGCGCGACGGTGCGGCGGCAGCGCGCCGAGAATCGCGTCGGCGATGAGCGGTACGTTGGGACCCGACACCCGGATGACGCCGACAGCGCCGCGCCCGTGAGCGCTGGCGATGGCGGCAATGGTATCGGGCGAGGCCACGGATTTACGTTCGCTGTTTAGCGGCCTCTTTCTCGACCACCTGATTCACGCGCCATTGCTGCGCGATCGACAGCACGGTATTGGTCAGCCAGTACAGGGTCAAGCCCGACGGAAACCACGCCATCATGCCGGTCATGACCAGCGGCATGAACTGCATGATTTTCGCCTGCATGGGATCGGGCGGCGCAGGATTCAATCTGAATTGCGCGAACATCGCGCCGCCCATCAGCAGCGGCAGCACGAAAAACGGGTCGCGCGACGACAGATCGTTGATCCACAGCAGGAATGGCGCCTGGCGCATTTCCACGCTCTCCAGCAGCACCCGATAAAACGAGATGAACACCGGGATCTGCACCACCATCGGCAGGCATCCCGCCAGCGGATTGATTTTTTCCTTCTTGTACAGCTCCATCATGGCGCGACCCAGTTTCTCGCGGTCGTCCTTGAAGGTTTCCTGGATTTGTTTCATGCGCGGTCCCACGGCGCGCATCTTCGCCATGGACCGGCCGCTGGCCTGGCTCAAGGGAAAGAACACCAGCTTGATCAGGGCGGTCACCACGACGATCGACCAGCCCCAGTTGCCGAGGATTTTGTGAACCCAGTTAAGTCCCGTAAACAAGGGCTGCGCCACCACGGTCAGGACTCCGAAGTCCACCGTGCGCTCGAGATTCCTGCCGACCGCGGCCAGCTGCGACTGCAGCTTCGGGCCGACGAAGAGTTCCTCGTGAAACTTGACGCCGGCGCCGGCGGCCACTTCCACTTCAGGACCCGTGGCGGAGATCAAATATTCACTGCCCTGGACCTTGAGCTGGTATCGATACGGCTGGCCGGCCGTGGGCACGATGGCGGATACGAATTGATGCTGCAGCGAAGCCAGCCAGCCATTCGTGATGGTTGCCGAGTACTTGGCGTCACTGTCGCTCTCGACGTTCAGGTCCTTGGACTTGGTACCATCAAACACGGCCGGACCCTTGAAGGAATACGATTCGACATCGAAATAGGATCGCGATGCGTGTTCCCAGTGGCGCAGGAACTGCGAGTACGACGCCAGCTTGCGCGCAAGCTGGCCGTCGTTCTTGACGTCGTAATAAAGACCAATGACGTACTGGCCTCTGGAGAATACAAAGGTTTTGGTGACGGTGAGGCCGGCGCCGTCGCTCCAGGTCATCGGCACTCGCAGTTCATTGGCGCCCGCCTTGAGCACATAATTTTTTTCGCTGGAAGTCCAGGCGGCAAGATGCGTGGGCGTCGCTTCGCCCGCGGGGCCGGTGAGCCCGCTTTGCAGAAGATACAGGGTGGGCGGCGGTTCATAGGAGAGCAGCCTGACGGGAATATTCGGCGTGTCCTTGCGCAGCGGATACTGCAAAAGATCGGCCCGCTCGAGCTCGCCGCCCTTCAGGTTGATCTCGAGGTCGAGCACGTCCGTGGTGACGCGTAGCGGTGCCGCAGGGGCCGCATCCGCAGGTCCAGGCGCCGCCGCGCCCGCGGGCGCGGTTGTCGATGCAGGGGTTGCCGGAGCTGCGTTGGGCACGGGCTGCGCGGCGGCTGGCACCGACTGGCTCAGCGAATTGGCCGGGGCACTGTTGCTTGCTGAGCCGGCGGATTGAGCAGCAGTGGTCGCCGACTCGTAGTCATGCATCCACGTTTGGTAGTTGAGAAACAGGAGCGCGGCGAGCACACCCCAGAGAATTAAACGGATGTTAGGCATTGATACTCTTGTCCGGCACGGGGTCGTAGCCGCCATCGGTAAAGGGGTGGCAACGCAACAGGCGCCGAACTCCCAGCCAGAAACCGCGCCACGCGCCGAAGCGTTCGATGGCGGTGTGCGCGTAGCATGAGCAGCTAGGATAGAAGCGGCAGCGTGGGCCCAACATGGGACTGATCGCGAGTTGATAGCCGCGTATGGTCCACAGCAGAATTTGGCGAAGCGTTACCATCGTTGTGTGATCGTTTTCCAATGCGCATCGAGGCTCGCCCGCAAGTCGCCGGCCTTGGCCGAGCGCGCCGCGTCGCGAGCGGACACCGTGACATCGACCGGCGGTAATGAGTGTTGGTTCAAACGAAAGGACTCTCGTGCGAGGCGCTTGATGCGATTGCGGGCAACGGCGCTGCCAAAGGTGCGCGTCGCGATGCTCAATCCCAATCGCGGATAGGTTTCACCATTGGCCAGAACCGACAGAGTAAAAAACGCATCGGCGATTTTGGTGCCGCGCCGCTGCAACGCGCGAAATTCGGCCGGCTGGTGCAAACGCTTGCGCGGCTCGAACGTCAGTTTACGGATCGTTAGACAGCCCTTCTAGAGCGCCTCTAAGGGCAGAGGCGCTTGCGGCCCTTGGCGCGCCGGCGAGCCAGCAGACGGCGGCCGCTCTTGGTGGCCATGCGCGCCCGGAAGCCATGGGTTCGGGCACGATGCAAATTGCTGGGATTGAAAGTACGTTTCATAGCGCGACTCGAACAAAAACCACGGGCAAACGGCCGCGCGGGGGATTTTCGAAAGGCGGCAAGGGTACTCAAGCGGGCATGGATGTGTCAATAGACGCCCCTTCAACTTGGAGCTAGACTCCCTGCCCTTTCGTTCGCTGTGCCCCTGCCCTAAACCCAAGGAGAGCGCTCTTGCCGGAGTCGCTGTGGAACCGCTGTCTGCGAGTGCTCGAGGGCGAGCTCCCGGAACAGCAGTTCAATACCTGGGTGCGGCCTCTGCAAGCGGTGGAGCGGGACGGCGAGATCAAGCTGCTGGCGCCGAATCGTTATGTCATCGAATGGCTGGGACAGAACCTGCTGCCGAGGATCAAGGAATTGATTCTGGCCTTCGCGGAAGGGCTGGCGCCCGAGGTGGCGCTGGATGTGGGATCGCGCGCCCAGGCCGTGGCGCAGGTCGCGCGCGTAGCCGAGGCGCCACCGGGCGGGGCCGGCGCCGCTGCGCGGGCGCGAAAACTCGCGCCCACGGTGCTCGGCAGCCGCATCAATGCCGAGTTTACGTTCGACAGCTTCGTCGAAGGCAAAAGCAATCAACTTGCCAAGGCGGCCGCGATTCAAGTCGCGGGCAATCCCGGCAGAGCCTACAACCCGTTGTTCATTTACGGCGGGGTCGGACTCGGCAAGACGCACCTGATGCACGCGGTGGCGAACAAGCTGAAGGAGCGCAATTCCGAATCGCGATTGGCGTACGTGCACAGCGAAAGATTCGTCGGCGACATGGTGAAGGCTTTGCAGCACAACACCATCAATGATTTCAAGACCGCGTACCGATCCCTGGACGCGCTGATGATCGATGACATTCAGTTTTTCGCGGGAAAAGAGCGCTCCCAGGAAGAATTCTTTCACACCTTCAATGCGCTGCTCGAGAGCCAGCAGCAGGTGATCTTGACCTGCGATCGCTACCCGAAGGAAGTCGACGGTCTCGAGGAGCGCTTGAAGTCGCGCTTCGGCTGGGGACTGACCGTGGCCATCGAGCCACCGGAGCTCGAAACCTGCGTTGCAATTCTGATGAGCAAGGCTGCGATGACGCATGTCGATTTGCCGGAAGAGGTTGCGTTTTTCATCGCCAAACGCATCCGCTCGAATGTGCGCGAATTGGAGGGCGCGCTGCGCAGGGTTGTCGCCACCTCGAACTTTACCGGCCGGCCCATCACGCTGGAGTTCGCGAAAGAGGCATTGCGCGATCTGCTGGCTTTGCAAGAAAAATTGGTCACGATAGAAAATATCCAGAAAACGGTGGCGGAGTACTACAAAATCAGGATCGCCGACTTGCTGTCGAAGCGCCGCAGCCGCTCGATTGCGCGGCCGCGGCAGGTGGCCATGGCGCTGGCCAAGGAATTGACCAATCACAGTCTGCCGGAGATCGGAGATGCATTTGGCGGCCGCGATCATACGACGGTGCTGCACGCCTGCAGGCGCATCAAAGAGTTGCGCGAGACCGAGAGGCGAATCGGGGAGGATTATTTGAACCTGTTGAGAACCCTGGCAGGTTAGGGTTGGATATGCTGTAGATAACTCTGTGGATAAAGATATCAACAAGGCATCGACAGGTTGCAGGCGTCATCAAGACAGGGATGGCACTTGTTTATGAATACTGAAACTTGTTGATTTATATGAGATTTTAAGGGTTATGCACTGAAAATTCGATGCTTCATAGTCATAGTAATAATCTTCTTTTAAGAATCAGAATCTAAGAATGGCAAGACGGGTGAGTCCATGAAATTGACCACAGAGCGCGAGAAATTATTGGTCCCTTTGCAGGCGGTGATCGGAGTCGTTGAGCGTCGGCAAACGATGCCGGTGTTGGCCAATGTACTGCTCGGAGTTCGTCAGGGGCAGCTGACCATCACGGCAACGGATCTGGAAGTCGAGCTGGTAGCGGCCACGGGGATCGAAGTGCAGGACGCCGGTGATATCACCGTGCCGGGCCGCAAATTCCTCGACATTCTGCGAGCGCTGCCGGAGAAGGTGGCTGTATCCATGGGCACTGAAGGTGAAAAGGTGGTGATCAAGGCAGGACGCAGCCGGTTCAGCCTTTCGACGCTGCCGGCGGCTGACTTTCCCGTGATCGACGACATCAGCTCGCAGCAGACCGTACAAATACCTCGCAAGGAGTTGCTGCGGCTGTTGGAGAAAACGCATTTCTCCATGGCGCAGCAGGATGTGCGCTACTACTTGAACGGCATGCTCTTGGAAATCGACGCGCAGGTCTTGCGCGCCGTTGCGACCGACGGCCATCGATTGGCGCTGTGCGAGACGGCCCTGGCCGCCAAAGCGAAGAACTCCCAACAGGTCATCGTGCCGCGCAAGGGAGTTCTGGAGCTGCAACGGGTGCTCACCGAAGAGGGGGTCGCGGACCTCGCGATCGGAACCAATCACGTTCGTGCTCAAATCGGCGACATTCGCTTCACTTCGAAGCTCATTGACGGCCGTTTTCCAGAATATTCTCGCGTTATACCAGCCGCGCCGGCATCTGCCATACGCGCGGATAGGGATGTTCTGCGCCAGGCGCTGCAGCGTACCGCAATACTTTCCAACGAGAAGTATCGGGGTATTCGCGTCACGGTGAAAAAGAACATGCTTACCGTGCAGGCACACAATCCGGAGCAGGAAGAAGCCGAGGAAGAGATCGAAGTGGCCTATCAGGGTGGCGATCTGGAGGTAGGCTTCAACGTTAACTATCTGCTGGATGCATTGGCGGCGATCGATGGGCAAGAGGTCGAATTGGGATTGACCGACAGCAACAGCAGCTGCCTGATCCGGTCTCCCGGAAACGCCGGTGCTCGCTACGTCGTGATGCCGATGAGGCTATAAGCGGTGGCCTTGAGCCGGGTGCAAGTAACGGATTTCCGGTGCTTGCATTCGGTGGTGCTTGATCTCGACCCAGAGTTCACCCTCATTAGCGGACCCAATGCGTCCGGCAAAACCTCCCTCCTGGAAGCCATGTACGTTCTGGGCCGCGGGCGATCATTTCGCACGCGCCGCCTGGAACATCTGATGACAATTGGCGCGGATCGTTTCGTCGTGTTCGGCGAGGTCGACACCGAGACTCGACGAGTACCCATGGGTGTCGAGGGATCGAGATCGGGAATCCGGGCGCAGATCGACGGGGACAAGCCAGCCTCGCTGGCTGAACTGGCGCTCATGTTGCCGGTGCAAATCATCGATCCGGAAGTCCATCACCTCATCGAGGAGGGGCCAAGCCGCCGCCGCCGTTTTTTGGATTGGGGAGTGTTTCACGTGGAACCTATCTTCGTGGGGCACTGGCAGCGGTACCAGCAGGCGCTGAAGCAGCGCAACGCCGCGCTCAAATCCCGGCAACCTCGGAGCGTAGTATCGGTGTGGGACAGCGACCTGGCCCGATCCGGAGAGCTGTTGAGCGTGGCGCGGACGCGCTATGTGGAAGCCCTTGGCGCGCCGGCACAAGCCATCGCCCGCAACTTGCTGGGCATGGAACTTAGCTTAAGTTATCGGACCGGGTGGGGCAGAGATCAAGGACTGGCCGAGGCCCTGCAGGGCAGCTGGAATCACGATCAGGAGTTCGGCGCCACCCAGGTGGGGCCGCATCGGGCGGAACTCAGCATCCGCTTGGATGGGACCCTGGTGAAGGATCGAATATCACGGGGTCAGCAGAAGCTGCTGGCTGCCGCGCTATTGATCGCCCAGATAAAAATGTTTCCTCAGGATTCTCCGGTGCGGCCCAGCCTGCTGCTGGACGATCCGGCCGCGGAGCTCGACGAGGAGCGATTGGCAGGACTTATTCGCGAGGTCTCGGCGCAATCGGTGCAATTGATCGTGACCACGCTGCACGGCGAATTCCCAGCCTTTGGCGAGCCGGGGCGCAAATATGGAATCGTTTCCGGAAGAATCGAAGGCGCATGAATGTTTCACGTGGAACGTGAGATCAGCCAATCCCCGGATTCTCTTTCAATCAAAAATATTGCGAAAACACAGCGCAGCGAAGCTGTCCGCGGGCTCCCGATGGCGCGGTGCATAACCCGCAATAACCAATTGATTTATATATAGTTATTTGCGAATATAGATTCGTTTTTGGCGCCAGAAACTGTTAACATGGCGGGTCACAATTTTTGGATAGAGCATGGCGCAGGACAACGTTTACGATTCCAGCAAAATCAAAGTCTTAAAGGGCCTGGATGCAGTGCGAAAGCGCCCTGGTATGTACATCGGGGACACAGATGACGGCAGTGGCCTGCACCACATGGTATTCGAGGTTGTGGATAACGCCATCGATGAGGCGCTGGCAGGGTACTGCGACCGCGTCGTAGTGACCATTCACGCCGATGAGTCCGTCACCGTGTACGACAACGGCCGCGGCATACCGGTGGACATCCATGCCGAGGAAGGGCGCTCCGCAGCCGAGGTCATCATGACCGTGCTGCACTCCGGCGGTAAGTTCGATGACAGTTCCTACAAAGTCTCCGGCGGTCTGCACGGCGTGGGCATCTCGGTGGTCAATGCGCTGTCCGATTTTCTGGAATTGAACATTCGCCGCGACGGCAAATTGCATCGCCAGGAATACCGCCTGGGAGAACCGCAGGCGCCGTTGGCGGCCATCGGCGATACCAGCGAACACGGCACCACGCTGCGCTTCAAACCCAGCAGCCAGATTTTCACCAACATCTCCTTCAACTACGACACGCTGGCGAAGCGGCTGCGCGAATTGTCATTTTTGAATTCCGGTGTGCGCATCGAGTTGGTGGATGAACGCGACGAGAAATCGGAGGTGTTTCAACACGAGGGCGGCCTCAAAGCCTTCGTCACTTATCTGAATCGCAGCAAGACGGCAATTCACGACACGGTGCTGTGGTTTCAAACCCGCGATGGCAACACGCAGGTGGAAGTCGCCATGCAGTGGAACGATTCCTACCAGGAAAGCATGTTCTGCTACACCAACAACATTCCGCAGAAAGACGGCGGCACCCATCTCGCCGGCTATCGCGCCGCCCTGACGCGCACGCTGAACAATTACATCGAGAAAGAACTCGCCGCGAAAAAAGAGAAAATTCAGACCACGGGCGATGATTCGCGCGAGGGACTCACCGCCATATTGTCGGTGAAGCTGCCTGATCCGAAATTCTCCTCGCAGACCAAGGACAAGCTGGTCTCATCGGAAGTCAAGGGCGTGGTGGAATCCGCGGTCGCCGGACGTCTGGAAGAATTCCTGCTGGAGCATCCGCAGGAGGCGCGCGCCATCGTCAATAAAATTCTCGAAGCCGCTTACGCGCGCGAGGCCGCGCGCAAGGCGCGGGAGATGACCCGCCGCAAGGGCGCGCTCGACATCGCGGGATTGCCCGGCAAGCTTGCCGACTGCCAGGAAAAGGATCCGGCGCTCTCCGAGCTGTTCCTGGTCGAAGGCGATTCGGCCGGCGGCTCGGCGAAGCAGGGGCGCGACCGGCGCACCCAAGCCATCCTGCCTCTGAAGGGCAAAATCCTCAACGTCGAAAAAGCCCGCTTCGATAAGATGCTGGCCTCGGCGGAGGTGGGCACATTGATCACCGCGCTCGGCTGCGGCATCGGGCGCGACGACTTCAACGTCGATAAATTGCGCTACCACCGCATCATTTTAATGAGTGATGCTGATGTTGACGGAAGTCACATACGCACGTTGCTATTGACGTTCTTCTATCGCCAGATGCCGATATTGATAGAGCGAGGCCACATCTACATCGCCCAGCCTCCCTTGTACAAGGTGAAAAAGGGTAAGCAAGAACAATACGTCAAGGATGACCTGGAACTGAACGCTCTGCTGCTCAACACCGCCGTCGACGGCGCTGCCCTGCATGTGAATGCCGCGGCGCCGCCCTTGTCCGGTCTGGGATTGGAGTCCCTGGCGACCAAGTATGTGGAAGTGCAGAGTATCGTGACGCGCTGGGCGCGGCGCTACGACGGGCGGTTTCTCGAGCAGCTGCTGTACGTCCCGACATTGACGACGGCGGTCTTCGATCGCAGCGATTCGCTGAAGGATTGGTGCCGTCTTCTGGATCAGCGCTTGAACTCGCTCGACGATGTCTCGCGCCGCTATCGCGTGAGCGTGGAAACCCTGGCCGCCGGCGGCCATCGGATCAATCTGCAGCGCTTCGAGCATGGCTTGAGCACCGAGAAACACGTACCCCGCGAGTTCTTCGATTCCGCGGAATATTTGCGCATCGCCGAGCTCGGGCAAACCTTGAGCGATCTCATGGGACCCGGCGCCTACGTGCAGCGCGGCGAGGAGACGCATGAGGTCGCCAGCTTCAAGGTCGCCATCGCGTGGCTGTTCGAGCAGGCCAAGAAGGGTCAGAGTATCCAGCGCTACAAGGGTTTGGGCGAGATGAACGCCGATCAGCTCTGGGAGACGACCATCAACCCGGAAACGCGCCGGCTGTTGCAGGTGCGCATCGACGATGCGGTGGCGGCGGACGATATCTTCACGACGCTGATGGGCGATGCCGTGGAACCGCGGCGCGAATTCATCGAGAAAAACGCGCTACACGTATCCAATCTGGACATCTAGCACTCGCCGTCGACGATTGGTGAACTTCTGGCGCTGGGCGGCCTGCTGCTGTTGCGGAGGAGAGCATGAGCGACAAAGTGCCGCAGTTTAAGACGGCCGAGTATTCCGCGAAGGCGGGTGAGCCCTGCAAAGCGTGCGGGCAGCCCATCAGCGGCGCCTACTACCAGGTGAATGGCGCGAAGACTTGTTCGAAATGCGCGCAGCGAGTCAAGGAGCAGTTGCCGCGAGACTCGCATGCGGCATTTGCGCGCGGCATCCTGTTCGGCGTAGGCGGCGCAATCCTCGGCCTCGGAATTTATGTGGGATTTGCCCTCGCCACTGGGCTGATTGCCGGGCTGGTTTCGCTTGCCGTCGGTTATATCGTCGGCAAGGCCATCCTCATGGGTTCCGGAGGCGTCGGCGGGCGCCGCTACCAGGTCGCGGCAGTGTTGTTGACCTACATCGCAGTGTCCTTGGCTGCCGTCCCCATCGCCGTGTCGCTGCACATGAAGCAGAGAAGCGCGCAGTCGCAGAGCCAGGTCCGCGAGTCCTCGAGTGACTCGCCCAAGCCGGGCGTTGCGAAGGCCGTGGGAACGCTCGCGCTGATCGGACTGGTGTCGCCGTTTCTTGGACTTTCAAATCCCATGCAGGGAGTCATTGGCCTGATCATCCTGTTCGTCGGTATCCGCATTGCGTGGCGGCTGACCGCCGCCCGACAGGTTAATATCCTGGGTCCGATCAGTGACTAGGGCTCAGGCCACGACCGGCTGACGGAGAGCGAATCAACCCGGTGTCCTCCCCATCCCTAAAACTGAATCGGGAGTGTTCCCGCTGCGCCGGCGTTCTCGCGCCGAATGCCTTGGTGTGCAGCAGTTGCCACACGCTGGTTCATGCCGCAACGCTCGAGCAACTGGCGGCCAGCGCGGGCATGCATGAAGCGGAGCGCAAGTACACCGAGGCGCGGGATGTGTGGCTGCAGGCACTCGAACTGCTGCCGCCGGACTCGGCGCAGGCGGAATGGATTCGCGGCAACGCCAAGCGGCTGAATGAATTGGCGAGCGCCGCGAGCGTTGGGGCTCGTCATTCCTGGGCCAGGAAGCTGGGGCCGCTCGCGCCGCTGGCGATTGTACTCGTGAAAGGAAAATTCCTTCTCTCGCTGTTCAAGTTGAAATTTCTGCTCAGTCTCGGAACATTCATCGCGTTCTATTGGGCGCTGTATGGAGCGAAGTTCGGCATCGGCTTCGCGGTTCTCATCCTGGTGCACGAGATGGGCCACTTCGTCGCCATCAAGCGCCGGGGACTGCCGGCAGACATGCCGGTGTTTCTGCCAGGATTTGGTGCCTATGTGCGCTGGGCCGCTCTCGGGGTGTCGCTGGAGACACGAGCTTTCGTGAGCCTTGCGGGCCCACTGGCGGGCTGCATTGGCGCGGCGCTGTGCGCCTGGGCGTGGATGGAAACAGGCGACGCCATGTGGGCAGGTCTCGCCAGTTTGTCGGCGCTGCTCAACGTGCTGAATCTGATACCGGTGTGGGTGCTGGACGGCGGACAGGCGATAGCCGCGCTCGACAAAACAGAGCGCATTATTCTGTCGGCGGCGGCGGTGCTATTGGCAGCGCTCTTCGGTCAGCCTGCGTTTTTGCTGGTGGCCTTGGGCGCCGGCTATCGCGTTTTTGGCAAGGACATTCCGCCCGCGCCAAGTCACGCCGCAACGCTGTACTACTTGGTGGTGCTGGCAGCACTGGGCTGTCTCATCAAGCTGGCGCCGCCCTTGGCGGCGGGCGGCTAGACAACGCTGTTGAGACGATTCAAACCATAACCATCAGAGCCTACGTTTGTTGGGTGCCGTGTTGCGTTGCGCAAACCCGGGACCCGCGTGAGGATATAGGGGTGACGAAGCGACAGCGAAATGCAAGATGTCTTTGGTGACTACGTATAATCGCTCGGTGAGCCAAGCTAGACAGCGCCTGCGTTTTAACGTCGCACCATGATCAATTATCAGACCGACCGAAGCGCTTTTGGTGAACTCGGTGAAAAAGAGCACCAGATCTATGCCACCAACCAGCCGTTCTCGCATATCGTGATTGATAATTTTTTCGATCCGCAAGCCTTGAGCGAGGTGCTGGCCGAAGTTGATGCCGTCGATCTATCCAAGCGCTACGCCAAATTTCTGGATCGAAAGACCGACCACAACAAGTTTGCATTTTTTCCCGATGTAGTCGGCCCGAATACGGCTCGATTGGCACAGTGCCTGAATTCCGGCCCGTTTCTCACCTATCTTGAAAAGCTCACGGGAATTCCAAATCTGATCGCGGATCCGTCGTACTTCGGCGGCGGCGTGCATTGGATCGAGAGCGGTGGCTACCTCGAAGTGCATGCCGATTTCAATCACCTTAAAAAGTACAATCTAGAGCGGCGCATCAATCTGCTCCTTTATCTCAATAAAAACTGGAAAGACGAGTACGCTGGGGATCTGGAATTATGGGATCGCCCGACCATGACGAAGCGCAGGGCGATCGCCCCTCTGTTTAATCGGACCGTGATATTTTCCACCGTGAAAGAGGCGCTGCACGGACATCCAACACCATTGAATACACCGCCCGGAGTCGCGCGGCGCTCGCTGGCGCTGTATTACTACACGAATACCTGGGAGTCCGCAGTGCAGGCGCACACCACCATGTACTACATCTCTCAAAAACACAAAGTGAGAATTCGGGTCTCGAGGATCGTGCGGGGCTTTATTCTCGATCTCATCCCGCCAATCTTTCGCAAGACGTTCCGAGCGATCAATCGGGCCATCAAAGGCGAAAAGCTCACCGAGCTGTGGAATTAGTTGGATCGGCAGCGGACCGCTTTAGCGGTTCAAGAGGGGCGCAATGCACACCCTGGTCAATGGGGAAACTTCGAACCCGTAACCCAAGTCGCCGAACATGTATATCGGGCAAATCAGCAATCGTCCCGATGTGCCAAATCTCCGTAGAAACCCCTAATTTGCGCGCGATCTTAAGCCGGGTGATGGCGGCTGGTGTGCTACATTGATTCCGACGATTGCAACGGTCGAGCGTGGGTTGATCTTAACCCGCCAACAGCCGGGAGCGATGGTCCGATCGCAGGACGCGATAGTCGCGCTGCAGTTCTGGACATCTCCTTCGGCAACTAAAGAGAGACCGTGCGTGTCAACTGAAATCTCCCCGCTGGCTGCGAAAAATCGCCTTCTCGAACTTTTACCCGCGAAGGATCGTAACCGTTTGCTCGCTGCCTGCGAGCCGGTCGAACTGAAACCCGCCGAGGTACTGCGCGAGCCCGGGCAGCGCATTCGCCATGTGTACTTCCCCGCCGGCAGCTCGATCTCGCTGCTCGCCCCGGCCGCTGCCGGCGCCACTCTCGAAGTCGCAGTCATCGGCGATGAAGGCGTACTGGGGATCTCGGTCGCATTCGGCATCAACATTGGATCGCAACGCGCGCAGGTTGTTTGCGCAGGTCCGGCCTGGCGGATCGCCGCGCCATCATTCTGCCGTGAATTCGAACGCAGTCCGCGGCTGCGACGGCTGCTGAGCCGCTATGTCTATGTGGTGATGGCGCAGCTGGCACAGAGCGCCGTTTGCAGCAACTTTCACGGCATGACCGCACGGCTGGCCTGCCGGCTGTTGATCGCCGGCGATCGCGCGCGGTCCGACAGGTTATATGTCACCCAGAAAGCGATTTCTGCCATGCTGGGTGTGCGCCGCGAAGGCGTCAACCTGGCCGCCTCTCTGCTGCGCGAGCAAAAGCTGATCCGCTACACGCGGGGACAGCTGACCATAGTCGACCGCTGCGGCCTGCAAGCCGCTGCCTGCGAATGTTATCTGCCTGCGAGCAACGCCCGCCTGCTGCGCTATCCTGGGATCACGCGGCATTAGTTCGCAATTCTAGTTGCCGCGAGCGATCTTGAACTGCGTGAACACCAACATCAATGCCGGGGTCATCGAGGGCTTCTTCGGCACGCCCTGGGGCTGGGCGGCGCGCCTCGACGGCGCCGAGTTCCTGCGTGACAGCGGATATCAGTTCTACATCTACGCGCCGAAGGCTGAATCGTTCCTGCGCCGGCAGTGGCGCGAGCCGCTGCCCGCACCGACCGTGGAGCATTTATCGCAGCTCGCGGCCCGATGCCGGGAGTGCGGCCTATTCTTCGGGATGGGCCTCACGCCCTTCGAGATTTATCTGAATTACGACAGCCGCGCGCGATCGGCGCTGCGCTCGAAGGTGCATCAGATCAACGAAATCGGCGTGGACACGCTCTGTGTCCTGTTCGACGACATGCGCGGGGACATCGACGGACTCGCCGACCTGCAGGCAAAAGTGATCATGGATGTGTGCGCCTGGAGTACGGCGGGCAGCTTCGTCGCATGCCCGACCTACTATTCGTACGATCCCCGGTTGGCACGCGAGTTCGGGCCGCCGCCGAAGGCTTACTTGCGGGATCTGGGGCGCATCGTTGATGCCCGCATCGATTTCTTTTGGACCGGCGAGAAGATCATTTCGGACGGCTATTCGGCGCCGCATCTGGCCGACGTCGCTGCCGATATCGGGCGCCGCCCCTTTATCTGGGATAATCATATCGCCAATGATTCCAGAACACGTGCCGACCATCTGTATCTCGACCCTGCCGCCGGCTCATGGGGACTGCCCGCCGATGGCGTTGCGGGTCTGGCGATCAATCCGATGAATCAGCCGCACCTGTCGCGCATTGCGCTCCTGGGATATCGGCATCTGCTGGCGCCGGAACCCAAGCCGGAAGCGCGGCAGGCCTTGCGCGAAATTTGCCTGAAACTGTGCGGGCAGCCGCTCGCGCAACGGCTGCTCGAGGACCTCGATCTGCTGCAGGATGCGGGACTCGCGAAGTTGGGCGCCGAGAAGCGGCGCACCCTACTCGATTTTTATGGAGCCGTAGCCTTAAGTCCGTACGCGCAGGAAATAGCCGCCTGGTTGCGCGGCGAGTACGCGTTCGATCCGCAATGTCTGACGAGTTGACTGCCACTTTCGAGCGTCATATGCAGCTGCGATTCATTTGCGGCGAAAATGCGACCTACGCAAGTCTGATCGCCAGCGACCACGGCGCGCCTTACGCGAAATCATTGCGGCTGCCCTGCTCCGGCGTGAGTTCGCTTAGCGAGCCTGCATCCGGCAGCGAGGCGGTAATCATCGACGACAACCTGACCGAAGATGAGGCGAGGCTGGTCCGGAAGTTCGTGGAACGGCAGCAGGCCCCGGTGCTTTTGAAGGTGGTGGATCCTTACTGGGTACGAGGAAACCACGGCAGGCGTAAAACCACATACTCGGCCCTGGTTGAAACCTACTGCCGTCTGCCAAACGTCGCGATCCTCTCACCCTACGAGCCCAGCGAATGGCTGAGAATGGTGGTGGATAAATTCCATCCCAAATTGCTGGTGCTGCCGTATCCCTATGTGGCGGAGGCTGAGCGGCCGCTTGACTTCGAAGGCTTCAGCGCGCGCCTGGACCGCGCGGTACTCACGGGCGCGCTCAGCGGCCGCAAGTATCCGCGCCGGGCGATGGTGCACAGGCTGCGCCATATCCTGCCCGGGTACCGCCGTAATTTCGATCTGCTTCCGCATCCTGGATATCCGAATCTCGGCGAACCGCTGCGGCACAATCTGATTTTCGACAACTTCGTGAAATTCATCGGCGGCTACAAATACTTCTTTGTTGATCCGTCGCGGGCGGATTTGGAATTCCTGAAATTCACCGAGTGCGCATACGCCGGCTGCGTGCCGGTGGGACAGCCTGCCGCCAGCTTGCCTGAAGCCGCGCGCCGACTGGTCCTGGAGACATCGAAGTTTTTGAAATTGATGCGCAAACCCGCTGCCGTGCGCGATCCGGTTCATTTCGAAGCAGCGCTCGCCTATCGAGCCGTCATGTCCAAATCGCGAAAATCCGAGGAGCTTCGGCAGCGCCTGGAAGACTTCGTGCAGTCGAATTTCTGATTACGGGCGCAGCAACGATAACAAGTTCGTCAAGCCCCAAGAAGCGCCGGCCTTAATGTGGAAATCGGCCGCGATCCGCTATTCTCCGGTCTTGGTAGTTGAAGTGGTCATTGCCCATGACTGTCCAGGATTGGATTCGCAAGGGTCGCGAGCTCGGCGCCAGCGATCTGCATATTGAAGCCGATAGCGCGCTGGTCGTGCGCGTCAGGGGACAGCTGTCGTCCAGCGGCGCAAGCATTGCAGGGACCGTGATCGCGCAGGCCGCGCGGGAACTGCTCGGCGAGGGCTGGCCGCAGTTTCTCAGCCGCGGGTCCGCCGACCTTTCGCGAACGATTGCGGGTATGCGCTGCCGCATCAATATTTTCCAGACCGTTCGCGGGGTGGCGATGGCGGTGCGCCTGCTGAGCGCCTTTCAAAACAATTTGCGGGCCTGCAATCTGCATCCGGACTTGAAGCGATTGACGGAGGCAACGACCGGTTTGGTGGTGATATCGGGTCCCACCGGAAGCGGCAAGTCGACGACGCTGGCGGCGCTGGTCGAAGAGATCAATGGCTCCAGCGCCCGCAATGTAATCGCCATTGAAAGCCCGATCGAATACCTGTTTACGAACCGGCGCTCATTCATACGCCAGCGGGAGATTCCGACGCATTCTCCGAGCTACGAACAGGCCCTGGTCGATGCCTTGCGCGAGAACCCCGACGTCCTCGTCATCGGTGAAATGCGCACTCCCGAGGTCATGCGGCTGACTTTGAGCGCGGCCGAAACCGGGCACCTGGTCATCGCCACCATGCATTCCGCGACCTGCGGCGAAGCGCTGACCCGCATGTGCATGTCGTTTCCGGCTGAGATCCAGGGAAGCATCCGCGCGCAACTCGCGGATTGCCTCGTGGGCTTGGTCTGCCAGCGGCTGGATTTCCTGAGCGACTACCGGCTGCGCGTTCCGGTGTGCGAAGTGCTGCTGCCGAGCGCTTCCGCCAAGGGAACGATTCGCGGCGGTCAGTTCAGCCAGATCGCCAATGTGCTGCAGACCGGCGGTGAGGCGGGAATGTGGAACTTCGACCGCTACGAACGCTGGGTGGCGCAGAAGCAGGACTGGGTGCTGCCCACGCTCGCCGCGCCGCTGCCGGAGGAGCGGATTGCCGCTCCGCCTAAGATCCAGCGGCGCGAAGCGCCGCCCAAAGCGCCGAAGGACGACGCGCTCGAAATATCCATCGAAGAGGACGCCAGCCTCGATGAACTGGCCAAGCGCATCGAGCAGCGCACTAAGGGCGGCGCTTGACGCCCTTGATGCGCACCATGCCGCTTGGGCTCAAGTCGCGGCTTACCGCAAGTCCGTGCTCGATTAATTTGGCGGCCACCCATTCCGGAGCCAGCCGCAGCTTGGGATAACTGCTCACGCGCTGCTGCCATACCCCGTGCTGCCGCTCGTGCAACACGTCATGGACCGTAACGAACGCCTGCTGGTACTCGAGAAAGCAGGTAAGAATCCGCTGCTCATCGGCACGCACCAGAATGAAACGCTGATCGCCGTCGAGTGCCTTGCTCGCGTAGTCGCGAAACGTTGCCGCGAACACGCCGTCCGGCGCCAGCGAGGCCGCAACCGCGGCGAGCAAATTCTCCGCCGCCGCGAGACTTGGCAGGTGCGTGAGCGTGTCGCCCATGCACACGATGACGGCCGGCGGGCTCTTCACGAATTGCGCAAAATCCTTAAGATCGGCGTTGACAGCGATGATCGGCAGCGCCGCGCAGCGTAAGCGCAGTTCGTCGAGCAGCACCTGGCTGCTGTCGATTGCCGTGACGCGAAAGCCGCGCTTGGCGAGCGCCGCGGCATGCAATCCCAGACCCGCGCCAAGATCCACCGCGAGCGCATCGACCGCCGGCGGCAGCCGCAAGTCGTCGAGTTCAGCGGCGCTGCGCGCCAATGCGGCATCGATGTCGCCCAACATCCAGGAATAAATCGGCGCCAGAAGGGTCTCGTAGTGACGCTTCGCCGCCGCAGTGTGCACGGCCACTACTCGTTCTGCGCAAGACCGCGCAATGCCTGGCTTGCAAAGGCCACACCGCCATCCACAGTGAGTGTCGAACCAACCACATAGTCGCCGGCGCGCGAGGCCAAAAAAATGGCGGCGCCGGCCATGTCTTCATCCGTACCGATTCGTCGCGACGGAATCCGTTTGGCCACTTCCTCGGCGCGGTCGCGGGCGTCCCGGTTCATGTCGGACTTGAAAGCGCCCGGCGCAATGGCGGTGACAAGGATGTTGTCTCTTACCAGGCGCGCGGCCATCAGGCGCGTCAGCTGAATGAGGCCGGCTTTGCTGGTGACGTACGAATAGGTTTCCTGGTGGGTGAGATAGATGCCGTCGATCGATGCAATGTTGATCACTTTGGCCGGACGATCGGCACTTGCGGCCTTGCGCAACGCGGGTGCCATGGCCTGAGTCAAAAAGAATGGTGTCTTGGCGTTCAGATTGAGCACCTTGTCCCACCCCTCCTCGGGAAATTCATCGAACTTCGCGCCCCAGGCGGCGCCGGCGTTGTTCACCAAGATGTCCACCTTGGGTTCCTGCGCCATGACCGCGGCGGCGAGCGATTTGGCGCCCGCGAGGGTCGAAATATTCATGGGAATCGAAATGCAGGTGCCCCCGCCCTTGGATAGTTCCTGCGCGGTCTGATTGCAGGCCTCGGCCTTACGCGCCGTTATGTAGACCTTTGCGCCCTGCGCGATGAATCCTTCGGCGATCATCTTGCCGATGCCGCGCGAGCCGCCGGTGATCAGCGCAACGCGGCCCTTGAGAGAGAAAAGATCCTTGGTGTTCATAGGGGTGAGTTCCTGAGGAGTTCATGATTCGCTCGCACCCGCTACGACTCGCGGGGCAAACGGCTTTCCCTTGGCCATCGTTCATGGCACAAAGCCAAAAATCGGGTGCCCGCCTGCGACATGGGGCGGTGCTTCAAGCAATACGCCCCGACCTGGCGATCGATGTTCGAGTAGGGCAAGCCCTCGACCGGCACCAATTGCGGCGGCACGGCCGGGAGCAGATCCGAAACATAGGTGACACCCTTGCCGTCGGCGACCAGCGCCAACCGCAATTCCATGTGGCTGACCTCCCACACGGAACCAAATGCATCGCGCAGCCGCTCGCCGGTGGGGCGGCGGGCGGTGTCGTCGAGATAGGAGGTGAGCAGCGGCAGTTCCCGCATGGCGCTCGTAGGGTCGCGCACCAGAACGCCGCGCGCGGGATGATCGCGCGCAATCATCAGGCGGCGCGTTTCCGAGAAGCAGGGATGCAGCGCGAAGTGCGCCGGCATATTGTGATGAAAGGGACCGAAGCCGAGCTCCCAGCGTCCTTCGCCGACGCCGTGCACGATCTCGCGGCTCGGTGCGACGACGACTTTGAGCCGCGTCAGCGGATTGCGCTCGCAAAATTCCTTGAGCAGCGCAACTCCCATGCGCGAGTTGGCAGCCGGCGAGAGGGCAAGCGACAGCGTCGACAGCGCGCCGGATTTGATTTGCCCGATGTCGGCCAGCGTTTCGCGCTCCTCGTTCAGCATGGTTTCGGCAAAGCGCAACAGCCGGATGCCCGCTTCCGTGGGTTGCGGCGGGCTGCCCCGATGCAGCAGCGAGGTGCCCAATCGGTGTTCCAGATTGGCGATGGTCTGGCTGACCGCTGATTGCGATAGGTCCAACCGCTCCGCCGCGCGGCTGAAGCCTCCCGCTTCGATCACCTCGTGAAAGCAGCGCAACTCATTACGTTCAATCTGCATATGCCAAGGATAACAGCGACTTCGAGCTTATACCCTGGACTGATAGGTCCATCACTTCCACTTTCTGGCTTTGGGCCGTCCATGGCCGTAACTTGATTCTGACAGCGGAGGTGACTATGAACGCAGTCGTCGATATCAAAAAAGGTCTCGAAGGCGTCGTCGTGGACAGCACGTCGATTTCCCTGGTCGATGGCGAGGCCGGGCGCCTGTACTACCGCGGTTATCCGATCGAATCGCTGGTGAAGCACCCGTTTGCGGCGGTCGCACATTTGGTGGTGTTCGGCGACCTGCCGAACGATGCGCAGCTACAGGACTTCGAAGAATTCCTATGGGATGCGGGCCGGCTGCCGCCGGGCCTGGTAACAGCCATCGAGGCGCTGGCGCGACTCGGCGGTCATCCGATGGCCACCCTGCAGGCGGCCATGCCGCTGATGGCGCTCGACCCGCCGTCGGTGAAAATCGGCCGCAGCGCTGATGAACAGGAAGCCCTGGTGGTTGCCGCCCGACTGCCCACCGCACTGGCGCGGCTTATGTCGTTGCGCGCCGGCAGCGCCGCGACTCCGTACCCCAGGACCCGTCATTACGGCGAGCGCTTCCTGCAGCTGCTTCACGACCGCGCCCCGGCGGCATCGGCGATCCGCATCTTCGAGCAGACCCAGATTCTGCAGATCGATCACAGCTTCAACGCCAGTACCTTCACGGCCCGTGTCGTGACATCCACATTGGCGCCTCCCGCATCCGCTTTGGCCGCCGCGATGGGATCGCTGTACGGCCCGCTGCATGGCGCTGCCGATCAAGGAGCGCTGGAAATGGCGGAAGAAGTCGGCGGCCCCGACAAAGCCGCGGACTTCGTGGCGCGCAGCCTTGCCGGCGGCCGCCTGGTGATGGGCATGGGCCATCGCGAATATCGCGTCGTCGATCCGCGCTCGAAACTCGTCAGAGTCCTGGCGGAGGAAATCGCCTCGCGGCCCCACGAGAAACTGCTGCTCGAAACCTTGGAGGCTGTCGATGAGGCTTTTGTCGCACAGACGGCGCACAAGAAGCGGGCGCTACGCGCCAATCTCGAGTTCTACAAGGGCATCGTGTATCTATCGCTGGGATTGCCGAAGGATTTCTTCACGGCAACATTTGCGACGGCCCGCGTCTTCGGCTGGTCGGCCCACATCGTGGAACAGCGCAAGGACAATCGCATCGTGCGCCCCGCGGCAAACTACATCGGACCCAAGCCGCGGCCCGATTCTCCCTAGAGTACGCAGCGCGCACCCGGTAAGATCGAATTTTCCGCTGGAGTGCGCATGCTATTTTCCGAGACGCTTGCGTCGATGCAAGCCGTGGACAAGGGTTGGAGCGCCGTCATCGGCGAGGATTGGTCGCAGGGACGCGGCGCCTTCGGCGGCATCGTCGCGGCCCTCGGCAACGAAGCGATGCGCCGCCTGGTGCCTGCGGATCGTGCATTGCGCGGACTCGAAACCGTATTCGTCGGCCCCGCCTTTCCCGGGCCGGTGCGCATGCAGGCAGAGATCCTGCGCGTCGGCAAGGCGGTCACGATTGCCAGCGCGCGGCTGTGGAGCGCCGAGCAGATTGCCGCGACCTTTACCGGAATATACGGCGCGCCGCGTGCCGTGGAGATCGCAATTTCTCCCGAGGCCAACACTGGGGTGCGCGAGGTCAGGGATTTGCCGGACTCCATTTTCCCGCCAGGGTTGGGGCCGGCTTTCGTGCAGCATTTCGGGTTGCGCTTTGCGGAGGGCAGCCGGCCCTTCGCGGGCTTGAAGTCACGCCGCTCCAAGGCCTACATCCGCCACCGCGACCAGGCTCCACTCACCGAATCCCACGTGGTCGCTCTCATCGATTGCATTCCCTCGCCGCTGATGCAAATGATGACCAAGCCTGCCCCCTCGAATTCTCTGACCTGGACCCTGCAGTTTCAGCGCCACGATTACACGTTTGCGCCCGATGCATGGTGGCGCATGGACACCGAGGTCGACTCGGCGGGCGAGGGCTACGCCTGCGAGACCAGCATCGTGCTGGATCCCAAGGGGATGCCCGCGGCACTCAGCCGGCAGTTGGTGGTGGTATTTGGATAGGGTCGCGCCGCGCTCCGACTGCGGCAACTGCGGCGCTACGCTCACCGGCATTTACTGCTCTGTCTGCGGCCAGCATGCGCACGAGAGCGCGCGCTCCGTCTCGGCGCTCTTCCACGACGCCTGGCATCTGTTCACCCACGTGGACGGCCGGCTGTGGCAGAGCCTGTATCTACTGTTGGTGCGGCCGGGGAGGTTGACGCAGGAATACTTTGCCGAGCGGCGCGCGCGCTACCTGCCGCCGGTGCGGCTGTATCTCGTATTGAGCGTGCTGTTTTTTGGATTCGTCGTCCTCACGCCGCAGAGCGCAAACCCAACGTCCGGATCGCCCGGTGCCGATAAGACCAGGTCGGCCTCGCAAAGCGTGCAAAGCAATAAACGCGGCGGTTTCACTCTCGACACGTCCGACTGCACAAAGAGTTTTACCTCGCTCAAATGGCTGGAGAACCCGCTGCGCCGGGCGTGTATGCGCCAGGTAAACACGGGTGGTCAAGCCGTGACCAGCGCATTCTTTAGAAGCATTCCGAAGATGATGTTCGTGTTCGTGCCGCTGATTGCGCTTGCGATGTTGCTCTTGTACTGGCGGCCGCGGCGTTACTACGTGGAGCACCTGGTGTTCTTCCTGCACATCCACGCCGCGGTATTCTTGATTCTACTGCTCGAAGCGCTGGTTGCTTGGATGGCGGAATCGTTCGGCTGGCGGACCTTCGGGGAGTGGGTGATTTTGTTCACCACCCTGTATATCGTCTGGTACGTTTATCGCGCGATGCGCGTCTACTACGCGCAGGGCCGCTTGGTGACACTTGGCAAATTCATCTTCGTCGGCTTTGCATACACTGTTGGGTTAGGCGCGACGTTGGTGGTGACAGGTGTAGTCAGTGCCTTGATCGCGTGAACCGCAGCGCGATTACCGTGCGACGAAGATGCTCTTCGGCAGCTTCACATGGACCCCGAGGTTGGGCTTGTCGACGAGCTGCGTCACGACGACATGTCCCGCGATGCTCACCAGCTGGTAGGCCTGATGCCGGGTCAACTTCTTCTCGGAGACCAGAAATTCCACCATCTCCTGGATCGCAACCTTGGTGGCGACGCTCAAGTCCGGATCGGTGGCCATGCTGATGAAATCGGTTGCGGTTTCGGCGCGCGGCCAGTTGAGCTTCATGTCCTTGCGCACGGTGAGCTTGAGGCGGCCGCGCAGTGAAGTCTCGATGGCGGTTTGATCGACCTCCCCGTCGCCCTGAGCGGCGTGGCCGTCGCCGATTTCAAACAGCGCACCGCGGGCAAATACCGGAATATAGAGAATGCTGCCGGCGACGAGTTCGCGGTTGTCCAGATTTCCGGCGTGCCTGCCCGGCGGATTGCTGCTCACGCGGCCGAGTTCTGGCGCGGGCGCCACGCCGATGCTGCCGTAGAAAGGCTTCAGGGGGATCACGATGCCTGGAAGGAACTCGGACGTCATCCTCTTGCGGTCGAGGGTGAGAATCTTGAGGGGTATGCTGCTCTCGCAATTCTCCGGCAAAAAGCCGCTGCAGCCGTTGTAGCCGTAATCAATGGCCAGATCGATCGACAGAATTTTGACCTCCAGTACATCGCCGGGCTCCGCGCCCTCGACATACACCGGCCCGGTGAGGATGTGACCACCCGGTCCGCGGCGCTCACCCGTGACTTCGCCGACGATTGCCTTGAGGGAAGGCTGGATCTTCTCGTCAGGTACCCCGGCCTTTGCCAGGCCCGCAGGGGTATTGGTGAGCAGAGTATCGACGTCGATGATGTCGCCGGAATCAATGCGCAGCACAGGCGGCGCCTCCGACCAGTAATAGCCGTAGGCCACCGTAGCAGGCGTCGCTTCGAGGCGATGTACTCTTGGCGGGTGCAAAGCGGAGTCCGCAACCGCGGGAGCAAGGGCGCCGAGCGCGGCGGCCAGCGCAGCCAGGCGCAGGCATCGGACGGTGAACCTTTTCATGGAAGCGTTACGCTATCACAGCCGGGTTTAAGGAGGCCGCAATGCCGCGCAATATTGAAATCAAAGCCCGCGTCGATAACGTCGACGCGCTCGTCCCCCTGGCGGCGGCATTGGCAGACCATGCGCCCATCGAAATTCCGCAAGACGATACCTTCTTTCGCTGCGCCGCCGGGCGGCTGAAGCTGCGCACCTTTGCCGACGGCAGCGGCGAGCTCATATTCTATAGCCGCCCCGATCAACCGGGTCCCAAGCAATCGTCGTATTCCATAGCGCCGATTTCCGCGCCGGACTCGCTGCGGCAAGTGCTGTCGCAAGCCTATGGCGAGGTCGGCCGGGTCATAAAACACCGCACCTTGTTTCTCATCGGGAGGACGCGCCTGCACCTCGATAGGGTCGAGAAATTGGGTCACTTTCTCGAGCTGGAAGCCGTCCTCGATGTCGATGAGGCGCCGGCCGCGGGTGTTCGCGAGCTCAACGATCTCATGCAAAAACTGCAGGTGCGCCCGGTGCAGCTCATTGACGGCGCGTATATCGATATCCTGGGTGAGGCTGATTTGCAATCGCGGGATTGATCAAATGATTTATCATTGGCAGCACCGGTCGAAAACGGCCGAATAAAACCAACTTCGATTTTTGGGGGGACAATGCTCAAGCAACTTCAATGCGCCGCGATTGCAGCGCTCATGGCGGCGGGAATCGGATCGGCCGCAGCGGCGGCAGCGAAAGCGGCCGGCGCGAAATCCGCCGCGGCGCCGCTGGATTTGACCATTTATCACCTGGAAGGCCGCCGCTCGGAGCGCATCGTGTGGTTGTGCGAGGAACTGGGCGTTCCCTACAAGCTGGAATACAAGCAGGGCGATCTGGCGGCGTCGATGCGAACCATCCACGATGTCAGTCCGCTGATGCCGGTTGCACCCACGGTGCGTATCGGCGATCAGGTGATGGTGGAGTCCGGCGCCATCATCGAATTGATTCTGGCCCGCGAAGGCAACGGTCGGCTCGAACCGGCCGTGAACTCCCCCGACTATCCGTACTACCTGCAGTGGATGCATTTCGCCGAGGGCTCATTCGCCGCGCGCGTGATCGCGGACTACCGCGTGGCCTTGATACAGGGCAAGCCGAAAACACCGACCGGCGGCTACAAACTGGTGGACACGGAAGCGGTGCTGAAATTCATGGAAGATTTTCTGAGCAAGCATCCTTACTTCGGCGGCGCGCAATTCTCGGCCGCCGACATCATGATGCTGTTTCCCACCAATATCACCGAGGCATTCAATGTGGCGGATCTGACGCCGTATCCGCACATCGTCGCATGGCGCACCAACGTGGAAGGCCGGCCGGCTTACAAGAAGATGCTGAGCGTAGCGCGGCCCAATGGCGTGCCCGGCTCACCGAAGCCGCTGCCGAACTCGTAAGGCAGTCGGTAGCCATCGCGGCACCCGCGCGCGGTACGATTCCCAGTCCGCGCCGAAGGTGCGCTTGAGCCAGGGCTCCTCGCCGGTGACGACCCTGATATGAAACGCGAGCAGCACCACGGCTGCATACACCGTCAGCGTGACGGACCCGAAAAGCACGGCCCAACCGATCAGGATCAGCGTCACGCCCACGTACATGGGATTGCGTGAGAACCGGTAGAGCCCGACCCTGACGAGTCGTTGCGGCGGCGACCATGGCGCCAGTGTGCCCCGTCCGGAGACATAGAACTCCACGCTGCACCATACCAACACCAAGACACCGGCAAGCCAGATCAGTATTCCCAGCGGCCGCGGGCTGAAGGCGCTCAGGCGCTCCGCGACGATCGCGAGCGGAACCGCGAAGGCCACGATGCCGGGCAGCACGAGAAAAGCAAATAGCGCGCGCCACAGCATGCGTCACCTGTTAGGAATACGCGTCCCCGCGAACGCCGGCGGCGGCGTCCGCCGACGCCCGGGCGATGCGATCGAGTCCCGCGTCGATGGCTTGCCGGATTTCCTCGTTGACCTTGCGCGGATTCTTGCCCGCGGCGTGGATCGGGGCGCCAATCACCACGTGAACCGTGCCGGGTTTTTTCACCACGCCCCGGCGCACCCAAAACTCGCCGGCGTTGTGCGACAGCGGAACGATGAGTTTGCCGGTTTGGGTCGCCAACAGCGCGCCGCTCACCCCGTATTTGCGCGTGTTGCCGGCGACGACCCGCGTGCCTTCCGGGAAAATGATGATCCACAAGCCGTCCGCCAGGCGCGCCTTGCCCTGTTCGACGACCTGGGTCACGGCGCGGTGTCCTGCGTCGCGGTTGATCGAGATGGGTCGCAGCAGCTTCAAGCCCCAGCCGATGCACGGTATCCACAGCAGTTCGCGCTTCAGCACCCACACCTGCGGCGGAAAGATCAGGAATTGGGCGATGGTCTCCCACGCCGAGGTGTGATTGCTCATCACGATGTGATTTCCCGCCGGAATGCGCTCGCGGCCTTCCACGGTGAAGGTGAGTCCGCACACCTTGTCCAGCACCCAAAAACAGATGCGTGCCCAGGTGCGCGCGATCGCAAACTGGGCGCGGTAAGGCGCCCAAAAGCACAGCGTCATGAACGCACCGAACAGCAGCGCGGAGACCATCATGTAGGCGGTAAAAATCAGCGACCTTACTAGCTGCATGCGTCGCGTCAGCCCGGCAGGCGCGATAGGTCGGCGACGCCGCCGAGCAGGCCTTGCACGTCGCGCAGCAAGGCGAGACGGTTATTGCGCAAGCCCAAGTTTTCGTCCATCACCATGACATGCTCGAAGAATTCGTTCACCGGCGAGCGCAGCGCCACCAGTGCCTGCAAACTTTCCGTATAGCGGCGCTGCTGGGTCGCTTCGCGCACCGTCCCCTGAAGGCCGACGAGCGCATGATGCAGTCCCCGCTCCGCCTCTTCCGTGAGCGCTGCGTGGTCGACGGCCGTGGCGCTGTTCACCTGTGTTTTCTTCAAAATATTCGCGATGCGTTTGTTGATGCCCGCGAGCACGCTTGCATCCGGCAACAGCAGAAACTGTTTCAGCGCAGCCAGGCGCGCGACTGCGTCGAGCGGCGACGGCGGGCGCAGCGCCAGCACCGCGTCCAGCATTTCCGGGGTCGTGCCGGGCTGCTCGAGCAGCATTCCGCGCAGGCGCTCGGCGATAAAATCATACACCTCGCCCGCCGCCGCGGCGCGCCGTACCGGCTGCGCGGCCGCGGCCGCATTTAAAATCTCGTCCAGATCCAGATCCAATCGCGCCTCGAGCAATATGCGCAGAACGCCCAACGCGGCGCGCCGCAAGCCAAAAGGATCCTTGGCGCCGGTCGGCCGCTGCTCGATGGCAAAGATTCCCACCAGCGTGTCAATTTTGTCCGCAAGCGCCACTGTCTGGCCGGTACTCGTGCTCGGTATGGCATCGCCGGCATACCGGGGCCGATAGTGTTCCTCTAGCGCCAGTGCGAGGTCGGCAGGAAGCCCCTGCGCCTCGGCGTAGTAGCGCCCCATCGTGCCCTGCAATTCCGGAAACTCGCCCACCATGGCGGTCATCAAATCCGCCTTGCAAAGCTCCGCTGCCCGCCTGACTTCGGCACCCGCCCCGATGCGCCGTCCGATCAGCTCCGCGAGTTCGGCGATGCGCGCAGTCTTGTCGGCGTAGGTCCCGAGCCTGGCCTGAAATGTCACGCCGGCAAGCGCCGCCGCGTGCTCGGTGAGGCTCATCCGCAGGTCTTGTTCCCAGAAGAAGGCGGCGTCGCTCAAGCGCGGCCGGACCACGCGTTCATTGCCTTCGCGAACCTTCGATGGATCGCGGCTTTCGATATTGCTGACCGTCACGAACCAGCGGGATAGCGCGCCATCGGGCTGTTGCACGGCGAAATAGCGCTGGTGGTCCTGCACGGTGGCGATGACCACCTCGCGCGGCAGGGTCAAAAACCGTTGCTCGAATTGACCCGTCACCGGTACCGGCCATTCAACCAAGGCGGTTACTTCGTCGAGCAGGGCATCATCGATGAGAGCTTGGGCGCCCGGCGCGCACCTTACGGCCGCAGCCTCGACCCCGGCGCGGATCAGCGAGCGGCGCTTGGAGAAATCCGCGATCACCTTGGCTCTGCGCAGGCGGCTTTCATAGCTCTTGGCGGTCTTCAACGCCATGGGTTTGGGGGAATGGAAGCGGTGTCCCACGGTGATTCGGTCGGCCGCCAAGCCCAGTATCTCGACCGGCACCACCGTCTCGCCGTGGAGCAGTACCACGCCATGCACCGGCCGTACGAACTCGGCGCTGTGCGCGCCCCAGCGCATGCGCCTGGCGATCGGCAGCGCCACGATGGCCTGCTGCAGGATGCCGCCGAGCAGAGTCGCGGTCGCTGCGCCGCGCTCCAGGCCGCGAAATTGCAGCCAGGCGCCCTTGTCGGTGGTGAGCGTCGAGAGCTCGCCCACCGGCACTCCGCAACTTCTGGCAAAGGCCGTGGCCGCGGCGGCCGGCTTGCCTTCCGCATCGAAGCTATTCGCCAGCGGGGGTCCGCGCCGCTCCACCTGCCGATCCGGCTGATGCTGCGCCAATTTCTCGATCAAGACGGCGAGCCGACGCGGCGTTGCAAAGCCGTGAATCCGACCGTGCGGCAAGTTGGCCGCTTCGATACCGCGCGTTATCGCGTCGGTCAGCGCTTGCGACAATGCGGGCAAGGTGCGCGGCGGCAGTTCCTCGGTGCGGATTTCAAACAGCAAATCGGGCGCGCGCATTTCAGGCTACTTGGCGCGCTGAGTTCTTGAGCAAGGGGAATCCCAGCGCCTCGCGTGTGTCGCGATAGCCTTCCGCCACGCCGCGCGCCAGAGTGCGCACCCGAAGAATGAAGCGCTGTCTCTCGGTGACGGAAACGGCGTGCCGCGCGTCCAGCAGATTGAAGGTGTGCGAGGCTCTCACCATCTGCTCGTAGGCTGGCAGCACGAGCTTGTCATTGAGCAATTGCCGACAGGCCGCTTCATGCGCGTCGAATTGTCCCAAGAGCACGCGAACATCCGCCTTGTCGAAGTTGTAGGTGGATTGCTCCACCTCGTTCTGATGAAACACATCGCCGTAGGTCACCGTGCCGCAAGGGCCGTCGGTCCAGATGATGTCGAAGATGCTTTCCTTGCCTTGGATGTACATGCCCAAGCGCTCGAGACCGTAAGTGATCTCGCCCATCACGGGTCTGCAATCCAGGCCACCGACCTGCTGGAAGTAGGTGAACTGCGAAACCTCCATGCCGTTGAGCCAGACTTCCCAGCCCAGGCCCCAGGCTCCCAAGGTCGGCGATTCCCAGTTGTCCTCGACGAACCTGACGTCGTGCGTCAACAGGTCGAAGCCCAGGGCCTTGAGCGAATTCAAGTACAGCTCCTGAAAATCGTCCGGTGATGGTTTGATGCAGACTTGAAACTGGTAGTAGTGCTGCAATCGAAATGGGTTGTTGCCATATCGCCCGTCAGTGGGCCGCCGCGAGGGCTGCACGTATGCCGCGCTCCAGGGTTCGGGCCCGATGGCGCGCAAAAAAGTCGCGGGATGAAAAGTCCCCGCGCCCATTTCCATGTCGTAAGGCTGCACGACGATGCATCCTAAGGTCGACCAGTATTTCTGCAGCGCGAAAATCAGATCTTGAAAGGTGCGCGGAGGCGTGACGTGAGGCATGGGCGGCGAGTATAGCGACGCCTGCCAAAGCTTGTCCCGAGCTTCACCGTGCACCCAATTGGCCCGGGAAGTCCGCCTTCGCCGCAAAAATCCACAAGACAACGCCCAAAGGGCGAGCTGTGCACCAAGTTAGAGCGCTGATTTTTCCCATTCGATCCACTATGATGCAAAAACTGCGTTCAAGCGGCGCAAGTGCTTGATCCCAAATGTGCACGCTAATGGCACATTAGCTGCATTGTCCAAGAGCCCCGAGGCCGGGAACAAAAATTTACCAACTTTCGCGAGGATGCCAATGACTCCCGCTGATGTTCTGAAATTGATCAAAGAAAAAGAAGCGAAATTCGCCGATCTTCGTTTTACTGACACGATTGGCAAGGAACAGCACGTCACCGTTCCGACGCGGCTGGTGGATGATGGGTTTTTCAAGGACGGCAAGATGTTCGACGGCTCATCGATAGCCGGATGGAAGGGCATCAATGAGTCCGACATGATTCTGATGCCGGATCCCGCAACCGCGGTGATCGACCCGTTCTATGAGGAAACCACTGTCAATCTGCGCTGCGATGTCATCGAACCGATGACCATGCAGGGATACGGCCGTGATCCGCGCTCACTCGCGAAGCGCGCGGAAGCGCACTTGAAGGCTTCCGGAATCGCCGACTCGGCGCTGTTCGGTCCGGAGAACGAATTCTTCATCTTCGACAGCGTCACCGTGAGTTCCGGCATGAACGGCTGTTCGTACGAGGTCGATTCGTATGAAGGCGCTTGGAATTCAGGCAAAACGTACGATGAAGCCAACAAGGGCCACCGCCCCGGCGTCAAGGGCGGCTACTTTCCGGTCCCTCCGGTGGACTCGCAGCAGGATATTCGCACCGCCATGTCGATGGCCTGCGAGGAAATGGGGCTGAAATTCGAAGTACATCATCACGAGGTGGCGACCGCCGGGCAGGGCGAAATCAACGTGGCCGCCAACACGCTGACCAAGAAGGCCGACGAAGTTCAGATCTTGAAATACGCGCTGCAAAACGTCGCGAACGGCTACGGGAAAACGCTGACTTTCATGCCGAAACCCATCGTCGGCGACAATGGCAACGGCATGCACGTGCATCAGTCCCTGCAAAAGGAAGGCAAGGCGCTGTTCGCGGGCGATAAATACGGCGGCCTTTCGGACATCGCGCTTTATTACATCGGCGGCATCATCAAGCATGCGCGCGCCATCAACGCGTTCACCAACGCCAGCACCAACAGCTACAAGCGCCTGGTACCCGGCTTCGAAGCGCCGGTGAAGCTCGCCTATTCGGCGCGCAACCGCTCCGCTTCGATCCGCATACCTTGGATTGCAAATCCGAAGGGCCGGCGCATCGAAGTACGCTTTCCGGATGCAACCGGGAATCCGTATTTCATGTTCGCCTCGATGTTGCTCGCGGGTCTCGACGGCATTCAGAACAAGATTCACCCGGGCGATCCGGCGGACAAGGATCTGTACGATCTGGAGCCGGAGGAAGACAAGAAGATTCCGACGGTGTGCCACTCGCTGGACATGGCGCTCGACTACCTGGACAAGGATCGCGGCTTCTTGAAGGCCGGCGGCGTCTTCACCGACGATTTGATCGACGCGTACATCGAGTTGAAGATGAAGGAAGTGACGCGTCTGCGCATGACCACGCATCCGATCGAAGTGGAGATGTACTACAGTTTGTAAGGTCTTCCTGCGGGTGCTTGAGGGATTAAGGTGACGGCGGTCACGGCGCCGTCACCTCGTTTTGTGGTCGGGAGGCGATCGGACTATGCTTTGGATCTATGCACCCACGGATACTATGCTTCGTCCTAGGCACCCTGGCTGCATGTGCCGCCGGTGCCGCCGTCATCTACAAGTGGGTCGACTCCGACGGCGTGACTCATTACTCGGATCAGGCGGTGCCCGGCGCCGAGAAAATCACCACCTCGAGTTCCGGCAAGAGCGGAACGGTGGTGCCGCTCCCCGGCTCTGCCGCGCAAGCGGTCAGGAGGCCGCCCGTTCCCGGTCTCCAATTCACTCAATTTGCCATCACCTCACCGGCCGCCGATCAGACATTCTTCGGCGACGAGGTGGTCGGCGTGAATTTGGCGCTGGAGCCGGGCCTCAGGCCGACCCAGGTCATCACCTGGCATCTGAATGGCAAACAGCTGTCGGATCAGGCGCCGGATGCCACATCGTTCGTATTGCCGCGCTTGGAACGCGGCGCCTATGCCATTGCCGCAACCGTGTCCGATCATGCGACCGGCGAATCCTTGAGCACCGCCAGCGTCAGCTTCTTCGTGCGGCAGCCTTCCGCACTGGCACCGCAGCACAAGTAACCCAACCGCGCGAATTCGCGGATGATCGATGTCGGCTGAGCTGCAAATAGCCACGCCGCGCATCGACGGCACGGAGTTGCTCGATGCAATGGTCACCAGCGTTTTTCTGCTGGACCAGGATCTGCATGTCGGGTACTTGAACGCCGCCGCGGAGACCCTGCTCGGGGTCGGACTCAATCAAGCTCTCGGACGAACGATCACCGAATTGACGCGCGGCGCCGACACGCTGCTGCCGCTCTTCGATCGCGCGCGCAGGGGCGGCGAAGCCGTGGTACAGCGCGAGCTTGCATGGCCGGCGCCAGGCGGCGTCGACCGCATCCTCGACTGTGCCGTGACCCAGGTAACCGTCGGACAGAACAGCCAGCAGCTGCTCCTGGAAATCGAAGACATCACACAGCATCGGCGCCTCACGCGGGAAAACGCGCTGCTGGCGCAATTGGGCGGCAGCCGCTTGATGGTTCGCCAGCTCGCGCACGAAATCAAGAATCCGCTCGGCGGACTGCGCGGCGCCGCGCAACTGCTCGAGCGGGAACTGCTGGACCCCAGCTTGCGCGAATACACACGCGTGATCATCAGTGAGGCGGACCGGCTCACCAATCTTCTCGATTCGATGCTGGGACCCGGACGTCCTCCCGCCAAGCAGCTCATCAACGTGCACGAATTGCTGGAGCGCGTGTATCACCTGCTGCGCAGCGAGGCGCCCGAACGCGTGAGCATCGATCGCGACTACGATCCCAGTCTGCCGCCGCTCACGGTGGACCCCAACCACATCATTCAGGCGATGCTGAACCTCGGCCGCAATGCGATCCAGGCGCTGTCGGTCGAGGCGGTGCATGCGCCGCGGCTGACCCTGCGGACTCGTGCGGTGAGCAACGTGAGCGTCGGTGCGCACCGCCACCGGCTGGCCGCGTCGATTCAGTTCGAAGACAACGGTCCAGGCGTGCCTGCCGAAATTCGCGACACGATTTTTTATCCGCTGGTGTCCGGGCGTGCCGACGGCACGGGCCTGGGACTCGGAATCGCGCAGGATCTGGTCAGCCGCCACGGCGGCTTGATCGAATTCGACAGCGCCCCGGGCAGAACGATATTCGTCATTTCCTTGCCGATGGACTCCGTATGACCTCGAAGCCGTTGCAGGTGTGGTTGGTCGATGACGATGCCTCGATCCGCTGGGTGCTGGAAAAGGCCTTGAAGAGCAGCGGCATGCTGGCCAAATGTTTCGATCAAGCGGACAACGTGTTGACGGCGCTGCGCGGCGACGCGCCCGACGTGCTGATGACGGACATTCGCATGCCGGGACGCAGCGGTCTCGATTTACTCAAGGAAATTCAAGTGTCGCGGCCGGGACTGCCCGTCATCGTCATGACCGCGCACTCGGATTTGGATGCGGCCGTGGCCGCCTACCAGGGCGGAGCGTTCGAATACCTGCCAAAACCTTTCGATATCGACAAGGCGGTGGATCTCGTGCGCCGCGCCGCACAGCAGGCCACGGTGTCCACGGACGCGGATGCCGCCAGACGCAGCATCCCGGAACTGTTGGGGCAGGCGGCGGCAATGCAGCAGGTATTTCGCGCGGTAGGAAGATTGTCGCGCTCGAGCATGACGGTGTTGATCACCGGCGAGTCCGGTACCGGCAAGGAACTGGTGGCGCGCGCCCTGCATCGGCATAGCCCGCGCTCTGCCAAGGCTTTCGTCGCGCTCAACACGGCGGCGTTCACCGCCGATCTCCTGGAGTCCGAACTGTTCGGCCATGAAAAAGGCGCATTCACCGGCGCCGATACGCTGCGCCGCGGACGCTTCGAACAGGCAGACGGCGGCACGCTGTTTCTCGACGAAATCGGCGACATGTCGCCGGCGCTGCAGACCCGGCTGTTGCGCGTCCTCGCGGAAGGCGAATTCTATCGGGTCGGCGGGCAGACACCGGTCAAGGTCGATGTGCGCGTGATCGCGGCCACCCACCAGGATCTCGAGGCGCGCGTGAAATCCGGACATTTTCGCGAAGATCTCCTGCACCGGCTCAATGTCATTCGCATCGAAATCCCGCCGCTGCGGGAGCGGCGCGAAGATATTCCGGAATTGTTGCGCCACTATCTGTCGGTTGCCGGCCAGGAACTCGGGGTCGAGCCGAAAATATTGACGACACCGGCGGAAACCGCGCTCGTGACCTTCGACTGGCCCGGCAACGTGCGCCAGCTCGTGAACGCCTGCCGCCGGCTCACGGTGACCGCGCCTGGACGCGAAGTTCGGGCCGAGGACATTCCTCCCGATCTCGGCGGCGCCACCGCCGGCGAGACCCGGAATCACGACTGGATGGCGAAGCTCTCGCACTGGGCGGAGCAGGAGCTGGATGCGGGAACGCTGCGACTGCTGGATCAGGCGGTGCCCGAAGTGGAACGAATATTGATCCGCGTGGCCTTGCGCAAGGCTGACGGCCTGAAGCAGGATGCGGCGAAACTCCTGGGCTGGGGCCGCAATACCCTGACCCGCAAGATGAAGGAGCTGGGCATGGAAGGCCTCAACTAGCCCGAGAGACTTCGGCCAACGCCACGGACCTTGCGGCGCGGCGCGCTTATAATTCAAGTAACCGGGAAATGTTTCACATCGTGCTGTTCGAACCGGAGATTCCGCCGAACACCGGCAACTCCATCCGCTTGTGCGCGAATACCGGTGCCGCTCTTCATTTGATAAAGCCGCTGGGCTTTCGACTCGACGACAAGAGCCTGCAGCGCTCGGGACTCGACTACCACGATTTGGCCGCCGTAAAAGTTCATCCGAACCTGGATGCCTGCATGCTCGACCTGAAGGATGCGCGTTGGTTCTGCGTGGAGACCGGGGCGCGGCGCTGCTATAGCGACGTCGCCTTTCAAGACGGCGACGCGTTCCTGTTCGGACCGGAAAGCCGCGGACTGCCGCCCGCTGTGCAGGCTTTGGTCGGCCCCGAGAATTCCCTGTTCATCCCGATGCGGGCCGGCAGCCGCAGCATCAATCTCTCCAATGCCGTGGCAATCGTTGCCTTCGAGGCCTGGCGTCAGATCGGCTTCGCAGGCCGCTAACCCCGATTCCAGGGCCTCAAGATTCGCCGCACCGGGTCGTTCACCGTCGCCGTGACCGCGGGGTCCAGCAACCGGCGCCGGCGCAGATGGCGAATCGCGGTCTGAACCGTGGACTTCGACAAGCCGGTGCGCGTGGCGATGGTCTGCAGGCTGACCGAAACCGAGTCGCGCTTGGCGGCTGCGGCGCGGTGCAATAAAAAAAGATAAACGACGAATGTTGCCGGACGGCGATCATGTCCCACCAGGTCGGGCATCAGCACGTCCACCACATAGCTGTCCAAGTTGAAGCGCTGCATCGATAATTACTATACCGATAATCGGCACGACGCAGGCCGGATTTGTTGAATAATCCCCGCGCTTCGCCAGGCTCTCAATGGAGGTTTTGCATGATTACCCAGCTCAAGTTCGCCGGCATACCCACCAAGGATCAGGACCGGGCGCTCAAGTTCTATACCGAGAAACTGGGCTTCGAGGTGGCCACCGATCAGGTCTTCAACGAGAAACAGCGCTGGATCGAGCTGCGGGTAGCGAATTCCGCCACCCGCGTGGTGCTGTTCACTCCCGAGGGCCACGAAAGCCGCATCGGCACGTTTTTCAACGGTTCATTCGCCTGCGACGATGTGGCCGCGACCTACCGGCAGCTCACCGCACGCGGCGTGGAATTCGTCTCCGGTCCCGAAAAGCAGCCCTGGGGCGAATTCGCCGTGTTCAAGGATCCCGACGGCAATCAGTTCGTATTGTCGTCACCGTAAGCGCGTTCAATTGGCCGCGACTTTGCTTCCCGCTTTCTGCACGCCGATCCAGCTGTCGGTGCGCGAGTCCAGGAGATCCAGCGGCAGGACTCCGCCGTTCAGCATCTCGTCGTGAAAGCTGCGGATATCGAACTTGGCGCCCAGCTCCTTTTGCGCACGGTCGCGCAACTCGCGAAACTTCAGCTGCCCGAGTTTGTAGGAGAGCGCCTGCGCCGGCCAGGCAATGTAGCGGTCGGTCTCCGACTGGATGGTGGGCTCATCCACCGCTTCATATTTGCGGAAGAAATCGACCACCTGATCGCGGCTCCAGTTTTCGGAATGCAGGCCGGTATCCACGACCAGGCGCACCGCGCGGAATAGCTCGCTGCTCAAGCGGCCATAGTCGCTGATCGGGTCCTGGTAGAACCCGACTTCCTTGCCGAGCTGCTCGGAATACAGTGCCCATCCCTCGATGTAGCCGGAGTTGCCGGCGTGCTGGCGAAATTTCGGCAATCCCGTCATTTGCTGCGCCACCGACTGCTGCATGTGATGTCCCGGTATGCCTTCGTGATAGGCGGTGGCCTCGTCGTCGACCAGCGTGCGGTGCGCGAAATTGGAAGTGGCGACCACGACGCGCCCGGGGCGTTTGCCGTCGGGAGTGCCGGTTTGATAATGCGTGGCTGCCGCGGCCTGAAACTCCGGAATGGACTCGATGGTTACCGGCGATCCTGGGATATAACGGAAAAGATCCTTGAGTTTGGGCTGCATCTGCGCGATGTATTTGCGGAAGTCGTCCAGAATCTGGTCGGACGAGGTGGGGATGTACTTGGCGTTGGTTTTCAGCGATTCGCGGAACGAGGCCAGATCCTTGAAGCCCAGGCTCTTGGCGATGGCCAGCATGTCGGCCTGGATGCGTTCGATCTCGTGCAAACCGATCTCGTGAATCTGCGATGGAGTCAGATTGCTGACCGTGGTGCGGCTGCGTATGTCATTGAGATAGCGCTCCTTGCCGTCGGGCAGCGACTCGACGCTCAAGGTGGTGCGGCCCTGGGGCGCATATTGCGTGGCTATGAACTCCGCGAAGTTCTTGTACGCCGGAAGCACCTCGTTGACGACCGCATCGGTGATCGCCTTGCTCAATCGCTGCTGGTCCTCGGCCGGAATGGACGCCGGGAATTTCTTGGTCGGCAGCAGAAACGGGTCGGCCGCTATCACGCCCTCACACTGGGCCGGAATCTTTTCGATGAGAAACCGCACTGGCATGAGCTTGTCCGCTTGTCCCTGGCGAAGCATGGCCTCGGTCTCGGTGAACACGCGCGGTATCTGGTGCAGGCGCGCAATGTAATCCTCATAGTGCTTGACGGAATCAAGCGGAGCGGACAACGGCAGATCGGCAAGGCGCAGATGCGGCCCGTCCATCTGATTCACCGGCATCTCGTATTCCTTGAATTTGAAATTGGCGTTGCGCTGCGTGAGCGCCCGCAATAAAACTTCGTGGGAGACGGTGTCCTGGTCTGCAAAGCCGGTGGTTGAAATCGCATTCAGGCGTGCAAGATAGCTCTCGTCGCGCTCATGCTGGCGCAGTATGGCCGCGGGAGAGTAATCATCGAGGCGATCGTTATATCGATAGTCGCCGATGGCGGTGGCGCGTTCCGGATGCGCGAGCAGTTCGGCCTGGTAGTAATCCTCGAACAGAGCGTTCTGCGCCTCGAGCCGCGATGCAACGGAATTCGATGTGCAGGCTGCCGCAAAACAGCCGGCGATCAGACAAGCAGCGGCGGATTTGCGCGTTGCGCGGGCGGCAGCCGGAGCCGCCGGCATCGTGGGAAGGCCGCTCATTTGGCGGAGGCCGGGAACGCCGGCAATTTATCGATGTCGCGCGCATCGTGTTGAATGATGACGCTGGCGTGCAAATTCGCCGCCAGTTTTTTGAAGCGATCCAGCGACGCCAGGGTGTCGGCGCGGTTGGTGTTGAATGTCGGCACGCCGTTGCTGTCGTAGTTCTCGCGGAAATGCGCCAGGTCGCCGCTGATCAGCACGTATCCTGAGTCTTTGAGCTTCACCATGAGGCTGTGATGGCCGGGCGTGTGCCCCGGCGTATTCAGCATGATCACGCTGCCGTCGCCGAATACATCCTTGTCGCCGGCCAGCGGCTCGACCTTCCCGCCGCCGCTGATCCAATGGGCGAAATTCGCAGGATTGGCAGCTGGATTCGGCTTCGGATCATTCAGCACCTCCCAGTCGCCCTTGCCGATCAGCAGCGTCGCTTGTGGGAAGGACGCTACCTGACCCACGTGGTCGCCGTGGTAGTGGCTGATGCCGACGAAGCTGATCTGCGCGGGCGTGAGGTTGAGCTTCGCCAGCTGCTCCACCAGGCTGGCCGCAGGCGATGTGGGCAACGGTTTTTCGGGGTTGGCCGCCGGATTGCCGGTGTCCCACACCATGTAGTCGCTGCCATGCTTGATCAGGTAGCAGCTGAAAGTGAGTTGAATCTTCAATCCAGGAAACGCCGCGACATCGGAAAAGCGGCTCACATCGGCTACCGTGGTGGTCTTGCCGCACTCGAGTCGGGTCAACGACACATCCGCCGCCGATTGCGCCGCCGCCGGCATCGCGGCAATGACGGCACTCACGATGAGCGCCGCGCCGGCATATTTTCCAAGATTCATGTGCTGCTCCCCTTTAGGTTCAAGATGTTAAAGACCCGCACCAGTCATTCAGGTTCCGAACGCAGTTCCCGTCCCATGAGCGCCTGTACCGCCGCTCGGACCGGCTTGTTCTCGTAAACGATTTGGTAAATCTCCCGGCAGATGGGCATTTCCACGCCGAGGCGCTGCGCCACGTCGCGGACGGCGCGCGCCGCAGCCACTCCCTCCACGACCTGATGAATGCCGCTCTCAGCCTCCGCCGGCGACTCGCCCCGTCCCAGCGCCAGGCCGAAACGGCGGTTGCGGGATTGGTCGTCGGTGCAGGTGAGCACCAGGTCGCCGAGGCCCGCGAGGCCCATGAAGGTTTCCCGCTGCGCTCCGTGCTTGACTCCCAGGCGCATCATCTCCGCGAGGCCGCGCGTGATCAGCGCCACGCGCGTGTTGGCGCCGAATCCCATGCCATCGGCAATTCCCGAGCCTATGGCAATCACATTCTTCACCGCACCGCCGACTTCCACACCCATGATGTCGCTCTGAGTGTAAGCGCGGAAACTCGGACCCGACAGGCTTGAGGCGAGCTCCCTGGCAAACTGTTCGTCGCGCGAGGCCACCGTCATTGCGGTGGGCAGTCCCGCGCCGACCTCCCGGGCAAACGTGGGACCGGACAGCACCGCGCCAGGGCGCGCGCCCAGGACCTCGCGCACAACCTGGTGGGGCAGCATTCCCGTCGCAAACTCGAATCCCTTGGTCGCCCAAGCGATGCGCGTCTCCGCGCCCAAGTGCGGCCGTATCCGTTCCAAGGTTTCGCGAAATGCATGCGAGGGCACCGCAATCAGCACATCGCGCGCATCCTCGAGCGCATCCGCCAATTCAGCGGTGATGCTCAGCATGTCGGGGAAAGAAGCATCCGGCAGGTAGCGTTGATTGCTTCGGCCAAGGCGCATGGCGTCGAGCTGCGCCGCGTCGCGACCCCACAGCCGGGTGGGGTGTCCTTCGCGAGCCAGCAGAATGGCGAGTGCCGTGCCCCAACTGCCGGCGCCAACAACCGTCATCGGTTCCGCGCCCCGGGTCTGCATACTTAAGGCGCGCTCCTAGTTGACCAGACCCGCTTGCGGCGGCTCCGCCGCCTGGGCGAACAAGGCATCGAAGTTGACCAACGGCAGGACAAAATTCGGAAAGCCGCCCTTGATGATCAGGTCCGAAATGACTTCGCGCGCAAATGGAAACAGCACGCTCGGACAGAAGCTGCCGATCAGGCGTTTCAAGTCCGCGGTCGATGCGCCGATGATGGAAAACATTCCGGCTTGCTTGACCTCCACCAGATACAGCGTCGCATCGCCCTGTTTCGCCTCGACGGTGATGGTCAACAAAACCTCGCGCACCTCCGGCGCCAGTTCCTCCACCGAGGTATTCATGTTGAGTTGAAACTTCGGTTCCCAGGCCTGATTGTTCGGCACACGCGGACCGTGCGGCGACTCGTACGAGCAATCCTTCAAGTAGACGCTCTGCAAGCTCACTTGTACGCCGCCGGCATTCGGATCCGTTTCCGCCGTTCTAACTTCGTTCATCCTGCCCCCTGAATTAACCGATCCAACTCGCCGTCGCGCTCCAGTGCGAACAGCTCGTCGCACCCGCCGATATGTTTGTCGCCGATGAAGATCTGCGGAACCGTGAGCCGGTCGCTGCGGGCAACCATCTCCTCGCGAAACTTGACGTCCTCTTCAACGTTGATTTCGTTGAAGGCGACATTCTTCTGCGTCAGCAGGCCCTTGGCCCGCTCGCAATACGGACACCAGTCCGCTACGTAAAGAGTAACGGCCGGCGGGGTCATTTCGAACTACTCTTACCCCCGGATGCCGCCTTCGCCAGGGGCATGTTGTCCTTGACCCAGGCATTGAGTCCGCCCTGAAGATTGAATACCTTGGTGAAGCCGAGCTTGATCAGCGCGCGCGCAGCGCTTGCGCCATTGACGCCGTTGTCGCAGTAGGTAATGACATTCTTATCGCGCCATTTCTTCAAGCTATCCGCCTGTGAGGCGAGCTCGGCCAGCGGCACATGGCGCGCGTCGCCGATGTGTCCGGCATCGTAGAATTCCTTGGCGCGCAAATCGATCACCAGGGCGCCTTGATTCATGAGCCTGACCGCCTGCATGGCGCTCAACGCGGCAAACGCCTGCACCCGGGCGCGAAGCTCGTAAACCAGCACCACCACGGCGGCCGTCACGGCGGCGGCCGCAAGATAGGGATGATTGCCAATGTATTCTAAGAGTCGCTGCATGCGTCGCTGTTAAGGGATTTTCGGGCGCGCAAGTATAGCAGCGGCCACAAGGCTTGTATGCTTGACCGTAACATGAAGGCCTTGCAGTGAATCGGATGTTTCGCAGCCTGGGCGCGTGCGCCGCCTTGACAGCGCTGCTGTGCGCAAACGGCTGGTGCGCGGCGGTGGAACCCACGGATGCAGCGCACGCGGACGCCGCAAAAGCCCGGCTCGCGGCGGTGCGCGCGCGAATCGCCGAGTTGACAAATCGCATCGGCATCGACCTCAAGCAGCGCGACGCCATGAGCGCGCGCGTTCGCGAGGCGGAACTGGTCATTGCCGCGAAGCGGCAACACCTGGACGAGTTGCACACGTCCGAGCTTGCCGCGGAGCGCCGCCGCTCGGAATTGCGAGCCGAGCAGGGGCGCGCGCAAAACCTGCTGCAGTCGCAGCAGGCGTCGCTGGCCGCGCAATTGCGCGAGGCCTACATGATCGGCCGTCAAGATGAACTCAAGCTGCTGTTGAATCAAAGCGATCCCGCCGGCCTCGGCCGCACTCTTACCTACTACGGCTACTTCGCCCAGCAGCGCAGCGCCAAGATCGAGACCATCAGAATCGAGCAGGCGCGGCTTTCGCTGCTGGTCGCGCAGATCGAACAACAAACACAAAAATTGCAGGGTCTCGAGGAGGATGCCAACCGCGAAATAGCGGGTTTGCAGCGCGCGCGCGCCGAACGCAGCGAGGCGGTTGCCGCGCTCACAAAAAAATTGGCGAGCGGCAACCAGCAACTCGGCGATTTGAAGCGCGAGGAACAGGCGGTCGAGTCGCTGGTGGCGGAACTCGCACGCGTCATGCAGGACTTCCCTGTCGACGCGACGCAGAGCTTTGCGGCAATGCGCGGCCGGTTGCCCTGGCCGGTACTCGGGCGCGTGAGCGCGCGCTATAACGCAGCCCGGGACGGCAACGCCGGCGGTGTGCGCTGGAACGGAGTGATGATCGATGCGGCGCGCGGCGCGAAGGTGCGGGCGCCGTTCTTTGGCCGCGTGGTCTATGCCGACTGGCTGCAGGGCCTTGGACTGCTGCTCATCATCGGCCACAGCGGCGGCTACATGACGCTGTACGGACATGCCGAGGTCCTCTACAAGTCCGTCGGCGACTGGGTCGCGCCCGGCGATGTGATCGCCGCCTTGAATGATGGCGCCGGCGCCGAGCCGCAGCTCTATTTCGAGATTCGCGAGGGGCGCAAAACCGTGGATCCAAAGGCCTGGCTGAGGACCATCCCATGATTGCAGAAGACCCTCGCATAGTGAGAAATACCGGCTGGCGGCGCGCCTTCGGCGCACGTATGCTGCGAATCTCATGATCAAGAAACCCGGCAATTTCCTGATGCTCACCATCGGCATCGCCATTGGTCTGTCGCTCGGGCTGACGCACGGCGTCATGGCCGGCAAGCAGGGCCTGGGCGCCGATCTTCCTTGGGCTGACGCCCGCACGCTGGCCGAGGTGCTGGAGCGCGTGAAGCATGATTATGTGAATCCGGTGGATGACCATCAGCTGCTGCAGGCGGCGATTCGCGGCATGGTGTCCTCGCTCGATCCCTATTCGGCGTATCTCGACGGCGAGGAATACGACGAACTCAAGATCAGCAGTTCCGGCCGCTATTCGGGTGTCGGCATCGAAATATCAATCGAGGATGAACAGGTCGTCGTGATCGCGCCCTTCGACGGGTCGCCTGCGGCAAAGGCGGGGATCCGCACCGGCGATGTCATCGTGACGATCGACGGAGTCGCCGTGAACACCGGCGCCCTGGCGGACACCATTGGGCGCATGCGCGGTCCGGAAGGCACGACCGTCAAGATCGGCATCATGCGCGACGGCGTCGCGGAACCCTTGTTGTTCACGCTGAAGCGCTCGCGCGTCGATTTGCACAGCGTGCGGGCGGAAATGATCGAATCCGGCTACGGCTACGTGCGCATTTCGCAGTTCAGCGAAACCACCGGCGATGAATTGGGTGCGGCGCTCAAGGATCTGCGCAAACGCAACGGCGGCGAGCTTATGGGCTTGGTGCTCGACATGCGCGACAACCCGGGCGGCGTACTGGAGGCGGCGGTGGCGGTGGCCGACGCGTTCCTCGAAAGCGGTGTTATCGTCACGGCGAAGGGCCGTACTCCCGATTCCAAATTCGAGATGGATGCGACACCGGGAGATGCGCTGAACGGCGCGCCGATCGTGGTGCTGGTCAACGGCGGCACGGCTTCGGCGGCCGAGATCGTCGCCGGCGCGCTCAAGGATCAGCATCGCGCCAAACTCATGGGACGCACCACCTTTGGCAAAGGATCGGTGCAGACCATCGTGCCGCTGGCCGACGACCGCGCCGTCAAGCTCACCACCTCGCTGTATTACACGCCCTCCGGTGCGTCCATCAATCATCGAGGCATCGCGCCCGACATCGAGCTGCCGCGCGACCTCACGCCTCCGGCGGCGGCCGGCCCCGCGGCACCGCCTGCGCTGCAGCGCGACGCCGAGGTCAGGCGAGCCATCGAGGAACTGAAGACGTCGCCAAACGCACACCAGCGGCCGGTGACCACGGCCCAGGTCAGATAAGCCCTTGCGCAGCACTCGGTCCATCGAAATATTGTGTCTGGTGCTGGCGGCGCTGGTGCTGATCTGGTCAGGGGAGCTGAGCCGTGAACTGTGGCCGGTCTTGTCCCTGCTCGCGGCGTTCGGCGCCGCCATCGTCGTGTTCCGGGCGCGCCATTTTCTTCCGGGGCGCACGCTACCCAAGCTGCTGATCGAATCCTGGTCGATGCTGATCTTCATCACCGGGGTGCTGTGGTTCACGGGCAAGGGCGCGAGCCCGCTGCTCAACCTCTACTTGCTGCCCATCATCTTGAGCGCGCTCACCCTGGGCCGCCTGGTCACGCTGCTGCAGGTGGCGGTGATTGCGGTGTGCCATTTCCTGCTCGCCGCCGCGACGCCGGGCGTGGATGTGATTTCGCTGCTGTACGCCAGCCAGGTGGTGGGGCAGATTGCACCGTTTCTGCTGGTCGCGTATCTGACCACGACGTTGTCGGCGGACATCACGGAGGCGCGCGAACGCATCGAGAATCTGGCGCAGACCGATTCGCTCACCGGCCTTTACAACCCGCGCATGTTCAACGAACTGTGGCAGCGCGAACACGGCGCCGCCGAGCGCAACCGCGGCATGTATTCGCTCCTGATGATCGACATGGACAAGCTCAAGGAAATCAACGACGCATTCGGCCACGAGGCGGGGAACAGCGCGATCACGCTGGTGGCGCAATGTCTGCAGCGAAGCATCCGCACTACCGATCATGCCGCCCGTTTCGGCGGCGATGAATTCGCCGTGCTGCTGCCGGGCGCCTCGCCCGAGGTGGCGGAGGCCGTGATCAAACGCGTGCGGCACAACGTCTACAAGACCACACTGGACCTGCGCTCGCGCATGATCCGCTGCAGCGTCAGCATCGGCGTCGTCAACTACCCCAAGGACTCGCGCGACTTGCGCGAGCTATTGAGCCTCGCCGAACACAAGATGTACCGCGACAAGGAATTGCGCCGAACCCCCGGCGCTGAGGCAAATGCCTGAAAAAATTGGACTTTTGCAGAAATAGTGGCAAAGTTAGCGCTACATCACGCCGCGGCGTGATTAACATATGGTGTGCTTCAATTGTTTTGGTTTATCCCAAAGGGATGGTTAATGCGGTTATTCAATAGAGACGATTCGCGACGGTCTGCAGCACGCCTTCTGGCAATTCGCGCCCTCGCCGGGGTTTTTCTCGGCATTCTGGCCTTCCACGCCACCGCCAAGGACATCACTGAGCCGAAGCTAAAGTCGAGCTCGGTGCTCATCGTCGACGAAAGCGACTCATCCGTTCTGTACGCGCGCCACCCGGATGTGGCCGCGCCGATCGCGTCCATCACCAAGCTGATGACTGCGCTGGTGGTATTGGAGGCCAGGCAGCCGCTCGATGAACCCATCGAGATCACGGATGCGGACCGGGACTTCCCCAAGGCGGCGTTTTCCAGGCTGACCGTGGGCGCCACGCTGACGCGGGGAGACCTCATGCACCTGGCGCTGATGGCCTCGGAAAATCGCGCCGCGCACGCCCTGGGGAACAACTATCCTGGCGGCATGCCCGCCATGGTATCCGCCATGAATGCGAAAGCCGCGGAATTGGGCATGACCAACGCGCACTTCGTGGATTCGACCGGACTTTCGAGCCAGAACGTGGCGAGCCCGGAGGACCTGACCAAGCTGGTGATCGCCGCCTCGAAAAACAGCACCATTCGCGCGTATTCGACCGACAAGAATTATGCGGTGCGGGTTCGCCGGCACTTGATCGAATATCGCAATACCGACAACCTGGTGGCCAATCCCGCCTGGAACATCATCGTGCAGAAGACCGGCTATATCGCCGAGGCCGGCAAGTGCCTGGTGATGGCGGCCGTCATCGAAGGCCGCTCGGTGGTGATCGTGCTGCTCGATTCGCTGGGCAAGTACACCCGCGTCGCGGACGCGAAAAGGATCAAGATGTGGATGGAGGCGACCGCCGGTGCCAGCTCCAAGCCTCGACTTCAGGTATCGATGCGTTAACCCCTAAAGGCCGCGCCCGCCGCTAGATGACAACACGGCCGGCATTCTTCAGACTGCCTGCCACTAACGGGGGTAAGTATGCGCGTGCCACTACTCTGCATTGCGTGGGCGATCCCGATACTGGCCTTACCGGCGGCGGGCGCCGACCGGGCCCTGTCGGTCACGATCTACAACGATGATCTCGCGCTTGTCCAGGACCAGCGGGACATCGATATAAAGGGCGGCCGCCAGCGCATCGAATTCCAGGACGTATCCGCGCAGATCCGGCCGGAAACCGTGTCGCTCGCAGCCGCCGATATCGGCATCGTCGAGCAGAATTTCGACTTCGATCTGCTGACTCCGGCCAAACTGATGGAAAAGGCGGTAGGCAAAGAGGTCACGATCGTCCGCGTGAATCCGGCGACCGGCGCCGAAACCAGGGAATTAGCCCAGGTGCTCGCCACCAACGGCGGCGTGGTCTTGAAGATCGGCCAGCGCATCGAGGTGCTGCGCGATGATGGGCTGCCGGTGCGCGTGATCTTCGACAAGGTGCCGGATAACCTGCGCGCGCGTCCGACGCTGTCCGTCACCGTGATCGGCGCGCACGCCGGAACCCGCCGCGCCACCTTGAGCTATCTCACCCCGGGTTTGGGCTGGAAGTCAGACTACGTGGCGCTCTACAACGAGGCCGACGGCAAAATAGATGTGCAGGGCTGGGTGACGCTGACAAATTCCAGCGGCACCACCTATGACAATGCGCAGACCCTGCTGGTCGCCGGGTCGCCTGCCTCAGCCGATGGCGGGAGACCGGCGGTGTACCGGCCGCAGCCGCGCCGCGGGACGTTGCAGGAAGCGGGAACCGAAAGCGGCAGCCGCGAGCGTCTGGGCGACTTCTATTTGTATCCGCTCGGCGAACGCACCACCATCGCCAACCTGCAGACCAAGCAGGTGAGTTTTCTCGACGTGCAGGGCGTGCCTGCGGAGCACGGCTACGAATATCGCAATCGCTGGCTGGGCACGGCCGAAACCCCGATCAGCGCCAAGAGCGTCTACAGCTTTTCCACCAGCGCGCATGCGGGCCTCGGCGATCAGCTGCCGGCGGGAATCCTGCGCTTCTACATGCGCGACAAGCGCGGCGACCCGCAGTTCATCGGGGAAAGCCGGATCGATCACACGCCGATGGGATCGACGCTGTCGCTCGCCACCGGGGATGCCTTCGACGTCAAGGTCCATGCGATCGTCGACAAGCGCACGCGCCTCGCGGTGTTCGACTGGCAGACCGACATGCGCTACGAATTGACCAATGCGCTTCCTAAGGCCGTGGTGGTCAAATTGATTCAGGACGGTCTGTGGGGCGACTCCAGCATCAAAAGCGAGAGTCAAAAGAGCACGCGACGCAGCGCTGATGCGGCCGAGTGGGCTGTCACAGTGCCCGCCAACGGCAAGGCCACGCTGACGGCCAGCTTCGAAACCAAGTATTAGGAGCCTGTCCGAGTATGCATGCGCGCAGCGCAATGTGGCTGCTGGGTCTGGGGTTGGCAGCGCCCGCCGCCGCCGATGTTCTGGCGGAGCAACCCTCGGATCTTTCGGTAACGGTGTACCGTGCGCCCTATCGCAATTCGGGTTCGATCAATCTCAATGATCTGGAAGGGTTTGCGCTGGTGAGCGAGACCCGCACCGTGAATCTGCCCGCAGGCGTGAGCCGGCTGAAATTCGAAGGCGTCGCGGATGGCATCGAACCGGCCAGCGCCATTGTCACGGGACTGCCCCGCGGCGTCATCGAAAAGAATCGCGACGCGAAGTTGTTGAGCCCGGCGGCCCTGATCGAAGCGGCGCTCGGCAAACCGGTGGAACTGCTGCGCAGCAACCGCAAGACCGGCAAGACGGAGCGCTTGGTCGGTACCCTGCTGTCGGATGCGAACGGAGTGTTGTTCCAGACCGCGCAGGGCATCGAAGCCCTGCGCTGTTCGGGGCTGACGGAAACCTTCAGCTTCGAGCCGGGCGGCGCATTGTCGGCCCATGCGACCCTGTCGGTGCTGGTGAGGAGCCCGCGGGCGGAAACCCGGCAGGTGACGCTTTCCTATCTTGCGCGCGGCTTCGACTGGGCGGCGGACTACAGCGCGACGCTATCGGCCGACGGCCGCCGAATCGATCTCGGTGCCTGGGTGACGCTGGCCAACTCCAACGGCGTGGGATTTCCCGCCGCGCGCACCTTTGTGGTGGCCGGCAAACTGAACCGCGAAAACGGCGAGGTGCAGCCCATCGATGTGGGCGGGCCCATTCTGGCGCAATGCTGGCCGCGCGGTTCCACCTCCGATTCGCCCGTGACCTTACGCGTGTACGCCGGGATGCACCGCGAGGCCTTGGCGGCGCCCATGGCGGCGAACGCTATGAGTGTGCAGGAGGTTGCGGTCACGGCGGCGAAGCAAGTCGAGGCGGAACAACTCGGCGATTTGAAGCTGTATCGAGTGCCTGACCGCACCACGGTGGCCAGCCGCCAATCCAAGCAGGTGCGCCTCATGGATCGATCGCAGGTGCCGATCACCATGGTCTACGGCGCCGATTTTCCGGCGAACGCAACAGCCCCTGCCGCCCCGGCCTACCGGGTGATCAGAACCATGAACAGCGCGGCCAATCACCTGGGCCTGGCCTTGCCGTCCGGCAAGGTCGCGGTATTTGCGCCGCATCAGGGCGAGTCCCTGCTCGAGCACGAGTCCGGCATGCGGGATATCGCCGTCGACGAAGAACTCGAGATCGACATGGGATTGAGCGCCGATGTCTCAGTCTCGGTGCTCAAGGAGTCGAGCACCATCGACTCGGCCCACGCGCAAATGCTGCCGCTGCTCCCGGGCGTCACGCTGCGGGGGCTCAAGGTGGACGATGTCAGCCGGGTCGACATCAGCAACGCACGCCCGACCGCCATTCAATTCGAACTGCGCCTTAAAGTAGCCCCCGGCGCGCGCGTGATCCGCGCCGATCACCCGATGGGCGCCAAGAATGGCCGCCCGATATTCCGGCTCGAGATCCCCGCCAATGGAACCGCGACGCTGCGCTATCAAACCGAGCACAGCACCGACCGGGTGATAAGGCAGGGGTGAACTTCGACGCTAGTCACGGTCGAACTCAAGGTGGATGTCCTACAATAAGCCCGCAATGTTAGCCGACCCGCCCGCACCGACACGACCGCGATGGTGAGCAGCCGCCAATCGCGGATCAAGAATTATTTCGCCGAGAGCCGGCTGTTCACGATCCGCAGCATCGTCGCGGGCATCATCGCCACGGTGCTGCTGCTCGCCGTGGCGGGGCGGCTGTTTTATCTGCAGGTGCTCAAATTCGATTATTACTCGAATCTCTCCCAAGGCAACAGCATCCGCAATGAGCCGATCCCCCCCAGCCGCGGGCTGATTCTGGATCGTCGTGGCGTGGTGCTCGCCGACAATTTTCCGGCTTTCAATGTCGAACTGGTCCGCGAACAGGTGGGGGACTTGAAGGCGCTTGACGCCGCGCTCGCCCAGCTGGTGAGCATCGGCCTGCTGCACGCCGACGAGGTCGGCAGCATTCGGCGCACGATCCTCGTGCACAAGGTGTACGAAAGCGTGCCGGTCAAGCTGCTGCTGAACGAAGAGGAGATGGCGCGGTTTGCGGTGCATCGCTATCAATTCACCGGCGTGGACATTCGCGCGCGGCTGGCGCGCCACTACCCGCTGCGCGAAATCGGTGTCCACGCCATCGGTTACGTCAGTGCGATCAATGCAGAGGACATGAAGCAGATCGACAGCGCCGAGTACGCCGGTACCAGCCTGATCGGCAAACTCGGTGTCGAGGGCGCCTACGAGGCGCAGCTGCATGGCAAACCCGGCTTCAAGGAAATTGAGGTCAATGCGGCGGGCCGACCGGTGGAGAAGCAGGGCGGCTATGCATCCAAGCTCAATACCCGTTCGCCGGTGGCCGGCGAGGATTTGATTCTGGGGATGGACGTGCGCGTGCAGAAAGTCGCCGAGGAGGCCCTGGTCGGCAAGCGCGGGGCGGTGGTTGCGCTCGATCCCAGGACCGGCGATGTCATCGCGCTTGCCAGCACCCCGGGCTTCGACCCGAATGATTTTGTCCGCGGCCTTTCGGTCGCGCAATACGGCGCGCTGTCGAACAACATCGATGTGCCGCTGCTGAATCGCGCGCTGCGCGGCGCCTATCCGCCGGGTTCCACCGTCAAGCCCCTGTACGCGCTGGCGGCACAGAAATACAACATCATTTCACCCCTGCAAGAGGAATACTGCCCCGGCGTTTTCACGCTGCGCGGCAGCGCGCATGAATATCGGGACGACAAGAAGCATGGCACCCTGGACATGCGCAGGGCCATTTCCGTTTCCTGCGACGTGTATTTTTTCAGGGCCGCCGAAAAAATGGGCATCGAACGCATGGCGCCGTTCATGACAACATTCGGCTATGGCGTGCTGACGGGCATCGATATTCCGGGCGAGAAGCCCGGGCTGTATGCGTCCCCGGAGTGGAAAAAGCGCGCATTCAAGAAAACCGCCGACCAGGTGTGGTTTCCCGGCGAAACAGTCAGCATGGGCATCGGCCAGGGTCCGATCACGGTAACGCCGCTGCAGCAGGCGCACTTCGCCGCCGAAATCGCGGAACGCGGCAAGATGATCGCCGCGCCGCGGCTGGTGACGGGGATGCGCCTCGCGGGCTCCACCACCATCGTACCGCGAGCTCCGCAGATGCTGCCGCCGATCGACATCGCCACGGAAGAGCAGTGGAACGTCGTGTATGACGGCATGTTGGGAGCCGTGTACGGACCGGGCGGCACCGCCTACGCCGTGGGCGTCGGCTCGAAGTACAAGATTGCCGGCAAGACGGGAACCGCCCAGGTGATCGCCATCAAGCAGAACGAGAAATATCACGCCAAGGATGTCGCGGAGCGCAATCGCGATCACGCGTGGTTCATTGCATTTGCGCCCGTCGAAGACCCGAAGATCGCGGTCTCGGTACTGGTCGAGAACGGCGGATTCGGCGCGACGGCGGCGGCGCCCATCGCGCGCAAAGTGCTCGATTCGTACCTGCTGGCGGAGGATGCGGTCACCGAGAAGCGGGCAACGCCCTAGGCCGGTAGCCGACCAGTGACATCAGTTCCGCTATACTTTGCGGACTTCGTCATGGCTGCGAATGAGCCGCCCACGGGAGGACGATGGCGGTGCCGCCTGATAACCGAATTACCCAGCTGCTGAACGCTTGGAGTAAGGGCGATTCGGGCGCGCTTCAGGACCTCACGCCGCTCATCTATGATGAGCTGAGACGTCTGGCGGCCCGGCAATTGCGCCGCGAACCCGCTGCGCAGACATTGCAAACCACCGGCCTGGTACACGAGGCGTTCCTCCGACTGGTGGATCAGCGGTCGCCGCGCTGGGAAAACCGTTCGCAATTTTTTTCCATCGCAGCCAGACTAATGCGGCGCATTTTGTTGGACCAGGCGCGCGCGCGTCTTGCAGAAAAGCGCGGCGCCGGCATTATCAACATCAGTATCGATGCCGCAGGCGCTACCCTCGAAGGGCTCGGCGAGAACCTGATGCTCGGGGCGCAGAGCGCCGCGGGCGCGGAGTCCGCGCACGCCAACCTCATCGGCATCGACTCTGCGCTGACACGGCTCGATGCGCTCGATCATCGGCAGGCGCAAATCGTGGAACTCAGGTTCTTCGGCGGCCTCACCGTGGAGGAGACCGCGCAGGTGCTCGAGATATCCAACGCCACCGTGAAGCGCGATTGGATGATGGCCAAGGCGTGGCTGGCCCGGGAGCTGGCAGGCGCGGAGCCATGAACGCGGCCAGCCGCTGGCAACGCGTGCGGGAACTGTTTCACGCTTGCATCGAATTGGACCAGGCGCAGCGCGACGCACTGTTGACACAGGCGTGCGCAGAAGATTCCGAATTGAAATCAGAAGTGGAATCTCTGCTGGCGTCGCTCGCGGCATCGAAGACCTTTATGGAGACGCCCGCGGCCGCGACATTCACCCCGAGCGATGAGCCATCGTGGATAGGACGCACGCTGGGCGCCTATAAGATCATCTCGCTGCTGGCAGTCGGCGGCATGGGCGAGGTGTACCGAGCCATCCGCGCCGACGGACTGTACCCTCAGGCGGTCGCCATCAAGCTCATCCGCCGCGAGCTTGCCGGCCAGGTCATGCTGAGCCGCTTTCGCGCCGAGCGTGAGATTCTGGCGGCACTACAGCATCCGAACATCGCGCGCATTTTGGATGCCGGCATTACCGAAGCGGGTCTTCCCTACATTGTCATGGAGCTGATTGAAGGCGAATCCATCGACCAATATTGCGAGCATCACGGTCTTTCGGTGCGGCAGCGCCTGGAGCTGTTCATCGAGGTGTGCGCTGCCGTTCACTTTGCACATCAACACTTGACCGTGCATCGTGACTTGAAGCCGGGAAACATCTTGGTCACGAATGACGGTGTGGTGAAGCTGTTGGACTTCGGCATTGCCAAGGTGCTGGACGCCGACGGTCCGGTGGAGGCGCTGACGTCGATGCACGCCATGACGCCCGAGTACTCGAGCCCGGAGCAAATTCGCGGCGAGCCCATTACCACGGCCACCGATATCTATTCGTTGGGCGTCGTTCTCTATCGTTTGTTGACGGGCAGCAGCCCCTATCGATCCTCGAACAACGACCCTTACGCGCTGGCCCGTGAGGTCTGCGACACGGAGCCCTTGAGACCGAGCGCCAATGTGGCCGAAGCGGCCACTTATAGTGGCCGCAAGCAATTGGCCGGCGACCTCGACAGCATCGTACTGATGGCTTTGAGGAAGGAGCGGGACAAACGCTATGAGTCGGTGCAGCAGTTCTCAGCCGACGTGCAGCGCTATCTGGACAATCGAACGGTCACGGCCCGGCCGCGCACTTGGGGCTACTCCGCCAGCCGCTTCATCGCGCGTAATCGAGCGGTATCGCTGGCGAGCCTACTGTTGATCATCGTGCTTGTCGCCGGAATTGTTGCGACACAACGGCAGGCAAAAATTGCCGCTGCCGAACGCGATCGCGCCCAACGGCATTTCGACAGCGTCCGGCAGCTCGCCAACTCCTTCATGTTCGACATGCACGATGAGATTGCCAAGCTGCCGGGTTCGATCAAGGCCCGCCAGCTGTTGGTCAATAAGGCGCTGACCTATCTCGATCTGCTGGCCAAAGAACCTGGAGGAGATCCGGCTTTGCAGTTGGAGCTTGCCGAAGCGTATATGCGCGTGGGCGGTGTGCAGGGTCAGATCGGTTACAACAATTTGGGCGATCACGCCGCCGCGCTCAGGAGTTTTCAGCAAGCGATAGCGCTCTTGGAACAGGCGCTCGGCCGCGATCCTGCATCGCGCCCGGAGTCCATACAATTGGCGAGGGCCTACAACCTCGCCAGTGCAAATCTGAAAGCTCTGGGACGACCTGCAGAGGAACTCGCGATGACTTCGAAGGAGATCGACCTCATGCAGCGAAGGCTGACGCTGTTTCCGGACTCCGTTGAAGTACTCGCGAGGGTGGGACAGGGCTTCTATCGAAGGTCGCAATTTCGCAGCGGGCATGGAGATCCAGCCGGCGCAACGGCGGATGCGCAGCGCGCCGTCGACCTCTATGAAAAAGTCGTCGCCAAGGATTCTGAGTATAAGTACCGCAACAATCTCGTCTTTGCTTATTCGAATCTCGGCGAGATTCAATTGAAAGACGGTGCCGCGGGCGGCCCCTCCAAAGGCATCGACTCTCTGCGCAAGGCGCTGGCGACGATGCGAGTCTTGGCGGCTGACAAGCAGGACGATGTCAACGCCCAGCGGCATCTCGCCGTGACCGCGGCTGAGTTGGGTGCATCACTGCTTGGCGTAGGCCAACCCCGCGAGGGGTTGCCCTACGTGGAAGAGACCCTGCCGATTTTTCAGGCCCTTTACGATGCCGACAAGACCAACCGCTTGGCGCGGTTGGATCTGGCGGAGACCCAGGAAAATGCCGGCAATCTATGGATTTCGCTGGGAGACCCGGCAAAGGCCGTGGATCATTGCCGTACCGCCGTGCAGCTGCTGGGCGCGCCCCCCATCCCGCCGGAGAGCGACCTGGAAATCAGCGCCGCCATGATTGAAGCACAGATGGATCTGGCGCAAGCGTATGCGTCGGCTGCGCGTGCAGCAGGCGCGTGGCCGAAGCGGAAGGAGTTTTGGCGCGAGGCACGGCTCTCGGCCAGCGCCTCGCTACAAACGGCGCAGACCATCGTCGCGAAAAAACCTGAAATTGCGGCGGACTATGCTGCCTTCATCGCCAAGGACAAGGAGCTATTGGCCCGGCACTGAATTGCCAGCTACTCGGGTGCGTGAGGATCAGGATCCAGGTGAGATATCCCATCGCATCCAATCGCCCGTGCAACGGGCTTGACCACTGACGCGTAGAGAGGCGCCGGTTCAAAGCCGCCAGCGAGGCGTGAATGAGCCCCTTTCTGGGCGTCTTGCGCGTCCTACAAATAGGTCCCCTAGCGAGTCGCCCCGATGTCCGCCATATCTGTCAAATATCTGAATTGGTTTGCCATCCTCCTCGGCATCGCGGTATCGGCGTGCCACAACGAGGACTTAAGCCCAACCTCGACGCCCGCTGCTGCGCCAATCACACCAGCCATGTATTCCGTGAGCGTCACGGTTTCCGGTCTTAACGGCACCGGCCTCGTGCTTCAGAACAACGGCGGCGGCGATGTCACGGTAACCTCCAATGGCGGCGTGACATTCGCCTCGACGCAGCTTTCTGGCAGCCCTTACGCCGTAACGGTTGCCACGCAGCCTGGCAGTCCCGACCAGACCTGCACGGTGGCAAACGGCTCCGGCATGATCGCCCAAGCGAGTGTGACCAACGTGAGCGTCACGTGCACCGACAACTACGTGCCGACCTATGCCCCGGCCCCGAAGGGTGATCCTCAGGGAACGGTAACAACCCAGCTGATCGATGCCGCAGGCGGCAGCCTCACCTCGGCCGACGGCCGCGTTACCCTCGATATCCCGGCCGGCGCACTTGCCGCCGCGACCACCGTCAGCATCCAGCCAATCACGAACACCACGCCGAATGGGCTCACCCTGAACTATCGCTTGGAGCCCGAAGGGACGATCTTTGCGGTGCCGGCGTCCTTGACATTTCACCTCTCGGCCACCGAGGCGCTTGCCATCGCCTCCACATATGTGACCACACAGCATGCAGACGGCCTGTGGTACTCGCAGCCCAACCAGCAGCGCGACAGCAACGCACAGACGGTGGGAGTGAGCACGAGCCATTTTTCTGACTGGGGCATTGCCCAGACCCTGTTGCTAAAGCCTGCGGAGCAGCGGGTAAAGACCAACTATGGGGCCAGATTCACCGCTGTGATTCTGGTGGTGAAACAGGAGAACGACGAACTCTCTGGTCCCGGCGAGGAACTTGCGTTGCCAGAGCCGGCGACACTTGACAAACAGATCAATGGCACCAAGGTATGGTCAGTCAACGGCATCGAGGGTGGGAACCCGCAAATCGGAGAAGTCAAGGATCCCGGCGATTTCACGGCGCCGAACAAGGCCCCCACCCCCAACAAGGTTACCGTCACCGCAACAGTAGAATTAGGCCGTCAGAAAGTCATTGGGCCGGCCGTGGCCGACATCTACGATCAGGAAATCTGGACCGGCACCACCGACATCACCCTGCTCGACGGCACCCAGATACACGCGGACGTCACCTTCGAGCAAAAGCCGGATCCCAGTGGGAGCGAAACCGAACTCCACTTCGTGGTGCAGTCGGGCCTGGTACGCGTCAAGGTTCCCGCGACCAGCGGCAGCGGCTGCGCGCAGTCGATTTCACCCGACAACCACCTCATCGCTGCTGCGGACGCCAACGGCGAAGGCGGCGACGGCACGATGATGCTGACTTACGACGTAAACAGCACCGGCCTGGACGATGCGAAGGTACAGGGCGGCGGGACGACGGCGTGGCCTGTAACCCTGACCGAAGAGTGCCCAGATGCGCCGCAAACCGTGGACACCACGGAGGCAGCTGAATGGTGGCCGTTCAACCCCGGGCAGACGCTAACGGCGACCAGCGGAGTGCTCGACGGCACGGTCAGCGACGCCTTGGCCAGCGGCACGATTCATTTCGTCCGCCAATAGATCGAAATTGATGAGCCCGAATTCCTCGCCCTTGCGCGTCTTTGAATAGGGCGATTCATTCCAAACTTAGGAGTGGAGGCAAACCATGTCCACCAAGTACGGGCGCTGGTTGATCGTGTGCGTGGCGATGGCGCGGCTGGTGCTGAATCACGCCGGCGCCGCGCCGGTGACGATTGGCATTCCCTTGCCGCAGGCGCAAGGCGTGGCAATGACGGAATCGATGCGCCAAAGCCTGATCAGTGAGCTCAAGGCCCAGTCCATCGATGCCGTGCCCTTGGACGCCTCAACCGGCGATCTAAACGCTGAGGTGCAGGCCAAACACTACACCTATGTGCTCTATACCCGGTTGGAACAAAAACACAGCATGGGCAGCGGAGTGTTCAGCAAGTTATCGCTGCTCACGCATGGGATTTCGCCCGACGCCATCGGCGCGGGGGGCGGTGCTGCAAGCGTCAAGCGCGGCGATACGCTAACTCTCGACTACCGCCTCATGGCGGCGGGGTCAAGTGATCCGATCAAGGCAGATACCTTAAGCGCCAAAGCCACTGCGGACGGACAAGATGTTGTGAGCCCTCTGGTCACGCAATTGTCTAGCGCCGTGGCTGCCGCAGCGCAGGGCAAAGATCGAGGCACGGCACTGGCGCAAGCCTCGACCCAAGCCGCGCCCACGGCATCCAGCGACACCCAGTCCTCGAGCAATGGTTCAAAGTTCGGAGGATTTTTCGGGCACAGAAGTATTTCGAGCACAAAGCCGACGGGAGGAGGCATGGGCGGCAGCATGGACTGCGCGAAGCTCGCCAGCATGCCGAACGCGCCCATGTCGGTTGAAGCTTGCGAGAAATTGCAGGGGACGCAGCAAGCCTACAACCAAGCCGCCTCCGACCCCTCCGCTCAGCGTCCGGGCGATGAGCAAATGAGCTGCGCGCAAATCACCGCGGAACTCAAGCAGCAACAGTACACGGCACAGGACAAAACCAAAGTCGCCGAGCTCGGCGCGACGACCAAGGAACAGCAACAGATCATCCACAAGGAAGAGGTGATCTTGGCGAAGCGGCAGGCCGAGGCGCAGACAGCCGTCGCCGCAGCGACTGCGGCGGACACTGCGACCGAACTCGCCACGGGAGGTTTGGTCAGCGGCCATGCTCTCAATGCGGTCGAAAAGACTCTCGACGCACAAGACAAAGTCGAAAAAGAAAGGGTCATGAGAGAGGATCTGCCCACCACGCAGAAGATGATCAGTCAGACCGCCGGTCTAGGCGCGGATTTTGGTCAGCAGCTGCAGGCAAATCCGCGCCTCGGGCGCTTGATGCAGCTGGCAGACTCCAAGCATTGCAAGGGGGGCGGCTGAGAGTCGAATCCCAGCGACGAAAAATGACTCAATGGGAAAATCGAATCGTCAAGTGCAGCCCGAAGTTTCGCGGTTCGCCCAATTGCGTGTACAGCTTGTTGGGAAAGTCCGGCGGCTCATCGCCGAAATAAAATCCGCGCACCGTATAGTTCTTATCCAGTAGATTCCGGCCCCAGAGATACGCCTCCCAGCGTTCGTTGCCCCAGCCGAGTTTTGCGTTCACCAAACCGTAGGCGCTGGAGCGGGTCCAATTCGGCGGCAGGTCGTAGAAAAATGCGCCCATGCCGGTGACATCGAGCCGGGCGTACGGGCCGCGCGGGTCTCGCCACGTCGCATTGAGCGCGGCATTCCAAGGCGGGGCGTGCGGCAGCGCCCGATCGGGAAACTCCACGCCGTTCTGCGCGAAGCCATGATATTGGCTTTGCAGCAGACCGAGAGAGGCCCCGAATTCCAACCTGCGCGCGGCCGCCCATTCGAGGGTGCTTTCCAGTCCGTAGTTGTAGCCCGATAGCGCATTGCCGGTATAGAAGATGAAGGTGTTGGGATTGCTCGGATCCAACTGCTCCCCGGTGAGCAGTTGTTCGCTGTGGCGGAGCATGTAGAACAGCGAAGTGTCGATCCGCAGCTGGCCGTCGTCGAGCTGCGCCTTATGACCCAGCTCCAGGTTCAAATCGGACTCAGGGGAGTACAGCAGTTGGCTGGCGGGCAGTCCCGGACTTAAATTGAATCCGCCGGCCTTGTAGCCGCGGGCGATGAGCGCATACAGGTGCTCACCCTCCGCGACCTGCGCGTCCACGGATGCATGGCCGCCCCAGAGATTTTCCGCAGGATTGAAATTGTTGGCGGTCGTCGGGGCATCGAGGTTGGTGGTGGTATCGTTGTAGTTGCTGGTGTGCCGCTCGCCCCGAAGGCCCAATGACCAGCGCACACCACGCCATAGATCGCCGTCCAGTTGCGCATACAGCGCGCCGTTGCGCGAGGTGTAGGCGCTCGATATCGCGGTCAGCGTGTCCGAGTTCTGCGTCGCATCGAAGGGATCGACATACAGCCCGGCGCTTAAGTCGGTTAACGACTCGCGGAGCTCAAAGGCATAAACGCCGAACGTCCAGGAAAAGCCGCTGGCGCTGCCGGGAGCGGCATCGCCCAGCCGAAATTCCAGGCTGCGCGTCGAGCGATGACGGTCCTGATACTCGGTAAAGTCAAACGTGTACGGCGCCCAGAGCTTGGGGTTCCCCCAGTCGCCGTCGAATCCATAGTTGACCGTGGTGTCCGCGTAGGTCGCGATGGTGGTCAGGGTCACGGGCGCCAGACCTGTGTAAGTGGCGCGCGCGGCAAGTCCGGTGGAATATTGTCCATCCACGCCCGGATGGTCCGACTGCGTGATGCGGCTGTTGTCGATGGCGAAGGCATCGTAGCCGTTGTTGATCTCGACGCGCAGCAGCGTCAGATCGACCCGCCACTGATCGTTCGGCTGGTAGCGCCATTTGCCGCGCATGGTGAGTTCGTCGCGTGCGTCGGTGTTGCTGCGTCCGAGATACTCGTTGCGGTAGAACCCGTCGCTGGTATAGCGCTCGACGGCAAGCCTGAATGCGGAGTCCAGGCTGTTGAGGGGTCCGGTGAGCACGGCGCCATACGAGCGCTCGTCGTAGTCGCCGACGTCGAACTCGGCGCGGCCGCCGAAGGTCTCGGCGGGCTCTGCGCTCTTCACGTAGATCAGCCCCGCGAGCGCGTTGGCGCCGTAGGCGGTGCCCTGCGGACCATGCAGCACTTCGATGTGATCGACGTCGAACAGGGTCGCGACCGAACCTAAGCCGCTGAAATCGATGTCGTCGATGAGAAATGCCACCGACGGGTTGGGTGCCCCTTGGTACTGCTGCAGCTCGCCGATGCCGCGGATCTGAAAGTATCTTGGACGCGAGGTATCTCCCGCCCAATTCAGATTCGGCACCAGCGGCAATACGTCCTCAAAATGCTCCTGACCCGCATCGTGCAATGCCCTACCGCTCAAGACGCTGACACTGCCCGGCATCTCAAGAAGCGGGATCGATCGAAGGGTGGCGGTGACGACGATCTCGACCAGCGGGTCGCTGCTCTCCTCGGCGGCCCGCAAGGGCGCGGTTGCGGTGGTCAGCGCCAGGGCAGCGGCGAACAGCAAATCAACGGCAGAACTCTTGAGACCCATGCTCCCTCCGCCGGTACTAACCGGATCAGGTTCAATGGGTTCGCTGGTGTGCCCGTTCGAGCTGCCAGCGTCTCAGGCCCTAAAGGCCACCCCAGCCATGTTGTTTTAGAAGAATCTTATGTGAAAAACAGTGCGCGTACCGCGCCGATCAAGCCGCCCAGGATCAGGATCACCACCGGCAGGAAGGTCATTCCAAAACCGACGCTGCGATTGGCCGGGTCTTTCACATAAGTCAACGCATACAGTTCCCGGCCTATCAGGTACACCACCCCCAGCGCCGCAGCGACCTTCGGGCTGAAGTAGTGGGCGAACATGTAGATTCCGGGCAGGAAAGCAATCAACTGTTCCAAAGTATTCATCTGAACGCGAAAATGGCGCTCGAAAATCTCATTTCCGATGATGGCCGGCGCCTTCACCCCGTAGCGTCCGCGCGCGCCTCCGACCTTGAAGCCGAACACAATGAATTGCAGAACTGCGAGCGCAGTCACGATATCGACATATGCCATGGATCTTCCCCCGTTGTTGTTGAATTCTAGCACTCCGCCGCAGGCGGCTTTCCGTCAAGCTGTCGATATCACTGTCAATCATCACCTTTGAGGGCCGAAGTCCGCAATGAGCTTACCCCGAAAATCCACTCGAAACGGCACTCGTGGCTATGCCCACCTGGTTGAGGTCGAAGTACCGGCCACCCGGGTCTGGAGCGCCCTGATCGAACCCCGTCTGATACGCGTATGGTCGGGCCAGGAATCCGAGATCGATCCGCGCCAAGGCGGCATGTATCGCATCGGCAAGCTGGAGGCGGGCGCGCGCGAGGCTCACATTGATATCTTCGAACCCAACCGGCGCTTAAGGCTCATTTATCTGAACGGCCGCGATTCGCCGCCGAGCGACAGCGCCGCAGTCGACGATTTCATCCTGGATAGGCGGCACGGCGAGGGCAAGACCTCCCTGCGGCTGCTCGGATCCGGAATTCCCGATGCGCCTGAATGGGACCAGACCTATATGAAAGTTCGCATGGGCTGGGAGCGCTTTCTGGCGCGCATCAAGGTGACGCTGGAAAGTCCGCCGCGTCCTAAAAAGCCGGTGCAAATAGTCCCCAAGGATCCGCCCCTGCCCGGGCTCGATTATTGAAGCCATGGAATTCCTTGCTATGCTCCGCACGATAGCGGAAGCACAAGGAGGCGTATGCTCGGGTTTCTCATGCGTGCGGCGCTGGTGGCGCTCGGGTTGTGGCTGGCCACAGTCTGGGTGCGGGGCGTTTACATCGACACGCCGTCCACCTTGATTCTTGCCGGCATCCTGCTCGGCGTCGTGAATTCCATCGTCCGGCCCATCGCCATATTGCTGACCCTGCCGATGACCATACTGACTCTGGGCTTGTTCCTGCTGGTCATCAACGCCGGCATGGTGGGGCTGGTGGCGTGGATGCTGCCGGGCATGCGGATCGCGGGCTTTGTTCCCGCATTTTGGACCGCCATTCTGGTGAGCCTGGTCAGCACCATCGGCTCATGGTTCGTGGGCGGCAAGGGCCGTGTCGAGGTGATTCGGCGGCGCGGGTGATCTACGCTGAGCGCTCGCCTCTTTTCGGATCGGTTACTGAGTCTTCGGCTCCGCCAGCGTCTTGGGGTCCGTGAGGCTTCCGCCCGGCAGCGTCAAAATGCACACGCCGACGATGATGACCACCATGCCGATGATCTGCACGCCGGAAAGATTCTCGTGCAGGAATGCCCAGCCCAGGAATGCCGCGATCGCGGGATTCACATAGCTATACGTGGAAATCACCGCGGGCTTGGCATTCAAGCTCAACCAACCATAGGCCGTGTACGCGAGACAGGAACTGAAAAAAGTCAGGTAGCCCATAGCGATGAGCCCCGCCGCGCTCGGCGGCCAGTGCAGCGACTCGCCGTGCGCCGCGGCCACGCCGAGCAGCATCAATCCGCCCATGAACATTTGCAGCGCCATGAACAGCATCGAGCTTAAGCGGGTATCGATGCTGCGAAAATAAAGAGTTCCCAGGGACCAGGAGGCGCAGGCCGTCAGCACCGCCATTTGCGGCAGCAGCCCTTTCGAGCTCAATGGTCCCTTCGGCAGCAGAATCAACACAGCGCCGATGAATCCGATCACCAATCCCAAAACCGCGGAGCGCGTCAGGGGATGGCCGCGCCGACCGAACACACCCAGGCCGGCAATCCAGAATGCCGAAGTGCCGTTGAGCAAGGCCGACTGATTGCTCGGCATGTACTGCATGGCCCAGGTGTTCAGGCCATTGCTGATGAAGACCATGAAGAATCCGGCAACGATGACGTGGCGCCACTCGATCAGGCGGTTGGGCAGCTTGTCGCCGCCGTAGAACCAGGCGATCAAGGTGAGAAGAATTCCCGCCGTGGTGAACCGGACACCGGCGAACAGCGCCGGCGGCAGATTGGAAACCGCTATCTTGGTGAAGACGAATGCGGAGCCCCACACCAGGTACACGGTGCCGAGGCAGAGAATGAGCTTGGTGGAGTGACGGGAGTTTCGCAAACTTAAGCGGCGCGGCGCGGTGTCCCGGCGCGGAAAATCCAATAGCAAACCCCCAACAACAGTACCGCCGCGATCCATTGTGCGGCCGGCAAGTCAACGCCGAGAGCCAGGACCCCCGGCTTGTTGCTGACCCAGATACAGACGGCGATGAAAATACCGACCAAAGCCTCGCCGGTAATCAGACCTGCCGAAAACAGCATGCCATTCTGCGCGAGCTTTTCATGATCGTCCGCCTGATGATGTTTGCGATGAAAACGCGCCACCAACTCCGCGACGATACCGCCGGCCAATACAGGGGTGGAAACATCCAGCGGCAGGTAAATGCCCACGGCCACCGCGAGTACCGGTGCGCTCCAGCGCGATCCGCGGTGCTTCAGATACAAATCCAGGATAATGATCAACACGCCGATGCCTGCGCCGATGGCAATCATGGCAAAGGGCAATGTGCCGCCGAACATGCCCTCCGCCACCGACTTGACCAGGTTGGCCTGCGGCGCCGGCAATGCCTTGACCCCGGCATGCGCCGGTTCGCCGATGCCATAGGCAAACAGCAGCACATTCATTACGGGTGCCATCACGGCGGCGCTGGCCAGCACGCCGACGCCCAGCATGACCTGCTGTCGCCAAGGCGTGGCGCCGATGAGCTGCCCGCACTTAAGATCCTGCAGATTGTCGCCGGCGACGGCCGCGGCGTTGCACACCACCGCACCGATGAACACCACGGCAACCGCTCCGATCGCGGATTTGCCGCCGACCATCAGCATGAGCACCAGCGAGGCGAACAAAATCGTGCAGATCGTGATGCCGGACACGGGATTGTTCGATGAGCCGACGAGGCCTGCCATGTAGCCGCTCACCGAGGAAAACAAAAAACCCGCGATGATCATGATGACGGCCATCGCCAGCGCCACGCCGAGGCTGCCGACCACCAGGTAGTAGAGAACAAACAGCGGAATCACGAACAGCGCTATCCCTAACAGCACTGCGCCCATGGGCAGGTCGCGCTCGGTGTGCAAATCATTGGCGGCCCCTCTTGCGCCGGCCTTGAGGCCGCTGCGAACCGCCTTCACCAGGGACTTGCGCAGCGACCAGAGCGCCCAGAATGCGCCGGTCAGCATGCAGCCGACGCCGATGTAGCGTACTTGAGCCCGCCAGATGGCGAAGGCAGCATCTTCGGGATCGAGCCCCACGAGCTTGTGGAGCAATACGGGATCCTGATTGAAGAAGAAACTGTTGTATACCGGGATCGCCAGCCACCAGGAAAACAGGCCGCCGGCCGCAATCAAGACCGCGACATTGAGGCCCACGATGTAACCCACGCCGAGAAGCACCGGCGAGAAGGAAAAACTGAAAAACGCAATGCCGCGCTCGCCGACAAAGAACTTGGCCACGAAGGTCTCGGGCAGCAAGCCAAAACCGGACGTGACGAGCTTGAACAGACCGGCGACAACGCTGGCCATTGCCAGAACTTTCGCGCCCGCGCGGGGGTTGGCCCCCACTTTAAGCACTTCGGCGGCCGCCACCCCTTCGGGAAACTTGAGCTTCTCCTCGATGATCAATGAGCGGCGCAGCGGCACCGAAAATAAAACACCGAGCAATCCGCCCAAACCGACGATGGCCACCGTCCACCAGTAATCAAAACTCAACCAATGATGCAATAAGATGAGGGCGGGCAGAGTGAAGATCGCCCCGGAGGCGATCGACGAACCGGCGGAGGCGCCGGTGGCGACGATGTTGTTCTCGAGGATGTTGGTCTTGCCGAATAGCGGCAGGAGGGCCATCGAAATAACGGCGGCCGGAATGGCCGTGGCCACCGTCAAGCCGACGAACAAACCGACGTAGGCATTGGCGGATGCGAGAACTACCGTGAGGATCACCGAGAGAATGATGGCCTTCAGGGTGAATTGCGCGGCCGGAACCGCGCTTGAGCTGGAGCTTGCCGCCGCGGGCGCACTCATTGCACGCCGCCCATCAATTTTTTCAGCGGCCGGCTCAAGACCAGGAGCACCGCGCCCACCCCCACCGAAAAATACACGATGCGCAGGTACTGGCCGGGCATCGCGGCAACATTATTGGCGTCGAATTCACCGGCGATCAATCCCGCGACCAGATTGCCGAGCGAAGTGGCGAGAAACCACATGCCCATCATTTGACCGACGAAGCGCTTTGGGGCCAATTTGGTGTAGTAACTCAAGCCCACCGGGCTCAAACACAGCTCGCCGAAGGTGTGCAGCAAATAGGTCATGATCAACCAATAAGGCAGCACCCGCGAGCCGTGCGCGACAATGGCCGCCGCCGCCGCCATCACCAGAAATCCCGAACCCATCAACATCACGCCCAGCGCGAATTTCGCCGGCGCGGAAGGATTCAAATTGTGGCGCGCCAACGCGATCCAGATCCACGCGAAAAACGGCGCGAACAGGACGATGAACACGGAATTGAACGATTGGAACCAACCGGTCGGAATCACGAAATGCAGCCAGCCGATGGTCCGGTCCGTATATCTCTCGGCGAACAAATTCATCGACGAGCCGGCCTGTTCGAAGCCGGAGAAGAACAGCGCGCAGCCGCAGAACAGGGCCAGGAGCACCACGCCGCGTTTGCGCTCCTCAGGCGTAAGGTCGGCAAACAGGAAGTAGTAGGCGAAATACAGCACGCCCGTGCCGCCGATGATGTAGGCGGCGCCCCGGGCCAACCCCAAGGGGTTCACCGGAATCCATCCGAAGTTCACCGCTGCAAGTCCCAGGATCAATGCACCGACGCCGATCCACAGGCGCAACCATTCCTTGGAGCGCGGCACCAACGTTTTCGCGCCGCCCGCCGCATGGATGGGAGCGGGATGCACTCCGGAGTCCCCCAGGTACTTGCGGGTAAAATAAAACTGCGCGACGCCCAGGATCATGAACACGGCGCCGACGCCGAATCCCGCGCGCAGTCCGAAATAGATCTGCGCCAGGGGGATGACGAGCGGTCCCAATGCGCCGCCGATGTTGATGCCGATGTAAAAAATCGTGAACGCCGAGTCCAGGCGCGCGCCGCCTTCCGGATACAACCCGGCGACGATGGCGCTGACATTGGGTTTCAGCAGCCCGACGCCGATGATGATGACAACCAGGCCGATATAGAAGCCGCCGGGGCTGGTGGAGATCGCCAGCAGCAGATTGCCGGCGGTGATCGCAAGGCCGCCGAGCATGACGGCGCGCTGGGCGCCGATGAGCCGGTCCGCCACCCAGCCGCCGGGCAGCGCCGCGAGGTAGACGCCGGCGTTGTAAAGTCCGTAGATGGCCGCGGCGGTCTTGTCGTCGAGGCCGAGCCCGCCGCTCGCGACCGTGGCCACCAGAAACAGGATGAGCACGGCGCGCATGCCGTAAAAGGTGAATCGCTCCCACATTTCCGTGAGAAACAACGTGGCGAGTCCACGCGGATGCCCGAAGAAGGTTTTGATCAACTTGAATCCTTAAGATTTGGGCTCGTTTTGTTCGGCTTGTTCTTTCTCGCGCGCCGCGATCTTGTCCCTGAGCAACACCGCGGCCATGATGATCCCTATTTCGTAGAGCAGGTACATCGGTATCGCCAGTGCGCTCTGCGAAACCGCATCGGGGGGCGTGACAAAAGCGGCAAAGATGAATATCCCGAGCAGCACAAAGCCGCGATTCTTCTTCAGTTTCTTGATGTTGACAAAGCCCGTCCACACCAATAGTACAGTAGCCACGGGTACCTCGAAGGCCAGGCCGAAGGCCAGCAGCAGCACCATCACGAAGTCCAGATAGGCATTCATGTCGGTCATCATCTGCACGCCGTGGGGCGTGGTGGCGACGAAGAAGCTCAGCATCACCGGGAAAACCGCGTAGTAGGCGAACGCCGCGCCCATATAGAAGAGCACGATGCTGGAGACGAGCAGCGGCACGGCCAGCTTCTTTTCATGCTTGTACAGGCCCGGCGCGACGAATGCCCAGGCTTGATAGAGCACGAAGGGCATCGCTAGACCCACGCTGAGCAGCAGCGCCAATTTGAACGGCACCGTGAAGGGCGCGACGACGCTGGTGGCGATGATGGTCGCGCCTGCGGGCAATTTGGCCTTGAGGGGCTCGGCGACGAAGGTGAACAGCTGGTTCATGTAGAACGCGCACGGCACGAAGCAGATTCCCACCGCCAGCATGGCCTTGAGCAGGCGGTCGCGCAGCTCCAGCAGATGCGAAATCAGAGTACCTTCGGCGAGGCCGCCCGGGTCGCCGGGCTCAGTCATTGCCCGTTTTTGATGCTGGTGGGTTTGGATGCCAATCGGCCCCATGCGGAGCGGCCGCGGTTTCGGGCGAGTACTCCGCGGGCGTGAGCGGCGCAGGCGGCGCTGGCGCCGCGTTCTCAAGCGGCGTGCTTGGTGTATATGACCCTTCGTAGGCGGCAGGCGCGCTCTCTACGTCCGCGCCCGGCGGCGCGGCTCCGTTCGCCGTGCTGCTTGGGCCGGAGGCATTCGACGCCGAATTGCTCTTTTCAGATTTGGTCTGCAGTTTCATCAGCTCGTCGGCGCTGACTTCCCGTTCCAATTGCTCGGTCAATTGCCGCGCCATCGCGCGCGCGCGGCCCATCCAGTTGCCCACCTGGCGCGCAACTTTGGGAAGCCGCTCCGGGCCCAACACGATGAGTGCTATGGCCGAGGTGAGCAGAATCTCCGAGAACCCGACATCAAGCATGCGGCATCAAGCGTTGGTTTTGGGGGGTACCTTGGCTTCGCTTTCGCGCGACGCGGCGCTCGGATCGAAATCGGCGTCCTTGTCCTGCTTGAGCTGCTTGGCTTTTTCTTCGGTTTCGCCTTCATTCATGGCTGATTTGAAGCCTTTGACTGCAGCACCCAGGTCCGAGCCGATGGTGCGCAAGCGCTTGGTGCCGAAAATGACCAGAGCGATGGCCAGAATGACCAATAGCATTTTTGAATCGAACATCTCGCTTCTCCGATTCCGAAGGTGTAAACCTATCTAGGCCGACAATGATACGCCAAACTTATTATGACATTTGACCGCGTCGGCCCGATGCGCGTTCGGTCGCATTTGCGCCCCAGGCATCAATAAATCAACTTTCCAGCCAGATGGTTACCGGACCGTCGTTGGTCAAAGACACCTGCATGTGGGCGCCGAACTCGCCGCTTGCCACGCGGCCGTGCCCGGCGCGTGCCGCATTGACGAGGACGTCGAACAATCGCCGCCCCAACTCCGGCGCCGCCGCGGTGGAAAAGCCGGGTCTCAAGCCCTTGGCGGTATCGGCGGCCAGAGTGAATTGCGGCACCAGCAGGAGCGCTCCCTGGATTTGGGTGAGGCTCAGGTTCATTTTCCCGGCCGCATCCGGAAAAACTCGATACTGCAGCAGGCGCTTCGCCAGGCGCTCGGCCGAGGCCTCGTCGTCCTCCGGACGAACACCGACCAGGACCAGCAATCCTAAGCCAATGGCGGCTATCGATTTATGGCCGACTACAACCTCGGCATGGGAAACGCGCTGCAACAAACCGATCATTTTTACCTTGGAGTACCACTTCTGTATACACATAACCCGATTGTCGGAATCTCAAACCCACTTTGTAGAAAAAGCCAGAATGTGGCAATACGTGACGATAAAATTGCCTATTTCCGCCATAGAGTGGGGGTGAACAACACCAAAATGGTGAAAACCTCCAGCCTTCCTAACAGCATGGCCGCCGAGCACACCCAGGTCTGAAAATCGTTCAACACCCCATAGTTGCTGCCGGGGCCCACCAGCCCCAAGCCCGGGCCGGCGTTGTTGATGCAGGCAATGATGGCCGAAAAGGAGGTCATGAAATCCAGGCCGCTCGCCAGCTGCAGGAAAATCAGAGTGACGATGCTCATGAAATACAGGAACACGAACGCCAGCACGGCGAAAACCACCCGGTTGGCGATGATGGTTCCGCCCACCTTGAGAGGCCGCACCATGTTGGGGTGCACCAGCTGATTGAGTTCGCGATGCGCCTGCTTGGCGAGCACCAGCGTGCGGATCATCTTGATGCCGCCGCCGGTGGATCCGGAGCTCGCGACGATGCAGCTCAAGAACATCATCCACATCGGCGCGAATATCGGCCAGCGTGAATAGTCCTGGGTGTGCAGGCCGCTGTCGGTGGCGATCGATACCAGATTGAATGTGGTGTAGCGCAGCGATGTGGAAAAGCTGCTGTAGTTGCCCTTCCACCAGAGGAACAATGCCACGCCGATGCAGCTGGCGGCGAGCACGCTCAAGATGGCCTTGGCCTCGGCATCGCGAAAATACGCCAGCACGCCGCGCTGGCTCCAAGCCAGATAGTGGGTCGCGAAATTCAACGCCGCGAGCACCGTAAACAGGGTCAGCACCATCTCGATGGGCAGCGAATTGAAATGCCCAATGCTGGCGTCATACGTGGAAAAGCCGCCCAGCGACAACGCGGAAAAGCCATGGCAGACCGCGTCGAACCAATCCATGCCGGCGAATCTCAAGCTGACGATGCAGGCCGTCGTCAATCCGGCGTACACGGTCCACAGGAGCTTCGCGGTCTGGCCGATGCGCGGCGT